>OJBO01001101.1_pt1 | contig 11186 bp, 16 predicted proteins | sample 1590461 | NCBI WGS metagenome assembly OJBO01 (sample SAMN05416836, study PRJEB24817) | seawater metagenome | isolation source: Sea water | place: Canada:Atlantic | collected 2013-07 | reverse complement strand
CCAATTTGCTGGTCCAGGGGGCCGAACCGCGCAAGGTCGTGGGCACGGTCAATTCGGTCGAGTTTTTCCTCACGCTGACCATTTCGGCCAGCTTCATCTATCATCTGGGCATCTCGCATATCGCCGGGGCGACGCTGGGCCTGATCATCGGCGGGATCACTGCCGCGCCCTTCGGCGCTATGGCGGCCAAGCATTTCAGCCCCAAGCTGATGCTGGTCCTTGTCGGCATCGCACTGAGCGTGACCAGCGCCTACGGCATCTGGACGGCGTGGGGGTAGGCTTGTAGGCGCCCGCGCCATGAGCGCGTTTAAAGAAGGCGACCCCACCACCCTCAACCGGCTTTACGGCCGCAGCCAGGGCAAGCCGCTGCGCGCGTCGCAGCAGGAACTGGTCGACAAATTGCTGCCGCAGATCGCGGTACCGGCAGATGGTCCGGTGACGGCGGAACGCCTGTTCGGCTTCGATCGCCCGCTGCATTTCGAGATCGGCTTCGGCGGCGGCGAGCACATGGCCGAGCGCGCCGACATGCTGCCCGACCACGGCTTCATCGGCGCCGAGCCCTTCGTCAACGGCGTGGCGCAGGCGCTGACGCATGTGCGCGACCGGACGCTGGCCAATGTCCGCATCCAGCATGGCGACGCGCTGGAGGTGCTGCGCCGCGTACCCGATGGTGCGCTGACGATGGTCTATCTGCTCCACCCCGATCCCTGGCCCAAGAACAAGCATGCCAAGCGGCGGATGATGAACGATGGGCCGGTGCGGATGATCGCCGACAAGCTGAAGCCCGGCGGCGAGTTTCGCTTCGGCACCGATCACGCGGTCTATCTGCGCCATGCGCTGATGGTGATGCGCCGCTTTACCGACGAGTTCGAATGGGTCGTCGATGGCCCGGCGAGCTGGCAGAACCGTCCCTCGGGCTGGCCCGAAACGCGCTACGAGCACAAGGCGCGCACGATCTATAACCACGAAGTCTGGTACTTTCAATTCAGACGACGCTAAAGTACGAAATCATTGTAAAACAATGTACTTAGCAGATTCACCTTACGCTAGAATTGCCTCCATTTCGCCCCTTTTTCCGCTTGCGTGATTGCCCGGTGATTGCCAGAAAAGGGACACGAGGTTTAGGATGGCAACAGGAAAAATCACGAAAAAATCGATAGATGCGCTGGAGCCGAGCAGCTCGAGCCAGCTCCTTTGGGATACGGACCTCAAAGGATTCGGTGCAAAAATCACTCCAGCCGGCTCGATATCCTATGTGCTGCAGTTCCGAATGGGCGGCCGTGAAGCTCGAACAAGACGCTATACTATCGGGGCGCACGGGTCGCCGTGGACACCGACGACAGCGAGAGTGGAGGCGGAGCGCCTTCAGTTGCTAATTGCGCAAGGTATCGACCCTGTAGACGATGATAAGCAGAGGCGCCGCGACGCCGTCGATCTCGCATTCGACAACTATGCGTCGCATTTCGCTCGGTCCTGCAAGGGTGTTGGCTGGGCAAGGCTCGTTGAACGCGTCATCCGGCTTTACCTTGAACCGGTTATCGGAAAAAAGCCGCTTCCCCGAATTTCGAGGCCGGATATCGTAGCCGTCCTGGACAATATGCCCGAGCATCAGGTTGCCAATCGCCGGAATGTCTTTGCGGTGATGCGGCGCCTATTCCGATGGGCTGTCAGTCGTGGCGATATCGAGCGCAGTCCTATGGAGGGAATGGAAGCACCACCGCCGGTAAGACCGCGGGATCGCTGGCTACAGGACGACGAGCTTCGACACATTTGGGAGGCAGCTCCCGAATGCTATCTTTGCTTCGGTCCAATTGTCCGCTTGCTCATTGCAACAGGGCAACGCCGCGAAGAGGTTTCAGGAATACATTGGCAAGAGGTTGATCGGAAAGACCGGTTTTGGACGCTACCAGGTTCACGAACAAAGAATAATGAACCAAACGCGATCCCGCTGAACGACCTTGCCGTTGCCGAACTCGATCGGCAGGCAGGTGGCGCAAACTGGCCGAAGAAAGGACGCGTGTTTGCCACGTCAAGCGGGGCAGGCTTTACCGGCTACGCCAAGGGCAAGAAGAAACTGGACGGTCTCATAGAGCAAAAACTTGGTGAGCCATTGCAACCCTGGCGGCTGCACGATCTTCGGCGCACGCTAGCGACCAACTTCCAGCGCCTCGGCGTTCGCTTCGAGGTTACAGAGGCAGTCTTGAACCATGTCAGCGGCTCAAGAGCAGGCGTTGCAGGGATCTACCAACGCCACGACTGGAAAGACGAGAAGAGAGAAGCGCTCGATGATTGGAATGAGCATCTGGTCCAGATACTGAACGGGTCCGAACAGGCTTGAAGCATACGCTTGAGGAGCCATGGCTTGCAAATCTCAGGTCGATCCCTGTTCCGCGAGCACCGCAATCAGCCGGGAGACGTTCGCGAGGCATTGGTCATGATATCGCCTTAGTGCCTGGACGCGCTTCGACGGAGACGCCAAAGCATTGCCCTCCAGCTCCGCAAGCGCCTCCAGAGCGTTTGGCAGGACGTCAGGCTCCAGCCTTCTTACGATGTGCAATCGGTCGCTAATCAGGTCGACCGTCTGCCTTAGAAATCTGTTTTCCGAACCCAAGGCAAAAATCGAAAAAACATCGCCAACGCGGTCAGCGTAGGTGTCGATCGGTGCGGCTAGATCAGCCGTGTCGATTTTCCGTGGTGCTGGATCGGCCACGCTTTCCAAGAGAAGAACATTTACTGCGAGCATGTCGCGCAACGAATGTTCGGTCAGGAGCGTGACCCGGTACCCCTCGCCAGGGGTCAGATCGACAAGACCTTCGCCGACAAGTTGATTGAGGCTGTCTCGCACAGGTGTCATGCTGACACCGAACTCGTCTGCCAATCGCATCGCTTCGAGTTTCTGGCCGATCGGCCAAGTACCCTCCATCAATGCCCTTTTCAGGCGGCGATAGGTCGGTTCCAGGACGTGTGCGGGGCTCATCTCTTGGAGCGACGAGCTTCCGCAAATTCATGGACAGCTGCAAGCTGCTCGGGCCGAAGCGCATCGGTAGCCTGCGGATAATTGGCTACCTCTTCACCGAGCAGAATGGATGGACACTGACCTTCGTAGTTCCCAAGATTCGGCCGGTGCTGCGCATAACCTGCCAATTCAGCAAGTTCGGGCGGAAAATTTCGCGCGACCTCTGGCGGATATGCCAGCCAAAGGTTCTCGTACGGCTTGAGCCAGCCGAGGCTGTAGCCGATCACAACGCCGCGTCGGACGTCTTCGGTCAAGTTTGGTCCAGCACCGTGCACGGTCGAACCGAGGAAGCAGATCGCATCACCTGGCTTGCTTGCCGCAACAATCGGATCACCGAGCTGATCGAGGCTCTCGACAGGACGTTTATGTGTCCCGGGATAGATGCGGGTCGCGCCGTTGGATGAGTTGAAGTCGGTGAGCGGCCAAATGACATTGAGCAGATATTCGTGTTCACCCTTTGCACCTGCCCACATGTCGTGATCGCAATGCGGGAATTGTTCGATCTCGCCGGGGTGAATGGCTATTGCCTGGGCCCCATTGAGCTGAATTCGGTCGCAAGCCTTTCCGAGCACTTCGCGGGCCAGCGAAAGGATGAGAGGCTGCAGAACAAGGTCACAGGCCCAGCGGGAGCGGCGCAACAAACTACCGAAACGCTTCGTGCGAAACCCGTAGAAATCGCCGTGACCCATAGGGGTTTCGGTAAAATCCCGTTCAAGATCTGCATCGAGCGCCGCGATGCTGCTCTGAGGAAGGAGGTCCGGAATGATGCAATAGCCATCCTTCTGCAGCCGTTCGAGCCAATCGATTGATTTGATATCGCTCATGACACCACCTCCGATGCCGCCTCGGCGACCCGATAGGCACCTTTTCGATAGATACCGCCGCGAGCGAGATCGTCCGGCGTGTCGCAATCTATATCGATCTGCAGTGCGACAAGGTCCTCACCGTCAATCCTGCAGCCGCCGCCAAGTGTGCGACATTGCCAGCCGAAGTTTTCGATTTGGCGGAACCAAACTCTATTGGCCACAGCGGTGTAGCCCGACAGTCCGGTCTTTAGGGCATGCTCGGCAAGCGCGGTCACAAGTTGGTCGCGTGCCGTGCGGCGCTCAAACCGCGAGAGCGTGGGTTCGATGCAGAAACGCGTGATCTCGCGAAAATCGGACCGAGAGGGTATCGGACCATCACACAGACAGGGGAATAGCTCCCCGAGAATGTGAGCGCCGTCAGTCCGCAAAAGGCGCGCTGAAGCGCGATGACGGCCTTCTCCGTCGGTCAGCACCAAATAGCTCGCATCGGGCGTATCGAACTGGTCGATCTCGTATGCATCATCCAAAACGGGAACATCCCATTTGAGAAGATCGACGAATACCCGCTTGCGCGCCTCGAACATTGCGCGAAGTGCTGGATCCGAAGGGCAAGCTTGGAGAGAAACTGGGGAGTGTTGCATGGCGGCTACCTGGCGATTTGAAGACAGGTCGCCTTTCACCAGATCGGGGCGATCGCAGACATACCAAGAACTGGGGATGCTGCGACTTTGGGGTGCTCATAATCGTGTCATCGGACGCAGTCGCAACGGCGAGCTCGCTCTGTTCTGTTCCTCTCTTCAAATCTTAAATCAGCCAATTTACGGGCCTTGGCGACGTGAAGCCTCAATTGGGCACAACGACCTTATGCCCGTAAAGCGCGTCGATGATGGGGCACTCGGGAACGTCGCCGCCGTCGCACTGAGCCGAGACATCGGCAAGCGTTCGCTCGAGCTTCTTCAGGTCAATAATTTTCTGCCGAACGCTCGCTAGATGGCCGTCAGTCAACTCTAAAACCTCACCACAGCTGTAGTCGTGAGAATCGACGAGAGTGAGCAGACTCTTGAGCTCTCCGATCGAGAAGCCGAGATCACGGCCACGCAGGATGAAACCAAGCCGCGCTTGGTCATCGCGCGAATAGAGCCTGTGCCCGCTGGCCGTGCGCTCGGGCGGCTTCAGCAGACCGATCTTTTCATAATAGCGAATAGTCTCAAGGTTGCAGCCTGACCGATTGGCCAGTTCGCCTCGCTTGATCATTTTTGATGTCGTCATATGCCGCGTGCCAATTTGCGCTTGAACCTGTAGTGACTACAGAGATTATATTGAACTCCATGGCCGATCAAACGCAAAAGACCTCCCAGAGATTGTTGGCGAGCGGTGGCGCATTAAGTGCGGTTTTTGCAGCCTCCTGCTGCATTGCTCCGCTGCTCCTGTTGAGCCTCGGCGTCAGTGGCGCGTGGATCGGCAATCTGACCGCGCTCGAACCCTATAAGTGGATCTTTATTGCCTTAGCGGTCGCTTGTCTGGGCCTTGGATTTTGGCATGTCCATTCCCGAAAAGTCGAGACTTGTGAGGACAGTACATATTGCGCGCGTCCTGAAGCGAGCCCGATCCTAAAAAGCGCCCTGTGGCTGGCAACCGCCTTGGTTGCTGCCTCGGCCACGGTCGATTGGTGGGCGCCGCATTTTTATTAGGAGTTAGACGGATGAAAAAAACAATGATTGCCGTTGCTGCCGGATTGGCCATCGCCGGAGCAGGCATTAGGGCAGCGACGCTCATGCCGCAGTCCTCGAACGAGAAAACCGCTCAAAGTGCTGAAACGCTGCAAACGGCAAGCTTCGCGGTTGAAAATATGACCTGCGCGACCTGTCCGATCACGGTGCGGCGCGCAATGGAAGGCGTTGCAGGTGTGCATGATGTGACAATCGATTACGAAGCCAAGACTGCTACAGCGCATTTCGATCCTGCCAAAACCACCATGCGCGACATCGCCACTGCTTCGACCGAGGCAGGCTATCCTGCCCAAACACAATTTAGCGGGACCGACCTCTGATGCAATTACAATCCACGCTCACGTGCCCTCAGTGCGGACACCAGGAAATCGAAACCATGCCGACCGACGCATGCTGGTTTTTCTACGACTGCAAGGGCTGCGGAATGAAGCTGAAACCCAATGCAGGCGACTGCTGTGTCTTCTGTTCGTTCGGCACAGTGCCTTGCCCGCCAATTCAAGAAGCGCGTGCCAATGGCACAAGCGTTGAATGCTGCTGAGGTCAATGACATGAACGAACGCAGCTTCGATCTTATCGTACTCGGCGTCGGAATGGCGGCGGTGAATGCCGCGAACAAATGCGCCGCTGCTGGTTGGTCGGTCGCAGTGGTTGACGAACTTCCCTATGGCGGCACCTGCGCGCTGCGCGGCTGCGACCCCAAAAAGATGCTGCGGCGAGGCGCCGAAATCATCGATGGAGCTCGGCTGATGCAGGGCAAGGGTATTGAACCGAATGATATCGCGATCAACTGGGCTGATCTCATCGCCTTCGCTCAGAGCTTTACCGACAGAATGCCCGAGAAGATCGAGGGCGGTCTCGACAGTAACGGCGTCACCACGCTTCACGGGACGGCGCAATTTGCTGGCGAAGACACGATCGAAATCGAGGGCCAAGGGCGGTTTCAAGCCAACCATATCCTGATCGCTACTGGCGCCAAGCCCCGCCCGGTGGATGTTCCAGGTGCCGAACACCTCACCAACAGCACCGAATTCATGCGGATGGACGCCCTCCCGAAGCGTATATTGTTTATCGGCGGCGGGTTCGTCTCGTTCGAGTTCGGTCATATCGCTGCACGAGCTGGCAGCGAGGTGCAGATCATTGATCGCGGTGACAGGCCATTGAAGGCCTTTGACACCAACCTCGTCGAAAAGCTTGTAGCACGAGGCGAGGAAATTGGGGTGGGATTGCGTCGGCGTACATCGCTGAAATCGATCGCCACTGACGGCGTCGAATTCATCGTCACTGTCGAAAAGAATGGTGAAACCGAAGACTTGCACGCCGATCTGGTCGTGCACGGTGCGGGACGCGTGCCTGAAATCGATCGCCTGAACCTGAGCGCTGCCAATATCGAGGCGGGAGACAAGGGAATAGCAGTCAATGAATATTTGCAGAGCCTGTCCAACCCGAAAATCTACGCCGCAGGCGATGCGGCCAACACGCACGGGCCTCCGTTGACACCTGTCGCAGTATTCGAAGGCAAGGTCGCTGCCTCCAACATGCTCAAGGGCAATCAGACCAAGCCAGACTATCGCGGCGTGCCCAGCGCTGTGTTTACAATTCCGGAATTAACCCGCGTCGGAATGCTCGAAGAAGAAGCAGAGGAAGCCGGTCACAATATCCGCGTCGCGGAAAACGACACAGGCAATTGGTATTCCAATCTTCGCGTTGGCGAGACCTGTGCTGCCACCAGAATTATCATCGATAAAGACACCGACACTATCCTCGGCGCGCATCTGTTTGGACCCGAATACGGGGAGATTATCAATTTCTTCGGCCTTGCAATGAGGTTGTCACTGACAACTCGAGATCTGAAGAAATTGGTCGCGGCCTACCCCTCGGTTGGCTCGGATTTAGGGTCCATGCTGTAATCTGCTCGATACCAGCTGTTGATCGTCGGCTTCTGGTGAAGACGTTAGCTGCTTGCATGGTTTGGGGCGTAGAATATTCACTTTCCATCGAGCTTGATGGTCAGCAATTGACGGCCTCCGAGCGGTTCCGGCCTTAGAGCTTCTGTTTCGCCAATCATCCCGCATCGCGCCATCGGATGATATCGGAAAACCCGATCAGACCATCGAACAGCGCCGAAACGATCAAAGATTGCTTACAGTGAACCTGATAGCGTTCTCGCGCCATTTTGAGATGCTGGATTACTGTTTCGGTCGCAATCCCAAGGATCATGGCCGTCTCGGCTGAGGTCTTGCCTCGTGCGACCCACAGAAGACATTCGCGCTGCCGATCGCTCAGGACCGGTACCGATTCCTCGGATTGAGCTGAGCCCAGTCCCAGTGCACAGCTCAGCGCGAGCGTACCGACCATTTCTGCGACCGCAAAGCGACTGTGTGGCAGGTCTCGGTCGGGGCAGACCGCAAATGTACACGTTCCGCGCGCAAGACCGGGCAAATGTCGCGGGACAGTGTAGCCATCACCGATTCCGCATTCGCGCCCCACCGCCAGCATCTGGCGATCACCGCGAGTTAGCGGGATCAGTTCGCCCAGTGAGCCCCACGCAAAGCCGACAAACGACTTGTCGCAGGCTCGTCGGACCGGATCCTGTCCGGCCAGATCGAACCCGACATACACTTTGGCCCATTCGTCGGGATAATCATGCAGGAGCAAACCGGGAGCCTCGCATGATCCTGAACGCAGCTCGAGGCTTAAGGCGAAGTGATCGAAGCCAAGCCGCCGAGAGACTTGTTTCAGCGCCTGGTCGAGTTCCTTGTCAGACTGGACATTGACCAGTTCGGATGCGAATTCCTCCGCGAAATAAGCCTGCATAGCCCTGCCCGTCCAATCGGCAGGGCGCTATCCAACACGCCGCCGTCCGATCGCCTGCTGGTGGCCAGTCCCGGCGCTTCCATTGCACCGGTTCCGGCTGCTGCAGTTGCGCCCCCGAAGGTCGGGTTCCTTGCGGCGTCGGTCGCGAGATGCAGATCGCGCCACAAGGAGAGGCATAACGACTTCAGCGAATTTGGGAAGTCTTTGCAAGGACGTAGGCCTGATATTCGTCTGGCCTGTGACTGGTAGGCCAGCCGGGCAAATACGATTTCGACGCCAGTTAATTCGCACAACGCTTGCCCCGTGAGGGATTGAGCAATTCACGATAACCCTCAGCCGCCATGCGATGCGCTTCGGCGACGAGGCGCTGTGTCTGCCGGCGATGCGATGATGTTTTCCAGTCGATCGCGCGGCCCGCTTTGAGGCCTGGATAGATCAGTGCCTTGGCGAGCTCTTGCAATGTCACCTGCTTGGGTGAAGCGTCTTCGAGCAGATCGAGAATGGCGAGCAGGATGCTCAGCCTGTAGCGTTTGTAAGCAGATGGCTTGAGGAGCCGATGGTGCGCCTTTGTCGCCGCGCCTTCTTTCGACCGGTGGAATTGACTGAGAGCTGCTACGCGGACACCAAGATCGGCATCGTCGGGGACGACATAGCCATCAATGCCGGGAGATGGCTCGCGCGCCAACAGGACGCGGTGACGATTTCGCGTATCGGAAACCACCATGTGCTGTCCGGCATCGTTCTCGTGCTGGGCAATCACCTTGCACTCAGCCAATGTGCCTCTGATACCGGCAAGGTCCCGGGCGCCGCCAGCCACGATAACGACGCTTGCGTTCGCATCGCTTCTCCAGATCGCCGGGCTGTCTGTGGCCGAAACACTCGGATCGAACGGGAAATTCTAGGCCCCATGACCGAGCCATTCGCCGCGCGGCGGATGTTTTCTTGTCGCCGGTATCGCGCAAATGAAGTCTGGCATATTGATCCTTATACGCCGGATTGCGTCGCAGGAATTCCTGCGCGAAGTCCGAAAAATCGAAGTCGCCTGTACCAGTATCGTCGGCAGATGATTGAGCCATAGAGCACCTCCTTTCGGCTCGGATGGCTAGCGCCGCGGGATAACAGCGGACATTCCAAGCATGTGGAGGAGCCCTCCCCAGTACTAGGCATGTGAGTGCCCTATATCGGCGCGACCGCAACGCCGGGCGGGTATCATGCTGCCTCGAAAATGGAGGCACTTGCCCCTTGCAAGCTGCTTTTGTCTTGGGCACATTCGACCCGCGCGGTTTGAAACTCTGGCGCCGACCGCGTGGATATTTCCGCCAGCCATCATGCACGCCGGTCCGCTCAAGGCCCGGCGGCCCAACCGGTCAAGGGACGTCGATACGTCCTGAACGGCGGCACAGTTCTGGATCCCGCATTCGGCTTGCGATGAGGAGCCGCCGATTGCGGTTGCCTCCCAGTCCATTGCATGAACCAGCTTTCTGCCGACACCCGGCGAGACGATCATCGACTATCGAACTCCGCGCTGCGAACCCCGACACCGCAAGTTCGGGTCAGCTCGCCCTGCCCGCTCGACGCCCTGTACCGCCGAGAGAGCGCATGCCTGCTTGCCTATTTTTCGCGCTGCGTCGGTCATGAGCGAGCCCGCGATCTGGTTCAGGACGTTTTCGTGCGCGCGGCGACCAGCCCGCAACTGACAGATCTCCGGAACCCGTCAGGATTTCTGTTCCGGATCGCTCGCAACCTGCTGGTCGATGAAGCCCGCAGACAAAAATGCCGTATCAGGACAGTGCCACTGGTAGAAAACACCGATGCGCCGTGCTGCGCCAAGCAGGAAGACAGGATTGAGGTGGAAGAGACCACCGGGCGCTTCGAGACCGCGTTGGCGCAGTTGCCCGAGAAAACGGCGGGCATTTTCAGGATGAACCGCTTCGAGAAAAAATCCTATCGCCAGATCCACCAAGAGTTGGGCATCGCACTGCCGACTGTCGATTATCACATGATGAAAGCGCTGGCGCATCTTCGCAAAATTTTCGCAGATCGCGCCTGAATGAGCGCGACAGAATTACCGCGCAAAGATCAGACTCTATAAATTTAATTTCATTTGAAACTAAGGTGCTCGTGAATGCCTGCGTCATTCCCTGTGGCGACATAATCGCAACCGATCAGGGAGATGACAATGCAATCGACAATCCGGACAACTACGGTGCTTTTGGCAGGAACTGCCTTGGCAGGCCTTTCCTCGCCGCTTCTCGCCCAATCCGCAGGGCCGCCGCAGAGTGAAGTCGATGAAGTGCAGGACGATCAGCCGGATGTCGCCAGCGGGGACAACGCGATCGTCGTTACAGGAACGCGGATCCGGGGCGCGCGGATCATTGGCGATACAATTTCGCTAGACCGCGAGACCATCGTAGAGGCGGGCCAGATCGATCTCGGCGAAGCGATCCGCTCGCTCCCGCAAAACTTTTCCGGCGGGCAAAATCCAGGGATTGGATCAGGCGCAGGGTTCGCCAACAGCAACGTAAACTCGGCCTCAAGCGCAAATCTGCGCGGTCTCGGACCAGATGCGACGCTGACACTCCTCAACGGCCACCGGCTACCCTATGATTCCGCTTTTGCAGGGGTCGACATTTCATCCATCCCGCTCGCGGCGGTCGACCGGATCGAAGTCGTTCCGGACGGAGCCTCGGCCCTCTACGGTTCAGATGCCGTCGCGGGCGTGGTCAATGTAATCCTTCGCCGCGATTTTGAAGGCATCACGACATCCGCGCAGATCCTGTCTCTTATACACATCTGACGCTGCCGACGAATAGAGAGGTG
>OJBO01001084.1_pt1 | contig 11358 bp, 6 predicted proteins | sample 1590461 | NCBI WGS metagenome assembly OJBO01 (sample SAMN05416836, study PRJEB24817) | seawater metagenome | isolation source: Sea water | place: Canada:Atlantic | collected 2013-07 | reverse complement strand
GCCATCCGGCTCGATCGGCACGTAACCCAGGATTTCCCGCATCAATTGAGCGCGGCTCCGGCCAAACGCGCTGTTATCAAAATCCCGGACGTTCTCATCGGGGATGGCCACGGGCTTTTCCAGTCGAAGGAATCTGGCCGGGCGATCTTCCGGCGGCGTTTGCAGCGGATCAGCCATTGCAGCAATACCAGTCGGCGTGGTGTCCACTCCATCGATATCATAGACGCTTCGAATGTGCAGGACGCCGTAGCCGGCATCGCCGAGGGCCCCCTCATCACCCGTGAACTGGGATTCCGGGATGAACCCTTCCAGAGGCCGCTCCTTCATCAGGACCGCCTCATCAAACTGAACGCCCTCTACCGGCGGAACCACCGGCCGCTGGGTTTCGCTGTTGATATCCAGAAGCCACAAACCGTAGACGGGCTCTGCGGGTTGATAGTCTTCGGATTGCAGGCGATCTTCCGTGCAGTTCACAATCCGGTCGGTCGCTGTTTCACGCAACCGGCAAGGTGTCCAACTGACCAGGTAGCGGTTGGTACCATCAAGCAGCGGTGAAACCGATGCATAACTGCCTTTCAGCGATAGTTGGCCATCCAGGCCCACGCCGGGCACAAGCGAGCGCTGGCCCAAACCTTCGGTGCCATCGAGACGAAGATTGGCCTCAACAAATTGGTCAACATCGACTTCCGCCAACACAGACGCGTAGTCATCTGATTCAAACGGCCTTAGCTGCACCAGCAGATTGCCGCTGTCTGATTTGCGTGGCTGCAGGTACTGTATGTCGTTCGCTTCTGGAACCGAATCGTGGGAGTGACGACCGAAAAGATAACTCAGGCCAGTGCCGTCAGGGTTGACGCGGTAGAGGTTCACACCGTTGTTCCGGGTTTGGCCGGCATTATCCCAGCGGCTGAACACAATGGTGCCATCATCCGCCACCATGGGGTCGAGGTCGTGGCTCTGATTGAAGGTGATCTGTTCAATGTTCTGACCATCGTCGTCCATCACATGCAGAACAAACCCGGGGCTATCACCCTCCTCGTCCAGACCGGAATACTGGGGTTTGCCTTCATCAAGCAGCACCGCCTTGGAAATCCGCTGACGGGTTGACGAGAAAACGATTCGGCCATCAGGCAGATAGGCTGGCGCAACGTCCTGCCCGGCCCCGGCGGTAACGTCCGAATCGATGATCCGGCGCAGGATGTCGGTACTAACGTCGTATTCCCAGATATTCCAGGTTGGCTGATCCTCGTCGTCTGCGTCCTCGATTTCCGGCGCACGCATGGCAAACAGCAGTCTGGAGCCGTCGTGGGAAACGTGGAGATCTTTCACGTCGTAACGCAACTGACCATTGTCATCAAGGAATTGCGGCCCCGCGAATGCTCTGGAGGCAATATCCTGCGTCTCGGCGTCCGCAGTGGCACTGGCCTTCAGAAACAGCCGCGCTCCGGGGCGGAAAGCGCTCGGGTCGGCCAGGTTGTCCTCGACCAGGGCCCCGGTGTTTTCGTCAAAAAGTAGAGCCCGTTCGACATAAGCCACAGGGTTCTCGACGACAACCGGATCCGCCTGCTGACTGTCGCTGCTCGAAAGACAGCCAGACAGAGCTGCAAGCGAGCCGAGTGCGACAGCCAGGCGAGTACTGCGGGAGATGTTTAGAGTGGGCGACTTAATTTCCAACGTGAGAAACCCTGTTTCGGATGACATTCCATGACATAAATTAAGTCGGTTCCGCTGGCAGGCTCCAAGGGTTTTACGTAACGCAATGTAATAACGTGGCCTACGACTCAAAACGAAGGATATAGCAAGCCGTAAACTTTTAACAATTGTCAAAAAGCATTAATGTGCACATGCTAACGATCACCGAGGGAAAGGACATGACCGCCCGGAACAGGATCAGAAGCCTGCTTTGCAAGGCTTGCAGTACCGCAGTTCTCGTCGCATTGGTGTCTGGACAGGCCAGCCTTGTTCAGGCTGGCCCCAGGGAGCAGGCCAAAAGAATTCACGATCGGGTCGCCGGCGTGCCACCCTCTGAAGTCGTCCTTGACGATATGGCGAGCGACATAGAGTCCGGCAGAGCTATTGATGCCGCCTTCACGGCCATGCAAGACAGCGCTTTCTACGACGTCACCCTGAAGAATTTTGCAGCCCCCTGGACCAACGAGGCGATGTCAAAGTTCGTGCCCCTTAATGATTACATTGCCACGGTGATTGGCCTGGTGCGGGACGGGGAAGACTTCCGAAAAGTTCTGTATGACGATGTTCTTTACATCGGGAATGCATCCCTGAACCTGCCAAACTACTCTACCAGCAACAACAACCACTACGAATCCCTCGAGAACAGTGGAGCCAGCCTTAAGGACAACCTGGAGCGGGTAAACCAGTCGACCTACACGGGCCTTCCTCCCTCGGCCACCGCCGGCGTCATTACATCAAGAGCTTCCGCCCGGGCTTTCTTCAGTGCCGGCACCAACCGGGCGATGTTCCGCTTCACACTGATCAATCACATGTGCAACGACCTGGAGCAGGTTGCGGACGTTACCTTGCCCACGGACCGCATTCGCCAGGATGTTTCCCGCAGCCCGGGTGGTGACAGCCGGGTATTCCTGAACAACTGCGTTGGCTGCCACACCGGCATGGACCCCATGACCCAGGCGTTTGCCTACTACGACTACGAGTATGACGCCAACACCGACCCCGATGGAGAACTGGGCAGACTGGTCTACAACGCCATTGGCGAAACAGATCCAGAAACCGGCTCCAGGGTTCAGGCCAAGTACCACATCAACTCTGCAACCTTCGAGCAGGGCTATGTGACACCTGACGACAGCTGGGATAACTACTGGCGCCAGGGCGCCAATCGCCGACTGGGATGGGATCCCTCACTCCCGGGTTCCGGCAGCGGTGCCAAGAGCCTGGGTATGGAATTCGCGAATTCCGAGGCCTTCGCAGAGTGCCAGGTCAAGAAGGTGTTCGAGAATGTCTGCCTGCGACCTCCCTCCGACAGCGCAGACCGTTCGCAGGTAAGCAGTATGGTTGCCAGCTTCGCAAGTCAGGGTTACGACCTGAAGCAGGTATTTGCAGAATCCGCCGTGTACTGCATGGGGGAGTGAGGACGCTATGAAAACATTTAAAGGAATTTCCATGAGCTCCCTCAAGTCGGTCCTTGCCATCACTGCCCTGGCCCTTCTGCTTTCTGCCTGCGGGGGCGAATCCACGGAACAACTGCCGAATACCTCCCAGAATTCCGGCACGGTTACCTACAATGGGCCTGCCCCCTCGACGGATGATGTAGCCAACTTCAAGCGCACCGTGTGGGACAACCTGGTCACCCAGGATAAATGCGGCGCGTGCCACGGCTCCAATGGCCAGGCACCCACGTTCGTCAATGAGCAGGACGTTAACCTTGCTTACGCACAGGCGAATTCTATTGTTAACCTGTCTGATCCATCCCAGTCCACAATGGTGACAAAGGTAGCAGGTGGCCATAATTGCTGGCTCCAGAGCACGTCAGCCTGTGTGGACATTCTCACCACCTATATTTCCAACTGGGCAGGCGGGTCAGAAGGCTCTGCCAAAACCGTGGAACTTCGCGCTCCTGCGCTCAAAGAACCGGGTGCCACGGTTGCCCTTCCGACTGACACTGGCCTGTTTTCCACCACGGTATACCCCGAACTCAGACAGTATTGCAGCGACTGCCATGCTGATGGTGGCCAGACCCCTTACATTGCCAGCGCCGATGTCACCACTGCCTACGATCAGGCGAAAAGCCGTATTGATCCTATGAATCCGGGCGCATCCCGACTGGTCGAACGTCTGCGCTACGACTTCCACAACTGCTGGGACGACGACTGCGAAGCCTCAGCCGATTTGATGGAACTGAAGATTCTTGAAATGGTCCAGGATCTGAGCGCCCAACCCGTGGACCCGGCAATCGTTGCCAGCAAGGCACTCAACCTGCAGGCAGACGGCCTGCTCGCAAACTCCGGCGGCCGGTTTGAAGACAACGTGATTGCCCTGTACGAATTCAAGTTTGGTGAAGGCCAGACTGCCTTTGATACCAGCGGCGTCTCGCCTGCACTGGATCTGACCCTGAGCGGAAACGTTGACTGGGTTGGCGGCTGGGGTATTGACCTTGGTCCGGCAGGCGAAAACGAGCAGGGTTTCATGATCCCGGCGGGCAAGGCCCAGGGCAGTACCACCGCAAGCCGGAAGCTGCACACCCTGCTGACCGCCTCCGGCGAGTACAGCATCGAGGCCTGGGTCGCCCCCGGCAACATCACCCAGGAAGATGCCCGCATCGTGACCTACTCGGGCTCATCCACCACTCGCAACGTTACGCTCAGCCAGTCGCTCCAGCGTTACGAAGTGCTGCATCGCAGCACCACCAGCGATGAGAATACGCCTTTCGCGACCCGGGACGCCGACATGCTCCTGCAGGCAACCCTGCAGCACGTGGTGGTGAACTACACCCCGGCAACCGGGCGCCAGATCTTTGTAAATGGTGTCCCAACCGGGGATGTCGACCCGGACGACGGCGGACTGCTGACTGAATGGGACGACAGCTTTGCCCTGGTGCTGGGCAACGAGACCGATGGTAACTCGCCCTGGCAGGGCGCGATCCGCATGGTCGCCATCCACAATCGTGCGCTGACACCGGAGCAGGTCCAGGCCAACTTCGAAGTGGGCGTTGGCCAGAAGTTCTATCTCCTGTTCGGTGTCTCTCACCTGATCGACGTGCCCGAGAGCTTCATCGTGTTCGAAGTCAGCCAGTTCGATAGCTATGCCTACCGATTCACCAGTCCCTTCTTCATCAGCCTTGATGACTCGGCCGAACCATCGAACATCCCGCTGCGCGGCATGCGACTGGGCATCAACGGCAAGGAGGCAACTGTTGGACAGGCCTGGGCCAACCTGGACGTTGTCCTGGACAGCGGCAGTTATGAGCCCGGCGCCGGGCAACCGCTCTCCTCTCTGGGCACCATCATTGCGCTGGAAAACGGGCCAGGGAACGACGAGTTTTTCCTGACCTTCGACCAGCTGGGCGGTAACAACTTTGCCCGCTCCGAGCCGTCGCTGCCGCCTCAACCGGCGCCATCAGACCAGGAGCCGTCATCGGAGATCGGCTTGAAAACTTTTGACGAGATCAACGAGTCCATGTCTCGGATGACCGGTGTACCGACCACGCATTCGAAGGTTTCCGAGAAATTCAACACTGTTCGGCAGCAACTCCCGACAGTGGAAACAATCGAGGGCTTCCTTTCGTCTCATCAGATGGCGATTACCCAGCTGGCAATTCAGTATTGCGACGCTCTGGTTTCCAGCGACAACCTTCGGCAGGAGATTTTCGGCAATTTCAATTTTGCGGCACCGGCAAACACCGCATTTGAAGGTGGCGGAGAGGATCTCATAGTGGGAGCGCTCCTCAGTAGGTTTGTCGGAAACGATCTGGCATCTCAGCCTACAAATGAGACAGTCGCTAATGAGCTCAGCAATCTAATCAATGGCTTGACCAGCTGTGGTGCAAGCTGCGGCCCTGACCGAACCGAAACGGTCGTCAAGGCAAGCTGCGCAGCTGTGCTTGGCAGTGCCACCACCTTGGTTCAGTAAAGGAAGTCGATCATGTTTATACGCAAATCACGAAAGAAGCCTCTGGCCAATGGCAGTCCACTACTCCATGACGACCACGGCAAGCCCAGGACACGTCGCGAGTTTATCGCGCAGGGTCTTATGGCAGGCTCGGCTACTGTTTTCGGTGCATCTCTTTTCAGCCTGTTCGGTAACCCGCGGATGGCGTCCGCCGCGCTTTCTCCAGACCTACAAACCTTGAAAGAAAGCTGTGGTATAGCGCTGCAGGGCGCAGGCAAGATTCCATTTATCTGCTTTGATCTAGCGGGCGGAGCCAATATTGCCGGCTCCAATGTACTGATGGGTAAATCCGGTGGGCAAATGGACTTCCTGAGCACCGCAGGCTACAACAAACTTGGTCTTCCCGGTGACATGTTGCCCAACGATCCGGCGTTCGTGAACACGGAGCTGGGCCTCGCATTCCATTCAGACAGCGGCTTCCTACGCGGGATTCTTCAAAGTACTAGTCCCGGCACCCGGGCGGCAACAGACGGAGCCATTATTGCAGCTCGCTCGGAAAACGACACCGGCAATAACCCACACAACCCGATGTACGGCATCCATCACGCGGGTGCCGACGGCTCCCTGCTCTCTCTCATAGGGTCCCAGAGTTCGGAATCCGGCGGTAACTCGCTGGCACCGATGAACCTGATCAATCCGGAGGTTCGCCCCACCAAGATTGACCGGCCCTCAGACGTTACCGGCCTGGTAGATGTGGGCGACCTGATCGGCATTCTGGATCAATCAGACGCGGTCGCCGTGATGGAATCCATTCAGCGCATCAGCGACGCCAAGATGAACCAGGTCAACACCGGCATCTCTACAGACGACGTCGTCAAAGATCTGGTTCGCTGCGGCTACATCAAGAGTGCAGACCTGGCAGACCGCTTCGGCGATCCGGCAGAACTGGATCCAGAGCTGGACCTCGAAATCGTGGGCCCTACCGGCATTTTCACCCGCGATGAGTTCAATAATAACCGTGAGTTCCGCAAAACTGCGTCTGTCATGAAGCTGGTGCTGAACGGCTACGCTGGCGCCGGCACGATCACCATGGGCGGCTACGACTACCATACGGGTGAGCGCGGAACCGGCGAACGTCGTGATGAACAGGCCGGTCGGTGTATGGGCGCCTGCCTGGAATACGCAGCCCGGGTAGGAATGCCATTGATGCTCTATGTGTTCAGTGACGGCTCGGTGTCGAGCAACGGCCGAATCGACGATTCCATGGACGGTCGTGGCAAGGGCGAATGGACCGGCGACAACCAGCAGACGGCCGCCTCATTCTTCCTGGTTTACAACCCGGCGGGCCGCCCCACTCCGATTCGCAGGCAGATCGGCTTCATGCGCTCTGATGCGTCGGTGGAAACTGCCTCCAGTCCTGCGGCCAACAACGTCAACCAGTTGGTTCAGACCGTGCTGCTCAACTACATGGCATTGCACGGGGAGCAGGGTGACTTCGGCACCCGTTTCAACGGCCACGGGCTGGGCAATGGGACATCTCAGGACAGCCTGATTGCGTTCTCGAATGTCGTGAACGGCACTATCGGAAATTGACAGAAACTGCTCGTTCCGCCCCTAGTCTGATTGGGGCGGAACGAGGCCTTCTGAAACATGCATCATGCGCTGATCATCGATAACCACAACATCGATACCCTTCAAACGCTCAATCATCTCCAGTCCCTTTTTGGGCCCGAGCACGAAAACCGCCGTGGAGAGGCCGTCGGTTGTTAACGCATCCTCGCCGATAATGGTCACGCTTTGGACACCCTGGACCGATTTGCCGGTCTCAGGCGACAGGATGTGATGAACCCTTTCTCCCGCCTCATCCACGAAGAACCGCTCGTAGTCGCCGGAGGTGGACACTGCCACATCCTCGAGCGGCAAAACCACCGCGTTGCGCCCTTCTGAACGGGGGTCCCGAATGCCCACGTACCAGGGCCGGCCCCGCTTGTCCCCTAACAGTCGCATGTCGCCGCCAGCACTCAGCCGGGCATGGCGAATGCCAAAACTGACCAGACGCTCGATTCCCAGATCCACTGCATACCCTTTGGCGATGCCACCGAGGTCTACCAGAATCCCTGCCTGCCGGTATTCGACCGTCTGATCATCCTCATCAAGAATCACATCCCGAAAATTCACCCGCGGCAAGCCGGATCGAAGCTCCTCGTCCGTGGGCTTTTTGCCGGCCCTGAAGTCATACAGGTAACCCACTGAGCCAAAGGTGATGTCGAAGGCGCCCTGGCTGAGTAGAGAAACCTCCCGTGCTTTTTCAATCACCTCGAACAACCCGTCACTGACTTCTACTGGCCCGTCGGGTGCATTGAGGTTGAGCCTGGAGACCTCCGACTCTTCCCGATAGCGACTCATCTGTTCATCAACCTGATGAAAAACCGCCAGCACCTCTTTGCCAACCCGGTTCGCCAGCTCTTTATCCTCCGCCCAGAACTCCAGTTCGATAGGCGTGGTCATTGCAGTATCCGAAAACCGATACCACTCGGCGCTGGCCGACATCGGGACGATGACAAGCCCCATTGCCGCCAAAAGAAACGAGAGAGTCGATCCAAGTCCGAATTTCCTGCGCTTTATAGTTACCAAGACCCACAAAACTCCATTGGCTGCAGCGAAGCCCACACCGGGCAATTCCGGAAAGTATATCCATTTCTTCGGCTGCAGCCGAACCGATTCATGGGAACAACATAGGCCAGACAAGATGCAGATCACTAACCTACAATTTGTTACCCAAAATTCCACTTTTGTCCCATTGTTGGCCTCATAATCAGCAGAGACACTAGCGTTGCTTAACAAATAATCAAAACAATGATTGGCAGCCCTTTTCCCCATTGGCGCTGCAATTCCGGAGGCCAACCTGAATGAACGTCAGAAAAGTACTCTTTTCTGCTTGTCTGCTGTTGCTGGCGAGCACTACTGTGTATGCCGAAACCCTTAAAATCGGCCTGAACTACCCGCAGACCGGTCGTTACAAGGATCAGGGTCTGCAACAACGTCTGGGCGCCTTTCTGGCGCTTGATGAAATCAATAAAGCCGGTGGCGTGATGGGGCGTCAGCTGGAGCTGGTGATCAGAAATACCCGCGGTGACCCTGCCCAGGGCGCAAAGAACACCGCAGAACTCATCGACCGTGAAGGCGTCCAGATGGTGTTCGGCGGTGTGTCCAGCGCCGTTGCCATTGCCTCAGGCAAAGCTGCTCGCGATCGCAACCGGATCTACTTCGGCACGCTGACCTACTCGAACGCCACCACCGGCGCCGAAGGGCATTCATACATGTTCCGTGAGCCCTACAACGCCTGGATGACTGCAAAGGCGCTCAGTCAGTATCTGACCACCAATCATGCGGAAGACGATTACTTCTACATTACCGCCGACTACACCTGGGGCTGGTCTGTGGAGGAGTCTGTTCGCAAGTTCTCGGGAACCGAAGACACTGACCGCCATCAGGGCGTGAAAACCCCTTTCCCCCGGGCACTGATTACCGATTTCAGGGAGGCGCTGGAGCAGGCAGAGGCCAGTAACGCCAAGGTTCTGATGATGGTCCTGTTCGGCGACGACATGGTGAGAGCACTGAATGTTGCCTACGAAATGGGCCTTACCAAGAAAATGCAGATTGTTGTGCCCAACCTGACCCTGGGCATGGCTCGGCAGGTAGGTCCCACCATTATGGAGGGCGTTATCGGCGGCTCGCCCTGGGTATGGAACGTACCCTACGAGCTGAACTATCCGAGAGGAAAGGAGTTTGTAGAAGCCTTCTCAAACCGATATGAAATGCGACCATCCACCGCTGCGGCCTCGGCCTACAGCATTATTTATCAATACAAGGATGCGGTGGAACGTGCCGGTACCACCAATACCGCCAGCCTGATCCGGGCCCTGGAGGGACACAGGTACACTTTCCTAAAAGACGAACAGTACTGGCGCGAATTCGATCACCAGAATGTCCAGACGGTGTATGTGGTTAAGGTAAAACCGCGCAACACAATCATTGCTGACGAATACAGTTCCGATTATTTCAGCATCATCGATTCAATGCCGGGTGACCAGGCGGCGCAGACCCGGGAAGAATGGGAAGAGCGGCGCCGGGAGGCTGGCAAGCCCCTCCAGCTCTAGATCCAAGACAGAGGGTCCGGCGATCAGAACAGATAGTCGGTTGTCAGTATTTTCGAGCTTCGTCCCCGCACAATGCCGGTCACCAGGTCCCGATTGCTCTCACTGGACTTGGTGGCCACGGTTGTGCGAATCGAGAACACCCGAAGGGCATCCGATACCGAAAGTGTGCCTTCCGCGGAGTCTTTGCGTCCGTTAAATGGCAGGGTATCGGGCCCCCTCTGGCACTGGGCATTGAGGTTGATCCGACCCACCTGATTTGCAAGCAGATCAATCAGCCTGCCCACCGTGTCGGAATCCGAACCGAAGATACTTAGCTGCTGCCCGAAGCTGGAATCCCGAACGTGCTCAATCACTTCCTGCTCATCCGAGAAAGCAGCAACAGGAATGACCGGCCCGAACTGTTCTTCATGATAGATGCGCATCTCGGCAGTGACCGGGTAAAGCACGGCAGGGTGAAAATACGTGCCGTTGACCTCGCCACCACACTCATTGACCACGGATGCGCCCTTGGCGATTGCGTCGTCTACCAGTTCCCTGAGAAACCCGATCTTGCCCGGCTCGGGCAATGGCGTCAGCGATACGTCCTGCTCCCATGGCATGCCCGCAACCAGTTCATTGACCGCATCCGATAGCTTGCTGACAAACTGGTCCGCAAGGGAATCATGGACAAACAGCAGTTTCAGGGCGGTGCAGCGCTGACCATTGAAAGACAGCGCTCCGCTGATACATTCACTCACGGCAAGCTCAAAGTCCGCATCCGGCAGCACGATGGCCGGATTGTTAGCGTCCAGGCCCAGCACTGCCTTTAAGCGATGCGGTTTCGGATGCATCTGTTTGAGCGCTGACGCACCCCGGTGGGTTCCTATAAAGGCGAACATGTCGACCTTGCCGCTTTCCATCAATGGCCCAACCGTATCCCTGCCCCGTCCGAAAATAATGTTGATGACTCCTGGCGGAAACGACTTCCGGAATGCATCCATCAGCGGGCCAATCAACAGCACACCGTATTTGGCGGGTTTGAAAACCACCGTGTTGCCCATGATCAACGCCGGAATCAGCGTCGTGAAAGTCTCATTGAGCGGGTAATTGAACGGCCCCATGCAGAGGGCTACCCCTACCGGTAGGCGACGAGTCTGAGCCACCACGCCACCGACGATTTCAAATCTCGAGGACCGGCGGTCAAGCACCTTAAGCTCATGAATCGTATCGTTTATATAGTCGCAGGTCCGGTCAAATTCCTTGCAGGCATCTTTCCGGGTCTTGCCGATTTCCCACATCAGAAGCTTTACCACGGCCTCCCGATGGTTACGCATCTCCGCGAGGAACTGCTCGACATGTTCGATTCTGTTGGCGACAGACATGCTGGGCCAGTCGCCACTTCCCTGACCGTAGGCCTGAACCGCCGCGTCCAGTGCTTCCAGAGCAGCCGCCTCATCCATCAGAGGCGTCCGCCCGATCAGCAGAGGTTGAGGAACTCCGTCGCCTTGCGCTGCTGAGCAAATCGGGCTGCGAACCTCTGCATAAGAACCGTCCCAGGGACGCAGTTCGCCGCCAACCAGGGTATGATTCTGTCTCTTATACACATCTCCGAGCCCACGAGACTAGGCATGATCTC
>OJBO01001083.1_pt1 | contig 11392 bp, 10 predicted proteins | sample 1590461 | NCBI WGS metagenome assembly OJBO01 (sample SAMN05416836, study PRJEB24817) | seawater metagenome | isolation source: Sea water | place: Canada:Atlantic | collected 2013-07 | reverse complement strand
ATCTACACCTCTCTATTCGTCGGCAGCGTCAGATGTGTATAAGAGACAGTCCGGGCACCACGTCGACCGTGGTATGACAGTTGCGGTAGTACTCGAACTGCTCCGGAGACATATAGAAGCGGCAACCCTGTATCTCCCCCAGACAGAGATCGCGACTGCCTACCCGGAAATCATCCACCGCCAGGCACATGGGCGCCGAGCCATCGCAACAGCCACCGCTCTGGTGGAACAGCAGGGGCCCGTGGCGTGCGCGCAGCTGGTCCACCACCGCGCGCGCCGCGTCGGTGATGTCCAGCCGCTCCACGTATTCGGTCACTCGGCCGCCCCCCGGCTCAGAAGAAACCGAGCTTGTCCTTGGCATAGGAGACCAGGACGTTCTTGGTGTTGCGGTAATGGTCGAGCATCATGGCGTGGTTTTCGCGCCCGATACCCGATTTCTTGTAGCCGCCGAAGGACGCGTGCGCCGGGTAGACGTGATAACAGTTCACCCACACCCGGCCCGCCTGGATACCGCGCACGAAGGTCTGCACCTGGTGCATGTCGCGCGACCAGACTCCCGAGCCCAGGCCATAGAGGGTGTCGTTGGCGAGCTCCAGGGCCTCGGCATCGTCCTTGAAGGTGGTCACCGCGAGCACAGGGCCGAAGATCTCTTCCTGGAAGATCCGCATCTTGTTGTGGCCCTTGAAGACCGTCGGCTGGATGTAGAAGCCGCTGGGGTAGCGGTCGTGCTTGAAGGGTTCGCCGCCACAGAGCAGCTGTGCGCCTTCCTGGCGGCCGATATCGATATAACTGAGGATCTTCTCGTACTGGTCGTTGGAGGCCTGCGCACCCATCATGGTAGTGGGATCATAGGGGTCGCCGATCTTGATCGCCGCCACCCGGGACAGGCACTTCTCCATGAAGCGCTCGTAGATGCTCTCGTGCACCAGGGCGCGCGACGGACTGGTACAGACCTGGCCCTGGTTGAGGGCGAACATCACCAAGCCCTCGATGGCCTTGTCGAGGAAGGCGTCATCCTGATCCATCACACTGGCGCAGAAGATGTTGGGCGACTTGCCGCCCAGCTCCAGGGTCACGGGCACGATGTTCTCGGCGGCATACTGCATGATCAGGCGCCCGGTGGTGGTCTCGCCGGTAAAGGCGACCTTCTTGATCTCCGGATGGGAAGCCAGCGGCTTGCCGGCCTCGGCACCAAAGCCGTTGACCACGTTGAGCACGCCGGGCGGCAACAGATCCCCGATCAGCTCCATCAATACCAGCATGGAAACCGGCGTCTGCTCGGCGGGCTTGAGCACCACACAGTTGCCCGCGGCGAGCGCAGGCGCGATCTTCCAGGCCGCCATCAACAGGGGAAAGTTCCAGGGAATGATCTGGCCGACGACACCCAGGGGTTCGTGGATCTCCATCGACACCAGATTCTCGTCGATGTCGCTGATCGATCCGGACTCGGTACGCACCGCCGCCGCGAAGTAACGGAACTGGTCAATCGTCAACGGCAGGTCGGCGCCCAGCACCTCGCGAATGGACTTGCCGTTGTCGCAGGTCTCCACCACCGCCAGACGCTCGATATTGGCTTCCATGGTATCGGCGATCTTGTTGAGAACCGCCGAACGTGCCGCCGCCGGCGTCCGGCTCCAGGCGGGGAATGCGGCCCATCCGGCCTTGACCGCGGCGTCGATATCCTTGGCGTTCGACTGGGGAATCCGGGTGATCAGTTCGCCATCGATCGGCGAGATGTTCTCGAAGTACTGGCCATCGGCAGGAGGCATCCAGCGGCCGCCGATATAGTTCTCGTACTGTGTCTTGAATTGTGGGCGCTGAAAAGCCATCCGTCACCTCCGCTCGCTGTAATGAGTCATTATCTGTTCGCAGCCCTTGGGGGCGGCTCCAGCGGGCGCTGGTGAATCGACGCCGGCAACCCGCGAACGTCAAGTATGCTCCCGGGTCCGCAGTACCGGCAACCTGCAACCCCTTGCCGCAATTGCCCGAAGGCCATTGCCCGCCAACGAAGGCGGCCAGATAATGCCGGCCCCTGCCCCACCATCCCGAGTCGATGTCCGAATTCAAAGCGGTCCCCGCCGCGGTTGCCGGCGCCACCCTGGAATCTCCGCAACAGGACTTTTCCCTGGCGGCCAATTCCCTGGTGGCCAAGCTCGAGCGGTTGCGCCACCTTTTCGGTTGCCGGCTGCCCGACCTGGAGGTCTATCCCTCGCCTTCGCACGGTTACCGGATGCGCGCCGAATTTCGCCTCTGGCACCAGAGCGACCGCTGCCATTACGCCATGTATCGGCCGGGCCGCGGCGGCCGTCCCTATATCATCGAGCACTATCCGCCCGGCGCTCCGGCCATCGCCGAGCTGATGCCCAGGCTGCTCGCCGGCCTCAACGCCGAACCAGAACTGCGCCAGCGGCTGTTTACCGCCGAGTTCCTCACCACCACCGGCGGCGAAGCCCTGGTCTCCCTGATCTACCACCGCGCCCTGGGCACACCCTGGCAGCAGGCCGCCAGCGCGCTCTCGCGGCAACTCGGCTGCAGCCTGATCGGCCGCAGCCGTGGCCAGAAGCTGGTGATCGGCGCCGACCACGTCACCGAGACGCTGAGGGTGGCCAACCGAAGCTACCATTGGCGACAGTATGAGACCGGCTTCACCCAACCCAATGCCGCCATCAATCGGGAAATGCTCGAATGGGCGGCGCGCCACGGCCGGGGACTGGGTGGCGACCTGCTCGAACTCTATTGCGGCAATGGCAATTTCACCCTGGTAATGGCCGGTGAATTTCGCCGTGTGCTGGCCACCGAGGTGTCCAAACTTTCGGTCCGCGCGGCAGAGCACAATCTCCGCGCCAACGGTATCGACAACGTCGACCTGGTGCGCATGGCCAGCGCCGAAGTCGGCGACGCCCTGGCCGGCGTGCGGCCCTTCCGGCGCCTGCGCCATCTCGATCTGGCCAGCTACGAATTCACCACCCTGCTTGTGGACCCGCCCCGGGCGGGGCTGGACGCTGTCACCATCGGCCTCGCAAAAAACTTCACGAATATTCTCTATATTTCATGCAATCCATTATCTTTATTGGATAATGTTGTCCAGCTGGAGGCTTCCCACGGAATTGCCGCGGCGGCGGCGTTCGACCAGTTTCCGGATACGCCACACCTCGAATGCGGGGTCCTGCTGCGCCGCCACTGACCACGCCGGCAGCGACTTCAATCTGGGCCGCGGTCGGCCTCGCGCGCCAGAATGCCGCTCGCCGCGGCCAACGCGAGCTCGCGAAACCCGGCCTCGATGGCGGCGCGCTCCAGGTTGCGGGCATGCTGCTGGCGGCGGTCCAGCGCGTGCCAGGCATCCAGGATGGGCAGGTGCGCGGTAGCCTCGGCGACCCGAGAGAACACGCGCACCTCTTCCTCCGGATGCCAGCCGGGCTCCAACTGGCCGAGCAGATAACTGATCCGCTGGCAGCCCTCGGTCAGGGTGATCTCCTCCGCGATCATGGCTCCGGCGAGCAGCCGGATGCCCAGCCGCGCCTGGGCATGGCGCTCCGCCCGGGCGCGGCTCCGTGCCGCCTCAGCTTCGCGCCGCTGCCGCTGCTGGCGGCGCAGGCGCAGCCCGAGCATGCCGGCATAGGCGGCCAGCGGCAGGATCACCGCCGCGGCCATCAACAGCCAATGGAGTGGCGCCATCAGATCAATCCCCACCAGCGCAGCGCGATCAGGCCGCCGCAGTTCACCACAAAGGAGAGCACGCCGCTGATCAGCACGATATTGGCCGCCAAGCGCCGGTCGCCGCCGAACATTTCGGCGAACACCACGCTGATCGAGGCAGTCGGCGATGCCAGCACCAGAAACAGGATGCCGAGCTCCATGCCGCGCAACCCGGCGCCGTAGCCCAGTGCCGTGCCCAGACCCGGCATCCATATGCACTTGTAGCAAGCCGCTCCCCAGCTCGCCAGTGCCGGCTTGCGCAGCTCGCGAAAATCCAGCGATGCGCCCAACATGAACAACACCAGGGGGACGGTGAGCTGACCGACGATGTTACCGGTCTCGACCAGCAATTGCGGCAGGGGTATCTCCAGCACACCGGCCAGCACCCCGAGCAGAATGCCGATAATGATCGGGTTGCGCAGCACCGACGTGCCGGCCCCATTGGCGGCCAGGGGCTCGCCGTAACGGCGCAGCATCAGGATGGAAAACACATTGCCGAACACGATGAATATCGCCATCGGCAGCGACGCCAGCACTACCCCCTCGCGGCCATAGACGCTCTGCGCCATCGCCAGCCCGGCGATCAGCAGGTTGCCGCGTGCCGCGCCCTGCAGGAACACGCCGCGCTGCTCCCTGCGGGGCAGCATGATCGCCGCCAGCGGCCAGGCGAGCAGCGACAGCACGACCACCAGGCCGGCGCTGACCAGCAGGAACCTGGGCGCCCGGGTCACATCGATCCCGGCGGTCGCCAGCCCCAGGAACAGCATGGTCGGGGCAGCCAGATAGAACACCAGCCGGGAGGCATCGCGCAGAAAAACATCGCTGAGCATCCCGGCGCGGCGCAGCACCGCGCCCAATCCGGTAACCAGATAGATGGGCGTGACGGTGCCCAAAGCGAACCAGACGATATCCAGATAATTCATCGCGACGTGGAAACCAATACGGGCAACTGTGGAAAGACCATCGGCTGCGACCGCGGCCGGTCGGCGCGCAACGGCAACCAGCTTCAGTCAGAGCACATCGGAAACCGGCAGGCAGACAATGCCATCGGCACAGGGCGCCAAGTCTCCGGGCGCAAGTCTACCAGCCGGCATCACGCCGCTGCGGTAGAATTCCGCGCCATGGCGCATGCCCCGAAAATACTGGTATTCGATTCCGGCGTCGGGGGTCTCAGCGTGCTCGCGGCCGTGCGCGCCCGCGCACCGGGCTGCGATTTCGTCTTCGCCTGCGACAACGCCGCCTTCCCCTACGGCGCCAAGGGGGAAGCCGAACTGGTCGAGCGGGTAGACAAGGTTCTGCACCAGCTCGTCCGCCGGGAGCAACCCGACGTTCTGGTGGTGGCCTGCAACACCGCGAGCACCGTGGCACTGCCGCGCCTGCGCGAACGCATCCCGAATCCCGTGGTCGGCGTGGTGCCCGCCATCAAGCCCGCCGCCGCGCGGTCCGCCACCAGGGTGATCGGCCTGCTGGGCACCCCCGGCACCGTCAGCCGTCCCTACACCCGGCAGCTGATCGCCGACTTTGCCGCCGACTGCGAAGTGATCTGCGTGGGCAGCTCGCGGCTGGTCGATATCGCGGAACAGGCGCTGCGGGGTACCGCGCCGGATATCGACGAACTGCGCACCATCCTCGCGCCGCTGTTCGCCAACCCCGCGCTCGACACCCTGGTCCTCGCCTGCACCCATTTCCCGCTGCTCGCCGAGGCGCTCGCCATGGCCGCCCCGCGCCCGGTGCACTGGGTGGATTCCGGCGACGCCATCGCCCGGCGCGTACTCACCTTGCTATCCGGCCCCACGGATGGGCCGGATCTGGGCTTTCGCACCCTGTTCACCGGCGCCGCCGGCAGCGATATCCTGCATCCGGCGCTGTCGGCGCAGGGCTGCCGGGAAATCACCGTACTGCCTTGAGCCGCCCGAGCAAGGACGGGGCATGACCAGCATTTTGCTCGCGCGATTGCCGAACGAGTGATTGGATATCCACCCAATGGGCGATACCGTTTGGTGCGGCGCATGGGGTACAAAGGCACTGGCTCCGGGGCTGATGCGTGTATGTTGGCGATTCACAGTCGACAATTCACACCTTGTCTCTTGAGCCAGCCCTGTTGCCATCTACAGCAAGCACTCCAGCGACAGCCTCAAAGCGTCACTTCACATGCATTGGGGGCGTTGCGTTGGTGATGTGATGGAGAAAGACTTGTTCCCGCTCGGCGTGAGGATAGAGTCAGCTGACAATAAAACAAAAGTCGTGCTCGACGGTCGGAGATGCCTTGGCCCCCCGGAAGCTATTGGCTTGCGTCCGTTTAACGGGGGTTGTGACTCCGTCGTCGACTGGCTGTACGTCGCGACCAGTCGCGTCCTTCAGACTCATCAACAGGCTGTCTAACATATCTTCCTTGGATTGCTTCCTTCCACCGATCCGAACCACGATTCTTGCCTGTGGCGCCAGCAGTGGCGCGACGCCTTCCCACGCTTCTTTCAGGAAGGTCCAGTAAAGGGTCTTGTTGTAATGCCGCCCATCGTCGCACGCTTGAGTGCTCTTGGGGTCTTCGCCCAAAAACCAAAGCCGCAGCCACTGGTCTTCGCGATAGTTGGTGGTGTCGAGATAAGGGGGCGACGTGATTATGTCTGTAACCCTGCCTTCCAGGTGCGGAAATGCGGTCGTTGCCTTGCGTGCGTCGGACTCGGCAATTTCGCCACGATTATCCGGTGGAGGCGTGCGAAAGCGGAAATCGACCATACCGCGCAAAATGCCAAACGCGTCCCGGTATGGCGCTATGTAGCCATGCTTTCGCCACCAGCGCACAGAATAAGCGGGCTTGGTGCTGATCGTCCGTGGCATCCGATTGCTGAAATAGTTCGGGCTCCGATGAGATTCGCCGTGGAGGGCTCCGAGGCAAAGGGCGGCAATGAAGCGGTCGGTGTGATCATCCCGCCAGTTGAGACCGGCCCGGAGGAATCGCACCTGCTCATAGGTGTCCGCATGGAAGCAGGCAGTAAAGAAATCCGCCATGTCCTCTGTAAGGACAGGTGGCGGCGGGACAGAAAAGGAGCCTTCCAATTCTGCCAGTCGTGCAACTACATCGTCACGATCCGGCGGATTGCACTTGGCACCAGTAATGCAAACAGCAACCGGATTAAGGTCACATCCGGCGGCTTCTCTGCCGTTCAGCAACGCCTCAAAAATGGTCGTACCCCGACCGCAGAATGGGTCAAATACAACTCCATTGAAGCGCGACGCGGCGAGGTGCTTCTCCACAAACGCTTCGGGGAACATCGCGAAATATGGGCAGATAGAATGGAACCGATGTCTCATGCTGCGACTGCCCCTCTCCCAGCGTAAGCCTTGATCCACTCAACCACCACCGCGAGTTGGTCGAAGGCTTCTATTGCCACCCCTTGATTGTGGAGCCCTTGTGCTTCTGTCACCCGATAGGGGACTCGAAGACGATGAAGAACATTACCGAGGACACGGCAGTCATCAAAGAATTCATCGTCTGGACGAGCGAAAGGGATGATGTGATAGCACAGCATCATCGTCACAGGCTGCTGCCCGAACCAACGGCTTGTAAAGACCTTTTCCAAATGATGTCGAAGCGACTTCTCGCGCCAGTTATTGCCGGTCGCAACTTGTCCTGCGGCAAGCAGGAAACCCGGAAGCCCGTCGGAGTGAAGACGGGCTGCGAAAACGTCTATCTGGTCGTCCTGCGGCCTGTCAGGCACGCCTACGGCCGCCTGTAGAACACCATCATGAAATACCCCCCATATTTCGGCGAGCTTTGTGTGAAAACTGGTCTTGTCCGGTCGGGGATGACCAAAGGACCAAGCCCGACCATTTACTTCCGCCGCCAATGCCGCCGTCGCGAAATACTGGAAATATTTTCGCAGTTCGATAATTTCGGCGTCCGTCGGATAAACGGCCGATCCGTCGAGTATTGGCGATACCGCCTTCAGGTGGGAGAGAATAAGCGAGAGGATATAGGCGGCCTGCCCGTAGGACGGATCTTCGCCGACGTATGTTAGGACATCACCGTTATCGTCCAAAGCGAATGGGTATGCCTCGCCAAGCGCGTCGCGTCTTCCGTCGATGCGTCTGACCGCTCCGGAAACGATCTCTTCCCGGTCGGTCATTTCTTCATCAACGGTTTCGTAATCGTCTTCGGCACCAATCTCTGTTGCGTTGATTAGGTCCCTCGTAAAGGACCTAGCTTCTTCTGAAAAAAATGCAGTCAGCTCAAGATAATCTGCGGCAAAATCAAAGTTTGGTTTTGTAGTGGCGATTTCATCATGCGGAAAATAAAGCTCAACTGCCACGATCATCTCCCATGGCCTCGCGGAACTTCTTTCTCATTCGATCATAGATAGTTTGCGCCGTTTCTGACAAATCCTCCGCTATATTCAGAAGAGATTGGTCACGTCCGTCATAGCCTCGAAGACTATTCGCTGCTTCCCGCAGAACGCTACGGGCTCGAATGAGCGACGCCGAAAGGGTTTCATCGGCTGGCCGGGTGCTTGAGTGCGCTTCCGCCAGTGTGCCACCTGCCCGCAGGATATGGAGTCCTTCAGCGCTCGCGAGCGTTTCACCAAGGTTTTTGATGTCGGGATTTTGCGATTGGACAACTGGCTCCTTGTCGTCTTCCTTGGAGCCGTAAATCCAAACCAACACTTCTCGTAGTCGGTCCAGCTTGTCGGCCGTGACCGGATCGGGTTGCGGGTCATACCGGGACCAAGCGGTCTCGAGTCCCAAATAGGCCATGTATGTCGAGCGGGAGAGGGCCGTATACAGGTGGGAGAAATTGAACTTGGTGATCTTGCGATCTGTCAGGGAAAAAACACCCTCGCGCTCAGCCTGATCTAGAACATAAATCGCGGCAACCATTCGCTTGATGGTGTCGTGCCGGTCGCCGATCTTCTCGGAAATTTCCTCCAGCGACACATTTCCGGAGTTGTACCACCCGGCCGCGAATTTTGCCTTGGCGTAGGATTCCCACTTCGCCGCGCCGTTGATGTGCTTGAAACCGATGAATGACCGAGCCGCATCCCGGTCCGGGACGCGATAGACGGATACTTCGGCAAGCGATGCCTCCACCGCTTTTCTGATTTCAGGGACGCCGATCTTAATACGCTCATTTTTGGCGATGGCATCGACAAGCGCAGGCTCACGAAATAGGCGGATAGCCGCAAGCCTACGATTCCCTTCAAGCACTGTGAACTTTTGATCGGCTGGAGCTAGCCAGACTATTAGCGGCTCAATGTCCAGATAGCCATTCGCTGCGATTGACTGAAGCAGTTCGCCCAGCTCTTCGCCGCGATAAAGCTGAGCTACGATACTCTCCTCAGTAGTGCGGGCACTTGTGCCGACGAGCCGCGGATTCTCCTGGTCGAGCTTCAACCAATCGACGCTGACTTTTGTCGTGTCTTTAAGCGGGACATCGGCAAGATTCTGGATCGCAGTGTTGGTCATTCTTCTTGCTCCGTCATGAGCGTTACGTCGGCGCGTCGGACTAAATCGGCTAGGCTCATATGTAACTCGGCGCGCACCATTCGGCACTGCTCTGGCGTGATGGTCACCTGTCGCCCCTCAAGGAAAGCTCCAAAAATCAGTTAAACCCTATAAAAAACAATAACATTGGTAGCCCTTGGTGTCTACCAAAGACCCGACCGCAAGATTGCGGGGTGGCCGGTGGGCAACCTCTGTGAAGAGAGGCAGGAGCAAGACAGGCGTCAACTCTAACTTCAACTTCTAGACCTGACGCCCGCCTTCGGTGACCCCCTCCTTCGCCGAAGTACGCCGAAGTGATAACCAGCGCATAGCAACGCGCTTGCAGAACCAATTTGGTCAGGCGCGATTGATCCCGCAATGGGTCATCCGGCCTCGATGCCGCTCGGCGTCACGAATTTCCGGCCGGAACCTTCGCCGGCAACACCAGCGTGCCCTCGTTGCCGCGCGCCGGCACACTGAGATAGCGCACTCCGCCGATCTGGATATAGCTGGGCGTCACCACCGACTCGGGATGGCGCTCAAAATCCGCCCTGGCTTCCGCGCAACGGGCGTAGGTCGCCAGCCGCCGGCAGTTGACTTCGGTCGCGCGCATCACCCGATGTTCTCCGGACTCGCCCTGCGCCACCACCTGCGCCGGCGTGGTCCAGAAGGAATCGACCAGCTCGCTGCCGTCGTGGACGCCGTCCTGGCCGGGCGGAAGTTCGGCGAGGAAGAATCGTGTGTCGAAACGCTTGGGGCGTTCGGGCGGCGTGATCCAGTGCGCGAAATAGGTCAGCTCCTCGACCGCTGCCCGCAGACTGTGACGCGCGAGCAGGGTCGGGAAATCGAGCTCGCCCTGTACCAGCCGCGCGCGCTCGGGCGCGAGCTCCGCGAGCAGGCCCGGGGTCGGCCAGTCGCCGTCCGGCGTTTTCGCGTAGAGAATTCCCACCTCCTCGAAGGTTTCGCGAATCGCCGCCATGCGATAGCCGTGCAGCGGATCGTCGGGCGTCGCACCATCGGCCGGTTCCAGCGCGCCGCCCGGAAACACCAGGGCGCCGCCGGCGAAGGCGGTGGCCTGATTGCGCAGCGCCATGAGGATTTCCCAGCCCGCCGCGCGGTCGCGGCCGATGACCAGACTGGCGGAAGGACGGGCGGTTACCGGGGCTTGGGTCGTCGTCATGCGCTGTTCCTCGATCAGCTCGGCAACCCGGTCCAGACACCCGGGGCAAGCTGTTATAGTCAGGCTCGATTACAGTCAGGCCCGATTGTAGCCCGACCCTCCCGCGAGTCCCGCGTTCAAGGATCGATCATGGCCCCAGTGTCCGCCCCCCGTCCGCTGCCCACGGCCCACGGCCCGCGCTGAACGATGCCGGCGCCGCTCGTCGATCTCGCCCCGATTCGCGCCGCGCTCGCCAGCGGTGAACTGGTGCTGACGCCCAACCAGCGTCTGGCGCGGGGGATCGAGCAGGCCTGGGGGCAGGAACTCGCCGCAGCGGGAACCCGGGTCTGGGAGCGCCCGCGGGTGTACGCGCTCGAACACTGGTTCGAGCGCATCTGGCAGGAATTGCGCGATGCCGCCTTCGCGCCGGCGCTGGCGGGGACGGTGGCGAGCGCCGCCGTGGAGACCCGCCTCTGGGCGCGTGTCATCGCCGCGCATCCCGACAGCGTCGCGGGTAATCCCCAGGGTTTCGCGCGGCTGGCCCGCAGCGCGCGCCAGCTTCTCGAACGCTGGGATCTCGATCCCGCCCGGCTCGATACCGACGGCCATCGCGGCGCCGAACTGCTGCTCGCCTGGCTGCCGGCCTGGCGCAAGGCCATGGCGGCCTGCGCGCTGCTCACCCGGGAACAGAGCCTGGAGGTGCTGCCCGCCGGGATGGCCGCCGGCCTGCTGGCGCGCGAGCCGGCGCTCCACCTGCTCGGCTTTGCCACCTTGCCTCCGCGTTACCGGCGCATCCTGACCGGGCTCTGCGATCGGGTTATCGAGTTGCGACCCCAGGGAGTGGATGCCAGCCCGCGTATCGCCGCCCTGCCCGATCCGGCCGCGGAAATCGCGGCCGCCGCCGGCTGGGCGCGCGACCAGTTGCACGCCGATCCGCAGCGGCGCATCGGGGTGATCTTCCCCGACCTGACCGCCGACCGCGCCCGGATCGAGCGTCAGTTCCGCGACCTGCTGGCGCCCGGCCACGGACTCCCGGACAGCGGCTGGCAACCACCGCCC
>OJBO01001072.1_pt1 | contig 11522 bp, 13 predicted proteins | sample 1590461 | NCBI WGS metagenome assembly OJBO01 (sample SAMN05416836, study PRJEB24817) | seawater metagenome | isolation source: Sea water | place: Canada:Atlantic | collected 2013-07 | reverse complement strand
CCAAGGATTCACAAGTGATTCCAAAGATTCAAGATGTTCCCGGATGGACACTTAGGCTGTCATAGCGTTTGCAGTCGGCCACGGGCTCGCAGGTCAGCCGCGTCGTGCCAAAGGCACGCTTTCAGCGTGACGCGTCCGGCGTATCGATGGTCAGCGGCTGCGGCGGCTCACGATGTCGGGCCAGGATATTGATGACGACCGAGGCGGCGGGGGCTCCTTCGTTCAGCGCTTCGGCACAGGCAGCCTCCACTGCATCCACCCCATCGGTTGGGATCATGCTCAGGATCTGGACCATCCACTGCCCGGCAGGGCATTGCGCAGCAATGTCCCGAGAGGGGCCGGTCAACATTCGGCGCCTTGCCAAGCTTGTGCTGCACACGCCTGATCGCTGGCGGCAGTTCCCAGTCCTTGAAGGGCGCGCCATTCCTGAGCGCGCCCGGTTTGCGAGCCAGAACAGGGATGTAGTGCAGCGGGTCGTAAATCACCTTGTCGCGCCCGAAGGTCGTTCATCGCGGCGCCATTGGTCCGAGCCCAATGGACGACGGCGTGCTGTCCCACGATCTTGCCGTCCTGCCAGAACTCGACCCGCTCGGCATAGGCGCGGATCTCGACGGGCCGACCGACGGCGCGGCCATCCACCGAGTACCGGTTCTTGTCGAAGCGGACGAGGCAGGTCTTCGAGACTGACGCCGGAACGGAATGGAAGCCGTCGAACGGGCCGACATATGGCACCAAGCTCGCGCGCTCGCCTTGGAATACTTCCCAGATCGTTTTATCCCGAAGCTCCTGGTGCGGATGAGACTTGGCCCAGGCAACGCAGCGATCCTCCAGCCAGGCATTGAGTTCGGCGTAGCTCTTGAACTTGGGCCGCGGCACGAAGAACCGCCGCCGGACTACGCCGACCTGGTTCTCCACTTGCCCCTTCTCCCAGCCCGAGGCGGGGGTGCAGGCAACAGGATCGACGAGGTAGTGCCCGCACATCTGCTGGAAACGGCGGTTGTAGGCGCGGTCACGGCCGACAAAGATCGTGTCTACCGCCGTCTTCGCGTCCATTGTCCTCGGACCAATGGCGGACAATTCCCGCTGTCGTAGATCCCACGCGTGCAGGCCCCGCCGAAGAAGGCAAAGGCCTTGTCGTGGGCATCGAAGACCATCTCCTGTGTCTCGCGCGGGTAGGCTCGCACGAACAGCATCCGGCTGTGGCAAAGGCGGATGTGCGCCACCTTCACTGTCGTCGTCGCGCCATCGATCACCACGATCTCATGACTCCAGTCAAACTGATAGGCCTCACCGGGATCGAAGGTCAGCGGCACATAGGCAGCGGCCGATGCCTCCTGTTCTTCCTTGGACCATGAGGCCGCGTAACGCCGGACAGCATCGTAGCCGCCGTCATATCCGAGGGCTCTGAGTTCCTCGAAGATCCTGATCCGGGTCAGCCTCTCGCGCTTGGGCTTGCGCGCGTTCACTGCCAGCATCTCGTCGAGCTTGTCTTTCCAGGGCCCAATCTTCGGCTGCGGCTGGACCGTCCGCTCGTAGGTGAGCTCCGTCACACCAGATCGGATCACCTTGCGCACCGTGTTCCGCGATACCCGCAACTCCCGGCAAATCTGCTTGATCGGCTTCTTGTCCTGAAAATACGCCCGCCGGATCTTCGCAATCGTCTCCACAACCAACATCCCACACTGTGCTCCCCGATAGCCTCGGGGGCATTATCCACATCAGTGTAAGGGGGTCATTTTTGGACGCCGATCACCCCACTACGGGGTCAAAATTGCATGCTTGTTCACACGCACGGGCGGATTACACCCTCAGCCCCAATACGGACCCTTCGATCAACGGTTCCAGCGGAGCAATGTCAACTCTTCCATCTCGGCTGTCTCGCGTTTTTCTGCCGCAATCTGTTCGTTCCGCAAATCGCGGAGCCTGACTGACTCGTAGACCTTCTGTTCGCGGTAAAGCTCTCTCATCTGGTCTTCGAACTTGCTCAATACAGGCTCTAAATCGGTGATTTTCGCGTCGATCCGGCGAATTTGTCGTGTGACGGCCTCAACAAAGGACGACACGTAGGGTAGAGCTTCGGGGCTGGTAACGTTGCGCTCTGTCTCCAGCTTTTCGCGCAGCTCGGTTCGGCTGGTGGTCAGCTTTTCCATCTGGCTGCGCGCATCTGCCATCTCACGCGAGACCTCGTCGATATCCAGCCCGCGCAGACGTTCCATGAGGGCCAGGGCACGACGACGCTTGGCCGACATCAGTGGCCACCGCTTTCCACGGGTTCCTCGGGAGCCTCGCCGCGCTGTTCCAAAATGCGGTTACGCATGCTGAGCAGGATCGCGTCGGGGAGCGCGACATATGAGGCGGAGCGCGTCGTCTTGAAAGATTGCGTCGGATCCTCGGCGTCACCTTTTTCAGCCGGCGCGCCCGCGGCCTCACCACTACTGTTCAGCCCGATGAGGAGCTGACCAATCAGGAGAAGCGTCAGCGCGCGAATCATGCCGGCAATTCTTTCTGGGCGGTCTCGACCTCGTAGAAATCGGGCTGCATCCGGGTGGGAATATTGCCGCGCCCGATCTCGATACAGATGTTTGGCGGGTTGTTGGCGACCATGGCGACAAAGATGTCGCGGATGACGTGATAAAAGGCGCCGTCTTCGTCCTCGATCTGGGTCAACCGACCGGAAATCGGCTGCACCATGCAATAGGCGAGGAACACGCCGAGAAAGGTGCCGACGAGCGCGCCGCCGATCATCGCGCCCAGCACTTCGGGCGGCTGATCGATGGAGGACATGGTCTTGATCACACCGAGAACCGCCGCGACGATACCGATTGCGGGCAACCCGTCAGCCATCGTCTGAATAGCGTGCGCGGCCTCAAGGTTCTCGTGATGATGCTTTTTGATCTTGCGATTCATGATGTCTTCGGTGCCGTACTTGTCGTCGAATTGCATCGAGAGCATGCGGAAACTGTCGCGGATCAAGTCCAGCGCGAAGTGGTCCTTCTTGATCTTGGGGTAGCGGCCAAAGATTTCCGAGGCATCGGGATTCTCGATATGATCGTCCAGCGCCAGGATGCCCTTGGCTTTGTAGATGCGGGTCAATTCGTACATCAGGGCCAGCAGGTCATTGTAATCCTTGGTCTTCCACGTCGGACCCTTGATCACCCGCACGATTCCCTTGAGCGCCTTTTTGGCGACGGAGAAAGAATTTGCGATGATGAAAGAGCCGACCGACGCGCCAATGATCATCATGCCCTCATAGGGCAGGGCGTGAAGGACGATGTCCATCTTGCCCCCCGATAGCATGAAGCCACCAAAGACAAGGCCAAAGACCATTGCCAGTCCAAGGAACAACGTCATGTCATGCCACCTATCACTGCTGAGCGCTCGATTTATTCTAGCTTATTGCGTTTCACCATATGTATAATTGACAAGGGATCAAGTATAAACAAGAATAGAAGCGAATTGTTTCTTGCTTAGCTGGGGCCGACCCAATGATGAGACCCGATAAACTCGCCTATTTTCTGGACGCTGACCAGATGGCCGGTATTTTCGCGGAATGGCCCGCGGACATGAAAGTGGCGCTCTGTCTCGATGATGCGGGCGGGTGCCAGGTGATGGTTTATCACGAGGACGAGGGGCGCGGCGTGCTGCGCAAGGTCGCCTCCGTTCTTGAACGGCCGCTCGGTCAGTTCGTCGTGGTGCCGGAGACCAAGGGATACCCGACGCGCAAGGTTATGTTCTCGGAAGAACAGAAGATGCTCACGCTGGTCGCCGATGCCTATGATCTGGCTGAAACCGCGACCGATTATGCGATCAACTATCGTTACGCGCAGGATCAGGGCCTGGATCCTGCGACGATGAAGCCACAACCGAAGGCGCGCGAGACGGCCGAAGTCATCACCCCCACATTCCGCCATCGTGAAAAGCCGCCACTTGCCGCGCCGCGCGTCTCGCGTGCGCCGGTTCGTCCGCGACTGCGCCTGTCCATGGGTGGTCTGGCCAAGAAGCCGCGGCCGGAGCCGGTCGCCGTTGCGGCCCCGCTCGACCCGAACGTGACGCTTGGTTATCTGCCGGTCGAGGGGTTGGGCCGCGAAGAGTGCTTCTTCCTCGATGGTCAGATATTTGAGCAGGATGACTGCATCCGTATCGTGATTTCGCGCGAACGCATGTCTGTCCGCACCGCGCCCATTCGCGTCACGAACGTGCGATTTCGTGACGATTTTTCACGCTTCATGTTGCCGCGCGATGCGTTGCCAAACTGGCGGCAAGGCGATGCCGTCGTGCTGGACATCCCCATCGAACAGTTTCCCGCGGCCCTGGCCAGGCGCTATCAACAGTTCGCCCGGCACGCCGAGGTGACAATCACGGATCGCGGTATCTTTGTTGGGCCGGGATCTCGAATCGAGAATTGGCAGCCGCTGGATTCCCGTAGCAAGCCGTTGTTGCGTCGCGTTCTGACACCGGCGCGCGCCGCCGTTCTGGCGCTGGTCGGGGTTGGCGCGGTTGCGGGAACGATCCTGTCGTCGATGCAATCCGACGGACAGCGCATCGGCAGCCTGTTCGGCGATCGCGCATCCGAGCCGGAAGTCACTCGATTCATCGGGGCGCCGCTGGATTTGATCGGGACGATGGCCCGACAGGAAGCGTTGGGCTCGGGGAAATGATCTGCACCGTCATCACGCCGGTTGGTCCGGGTCATCAGGCGGTTTTTGACGACAGTTGCGCACCCTCAGTTGATCAGGCGCGCGCGTGGAACTTGGGGCCGTTCAGCGAAGTGCGCCATCTGGCGATGGATGACACAGAGGGTCAGTTCGGACGCTCCGCCCGCCGGAACGAGGCGCTGAGGCTCGCCCAGGAGGCTGGATCCGAGTGGGTATTTTTCCTGGATGCCGATGATATCCTGACGCCGAATGCCTTCGAGGCGTTCGGTCGCGTGATCGAGGCCGAACCTGATTTGCAAGCGGTCTGGGGTCTGATCTGCACCTTGAGCAAAGGCGGGGAACCGACCCTGCGCGACGACCAGGCGGAACGGCTGGATTCGCGTGTCGATTTCCTGAGCGTCCCGCCATTCGCCGCCGTCCAGATCGGCGGGTTTGTCCGGACCGAAGTCGCAGCCCGTCTGGGTTTCGACGAGGCGATGGATACGGGCGAGGACTACAAGCTCTACTGTCAGCTATGGGAGCAGAACCGCTGCGCGAAACGTCCCGAGATCTTTTTTGTGAATCGACGCGGGGTGCATTCCACTGGCCCGCGCGCCGCAACGGGTCTGGCCTGGAGCCACGCGACGAACGCGATGTGGGCCGACCAGTTGAAGCAAGTGGAGATCTGGGCGACCGTCAACGACGGCGGAGCGGGCGAGGAACCGGCGCGGATGCGGGTCTTGAACCCCAACGACCTGATCCAGATGACTCATCTCCGAGGCGAGTTTTTCGAAGCAGACAGCCTCGCCAAGCTGAAGACGCTGATCAAATCGCCGACCCCGCGTATCATCGAGGTCGGCGCGAACATCGGCAATCACGTGGTATGGTACGCGCGGCACCTGGACGCCTCCCGGATTTATCCGGTGGAACCCAACCCGGACGCCATTGAAATCCTCGACCAGAATATTGCCGCCAACGGGATCACCCCCCGGATTGATCGACGCGGTATGGGCTACGGCGCGGGCAAGGATACCGGCACCTTTCGGACCCAAACCGATAATGCCGATAACCTCGGTGCGACCAGGCTGGTCGCTGATGAAAGCGGAGGGATCGAGACGCGGACGCTCGACGCGCTGATGGGGGATGAGGTCGTCGATTTCATCAAGATCGACGCAGAAGGAATGGAGCTGGACGTGCTGGAAGGCGCGCAGGCCCTTATCGCGCGTGACAGGCCCGTCATCTGGGTGGAGGTGCTGCGCGAAAACATGCTCGGCTTTGCCCAGACCTGGTGCCGGACTGCTGGTTACAAGATCGTCGACAGCACCCCTTACGTTCACACCATCGACTATTTCGCCGTTCCAAAGGATTGATATGGCCGACACAGCACTCTCCCGCAAGGATCGTCGCGCGCAGATCGCCAAGGCCGCCAAGGCCTATGGCATCAAGGGGCCGGAATCGCTGGATCTGCACGAAGCCTACAAGGCGTTGGGCCAGGATAACGTGATGCGCGCGGTGCAACTTGCGCATCCGATCACAGTCAGCCATCCGCGCAATGTGCATGCCTGGGTGGTCATGGGCGGCGCCGCTCTGGCACAGCGCGAAGGCGCGACCGCACAGGCGTTTTTTGAGCGCGCGGTCGATCTCTCTCCGAACGAGGTCGCCGCGTTGGTCGGACTGGCCAAGGCACATGTCTTGCAGGCCCAGCCCGAGGAAGCGACCCGCTTCTCCGCCCGCGCCTTTGCGGCGGGTGCAACGGAAAAAGGTCTGGCGCGGCTCTATATGGAGCTGATGCGGCAGATGGGCCGCGTTCAGGCCGCCGCCGACGTGATCGTTCCGGTGGTCGAAAAGCTCAACGATGCCGAGATGTGCCTGATGCTGGCGGATATGCTTTCGGACATCGAGGAAACGAACCAGTCCGCCGTTTGGCTGGACAAGGCCTGGCGCCTGAATCCCGAGCCCGAGCTGCACCGTATCGCCCGTCTGCGCGCGCTGGTCTACACCCGTCGCCTAGAGCTTGCCGAGAAGCTCGCGGATGAGTTGCTGGCGGATCCTTCGGTGCAGGATCGCGATATCGTCGTGGTCTACAAAGTCCTTATCCTGCGCATCACCAATCGACCGGAAGAGGCGCTGTCAGTTGCCGAGACACACGAATTCGTCGTGCCCGAGCGATACGCAGAGGTGCGCGGGGTAATGGCGAATATCCTCCAGGACGTCGGGCGCGACAAAGAGGTTGAGGACGCCTACCTGGAAGGCATGCACGTCACCGGTTCCAAACTGAAGGTCTCCAAAGCGTTCGGGGCCTACCTGATGCGCCAGGGTCGGTTCAAGGAAGGCGCGGATTTCTTCGCCGACCGTCTGGATGGCACGCAGCGCGGCTATATACCTTATATTAACGCCGCGCCCGAGAATCTGGAAGCTCTGGACAGCGTCACACTGATCGGGGAGCAGGGTATCGGGGACCAGCTGGCGCTGCTTTCCCTGCTGCGCCTTGCGCCTATAGATCTTTCTCGTGTTACCTCTCGACTGGTGACTGACGGGCGGTTCGTGAAGGCGCTGGCCGGCAACGACTTTGGTTTCTCCGTGGTCGATCGCAAATCCTTCACCTCCGAGCCGCAACATGTCGTTCCGAGGGAGCTGGTCTATATCGGCGACCTGACCCGCTACATCACTGCCGAGAACCGGGGCGCTCAACATGGCGCGTGGGTCAATCCCGAGAAGGCGCGCGTGCAACATCTGCGGGACAAATACGCACGTCTCGCACAGGGTGGGCCGATCATCGGCGCGGCGTGGAGCTCCGCCTCCATGCTGGGTCATCTGCGGTCGGTCAGCCTGATGGACATTCTTTCAACCGTGCCCGACGGTGCGCTGGTGGTAAACTTGCAATACGGCGATTGCCGCGCCGAGATCGAGGCGGCGCGCAAGGCCCGCCCCGCCGTCGCGATTCTGGATGATCCCGAGGTTAACCAGATGAACGATCTGGCCGGGTTCTTTGCCCAGATCGCCGCGATGGACCGTGTGCTGACCATCGACAACACCACCGCCCATGCCTGCGGGGCGATCGGGCATCCCGACACTCATGTACTGTTGCCGACCGGATCGGAATGCATGTGGTATTGGGGGCCGTCGGGCACGCCGGACCCATGGTATGGCAACCTCAATCTTTATAGGCAGGAAAAGCTCGGCAAATGGGACGCACCGCTGTCCTTGCTTAAACAGTCGCTGTGTCCTTGAGCTGATATATAAATCTTGTCAGGGACATGAAAAGCCGCCGCTTTATAACTGCCTTTAACCTTGTGGGCCTATCTGTTGATCAACAGGAGGCGCGAAAACGCGCAAAACGGGACAGATGATGGGTTTCAAGCGTATCGCAAATTGGAACGGACGGGGGCTGCTGGCGTGGCTCCTTTCGGCGTCCGCTTCGAACCGATTGCGTCGGCGCGCCGGGTTCGCCCTTCGACCCGCGGTGCGGATCGAGGATAGCGTGACACCGAATTTCCTCGTCTGTCTGGAAACGGGATCGCGTCAGGTTCTGTTGCGCCGTCACTTGCGCGAAACCCTTCGCATGACCCCGGAGGAATATCGGGACAGATGGGGCTTGCCTCCTGAATACCCCATGATTGCGGCGAACTACTTGCGGCGGCGCTCTGCCGTCCGTCAGGCGTCGCATCATGGATAAGAACAAGAAGACGACCAAGAGCAGTACTGAAAACAAGAGGGCCGGATCCGGCAAAAAGACCGGACATTGGACCCCACATGGCAGTAATTGAGGACAGGCATGGCAGAAGACACAAAAAAGGACATGATCGCTACGATCGTTGCGTCCTTTGCGGCGCGACCGGATGCGACACCGGACGCTATCGTTGAACTTTACAACCGTTTGAACGGTGAGGCGACCGCCGGGGGCGGGACTCCGTCCGAGTCTCAGGTGACGCCGGCTCTCCCGCTGGACCGGGCCGTGACAGAGGACAAGGTCTATTGTCTGTGTTGCGGGCGCGGCTTCAAGATGCTCAAGCGGCATCTCAAAGCAGAGCATGGTCTGACGGAGGCTGAATATCGCACGATGTTCAACCTGCCCGCCGACATGGCGCTGGTCGCGCCCAGCTATTCACGCAAGAAAGCCAGCCATGCCAAGCAGGCCGGTTTTGGCAAATATGATCGCGGCGTCCAACGGCAGGACAGCGAAGATATTTCCTGAACGGATAGGACCAAGGACCAATGGCAAGCAACGAACCGATCATCGTCAAGAAAATCGAAGAGGTCACGGGCGGCGGGCATCACGGCGGCGGATGGAAGGTGGCCTACGCCGACTTCATGACGGCGATGATGGCGTTCTTCCTCTTGTTGTGGATCCTCGCTGCATCGGACGAAGAGGCGCTGCGCGGGCTTGCCGACTACTTTACCCCGTCGCTGTCACAAAGCGGCGGGCGCGGACAGGGAATGCTGGACGGTCAGGTGATCGCCTCGAACGGCGATCAGGGCGGCAGCAATTCGCCCGATGGCAACACCCGCTTGCCGACGTTTGGCATGGACAATCCACTGGCGGTTTTCGACAGTCGCCTGCGGGATGAGAAGACCGATGCCGTAGTGGAGTATGAAACTCAACCCGATGGCACGATGATCGAGACCACGCAGGAAAATCAGCCCACGGCCGCCGAAGCCAAGGCCGAAGCCCGTGCCAACGAGGAACAGTTCCAGGCCGAGGTAAAGGAACGCGAGGCCAATATGGCCAACCTCGAAGCCGACATCCGCCAGCATATTCAGGACCGCACCGACTTGCAGGATCTGGGGGAAAACCTGCGGTTTGATCGGACTCCGGACGGTTTGCTGGTTCAGATCATGGACAAGGAGGGCCGGTCGATGTTCACGCGCGGCTCCGCCCGTGTGGATAGCCGCACGCGGGATCTGCTGCGCATCATCGGCGAGGCCATCGTCGACATGAAGAACGACATTGTCATCACGGGCCACACAGACGCCGTGCCTTTCGTCAACAATCAGGGCTATTCCAACTGGGAACTGTCAGCGGACCGGGCCAATGCGACGCGGCGGGTATTGATTGACACCGGCGTCTCGCCCGCCCGGATCAAGCGGATTTCCGGCCTCGCTTCGACAGAGCCGCTGAATGGTGCGGACCCCACCGCAGCAGAGAACCGGCGGATTAACGTCATGCTCTCTTATCCCGAACCGCTCCGGCCCAAGCGCTGAATTTCGAATCATCGCCGGTGTGACGGGCGTCTCAGGGCAGATCCGGCTAGGATTCGTTAGGTCTTTGGCTATAGGGGCGCGTTTTGGCGCGCCGGTTTTCCACAGCCATTTGTCCCGATGGAAGTTTGAACGCTCCAAGGGGGTTGCCCGCCACCCTTCATGCACAACCCCGCTACATATAGTCGAGACTGGTGAAGTTATCCCCACATTTCGTCATCCCAGCACCAATAGTTTTCTTTTCACGTGCTTCGCCTAGCTATACGTTAATCCCACAAGATATTGGGGCATGGGCATGGGCCAAGACAGGTTATTGGAAGACATTTGGGTGGGTCGCATCCGGGCGACACGCAATAACGAGGGGAAAATTCTGTCCCGTCAGTTGCGTGCGCTGGTTCCGGTTCACCATGTCCTGTTGTCCGCCCAGGAGACGGTGGATCGTGTCGCCGTGCGAACCGACGATACAGAGATGATGCCGGCCTTGCCCCTCGGCGACGTGCTGGCCGAAGAGCTAAAGATCGACGTCCCCTATGGCGCATTGGTGATCTTGCGCGATGCAGGGTCCTCCGGCCCTCTGTCCTATGATGCGGGCATGATGCTGGGTGAGGTGCTCTTGACGGTGCTCCGTAGCGGGTTGTTCCCGATGGCGCGCGAGACCGACGCGCTATTCGCCATGGCCGCCAGTTATGACCAGTTGGTCGAGGCCAGCGGCTTTCGCCACACCGGGATGGACAGCGAAGAATTTCGCCTGGGCCTTGCCGCCTCGCTCGGGGCCTATTGGTCGGGCGCGCGCCGGGCCGGGGCGGACACCTGTGGCCTGTTCGACCGCCCCGATTTTCTGCGGCGCCCGGAATTGATGCGCTACCTGCGCGCACTGGACGCGAGTTTCACACAAACACGGGCGGAAAATGTTCCTGCACGGCTGATGTTGGCCCAGGGAGGGACGCGCGGATTTGAAGACTGGATGCAGGACGTTGGACGCGTCGTTGCCGCACAGATCGGGGCGCCGACAAGTATTTCTTCGCCAAACCTTTCTAATTCGCACAAAAATTGACGAATTTAACCTTCCTTAAATCAAACAATTCTTCAATCACTTGTTGATCTGTGCTTACCTGTACTTGCTTTTTTGGCAGGGAAAGCAGGCACAAAATGATGCCCAATAGTGTCCGCGCGGCGGCGAAAGTCCCGTTGTTGGAAATAGATGAAGAACGAAACGCGATCCGGCGCTGGCAGGATCTTGGGGACCGGGAGGCGCTGGAGCTTCTTTTGCGGTCTCATGCCAGGCAGGCGTGGTCCATGGCCGCGCGCTGGACCGACAATCCCGTGCATCTGGAAGATCTCGCCGCCGAGGGGATCATCGGATTGATCCGCGCCGCCGACAATTTCGATCTGACGCAGGACGTGCGGTTTTCGACCTATTCGGCTTGGTGGGTGATGAACGGTGTCTCCGGGGCCATCGCGCGGATCAAGTCGGTGATCGACGTGCCGCCGCGGGTCTACAGCGAGTTGCGCAGAGGCCGGATGAATGAGGACGACAGGGCGACCGTATTGATGGCGATGCAAGGCGTCGTCGCGCTGGATGCACCGGTCAAGGAGGGGGCGGTCTCACTACTGGACGCGCTCGTCAGCGCCGATATGACACCTGTCTCTTATACACATCTCCGAGCCCACGAGACTAGGCATGATCTC
>OJBO01001071.1_pt1 | contig 11528 bp, 11 predicted proteins | sample 1590461 | NCBI WGS metagenome assembly OJBO01 (sample SAMN05416836, study PRJEB24817) | seawater metagenome | isolation source: Sea water | place: Canada:Atlantic | collected 2013-07 | reverse complement strand
TGCGCAACGTGAACAAGTTTATCGACAACGGCGACAAGGTGAAGGTCACCCTGCGGTTCCGCGGGCGTGAAATGGCTCATCAGAATCTGGGTATGGATCTTCTCAACCGCGTCCGCGACGATACAGCTGAAACGGCTAAAGTCGAAGCGTTCCCGCGTCTCGAAGGCCGTCAGATGCTGATGGTGCTGTCGCCGAAGTGAGCAGGCCGCGGCCATTCATGCGGCCTGGGTTCAATCGCCGAAAGCAGAGCAGGGCCGGCTGGTTCGATATGTTTCAGGACTGGTTGGGAACAGGCAGGACTCAAGATCGACGACCGAAACCGCCGCGCAAGCCCTTCCCGCCCAGCAGCGGCATGCCTGCCGATCCGCCGGACAAGCCGGGCAACCCTCCGCTCGCAGGCGGTGCAGAGGCAAGGTTGAATTTCGACGAGCACGGCGCACATTGAGCTGACCTGATCTCGGAAGGGGGCCAAGCCAAGCAATGACACCGCGCCTCATCGGCCTGACTATCGGCGCTCTCGCTCTCGCGCTAGCCACTTTCCTGCCACCTCCGGCGGGAATGAGCCGCGAGGCGTTTGTCGTCGCGGGGCTCGTCGTACTGATGGCGGCGTGGTGGATGACGGAGGCTCTGCCGCTAACCGTTACTGCGCTGATGCCGTTTCTGGTTCTGCCATTTGCCGGGGTCAGCGATGCGCGGGCCACGGCTGCCACCTATTATTCGCCGATTTTGTTCCTGCTGCTGGGCGGGGCGTTCATTGCATTGGCGATCGAACGGACCGGACTGCACAAACGGCTGAGTCTTGCGATCCTGCGCGGGATCGGCACGGGCGGCGGACAGAGCAGATTGCTGCTCGCCTTCATGGTCAGCGCGGCTCTGCTGTCGATGATGATTTCCAACACGTCCACCAGTCTGATTATGATGCCGATGGCGCTGGCCGTTCTGGCGGGCGGAACGGCCTCATCATCATCAACATTGCAAAGTGCCGGAGGCGATATGGCATCGGGTGGCGGTGTTGAGCAAAACGGCCTTCACGGCGCTCTGCCGATGGGAATTGCCTTTGCCGCCAGTATTGGCGGGCTCGGCACATTGGTCGGATCGCCGACCAACGCCATTGCCGTCGGGCTGTTGCAATCCACTATCGGAATGGAAATCACCTTTGCACAGTGGACACTGTACGGCCTGCCCATCGTCATCATCGGTGTGCCGCTTGCCGCCCTGGTTATTTCGAAAGTTCAGAAGGTCAGTGCGCACCCCTTCGACGTGTCGGCTGCGCGGGATGCCATTCAGGTGCCCAGCCTGTGGTCGAGCGCGGAGCGGCGGCTGGTGCCGGTGGTCGGGCTAACATTCCTGCTGTGGATGACACGGCCTTTGATTGCGCCCTATCTGCCCGCGGGATCGCTGACCGACGGAACCATCGCAATCGGAGCCAGCCTGCTGCTGTTCCTCGCGCCGGACGGTACGGGCCGCCCCCTGCTTAACTGGGCGGAAGCTGATCGTGCGCCGTGGGGCGTCATCATGATGTTCGGGGGCGGACTGGCGCTGGCGGCGGGGATGAGTGCGAGCGGGCTGGCTGCATGGCTGGGCGATGCTCTGCTGTTTCTGGAGGCGGTGCCGCTGCCGCTGGTCGCGCTGGCGATTGTGGCGATGGTTATCCTGATTACCGAATTTGCCAGCAACGTCGCCACGGCCAGCGCGATCATCCCGGTGGTTGCCAGCCTGGTCGCGGTACTGGATGCCGATCCGATGCTGCTGGCCATGCCCGCCGCGCTGGCCGCCAGCTGGGGCTTCATGCTTCCCGCCGGAACCGGTCCAAACGCCATCGCATGGGCAACCGGCCGTATCCGGATCGAACGTATGGTCGGTGCAGGGTTCGTGCTCGATCTGATCGGAGTGGGCCTGATCGTAGCAGGCGTTTGGGGCATGGCAGCAGCCTTGGCATAAGGGGGAGCCAAGCAGGACCGATAGGTTTGCCCAGTTCAAGTTCGCTCGATGACAAACGGTCCTTCCATGATACCAGTCCAGACGGATGGCTGTGCAAGGGAGTGCTCTCGCTCGTCCTCCTCACCCGCTTTTCCCGATACGGCGAAGCGCACGATCTCAAAGAAGTACGCAGGCTGCTCACACCGATTGAATTTGCAGCGGCCAGGCAATAGGTTGCAGGTTCAAGATACGCATCCGGCGGAGATGCGCTCCTGCGGAGGTTAGGAGCGGGCCGCCCCCGGCCGCGCCATAAGCTCCTGCCTTCCTGGGAGCGTTCGTATCAGGAAGCCTACACCATGACCGATGCCGTCGACGCAACCGACAAACCCACACCGCGCCGCAATCCCAAACCGAAGATCGGGACACTGAACGGCCGCAAGATGAAGCCCAGCACATTGATGATGGGCCACGGCTATGACCCGTCCCTGTCCGAAGGCAGCCTGAAAGCGCCGATCTTCCTCACCAGCACATTCGCATTTGAAAATGCAGCGGCGGGCAAACGGCATTTCGAAGGCATTACCGGACAGCGCCCCGGCGGCGCGGACGGCCTTGTCTATTCACGGTTCAACGGCCCCAATCAGGAAATTCTTGAAGACCGGCTCGCCATCTGGGACGGGGCGGAAGACGCGCTCAGCTTCTCCAGCGGGATGACCGCGATCTGCGTCCTCATGCTGGCCTGCTGCAACGCGGGCGATGTGATCGTCCACTCAGGCCCTCTTTATGCCGCATCGGAAGGCTTCGTGGCCAAGGTGCTGTCGAAATTCAACGTGACCTATCTCGATTTCCCCGCAGGTGCCACGCGTGAAGAGCTGGACACGGTGCTGTCAAAAGCCAAGAAGCAGGCTAGCGATAACGGCGGCAAGGTGGCGATGATCTACCTCGAAAGCCCCGGCAACCCGACCAATGCTCTGGTCGATATAGAGGCCGTGAAAGATGCCCGCAATGCGGCGCTCGACCCGGAATGCCCGATTGCCATCGACAACACGTTTCTCGGCCCCCTGTGGCAGCGCCCGCTGGACCACGGTGCTGACATCGTATGCTATTCCCTGACCAAATATGTCGGCGGACATTCGGATCTGGTTGCAGGCAGCATTGCCGGTGACAAGAAATGGATGGACCCCGTCCGATCCTTGCGCAACACGATGGGCGGCATCACAGACCCCCACACCGCATGGATGCTGCTGCGCAGTCTTGAAACTGTAGAACTGCGGATGCAGCGCGCGGGCGAGAATGCGGCCAAGGTGTGCGCTTTCCTGAAAAGCCACCCAAAGGTGGACGGCCTCGGCTATCTGGGCATGATCGAGGACGCGCGTCAGCAGGACATCTATGACCGGCATTGTCTGGGCGCAGGCAGTACGTTCAGCGTGTTTCTGAAAGGCGGTGAGGAGGAATGCTTCCGTTTCCTCGACAATCTGAAAATAGCCAAACTGGCGGTCAGCCTCGGTGGCACGGAAACCCTCGCCAGCCATCCGGCCAGCATGACACATCTGTCAGTTGCGCATGGCCGCCGTCAGGAACTGGGCATCACCGATGCGTTGGTCCGCATCAGTATCGGGATCGAGGATGCCGACGATCTGATCGCCGATTTCGAGCAGGCGCTGGAAGCGGTTTGAGCGCGCCGCGCACCTCCGCTGCGCCTAGCAGGCACGCTTTCAAGCCTCGCCCCCTTCCGGCATTCTGGAGGGGCCGTGAGGCTGGGCGAACAAGGGATGTGCTTGGCTGCAACAGATCGAGCATGGCCCGTCAGCGCCAAATGCCCGGCCTGTCGCCAGACATGCGTAACCCCCTCCCCCAGTCGTTGGCGCAGATGGGCATAGGTGCGAACTGCTCGGTACGTTTTAGCGTATGAACTGGATTTGTGTCCTTACAACGATACTGCATGGCGAAATTATTAAGGTGCGGAATCACTGATGGCCTTCACTGCGAAAATTCTTCTGCTGGGTTCGGGCGAGCTAGGCCGTGAATTCGTAATTTCGGCGAAACGGCTGGGCGCCTATGTGGTGGCCTGCGACGCCTATGCCGATGCGCCTGCCATGCAGGTGGCTGACGCATCGGAGGTTTTCTCCATGCTGGACGGCGATGCCCTGCGCAGCGTGATCGATCGGCACGCCCCCGATTATGTGGTTCCCGAAGTGGAGGCGATCCGCACCGAAGTGCTGGCCGAGGTAGAGGCATCGGGCGTCAACGTGGTGCCCAGCGCGCGGGCCGCGCAGATGACCATGAACCGCGATGCTATCCGCGATCTGGCTGCGCAAGAACTGGGCGTTGCCACGTCGACCTACCGATACGCGGAAAGCCTGGAAGAAGTGCGCATCGCCAGCGAAACAACAGGCTTCCCCTGCGTAATCAAACCTGTGATGTCCTCCAGCGGCAAGGGTCAGAGCACAGTGCGCAGCGCGGGTGAACTGGAATCGGCATGGGAATATGCCTGCGCGGGAATGCGCGGAGACCGGGCACGGGTCATCGTGGAAGCGTTCATTGATTTCGATTACGAGATCACGCTGCTGACCGTCAGGCACAAATCCAGAGACGGAGACAGCGTTAGCTTCTGCCCGCCTATCGGTCACCGGCAGGAACGCGGTGATTACCGTGAAAGCTGGCAACCTGCCCCGATGGCCGATGCGGCAATTGCGGCCGCACAGAATATGGCCCGCAAGGTGGTCGACAATCTAGGCGGATATGGCCTCTACGGAGTGGAGTTTTTCGTGAAGGGCGAGGATGTTATTTTCTCCGAACTCAGCCCCCGCCCGCACGATACCGGAATGGTAACGCTGGTCAGCCAGAACCTGAGCGAATTTGATTTGCACGCACGCGCAATTCTTGGCCTGCCTGTACCCGGCACCGTCCGTGCGCGCCCTGCCGCCAGTGCCGTTATTCTGGCCGACCGGAACAGCGACGATTTCGAGTATTCGGGATTGTCGGAAGCGATGGCATACGGCGCGGATATACGCCTGTTCGGCAAGCCTGTTACACGCCCCTATCGCCGCATGGGCGTGGCACTGGCAACCGCCGGTGATACGGATGATGCGACACAGACAGCGCGAACGGCGGCCGACACTGTGCAGATAGACTACAAAAGCTGAACGCTAGGTAATCTGCGCCCGCAACAGTTTGGCTTCGCGGAATGTTACCAGCTTCTGCTGGCCCTCGTCCCACAGTGCCAGCGTCAGCGCGCGCCATGTCTGGCCCACCCTGAACCGGTTGAAATCCTGAAGATCCGGATATGCCTTCAGCACTTCGGGCAGCCGGTAAAACGGTATCTGGCTAGCGAGATGATGCACATGATGCACGCCGATGTTGCCTGTGAACCAGCGCATCGGCTGGGGCAGATGAAGATAGGAGCTACCGCTGAGCGCCGCATCGAAGAACGACCATGTTTCCCGCTTCTGCCAATGCGCGTTGTCGAACTGGTGCTGGATATAAAACAGCCACACGCCGACCGACGCCGCCGTCAGCAGCACGGGGAAGAACACCGCTGCCGCCACGCCGAGACCGAAGACATAGATCAGGGAACCGACAATCAGCGCCAATGCCGCATTGGTGGCCATTGCGCTGACCCAATAGGTCCAGCCGGCCTTCATGAACCCGACCGGCAAACGATGCTGCAGCAGGAACAGATAGGCCGGGCCGACCCCCAGAAGGATCACAGGATGGCGGTAAAACCGGTAAACCAGCCGCCGCAACCGGGTCTGCTGGGCAAACTCCTCGACTGTCATCGTATCAACATCGCCGGACCCGCGGGCATCCAGATTGCCCGTGGAGGCATGATGTTTCGCATGTGCACGCCGCCAGCAATCATACGGGGTCAGCGTCAGCACACCCAGCGCGCGGCCGATCCAGTCGTTGCCTGCCTTGCTGGGCAGGAACGATCCGTGGCCACAATCATGCTGGATTATGAACAGCCGCAGTAGCAGCAAACCTGCAATCGGAGAAAGCAGCAGAGCCAGCCAGTATCCAGCATCGACGGCGAACAGGATCGCGGTGAAGAGGGCCACGAACCCGCCTAGAGTAACCGCGAGTTCCCAGCTGCTGCGCCCGGCACGCGGTTTCATAAAATCCTTCAACTCGCGCGCCAACTGCCGGGGATCGACAACTGGCGCCTCGGCAGAAGGTGCAGTAGCGTTTGCGGGAGCGATGGTTTCGATAGGGGCGTTTTTCACCAGCAGAGAATAAGGTGCGCGCCGGTGATTGTCACGCGCGGTGAGCACCGGTGTAACGATTATTCTGCCCTACCCCTTCCAGGCGCGGCGTTCTTCGCCCGCCTTCAGCACTTCGTAAGCCACCTGGATTTTCTGGAATTCCTTGGCCGCCTCTTCGTCGTCGGGTTTGACGTCGGGGTGAACTGCCTTGGCCTTGATACGAAAGGTCCGCTTGATGGTGTCGAAATCAGTGTCCGGCTCCAGCTCCAGCATTTCCAATGCAATCAGCTCGTCGGCCGACCATGTGCCATCGCCGCTTCCGGCCCACCCGTAATGGGAGGCTTCTGTATAGGCGCTGGCATCGCGCTGCTCGGTCCGCTTGCGTTCGGCGGCCTGTTCCTTGTCCAGACCTTCGAAATAGTCCCAGCCTTTGTTGTATTCCGCCGCGTGCTTCTGGCAGAAATACCACCGGTCCGGGCTGTTGGGCGATTTGGGGGCGGGGCACAGGCCCGCTTCGCCGCAACCGTGGCGGTCGCACTCGCGTTGGGCCACGGTTTCACGCCCGCTGCCATATTCGCGCCAGCGGGGAAAACCCCAGTCATTGGAGCGGCCGGCCTTAGCCACGGTTCATCTCAGATTGTATTGGTCCGATTGTCATGCCCGTTGATCTAGAGAACATTGCGTGGCGAAGGAACCCATGGGAGCCAGTTGCAATTAGAAATGCTGCTCGCAACCGAATGTTCATTGGCAGTTGTTACACCTAACCTATAAGTCAGATCATGAGTAAACAATTGTCCGTCTCTGCTTTCGCCAGCGTTGCTGCCATGGCGCTTTTCGCGCTGACGGCCGGAATCGAAGAGCATATCCCGCGTCACGGGCAAGCCGCTCCGGCGTCTTTCATACCTACAGCGCTGGTGGATTGAACCAAATCCCAATAAAAAAGGCCCCGCCAGATGGCAGGGCCTTTCTCGGAAAATCAGACTGATTGCTGTTTTCAGTTCACTACAATGGTGACAGCGCGGCGGTTTTGCCCCCACGCTTCGGGCGTAGAAGCCAATGCCGTCGGGCGTTCCTCGCCATAGCTGACGGTAGAAATGCGATTGGCCGCAACGCCGATCGAGGTCAGATAATTCTTCGCTGCATTGGCCCGGCGCTCACCCAGCGCAAGGTTGTATTCACGCGTCCCGCGTTCGTCGGCATGGCCCTCGATGGTGATGGTCACACTTGGATACTGGCCCAGATACTGCGCCTGCGTCTGCAGGGCGGCAGCGTCGGCGCTGTCGATATTGTAGCGGTCCGTGTCGAACAGAATGACGTTCTGGCCGTTCACACCAGCCACAAAATGTTCGTTAGTGCCGACGCCGGGGGCGACAGGACCGGTCGGAGCCTGGGATCCGGCATTGGGATCGATCGGTGGTGGCGGCAGGTCTTCCGGAGCGTCTTTCTTGCAAGCACCGAGTGCGAGCGTTCCGGCGAGCAAAATGGCAGTGGTCGTTCGCAGTGTCATAATCGTCTCCTCACATTACCAACAGATAGTAAGCGACCTTTTTCCGATTGTCCGCATTTTCCGGCAATCGATTCATTTTGGGCTCAAGATAAGGCCCGGGATGAAATTTCAAATCATGGCAGGATCGGCCCCCAGGCGGGGTCGGATGCATTCACCGGGGTCGGCAAACGGCGCTCGTTCTCTCCAGTCAGATCGACCTGATAGATCGCTGTCTTGCCCGAATTCCGCTCGGTGCGGAAGAACTGGATAATCCTTCCGTTGGGCGACCATGTCGGTGCCTCGTCCTGCCAGGCACTGGTCAGCTTGCGGAAATTGCGGCCGTCGGGGCTCATCACTGCAATATTGAAATCGCCGGGGATGTACGTGAAAGCGATCTGGTCGCCCCGGGGGCTCCATTCCGGTGTCGCTGCGCGCCCGCCGAAAAAGGACAGGCGACGCTGATCCGCACCATTGGAGCTCATCACATAAATCTGCTGGCTGCCCGAACGGTCGCTTTCGAACACGATCCGGCTGCCGTCGGGGGAGTATGACCCACCGATGTCGATTCCCGGCGCATCGGTCAGCCGCACACTAGGGCCCCCACTGCTGGAAACACGGTAAATATCTGTATTGCCGTTTACCGCCATGGAATAAAGGATCCACTTACCATCCGGTGACCAGCGCGGTGCGAAGGTCGGATTGCCGGTCTCCGCCACCAATTGCTGACGACCGCTGTCGATATCGTAAATATAGATCCGCGGGTTGCCGTCGACATAGCTGAGATACAGAAGCTGGCGATAATTGGGCGAATATTTGGGTGTCAGGGCCGTTGATCCGCCCAGCGTCAGGAAACGATGATTGGCCCCGTCGCTGTCCATTACGGCAAGCCGCTTGGTGCGATTACCCTTGGGCCCTGTTTCTGCGATATAGGCGATACGGCTGTCGAAGAACGGATCTTCTCCGGTCAGACGCGAATAGACCAGATCGGAACATTTGTGCGCCGCACGGCGCCAGTCGGATGGCGGTACAACCCAGCCAGAGCGCGCCAGTTCATCGCGCAGGGCCATGTCATACAGATAACAGCCGACAACCAGCCGTCCGTCCGCCTGTGCACGAACATAGCCATGCACCAGCATTTCCGCGCCGCGGCTTTGCCATGTTGTCCAGACAGGATCGGTGATTTGCGGATAGGTCGGACGCGGCAGGGCATCGGGCCCGGTCGGCTTGAACAGGCCATTATTACGCAGGTTTGCCGTGATGACGCGGGCAATTTCCGTGCCTAAGGCCGCCGTTCCACCGGCATTGGCCGGCGTCGGCATATCGCGGTCTGCAGCGAAAGCCGGGATAGCGATGCCGAGATCGTCGAAATTGGATTCATCGGTAATGGTGAAGGTCAGACCGCCTTCATCACCGCCCGGCTCGGATGCCTCCGCCTCCACAGTTTCAACGGATGCTTCGCTACCCACCGGCTCTGCCAAGTCCTGCGCTGTGGCAGGCATAGCCAGGACAAGGGCCGCTGCGGTAATTACCATGAGTTTCATCGGGATAGACTCCTATCGAAGCGTGCGCCTCTTATGGATTTCCAAGCGTTATAATACTCGTCCGGCAAATCGAACGGAGCCGCCAGTTGCACCGCGCGTATCGCGACTTCTGCATGGCGGTCTTTCTGGGCCTCGTTTGCCGGTGTGACACCGCTTTGGGATACCACACGCGGCCGCCCTTTAAGAGAGCCGTTTTCGTTCAGTTCGAAAGCAAGCACGGTGACCAGCTTTTCCGCATCGGCCCCGGTCGGCACCTTTCCCTGAAAATGAGGCCGCACTTGCCGGGCAATGGCCGAGACGATGTCTGCCTTGGCGCTGTTGCCGATCTGGGATGCCGGAACTCGGGTTTCCGTGCTTGAAGCGCTGGTCCCTGCTCCGGGGAGGAAATCATCGCCGATGCGGCTCCCGCCGGTTCTTACGGGCGCAGATGTCGGGCGGGGCGCCGGCGTGGATGTTCTTCTGGGCGCGGGCTGCGAGGAAGGGGTGGGTGCAGGCGCAGGGGTTCTGGTCCGGGTCGGCCGCGGCCGCGGCTGCTGTGTCTGCGTACGCGTAGAGGGTCGCGGCGCTGTCGTGGGCTGCGGCGTCGGCTGCGTTAGCTGCGGCAAGGGCACCGGCACTGGCGGCGCAGGACGGTCCGACAGTGTCGGAGCCTGAGCAGCGCGGCTTTGCGCCACAGGGTCGGGCGCAGTGGAAGCCAGCCCGACCTCTTCTGACAAACTGACCACCACGCGCTCGGGAAGCGGTGGAGGCACACGGTCTTCGGGTTGCAGCAGCAGAACGGCAATCAGCGCGACATGCAGCAACCCTGCCCCGACAAGCGCGGCAGTTTCGTCTGTCCTGAGGGTGAGTTCTGGCATTATCGAAAAGCTATGGCTGCTCGACTGAACCGTTGGTGACCAGCGAAATGGAGTTGAACCCGGCGCGGTTCAACTCGCCCATCACGCCCATCACCAATCCGTAATCGAGCGTCTGGTCCGCACGCAGGGTCACTTCGGGCCGTTCACCCGACGCGCTAAGGTTTTCCAACGCTGCGGCAAAGGTTCCAGGTGCCAGCAACTCGTCGTCCAGATAGATTGTCCCGTTGGTGATAATCGAAACGGTTATCTGCTCCTGATCCTGAGGCAGGGCATTGGCCCGGCTTTCCGGCAAATCGACGGGCACGCCCGAATTCAGTAGCGGAGCGGTGACCATGAAGATGATCAGCAGAACCAGCATCACGTCGACAAACGGCGTAACATTGATCTCCGCCATAGGAGCGCGACGCGACCCGCGACTCGGTCCGCGGCGACCGGAGGAATGAAGGCCCATCGGCATCTAGACGCGCTCCAGTTCCCGGCTGAGGTTGGAATGGAACCTGTCGGCAAAACGCTGCAGCCGCGCCTCGAAAGTGTTCACTGCGCCGGAGAACCGGTTGTAGCCGATAACGGCGGGAATAGCGGCAAACAGGCCGATGGCCGTAGCGAACAGGGCCTCGGAAATGCCTGGTGCAACCACGGCTAGGGAGGAGCTTTCCTGCGCCCCGATCTGGAAGAAGCTGTTCATTATACCCCAGACCGTGCCGAACAGGCCGATGAAGGGCGCGGTCGCCCCCACCGTGGCCAGCACCGAAAGGCCGCTTTGCAGCTGTTCGCTTTCCTTGGCAATCGCCACGTCCATCGACCGGTCGATCCGCGCCGTTGCCCCGGCGATCAGCGCGCCGTCGGTGCGGTGACTGCGTCGCCACTCCATCATGCCTGCGGCGAATATCCTCTCGGATTGTCCCGCCGGGTCCGGCCCGATCTCGTCGAACAGCTCGTCAAGCGGCTCGCCCGACCAGAACCTGCGGTCGAATATCTCGGCCTCGCGGCGGGCCTTGCGATAGATGATCAGCTTCTGGACGATGATCGACCACGCCCAGAAGGACGCGATGATCAGCACCAGCATCACCAGTTTCACGATCAGGGTGGCGCGTGCAAAAAGCGCCCACATGGAGAAATCAATCTCCTGCGCCAATGCCAGCGTTTCTGCTTCCATTTTTCCTGCTCTTGTTCTGCCACCGCGTCGCGGCTGTCTGCCTGTCTGGCCCTGTTTTACAAGGCGCTCTTTCATCCAAACCTAGCGCAGTGCAAGCGGGAAAGCTAGGACATTGGCATCAACCGGCTGCATCGCGGGGCAGTGAGCGAAGTTTTGCTGGCAAACGTGTGGGTTTTCCGGCGGTTGTCATACACACCGCCGTGACCACGGATCGAAAGATCACCTTGTCACCGCGCCAGACCTCCTGATGGAATATCCAGCGTGTCGCCCCTTTGGCATGATGGGTTGTGCGCACCTCCAGCCGATCCCCGAACCCGGCCGTGCCCAGATAATCCTGTCTCTTATACACATCTCCGAGCCCACGAGACT
>OJBO01001069.1_pt1 | contig 11536 bp, 8 predicted proteins | sample 1590461 | NCBI WGS metagenome assembly OJBO01 (sample SAMN05416836, study PRJEB24817) | seawater metagenome | isolation source: Sea water | place: Canada:Atlantic | collected 2013-07 | reverse complement strand
TGCAATCGACATGGGTCAGGGTGAACCCTTCGCTGCGCGCCAGATCGGCGGCATGACGCAAAAAAATGTGGCTTTGCGCGCCCTTCCATTGCGGATCAGACGGGGGGAAGTGCTGGCCGATGTCGCCCATAGCCAGCGCGCCATAGATCGCATCGGTGACAGTATGCATGCCGACATCGGCGTCGGAATGGCCGACAAGCCCCTGATCATGCGGGATATCGACTCCGCAAAGGGTCACATGATCCCCCGGACCAAAGGCGTGTACGTCGAACCCGTTGCCGGTGCGAATATCCATCGAAGACTCCAATATGCGGGCGGCGCGGGACAAATCACCCGGCACCGTGATTTTCAGGTTATCCACGCTGCCAAGGGTGATGGCAACCGCAACACCCGCGGCGCGGGCGACTTCGACATCATCGGCGGCGACACCTTTGAACGCGGCATGAGCGGCGCGGATTGTGGCGGCGTCGAACCCTTGGGGCGTTTGTGCGGCATAAAGCGCCGTGCGGTCCTGCGTGCCTGCAACGGCACCGTCTTCGGCAACCCAAAGCGCGTCAGTGACAGGCAGACCGGGGGCGGCCGCGGCATCTGTGGCCAGCGCGTCGATCACGCCGTCGATAATCTGCGGCGTGACACAGGGGCGGGCGGCATCGTGGATCAGCACCAGATCGGCATCGCCCAGCAACGCCAGCCCATTGCGGACAGATGCTGCGCGATCCGCGCCCCCTTCGGCCACAAGGCAGCCTTGTGCGGTAAACCCTTCGGCCTCAGCCATGTCACCGGCGCTCAGAACGATGATGATCCGCTCGATCTTGGGATACCTCTGAAATGCGGTCAGCGTGTGGTCGATTACGCGTTTCCCGCAAAGCGGCTGCCACTGCTTGGCCACGGCGCCACCCGCACGTGTGCCCCGTCCGGCAGCCACGATGAGAGCTGCGATTTTCGGTGTCGACGTCATCGTCCACTCCCTTAGATAAACTCGCCCCGTTCTAAGCAGGGAAAGCTGCCGGCGCAATCGGCTGCACCATGTGATTAAATTTTAGGCAATAGGTCAGTTTTTCACCGGCCAGAGCTGCTGGTTTGATTGAGTTCCCACCCTTGGCTCGGTACACCAAAGGCAACTGCACAAGGATTAAGCGTTTGGATCTCTCGGATCTACCTTTCAAACTCAACCCGCCGGTTCTGCTGGCCCCTATGGCGGGGATCACCGATTTACCGTTCCGCAATCTGGTCGCGTCCTTCGGCGCAGGGCTTGTGGTGTCCGAGATGGTCGCCAGCGTCGATATGATCAATGCCCGCCCCGGTACGCTGGAAAAGGCCGAACTGGGTCTGGGCGTAGAAGGCACTGCCGTGCAACTGGCGGGCCGCGAAGCCGCGCCAATGGCCGAAGCCGCGCGCATGGTCGAAGGGCAGGGTGCGCGGGTGATCGACATCAATATGGGCTGCCCCGCCAAGAAAGTGACGCAAGGCTTTTCCGGCTCTGCGCTGATGAAAACGCCCGACCACGCGCTGCGCCTGATCGAAGCGGTCGTGAATGCCGTCAAGGTGCCCGTCACGCTCAAGACGCGGTTGGGGTGGGACGACGATATGCTTAACGCGCCGCAGATCGCTGCGCGGGCCGAAGAAGCGGGGATCACCATGATCACCATCCACGGGCGCACGCGCTGCCAGTTCTATAAGGGTGCCGCCGATTGGGCTGCCATTGCGGGCGTCAAACAGGCGGTCTCCATTCCTGTGATCGCCAATGGCGATATCATCAGCACCGATGCCGCGCGGCAGGCGTTGGCGCAGTCGGGTTCCGACGGTGTCATGATCGGGCGCGGTGCCCAAGGCAAACCGTGGCTGCTGGCTCAAGTGGCCCATGATCTGTTCGGCGCGCCCGCACCGGTTATCCCGCAGGGAGCCGAATTCGCGCGCATGGTGGCGGACCACTACGAGGCGATCATCCGGTTCTATGGCGAGGTGATCGGCCTACGCGTCGCCCGCAAACATCTGGGTTGGTACATGGATACCAGCAACACGCCCGCCGATCTGCGCCGTGCCATGTTGACCGCATCCAGCCCCGCCGAGGTGCACCGTCTTATTCCGTCCGCCTGCTTGCCGGACCACCAGTTGGAGGCCGCCTGATGTCGCTGGATGCCGTCTTTGCATCGCTGCCCGTGCCCGCCATTTTGATTGACACCGATGACATGATCGCCGAGCTGAACTCCGAAGCCGAAGGGTTTTTGAACGCCTCTGCCAAATCCGTGCGCGGTGTGCCGGTGTGGGACATGATTGCCGTCGATGCTCCGTTAGAAGAGGCGTTCACGCGCGCCCGCGACAACGGCACGCCCTTGTTCGTGAATGATGTGGATGTCGGCAGCGGTCAGCGTCCGCCGGTGCAATGTGCGCTGCATTTTGCGCCGCTGATCGATGCCGCCGGGCAGATGATCCTGATGATCACCCCGCGCGAGATGGCCGGTCGGATGACGCAGAATAATTCAGTCAAATCCGCCGCCAAATCCGCCATCGGCATGGCCGAAATGCTGGCCCATGAGATCAAGAACCCGCTGGCAGGGATCACGGGTGCCGCGCAATTGCTCAGCATGAACCTGAGCACCGAGGATCTGGAGCTGACCGATCTGATCGTCGCGGAATCGCGCCGAATCGTGAAGCTGCTGGAACAGGTCGAACAATTCGGTAACCTCATGCCGCCGGAGCGCAAGGCGGTGAACCTGCATGACGCGCTTGATCGTGCGCGCCGTTCCGCGTTGTTGGGATTTGGCGCGCGCATGAAGATCATCGAGGATTATGACCCCTCGCTGCCGCCGGCCTTGGGCGACAAGGACCAGCTGTTGCAGGTCGTGCTGAACCTGATCAAGAACGCGTCAGAGGCGGCGGGCCCATCGGGCGGCACGATCCGGCTGCACAGCTATTACGAACATTCCTTCCGCCTGCGGCGCTCTGACGGGACGGCACAGTCGCTGCCGCTGCAGATCGAGGTGATTGATGACGGCCCCGGCCTGCCCGAAGCGATCCGCGCCGATGTCTTTGAACCCTTTGTGTCGGGGCGCGAGAACGGCACCGGTCTGGGGTTGGCGCTGGTGAGCAAGATCATTTCCGACCACGGCGGCTGGATCACGGTAGATTCGGTTCCCGGCAAAACCGTGTTCCGCATTTCGCTGCCGCGGGCCGACAAGACCCAAATTGAAAATACAGCTTCCGAACAGGAGAGATAACAGATGGATGGCACAGTTCTGGTTGCTGACGACGACCGCACAATTCGCACCGTTCTGACACAGGCACTGACCCGCGCAGGCTGCAAGGTGCACGCGACATCCAGCCTGACGACCCTGATGCGTTGGGTGGGTGAAGGCAAAGGCGATGTGGTCATCTCGGATGTGGTGATGCCTGACGGCAACGGGCTCGAGATGCTGCCAAAGATTGCACAGGACCGTCCCGGCCTGCCTGTGATCGTGATCTCGGCGCAGAACACGATCATGACCGCGATCAAGGCAGCAGAGGCCGAGGCCTACGACTATCTCCCCAAGCCTTTCGATCTGCCTGACCTGATGAAACGTACGGCTCGCGCGCTTGAACGCAGTGGTCCGACGCGGCGTCCGGCGCAGACAAGCTCTGACACCGATGGGGACCGCGATGATCTGCCGCTGGTGGGGCGCACGCCAGTAATGCAAGCGCTGTACCGCGTGGTGGCGCGGGTGATGAACACCGATCTACCGGTCCTGATCTGGGGTGAATCCGGCACCGGCAAGTCGCTGATCGGCAAGGCTATCCACGATTTTTCCGACCGGCGGAACCTGCCGTTTGTCACCGTGACCTCGGCCGACTTGCAAGACATCGAGGGCCCGATGCGCGCGCTGGCACGGGTGCGCGGCGGCACGCTGTTGATCGACGAGATCGGCGATTTCCCGGAGGAACTTCAGGCGCGTATCGCGCGGATGATGGATTCTCCCGGTGAACATGCGCCGCGTTTTCTTGCGACCAGCCAGTCCGACATGGCCGCCGCGATGAAAGCGGGTACGCTGCGCCGCGACCTGTACTACCGTCTTTCGGGCGCAACGCTGCATGTCCCGGCGCTGCGTGACCGGGTAGATGACATTGCCTTGCTCGCCGCGCATTTCCTTGAACGGTCTGAAACCGGCAATTCCGCGCCACGTGCCCTGTCCGAAGGGGCGGCAAAAGTCTTTGCTAACTATCAATGGCCCGGCAACGTACGACAGCTGGAACACGCGATGCGCCAACTGGCCCTGACCAGTCGTGCGCCAGAGATCACCCAATCCGAGGCAGAGCAAGTTCTGGGGGCCCAGCCCGATCCCGAACCCCTGCGCGCGCAGGCCAATACCGAAAAGCTCGGGGCGTCCGTAGAGCGGCATTTGCAACGGTATTTCGATCAGCATGGTTCAATGCTGCCGCCCCCCGGTCTTTACGCCCGCATTTTGCGCGAAATCGAAGCGCCCTTGATCGAGATTGCACTGGCCGCAACCGCGGGTAACCAGGCGAAATGTGCCGACTTGTTGGGAATCAACCGTAATACATTGAGAAAAAAGATCACCGATCTCGATATTGAGGTGACACGCGGTCGAAAAATGATGTAAAAGCGCCACATAACCGTGGCCATCTAGCCTCAAGGCTGGATCAGGATCACATAAATGGGCGGTTGATGCATTCGTGCATCACATCATCGGTGAGGATAGCGGGTGCTTACCCGGTCACGCAGCTATTATCTTATGCGGCTTGAGCGCCTGCGCCGGATCAGGCGCGTGCGTAATCTGGCGACCCTGGGGCTTGTGGTTCTGGGGCCGGTGCTTGCGCTTGTCACCTATCTGGTGCTCGGGCCCCTCGAACACGGCGGCAATACGCCAAGCTTGCGCATCATTCTGCTGATTGATCTGGTCTATATCCTGCTGGTCGCCGCACTTGTTCTGAGCGAGGTCGCGCGGTTAATCGCGGCACGTCGGGCGAAATCCGCAGGATCGCGGCTACACCTTCGGCTGACCGGCGTGTTCGCGTTGATGGCGTTGATCCCGACGGTCAGCGTCGCGGTTTTTGCGGGGCTGACGATCAATGTCGGGCTTGAGGGGTGGTTCTCGGATCGGGTGCGGTCTGTGGTGGGGAACTCTCTTGCTGCCGCCGAAGCCTATGAAAACGAACAAAGCGATGATCTGCGGGAGGATGCGATAGCACTTGCCCGTGCGATCGATCAGGCCCGCAATCAGGGTGTTGATGTGCCCGATACACAGCTTTTGGCGGATGGGCAGCGCCTGATCCAGCGGGGTCTGCGCGAGGCCTATATGATCGACGGCACCGGCGAGATCCGCGCGCGCGGCGACCGGTCCTATCTGTTTGACTTCGAACAACCGACACCCGAACAGATCCGCGCGGCGCAGGCGCTGGACGGTGCACCGCTGGTGATCGAGGACTGGGCCAACAATGAATTCCGCGCTCTGGTTTTGATGGAGGCCTTCATCGATCGCTACCTCTACGTCAGCCGAGACGTGGATGGCAAAATCCTGTCACTGCTTGATGACACCAAGGAAACCGTGCGGCTGTATCAACAGCTTGAAAACGAACGCGGCAAGCTGCTGTTCGAATTTGGACTGCTTTACGTAGGGTTTGCGGTGATCCTTATTCTGGCGTCGATCTGGCTGGGGCTCTGGTTCGCGGAACGTCTTTCGGGCCCCGTTGGCCGTTTGACGGGGGCGGCACAGCAGGTTGGTGCCGGTGATCTTGAGGTGCAGGTACGTGAAGAAGACGGCGATGACGAGATCGCGATGCTGGGGCGCTATTTCAACCAGATGACGAAGCAGCTTAAAGGCCAGCGTGAAACCTTGCTCGACAACACGCGCCAGATTGAACGCCGGCGCCGCTTGTTTGATTCAGTGCTCAGCTCGGTCACCTCGGGCGTTGTAGGTCTGGACCCTGAAGGGCGGGTCGCCTTTGTGAATCGGTCCGCCGCGCGGCTGCTGGACTGGAGCGAGGACCAGCAATCGTTCGCGCTTTCGGTCGCGGTGCCAGAATTCGCGACGTTGTTCAACACTGTGGTGACTGGCAAGAACGAGGTGGCGCAGGGCGAGATCAAAGTCTCGCGTCAGGGGCAGATGGAAAACCTGCTGGTGCGTGTCGCCACCCGCCGTAGCGAGGACGGCCGGCTCGAGGGCTATGTTGTGGCCTTTGACGACGTGACCGATCTGGTCAGCGCGCAACGTATGGCGGCTTGGGGCGATGTCGCGCGCAGGATTGCACACGAGATCAAGAACCCGCTGACCCCGATCCAGTTGAGCGCAGAGCGGATCCAGCGCAAGTTCGGCCCCAAGCTACCTGATGATGCGGCAAGCCTCGAGCAACTCACTGGTGTGATCATCCGACAGACCGGCGATCTGCGGCGCATTGTCGACGAATTCTCGAAATTTGCGCGCATGCCAGAACCCGAGACATCGGTGCAAAACGTGGTTCAGGTGCTGCGGGATGCGGTCGTGCTACAGCAGTCAGGCCAGCCAGACGTCACCATCAGCGCCAATCTGCCGACGCAGGACGTCATGGCGCGCATTGATCAGACAATGCTGTCGCAAGCCTTAACAAATTTGATTAAGAACGCGGGCGAAGCCATTGAAAGCCGACACGAAAACAATCCTGACGCAGAGATTGAACCCCGTATCAAGGTGCAGTTGACCACCAGCCAAACAGCGCTACAGATTACCATAGCGGATAATGGCATCGGATTGCCGGAAGACCGCGCACGACTGTTCGAGCCATATGTCACCACCCGCTCCGAAGGGACTGGTCTTGGCTTGTCCATCGTGAAAAAGATCATTGAAGAACACGGCGGGACATTATCGTTGGAAAACGCACCGGTCTTTGCGGGCGAAACACATTTCGGCGCAATGGCGGTCATCACGCTCCCCCTTGCTGCCCCCACCGGAACCCCAGAACTGGAGACCCATAATGAGTGACATTCTGATCGTTGACGACGAGCGCGACATCCGCGAGTTGATTTCCGACATTCTGGAGGACGAAGGTTTTGTCACGCGACTGGCGGGCAATTCGGACGACGCGATCGCGGCGATCAATGCCGAACCACCTGCGCTGATGATCCTTGATATCTGGCTGAAAGACAGCCGGATGGACGGGATCGACATTCTGAAAACAGTAAAACGGGACAATCCGGATGTGCCTGTTGTCATCATCTCCGGGCATGGGAATATCGAAATCGCGGTCGCGGCGATCAAGCAGGGTGCCTATGACTTCATCGAAAAACCCTTTAATATTGATCAGCTGATGGTGGTGATCCGCCGCGCGATGGAGACCTCTCGCTTGCGCCGCGAAAACCAGAGCCTCAAGCGCCGCGAGGTGGTGAGCACCGATATGATCGGTAGCTCGACCTCATTTAAGACCCTCATGGGGCAGCTTGATAAAGTTACCAAATCCAACGGCCGCGTCATGTTGCGCGGGCCTGCGGGCGCGGGCAAGGAAATCGCCGCGCGCTATATCCACGCCAATTCCAACCGCGCTTCGGCACCGTTTGTGACGGTCAATTGCGCCAGCGTTGCGCCGGACCGGATGGAAGAAGTGTTGTTTGGTCGAGAAACCCCCGAACGCGGCGTCGAACCTGGGCTGCTTGAACAGGCGCATGGCGGTGTGATCTTCTTTGACGAGGTCGCCGATCTACCGCTTGGGACGCAATCGAAAATCCTGCGGGTTCTGGTGGATCAGCAGTTCACACGCGTCGGCGGCAACGACAAGGTCCGCGTTGATCTACGCGTTATATCCAGCACAAGCAAAGACTTGGATGCCGCAATCAAGGAAGACACATTCCGTCAAGAGCTCTTTCACCGGCTGAACGTCGTGCCGATCTCGGTCCCGTCACTGGAAGACCGTCGCGATGATATTCCGGTCTTGGCCCGCCATTTTATTGCCGATTTCAACACCTCGCAGGGTCTGCCGCTGCGTGAATTCTCTGATGATGCAGAAGCGCTTTTGCAGACGATGGTCTGGCCCGGTAACGTGCGCCAACTCAAGAACCTTGTGGAACGCGTGCTCATCCTTGGCGATGGGACTGGCCCGATTGAGGCGCGCGAACTGCCGGGCGAAGAAGAGACCACCGACGACGAAGGGCGTGTCGTCTTGTCAGGGGCCTTGGCCACTTTGCCGCTGCGTGAAGCCCGCGAAGCATTTGAACGTGAATATCTGCTCACCCAGATCAATCGTTTCGGCGGGAACATCAGCCGCACGGCGAATTTCGTTGGAATGGAACGGTCTGCCCTGCACCGCAAGCTCAAGAGCCTCGGGGTGGTGACCTCTGCCAAGTCCGGCACGCGGGTGGCGCATGTGGATGATGACGGGGCCAGCGAAGGCTGACCCCCGTGGCCTAGCCTTGGGTCACGATCTGGAAGCTGCCATCGCCATTGCGGATCACGCAAGACTTGGCGTTCAGCGCGGGCAGGGCGGTGGTGCGCCCTACTGGCGCGGATTTGGCGATGCCTGCGGGACACTGCGGGATCGACACCGGCGCAAAGCCCGCGTCTGCCATGCACTGTGTTTCGACCCGTTTGCGCAGATCGGCACCTGGGTCCACCGTATAGGTCTGACCCGGTTCAAAATATCCCGCGCGGGTATAGCAGCGCCCGTCGGACCGGCAAATCTGGCGCGGCGGGATAAAACGCGGCGGTGTGCGTAGGGTCTGTAGGGCCACCGGCACCTTCGCCAGCGCATCGACCTGGCATTGCGTTGTCTGCCGGTCAACCATCGCGACAGAGGCACCAGGTTTATAGTAGGTATTAAGCGGTGCGCAGGCCGCCAGTGCCACGCCACCCCATATGATAACTGCCGCTTTGCGCATCAGTTGACTCCTTCACACTATGGCGCAACTCTGACATTTGAATTGACCCTTGCATAGCCATCTGTCATTCAAATCACTGGCATATCACGGGTCACGCGGGCACGCCCAGCTGGTGACGCAAGGCAAGGCTTTACGCCAAAGGAACCCCATTTATGAAAGTGATCATTTGCGGCGCAGGGCAGGTCGGGTGGCAGATCGCCCGCCATCTTTCGGGCGAACGCAACGACGTCACGATCGTTGACAGCAACGCCGATCTGGTGCGCCGTGCGACGGATACGCTGGACGTGCAAGGGATCGCGGGGTTTGCAAGCTATCCCGACGTGTTAGACCGTGCGGGGGCACGCGACGCCGAGATGATCATCGCTGCGACACATTCGGACGAGGTCAATATGGTCACCTGTCAGGTGGCGCATTCGGTCTTTGGCATCAACCGCAAGATCGCACGCCTGCGCAGCCAATCCTATCTGACGGCGATCTATTCGGATCTTTACCGCCGCGACCACATGCCGATCGATGTTGTGATCTCGCCTGAAAAAGAGGTCGCCAATGCGGCACTGCAGCGGCTTTCGGCGCCGGCGGCCTTTGACACTGAAACCTTCATGGACGGTATGGCGCAATTGCTCGGCATCCAGATCGACGAGGACTGTCCGGTCGTGAACACGCCGCTGCGCCAATTGACCGACCTGTTTTCCACGCTGCGCGCGGTTGTGGTCGGGGTGCGCCGGGACGGCACGCTGTTTGCGCCTGAATCAAAGGACCAGCTGTTTGTCGGCGATGCCTGCTATGTCTTTTGCCACCGCGATGACATCCCCCGCACGCTCGAGATTTTTGGCAAGACCACCAGCAAGCTTGAACGTGTCGTGCTTGTGGGCGGGGGGAATGTCGGGCTGGCCGTGGCCCAGAACCTCGAGGCGCGCGGCAAGCGGGTGCGCACCAAGATGATCGAGAAGAACCGCCGCATCGCGGAACGCGCCGCCGAGGCGTTGGAGCGGACGATCGTGCTCAACGGTGACGGGCTGGACGCATCCCTGCTGGCCGAAGCGGGCATTGGCCGCGCCGATGCGATGATGGCGATCACCGATGACGACAAGACCAACATGCTGGCCTGCGTGCGCGCCAAATCCGAAGGCTGCCCCTATGTCATCGCGCTGATCAACGACCCCACGCTGGTCCCGCTGATGGAGCCTTTGGGCATCGACGCCTATATCAACCCGCGTTCCACGACCGTCAGCTCTATCCTGCGGCACATCCGTCACGGGCGGGTGCGGTCGGTCTATTCCATCGGCGACGCCGAGGCAGAGGTGATCGAAGCCGAGGTGCTGTCAACCTCTCCGATTGCGGGCAAACGCGTCTCTGACATTGATTTTCCCGAAGGCGCGCTGATGGGCATGGTCCGCAAGGGCGACGAAGTGATGCGCCCGCTAGGCACAACCCGCATTGAAGAAGGCGATGTCATCGCTGTGTTCTGTCTGGCAAAAGACGTGCCGCAGGTCGAACAGCTGATGCAGGTCTCGATCGACTTTTTCTGATGGCACCTGCGCCCATATCACCGGAGCGCCGCACGTGAGACGCAAATCCTATATCCGCCGCGAGATCCTCGAGCTGCCGCTGTTCCTGCTGATCTTTGGCGTGTTCAGCGCCTCAACGATCTTCCCGGCGATCTTTGCCCTGTCCACGCAGGACCATCTGGCGTCGCGGGCATTTTTCTATTCGGGGCTGCTGGGGGTGACCGTTTTTACTTTGATCGCGGTCGCCCATGCCGGACGGCGCGCACGTCACGGGGCCTTGGGCCCGCTGATGTCGCTGTTGTCTAGCTTTGTATTTCTGCCCGCACTTCTCGCGATACCCTTCCTCGAAGCTTTGCCGACGACGCGATTTTTGCACGCTTACTTCGATATGGTCAGCTCGATCACCACCACCGGAGCCTCCTTGTTCGACGATCCGGGCCGGATCAGCGACACGCTTCATCTGTGGCGCGCGCAGGTCGCATGGATGGGCGGGCTGCTGATGTGGATCGCGGCCTCGGCGATTTTGGCTCCTTTGCACCTTGGCGGGTTCGAGGTCACCTCGCAGGCCGAACCGGGGAACCCGGACGAGCGGCGCAGCAATATGGGCCAGATCAATCCGCGCCAACGGCTGTTGCGGGCGGCTGGCGCGTTGACGCCCACATATTGCGCTTTGACGTTAATGCTGTGGGTGCTGCTGCTGGCCAATGGCGACCGGTCGTTGGTGGCGCTGTGCCACGCGATGTCGGTGCTTGCGACCTCGGGCATATCGCCCTTGGGCGGCACCCATGACACCGGTGTCGGCTTTGGGTCCGAAGCAATGATGATGCTGTTTATGCTGTTCGCGCTGTCGCGGCTGACCTTTTCAAAGGACACGGTGACGGCAACCCAAGGCGGTCTTTTCACCGACCCCGAATTTCGCATCGGCCTGGCGTTGATCCTTGGCGTCCCTGCGCTTCTTTTCGTGCGGCATTTCCTGGGGGCGTTCGATGTAGACGCAAGTGCCGAAGCGCTTGAAACCGGTAGCGCGTTCTGGGGTGCGATGTTCACGGTAACCTCGTTCCTGACGACCACCGGATTCGTCAGCGCATCCTGGGCCGAGGCCCAAAGCTGGTCGGGGCTCGAAACACCGGGGCTAATCCTGATGCTGTCTCTTATACACATCTGACGCTGCCGACGAATAGAGAGGTGTAGA
>OJBO01001059.1_pt1 | contig 11641 bp, 10 predicted proteins | sample 1590461 | NCBI WGS metagenome assembly OJBO01 (sample SAMN05416836, study PRJEB24817) | seawater metagenome | isolation source: Sea water | place: Canada:Atlantic | collected 2013-07 | reverse complement strand
GAGATCATGCCTAGTCTCGTGGGCTCGGAGATGTGTATAAGAGACAGATATAGACCACCGGTGTTTCCCAGCTCCCCGGCAGGAAAGAATCCATTACCGGTAACACCGGGCCAGGCTCGTCCAGCAGCACTTCATCCACCAGAACCGGCAGCAGCAGTGGCACCGGCACACTCATCACGGTTGCCATGATAGCCAGCAGATTGGCACGCACCAGTCTTGGCTTGTGCTTGAGCGCAAGTCCAAAGATATCCCGCCAGGTGTATTGCTGCCGGGTTTCACGGGTGTCGATACCGGTTACGCTATTCTGGGGGTGTTCCAAGCAACCTCCGGATAATGAAATGTGCCCGGTTGGATACGCCCGGGAATTCACAATAGTCTACCTGTTAACTGGTTTGCTGCGATCAAAACCGACATCTGTCATCATGACTCAACGATTTTCTGATGGACCAGGACACAAGCACCTGTGAAACACGATTGCCACTATCACCCCGGCGACCCTGCCAAATGGCACTGTGGGGAGTGCCAGATTCACTACTGCAGCCGCTGCATGCCCGACGCCGATACCCGACAGCGTCGGGCCCTGTGTCCGCACTGCAGCAAGGCCATGCGATACCTGGGCGCCGCCACCGAAGTGGTCCCGTTCTGGCAGCGACTCGGCGCTTTCTTCCGCTACCCGTTCCATACCGATCCGCTGATCGTGATCGCCATCTGTACCCTGGTGCCGGTGGTAGCCCCCGCCAACCTGATCGGCATTCTGATCTGGCTGGTGCTCGCCCTGGCCTTGTTCAAGTACACCTATGCGGTGATCAACCACACCGCTGAAGGCCATCTGAAACCGCCCGCCGTGTCCGTCGCCTTCACCGGCAGCGGGTTCGATATCGTCATCCTGCAGTTGCTGGTCTTCGTGCTGATGGGCGGGCTGGTTGGCGCTGCCGCCATGCTCGGCGGCCCCATCCTGATGCTGCTGGCGCTGGCGTTTGTCATTCTGGCATTACCGGCCAGCATCATGGTTCTGGCCATGGAACGCTCGGTGGGCGCAGCGGTGAATCCGATGAATCTGGCGGTGCTGATCTCGCGAATTGGCACCCCCTATTTCCTGCTCTACGGCTACCTGATCCTGCTAACCCTCGCCTCGGGCGCGGCCCAGGACTTCGCGGTGAATCATTTTCCGTTCTGGGTTGCCCAACCCCTGGCCGGTTTCCTGAACAGTACCTTCACCCTGATCCTGTTCCACATGCTGGGCTACCTGCTGTTCCAGTACCAGGAAGAGCTGGGTTTTGCCTCGGATATCCAGGATGACACCGCCGGGCAGGACACCCATCAGCGCGACCGTAGCGCCCGCTTCGATGCCGATATCGACATGAACCTGAAAGACGGCAACTACGATCGGGTGCAGAGCATGTTGAAGGAGGCGTTGAAGCGAGATCGTGATCACGCCCTGAGAATCGGCCAGCTGTACCAGCTACTGACGGCCCGCCAGGACACCGACGAACTCTACCGCTACCATCCACGAATCCTGGGCTGGCTGGCCGACCGCAACGACGGCGAAGGCATCGCCGGTGCGCTGAATACGATCCAGAAAGCAGAACCCGGCTTCAAACTGGAGGATCCGGACCTTTCAGTGCGCTGCGCCCGGGCCCTGTACCACCGGGGCCAGTTCAAACCGGCCTTGCGAGTGCTTCAGGATTTCCACAAACGCTTCCCGGACAGCGAACAGCTGGCCCCAGCCTATCTGCTGGTCGCCCAGACCCTGGCCAACGGCTTGTCCCAGTGGGAAAAGGCAACGGCCTTCCTGACGTTTATCCAGAAAAAATGTGTGAATCATCCGCTGCATGAGCAGATTACGGTTTATCTGGAGCAGGCGCAGAATAAAGAGCCGCTGAAGGGACCGAAAGCAACGTTTTCTGCCCAGGACTGACGCAGGGTATGGGAGGGGCTTCCCAAAACCGTGCGGAGCCATGGATGGCGGAGCCGAGCGTACAGGGACGTATTCACAGCGTGTTTTGGGAAGCCCCTCCCATACCCTGCTGCCCCGAGGCTAGCCGGCCTGAAGAAGTTGACGATAATGACGAGCTTTGGGCGCCATCTGGCGCTTTTCAAACTCTTCCACAAGCAACCGACAGGCCTCGGTAGTCAGCATGTCATCGCCTGTGCTTCTGAGCCGCTCGAAAGCTTTCTCTGCAGCCTTGAGGTCATGTTGCTTGAGACTGGTGAACAGGACCCGGTTATGGTCGTCTGCCGCTAGTGGCTGATAACTCTCCCCCTTGCCGAGGTATTCCTGCCAAATCGCAATCATCTGCTCTGGCTGGCGCCGGCTGAGGGCATCGTTCATCAGCTCTTTGGCGCGATCACGATATTCGGGCAAGTCCGGGCGGAGTTTGGCCAACTGGTAAAGGTGTTCCAGCAGAATATGGCGTTCCGGATAGTGCTCACGAAGAGCCTCGAATTGCCGCCGGGCCAAATCGAACTCCATTCGGCCGAGGCTGGCCATGGCCTGGGCGTAACCGGTGGTAAACCGGGCATCCTGCTCTTCCTCTTCCGGTTCAAAAAATTCCTCTCGCACCTGCAGCCAGCTTTTGCCAAGCAGCCAGACCAGGCCGGCACCTGCGATCAGACCGCCAGCGTGGGCCATGTAGGCGATACCGGTGGCACCGGCATACCAGTAATCGTAGATTTCCTTGCCCACCCATACCGGTAACAGAGCAATAGCCGGAGCACGGAAATAGTTGAAGTAAACGCCGAGAAAGTAGAAGAAACGGATCTTCTGCAGGCCATAGATGGCTACGTACATGCCCATCAGGCCGGAGATCGAGCCCGAGGCACCCACCAGGGGTACATAGCTACCCGCCGAAACCGCGGTAAACATCAGGCCGGACAAGGCACCGCAAACCAGATAGGCAATCAGGTACCGACCCGGCCCCAGGGCTTTCTCAACGGTGAATCCCAGCAGGAACAGGAAGATCAGGTTACCGATGATATGGCCCCAGCCGCCGTGCAGAAACTGGTAGGTGATCAGGGTATACAGTGACAGATCGGCAGGAACCAGTCCCAACTGGTTGGCACTCAGCTTCTGGATGTACTGCTGCTCTATCGCAGTGCGCTGCTCCTGCCAACGGGCCCTTTCTGTCGGCGCCCAGATCACATCACGGTTCTGCAGCAGATACTGGTAGAACTCCCGGTCCATCATCAGATTGATGGCCAGCCAGAAGGTTTCGTTCTCTTCCCGGAGTTGCTGAAACTGCTGTAGTTCGTATACCCGGCCTTCTTCACCCTGGAACTGGATTTGCCGTTGCAGGTAATCCTCGTAGGCCGGCGCCTCCAGCTCATGTAGGTCGGCGGCCAGGTACTGTTCAACGGCCTGCTCGAGTTTCCGGCTGTCGTCCCCCTGATAAAACAGGAAAACCAGCAGGCAGGCCATGATCAGGCCCAGGGTGACCCAGGGCGGGCGTTTCCAGTTGATGGCGTTCTCGGCGGGGATAATCAGCATGGGCGGTCACAATTCATCATAATCTGTCCCTGAAAGTCTGCTTTTTACCACAGCCACGCCTTCTTTTCGCGCTCAAATGGAATCCAGCGCAAAGGTCGCTATGGGTCAATCCCGGAAATGTGGCACACCCCACAGAGTCGGAAAAGCCCGGACTACCGGTGAGACTGTCATTGGCGCGTCACACAAATGACATTAAATCATTTCCAGCGACGGACTGTGCCGGGACATGTATCGACTTTTCGCCAATTGCCGTTATTCCTGCTCCGGCCAATAGTGAACAGGAATAACAAGAAAAACCGGATACCGAACCAAGGATTTTCAGATGACCGTACTTGTATTGGATAACCCGGGCCTGATCGCCAATGCTGCGATGGCCGCAGGCTTCACCGCTGCCACTTACGATGCCGGGACCAGACGCCCGCACCGCATGAAGTTCCATTACGGCTTCAACAAGCACTCACTGGACAAGGATGACATTGCCTTCCTGCAACAGCACGCCGCCTACCTGAAGGAGCATCCTTCCGTGAGCGTGCGGATTCATGGCCATTCCGACAACTTCGGTTCGGAGGATTACAACCAGTTTCTGTCACGATTGCGGGCCAATGCAGTGGCGCGAAGTCTCATTCAGGAAGGCGTGGAGGAATCCCGGATTCTAATGCGGCACTGGGGCTCAGCGCGCCCTCTGGCAACGCCGGAAGACAGGGCTGCCAACCGCCGAGTAGAATTGGAATACATGGACATGGATGTCGCCCAGGCACTCTGAGCGGCAACACCAACCCCATAGGCCGCCCCCGGACTTACCGCATAGCGGGGGCTGGATGCACCCTGCACAGGCGTGATGGAACACCCTGCAACCGCTGTCGGCGGCTTTTATGAAATCTTAATTATTCCGATTTCTGAAGCGGTAAACGGATCAATTTCATTAAAACTGAAAATTATTATTCAATAAAAACAAGATTTTATTTACAAACTAGAAAGCAAACTTACATTTATTTAACGAACCTTTTGCCCGAATTCCTCGTCTTAGTCATGTATCCAGGGTTTAACTGTTACCTGACTAGAGAGGTCACTATGAACGCAAAAACCTTCACCACTGCCGCACTCATTGGTTCGATGTTCCTTACCAGCGCCACATTCGCTGCAGGCGGTCCGCGCAACAGCGACGGCGGGGGTCGATCGGCAGAAACTGCCGATTCGGAAGATCTGACCACCATTGAGGTGAGCGATCTGCAGTTCATGCGCGAAGAGGAAAAGCTGGCCCGAGACGTTTATCTCACAATGGACCAGTACTGGGGTGACAGAACGCAGGTATTCGCCAGAATCGCGCTGTCCGAGGAATCTCATACCAGCACCGTAGACTACCTGTTGAAAAAGTTTGGTGTTGAAGACCCGGTAGTGAATGACACGATCGGCGTATTCACCAATCAGGAACTTCAGGCCCTATATGACGAATTGGTTGCCAAGGGAAAAAACTCGTTTGTTGATGGCCTGTTCGTAGGGGGCCTGATCGAAGAGAAGGATATGAGAGATATTCTGGCTGCGATTAATCAAACCGATGAGCGCGCCATCATTCTTGCCTATTCCAACCTGCTGGATGGATCAAAAAGCCACCTGAAAGCCTTTGTAAGCGTGATCGAGGCACAGGGACTGACCTATGAGCCTCAGGTACTGGATGCGGAAGAAGTAGAGCTTATCCTGGAGGATGAGAGCCAGGTTGAAGACTGACCGGGTATAAAACCGGGTTGCTGAAAGCAGAACGGGCGGCCATTGGCCGCCCGTTCTTTTCTGGTCTAGCCATAAACCTGCCAGACGTTCCACAACAGCAATAAGGCTGTCACCAGAATCGCCAGCCAGGTCAGCAGAATGCCGATCATACGGGCCCAATGGGTGCCACCGCGACCGTTGATCATGCCGAAGGCATGAAGAATGCGGCCAACCACCAGCGCCATACCGGTCCAGTAAATCAGAGTACTGGAAACGCCGTTGAGCTCAGCGATAGCCAGCATGAGCAGACCGAGTGGCGCATACTCCACCAGGTTGGCGTGGGCCCGGACCGCGGCCTCGAAATCCCGATCATCGGTGACGCCCAGGCCCTTTTTGTACTTCAGACGAAATTTGACGACCTGCGCCGACAACACCAGCAAAAGAATGCCGATAACTGCGGCAAACACTCCGGTTACGGGTACGATCATGCTCAGGCCTTCTTGATTGCACTAACAATAGCGAGAAGCAACACAGCGCCTACCGTTGCGGTGACCAGCTCACCAACAGCACCCTGGGCCGCCAGACCCAGAAGGCGGAACACAAAACCGCCGAGAAACGAGCCGACAATACCGATACCGATGTTGGCCAGAATGCCAAAACCACGGCCCTTCATGATCAAACCAGCCAGCCAACCGGCCACACCGCCTATAATCAAAAACAGAATCAGATTCATCTCTTGCCTCTCCCTGAGGGTCGTTGAACGAAACGATCAGTCCCGCAAGACTGCCCTGTTTACCGAAGTGCTTCAAGCACTTCCAGACGAGGCGATTACAATGTGGCAATCGTCTCCGACATTTTTTTGTGGCAACGCTCGATCAGCTCCGGAATATCATCAGCCGTGAGACCCTCGGTTTCGATGGGCGGTAAAACCCGAATGGCCACTGACTCACGCCGGCCGGTCCAGCCGACGGCCTCATCGGCGTACTCCTGAACACAGACCATGGTGATGGGCGCGCCCGATGCTACCGCTGCGTGAAACGCGCCTTTCTTGAATTTCTGCAGTCCCCGGCCTCTGCTGCGAGTGCCTTCGGGGAACACCCAGAGGCTCTTTCGATCCCGTGCGATGGCGCTGCTGGTGGCCTTCATGACCGCAATGGCCTTGTGGGAGCGTCCGCGATTAAGGATAACGTTACCGCCCAGCCAGAAGACCTGGCCAAAGAAAGGCACCCAGACCAGTGACGATTTACCAACCGTGACGGTGCGCGGCGGCAACAAGTCGCCCACAACAAACAGATCGTCATTGTGCTGGTGATTGGCAATGACGACGGTAGGCCGGTCCTGCGGCATGTTTTCCCAGCCTTCAAGAGGGCGCTCCATACCCAGAACCGCCCGCCCGAAACGAGCGACGACGCGCGCCAGGATACGGTTGTTGTCCGGATTGAACGGCCTCGCCGCGTAGAACACGAGCGCGAACAGGCAAATGATCGGTACGCTCAGCCACGCCAGCAGTTTTCTGATAATACCCATGCAACCAAACTCTGCAGCGAAATTTTGGCGCACAAGTGTACGCCAACTTCATATTCCGGCAACAGTGTCAATTTGTTCCCTTTGTTTACCCTTTGCCGAGGCTCTGACGACGTATCGCAGTGGCCCACCGGCGTCGACACTGTCGAACGGGTAACAGGTCACCAGCAGAAGCGTCCCCTCTGGCAGACGCTGGGTATCGATCAGCTCTGAACGGCTGTCCACCACCCGGGCACCCTCCACCAGGTAACTCTGCCAACGGCCATCCCTTCCCTGCAGACGCACCTCATTGCCGGTCTCCAGTGCTTTCAGGCTCCGGAAATGTGTATCCCGGTGTCCGGCAATGATCACGGCTCCCCCGACATCTGCGCCTCCGGTTAATCGGCCCGGCCCAAAGGCGAGGCTCTCACCATGGGTATCGGCCAGAACAATCATCGAGTCGTTCAGTTCCGGAATAGCCAGCCGGGCTACCGGCCAGGTGTCCGCCCACGGCCAGGGGCGCGATTCCGTCTGCCGGGCCTGGCTTTCAGCCCAGGCGATCGCCAGCAATTCCTGGGCGATAACCGCCTTGAGCGGAATCCATAACCCGAATACCAACAAGGTAGCAGAGCTGGTCAATAACAGAAGCAGAAGCCGGGTCATGAGAACGCCCTCCTCTGCAGCAGCACAATCGCCAGTGAAAACATCAACCCCACCAAACCGAGCGCGATCAGCAACGGCGCCGATGTTGCCGTCTGTGGATAGCGCAGCATGCCCGCCTTGCTGCCCGCCGGTAGAAGAGTGGGCAAACTATCCGATTCCATGGGCGCCTCTGAACTTCGGGCGGGTGTGGAATCCACGGCCACAAAACTGGTGTAGGCAGACATCAGGCCGTGCTGAACCGCCAGCTCGGTCAGGCCGGCCTCATCCGGCTCCCGGCCTGTGACCTTAGCCTCATCCTCCAAACTGTCGATTTTCTCCCTCGCCCAATGCCGATGCAGCCCCGTTGCGGGAGCGGCCTGCTGCAGATCGAGCGTTCTGGTCCAGTCCCTGCCACCCGGCAGGCGCCCCGACACCTCCAGCTGCCCCATGGCCGGGACGCCACGAACCACATGAATCAGCGGCTCGCCCTGGAACAAATCGCCCGGGCGTCTCGGAAACGACTCCTGACCGGCTTTCTGGCCGGGCCAGTTGACCCCGATATCGGTCAGAACCGGTGACTCCATGGCTGAGAACAGGGCCTGCAGAGGTCCATCCACATCGGAAGGCGAGTGAATCGCCGTGTAGGTACCCCGCCCCCAGCGGGCGGCTTCGCGCATGAAGTGCCGATTCGGCGCAGAGCCAATAGCCACCGTAAACAGCCTCTGGTTTCCAAGCTGCTGGCGGATCTGCCGGAACAGCGCAGCTTCATTTCCCACCGCGCCATCGGTAATGAAAATGACCTGGCGCACCCGTGCGCCGTCTTCAGTCTCGCCTCCGCCTTCCAGGGCTCTGGAAAGGGCTGGAGCCATCTCGGTGCCACCGTCGGCACGAAGGCGATCCACATACTGACGCGCCCGGGCAAGGTTGTTACCGGTGGCCACTTCAGGCTGCATGAACAGGGAATGCGTCTGGCTGTTGAACTGGATGACATTGAACCTATCCCTTGGTGTCAGTGTGCCCAGACCGGCCTGAAGAGCATCTCGGGCCTGGCGGATCGATTCGCCCGCCATGGAACCGGAGGTGTCGATCACGAACACCAGATCCCGGGGCAACGCCATGGCGCCGTTTTCGCCCGGCACCAGCATCGCCATGAGATAGTCCTCACCCTGCCAGGACTGGTGAAAAACCGCTGCGGAGGGTTCCAGCCCGGCAACCGGACGCCACCGCACCACGAAATCACGATTCATCAGGATCTCGCCGCCATCGGGACGAATCCTGAAAGTCTGGCCATCCTGACTGGTCGCGAGACGGTGGGACGGGCTGGAGACGCTCTCCAGCGGCAGCCCGGAATCAATCACCAGATTAATCACCGCCCGGTGGCTGTCGGCCGCCACATCATCCGGGGTTACCGTAAACGGACTGATGGCACCGGCATCCGGCACCTCGGTCGTCGGCAGCGCCCACCCGCCTTGCCACTGATCCGGTGCGGTGCTGACCGGCGCTCCCGGCATGTAACGCGGCGTCAGCGTGGTCGGCACAGTGAGCTCGAACACCCCGGCCTGATACTGCACCGGTTGCTGGTACTTCAGCTTAACCGAAACCGTCTCCCCCGGCGGGATATTGGCAACCCGGGCAGTAAAAAGATTCGGACGCTGCTGCTCCACATTCGCCGCATGCTGCCCGGCCTGCTTTGCTTTCTCATAGGTCTGCCGCGCCGTCTCCCTGGGCTGCACCTTGCCCTCAATGGTCCGCTCCCCCACCGTCATCGTCAGACCGTACACACTGGCCTTCTCGGGCAACGGGAACACGAAAACGCCTTCGCGCCACTGGTCGCTGGTATTCTGGAAACTGCGCAGCAACCGAGTGTCGGCAATCAGTCCGCTGACCTGAATGTCGAATTCACTGTCCAGCACCAGCGCCGGTTCCTGCCATTGCCCCTGGCCGTCGACAAAATGCAACTGGCCGACCTTGTCTGCCTCATTCGCCTCGGCATACAGTGGGTGAACAAACAGCATCAGCAAAACTGCCAGCCAGAGGCTAATTCCCTCACAGATCTGCTTGAAACGACGGTGCAGAAAGCGGCTCATGAAAGAGGCCAGCGCCGGGTACCTTCCGAAACCGTGCGGAGCCATGGATGGCGGAGCCGAGCGTACAGGGACGTATTCACAGCGTGTTTTGGGAAGCCCCTCCCATACCCTGCTGCCCCGAGGCTAGCCGGCCTGAAGAAGTTGACGATAATGACGAGCTTTGGGCGCCATCTGGCGCTTTTCAAACTCTTCCACAAGCAACCGACAGGCCTCGGTAGTCAGCATGTCATCGCCTGTGCTTCTGAGCCGCTCGAAAGCTTTCTCTGCAGCCTTGAGGTCATGTTGCTTGAGACTGGTGAACAGGACCCGGTTATGGTCGTCTGCCGCTAGTGGCTGATAACTCTCCCCCTTGCCGAGGTATTCCTGCCAAATCGCAATCATCTGCTCTGGCTGGCGCCGGCTGAGGGCATCGTTCATCAGCTCTTTGGCGCGATCACGATATTCGGGCAAGTCCGGGCGGAGTTTGGCCAACTGGTAAAGGTGTTCCAGCAGAATATGGCGTTCCGGATAGTGCTCACGAAGAGCCTCGAATTGCCGCCGGGCCAAATCGAACTCCATTCGGCCGAGGCTGGCCATGGCCTGGGCGTAACCGGTGGTAAACCGGGCATCCTGCTCTTCCTCTTCCGGTTCAAAAAATTCCTCTCGCACCTGCAGCCAGCTTTTGCCAAGCAGCCAGACCAGGCCGGCACCTGCGATCAGACCGCCAGCGTGGGCCATGTAGGCGATACCGGTGGCACCGGCATACCAGTAATCGTAGATTTCCTTGCCCACCCATACCGGTAACAGAGCAATAGCCGGAGCACGGAAATAGTTGAAGTAAACGCCGAGAAAGTAGAAGAAACGGATCTTCTGCAGGCCATAGATGGCTACGTACATGCCCATCAGGCCGGAGATCGAGCCCGAGGCACCCACCAGGGGTACATAGCTACCCGCCGAAACCGCGGTAAACATCAGGCCGGACAAGGCACCGCAAACCAGATAGGCAATCAGGTACCGACCCGGCCCCAGGGCTTTCTCAACGGTGAATCCCAGCAGGAACAGGAAGATCAGGTTACCGATGATATGGCCCCAGCCGCCGTGCAGAAACTGGTAGGTGATCAGGGTATACAGTGACAGATCGGCAGGAACCAGTCCCAACTGGTTGGCACTCAGCTTCTGGATGTACTGCTGCTCTATCGCAGTGCGCTGCTCCTGCCAACGGGCCCTTTCTGTCGGCGCCCAGATCACATCACGGTTCTGCAGCAGATACTGGTAGAACTCCCGGTCCATCATCAGATTGATGGCCAGCCAGAAGGTTTCGTTCTCTTCCCGGAGTTGCTGAAACTGCTGTAGTTCGTATACCCGGCCTTCTTCACCCTGGAACTGGATTTGCCGTTGCAGGTAATCCTCGTAGGCCGGCGCCTCCAGCTCATGTAGGTCGGCGGCCAGGTACTGTTCAACGGCCTGCTCGAGTTTCCGGCTGTCGTCCCCCTGATAAAACAGGAAAACCAGCAGGCAGGCCATGATCAGGCCCAGGGTGACCCAGGGCGGGCGTTTCCAGTTGATGGCGTTCTCGGCGGGGATAATCAGCATGGGCGGTCACAATTCATCATAATCTGTCCCTGAAAAGCTGTTTTTTACCACAGCGGGGCCTTCTTTTCGCGGTGTAATGTCATCACCAGGTCACACAAATGCCATTCAATCGGTGACCAACAACCCCGTCAGGGGCTATCGACCATTAACCAATTGTTGTTATTGCTCTATAACTGAATAGTGAAACGGCAATAACAAGAAGAACCTGACACTGGACTCAAGGATACTGCACATGACCGTACTCGTTCTGGACAACCCCGAAATGCTCGCCCGGGCCGCCCTGCTCTCCGGTGTAATGGCAGATTCGCTGGGGACAGAAGCCGGCCGCCCTCACCGCACCCGGTTCCATTATGGCTTTAACAAACATGTGCCTGACGCCGGCGATGCTGCCATTATGCGCCAGCATGCCGCCTACCTGAAAAACCACCCCGGTGTACGGGTCAGAATCCACGGCCATACCGACAACTTTGGTTCACCCGAGTACAACCGCTTCCTGGCGAGGCTGCGTGCCAACGCCGTAGCCCGGTTGCTGATTCAGGAGGGCGTGCCGCAAAGTGCTATCCTGATGACCACCTGGGGCGCCGAACGCCCCCTGACCCGGCCGGAAGACCACGCAGCCAACCGGCGGGTGGAACTGGAGTATCTT
>OJBO01001053.1_pt1 | contig 11696 bp, 10 predicted proteins | sample 1590461 | NCBI WGS metagenome assembly OJBO01 (sample SAMN05416836, study PRJEB24817) | seawater metagenome | isolation source: Sea water | place: Canada:Atlantic | collected 2013-07 | reverse complement strand
CCGTTGCGGCTGAGGAAAACCTTAAAATACTGTCCGGGATTAGTTGACCACTACAACTTCTCTTTCGCCTGGATCTTTGAAAGGCTTCATTAGGCTGCGAGCTAGATTTTCTTCGAGCTTCCCGCGAATAATTAATTCCTCTGCAATATCGTCATATTCCAAGATTTGGGAATTCATCTCGAAGAGCGGTCCAAGCTGTTCCTTGAACGGTAGGGCGAGTTTATAGAACCGCTTTACGTTCATGGATTGGGAGCCTTCTAAAGACCTCCGAACTACACGAACCTTTTCGAACGGGGTCCGCTCCATCAAATGCGGAGAGTGCGTAGAAGCAATTACTTGCCCAGACAGCTGGCTGAGAGACTGCCCGAGAGATCTGGCCGCCTGTGGATGTAGGTGAGCTTCTGGCTCTTCCAACAACAAAATCGGCTCGCTATGTGGCCGATAAGCACTAGCCAGCATAATTTCGACAAAGGATTGAAATAGGTAAATAACAGAGAGACTCTGTACGCCTTGACCATGCCTTTCAAGAGGAAGCCATGGATCTTCTTCTCTGCCCTGAATGTTTACCTCAGTCCTCGATAGAAGATCCCAGATTCTCAGGGGTAGGGCTCTCAGTCTGACACTCTTTGCAGATTCGGAGGAAAAAACGTTGGTTAACTCAGAGAGCTTCTGGCGTATTTTTTCGAGTTTAGGGTCAGCGGACAGTAACAAGCTGTTTATTTCATCGAGGCTACTTTCTATCGCTCCTTGATCTTCCTCGCCGACGTCTACCGACTTAAGCATTTTCGCCCAGAATTGAGACCGTGAACTGAATTCCTTGCTCGCATCCCTGATCGCGGATAGCGAAAAAACAGGAACATACTCAAAAAATTTGGAGAAGTTTGTAGCCCTTGCGGCTTTCCCTCCTAATGGTGAGCCTTCCGCGTCAAGAAATGACCATTTACTCTCGATCTCCTTCAACGCTGGCTCATAAAAACACTCTGTCCTTAGCGTAATAGAATTATAGCCGTTGCCGTCAGTTTGAATTAAATCGTACAGGTCCTGCGTTAACGGCTCAGGCCATTCGCCAGGAGCATCTTCTCTGAACTTTAATTCAATGCATATTCCTTCGCTGGACTTTGGATCAGTAACATTCTCGTCCATGTAGAAATCATATTCTGTGAACCCAGTGCCCTGTCTCCCCCATTTTCTCGAGAGCGCTAACCTTACCGCCTCCACAACGCTAGTTTTGCCAGAGTTATTTTCACCAATAAGTACAGTCAAATCATCAACAGGCATGCGAAGGGACTGAATACTTCTAAAGTTTTTTATAAACAACTCTCTGATCTGCACACTCTATCCTTGGGCCATTTGCGTGGAGGCGCATTTCTGAAGGGGTTCCCGCTACAGAGATTCATCACAGTAAGGTAATTACTGCGTGTTTTAGAAAGAATATCGAGTTTGGACCACGAGAGGTATAAGTTCAAGCGTCTACATTACGTCTACATTTAGATTGCGGCTGAGAAAGCGGCAAGAAACAAGACTTGTAAGGCATTGATTTTTATGGTGCCCGGAGCCGGAATCGAACCGGCACGACCATAAGGTCGAGAGATTTTAAGTCTCTTGTGTCTACCTATTCCACCATCCGGGCATTCGGAGGGGGTTGTGAGGAGCTTTTGAGGGGCAGGATTGTATAAGGCCGCGCCCGGTAACGCAATTGGGATTGCGGTGGAGGTGCTTTTAGCTAGGTTGCTGAGGCTTCCGCGCCCTGCCCTTGTAGATATAACCAGCGAATTTCGGGGCCTTGGGCACATATAGGTTTTCCAGTTCGGTGATCTCAAACCCCGCTTCCCGAATCAGGTCCGCAATCGGTCGGTTAAGGTGGCAGCCGCCGGCGATTTTCTTCCAGCCTGGGGTGATGCGGTGTTGCCATTTGCACACGCCCTCGTCCGGCGATTCTCCGTGTTCCAGGAATAGCAATTCGCCGTCGGGCTTGAGTACCCGCTTCATTTGATCCAGCGCGGCTCGCCAGTCGGGGATGGTGCATAGGGTGAACGTAAGCAGTACCGTGTCGACGCTGTTGTCTGGTAGCGGAATTTGCTCGCCCGGTAAGTCCAGCCATTCCACGGCCACCCTGGATTTGGCCAGGTTGGCCTGTGCCTTTCGCCGCATGCCTTCGGACGGCTCCAGGCCGTAGACGAGGCTAACGGTATCCGGGTTGTAGAACTCCAGATTAATGCCCGAGCCCATACCCACTTCCAGCACAGTGCCGTTTGCCTTCGGCACCACTTGGCTGCGCAGCTTCATTACCTGCCCTACTGAGCAGGAGTAATCGATCAGGTGTGGCAGTATTCGCTCGTCGTAGAAACCCATGGAGCCTTCCTATACTTGTTTTAAATCAAGGGGTGCGACATTCTGTCCCTTGGTTTTCCCTGTGCTACGGGTAGCATGGCTACTATCTGCCGGTAAAACAACACTACAACCCAGCCAAGGCAGCGGCCAAGCGGGCGCCAAGCTCGTTTATTCTGTTCACTGTAGTGTCCGGAGGTTCCGCATGGAACTTGATCCCGTCCTTCTGTCGCGAATCCAGTTTGCGTTCGTGGTGTCCTTCCACGCTATCTTTCCGGTGTTTACCATCGGGCTTGCGTCCTACATTGCAGTGCTCGAGGGCCTGGCATTTAAAACCAACAACCCTTCCTGGGCAAAACTCTCTGCCTTTTGGACCAAGGTGTTCGCGGTGGTGTTTGGCATGGGCGTGGTGTCGGGCATTGTGATGTCCTTCCAGTTCGGCACCAACTGGAGCAACTTTGCCCAGGCGTCCGCCAACTTCCTGGGGCCGATGCTGAGTTATGAAGTGGTTACCGCCTTTTTCCTCGAAGCGGCGTTCCTGGGTGTGCTGCTGTTCGGGCGCGACAAGGTGCCTGCCGGGGTTCACCTGTTTGCGGCAGTGATGGTGGCCACGGGCACCTTTATATCATCGTTCTGGATCCTGTCAGCCAATAGCTGGATGCATACCCCCGCCGGTACGGAATTCAGGGATGGGGTGTTCTTTGTCACCTCCTGGAGCGAGGCGATATTCAATCCGTCCTTTCCTTATCGCTTTTCCCACATGGTGGTGGCCTCGTTCCTGACTGGCTCGTTCGTGGTGGCGGGTGTCAGTGCCTGGTACCTGCTCCGCAAGCGCGAAGTGAAGGCCAACCGGCGCGCGCTGTCCATGAGCCTGTGGCTGATTCTGGTTCTTGCCCCCACCCAGGCGGTTATCGGGGATTTCCATGGCCTGAACACACTGGAACACCAGCCCATGAAGGTGGCCGCCATGGAAGGCAACTGGGAAACCTCACGCAATGTGCCGCTGCTGTTGTTCGCGATTCCCGATCAGGAAAACCAGACCAACCGGTACGAGGTAGCCATTCCCAGCCTGGCCAGCCTGATCCTCACCCATGAGTGGGACGGCGAAGTGCCCGGGCTGAACGAAGTGGCGGTAGACGAGCAGCCGCCGGTCGCGATTGTGTTCTGGTCATTCCGGGTGATGGTTGGCCTGGGCATGCTGATGATCCTCTTTGGCCTGGCCGGCCTGGTATTGCGGGCCGGTGACCGATACTGGCGAACCCCATGGTTCCTGCAAGGGTTGCGCTTTATGAGCCTGACACCCTTTGTGGCGGTACTGGCCGGCTGGTTTGTCACGGAAATTGGCCGCGCACCGTGGCTGGTGTATGGGCTGATGAACCAGAGCGAGTCGGTCACGCCGTCATTGACCGGCGGTATGGCGCTGTTCTCACTGATTGGCTACATCGTGGTCTATGCTTTGGTGTTCAGTTCTGGCGTCTATTACCTGATGCGGGTGCTGTATGTGGGCATGGAAGACAACGACGCAGAGGAAGGCTATGAAGCAGAACGGCCGAAACGCCCCTTCTCGGCCACCCATGTGCCGTTCGAGATTGATGACAACGGTCATGACAAGCCACTGAACCCGGGAGGTCACTGATTATGGAACTGTTTGATCTGGCCCTGATCTGGGCGTTCATTATCGGCTTTGGCATTATCATGTACGTGCTTATGGACGGGTTTGACCTGGGCATTGGCATTCTCTTCCCCTTCGCGCCGAAAGAAGAAGACCGGGACACCATGATGAATACGGTAGCACCCGTCTGGGACGGCAACGAGACCTGGCTGGTGCTTGGCGGGGCTGGTCTGTTGGCGGCGTTTCCACTGGTTTACTCCACCATTCTGCCGGCGCTCTACATTGGTGTGTTCCTGCTGCTGGCCGGTCTGATCTTTCGCGGGGTGGCGTTTGAGTTCCGCTTCAAGGCCAAAACCTCGCGCTACCTATGGAACTGGGCCTTCGCCGGTGGCTCCACGGTGGCCTCGTTTGCGCAAGGCGCCGTTGTAGGCGCTTATATCCAGGGCTTTGAGATTACCAACCGGGTCTATACCGGCGGTGCGCTGGATTGGCTGACCCCCTTCACGGTGCTGACCGGTTTCGGTCTGATGGCCGGCTATGCGTTGCTGGGCTCCACCTGGCTGATCATGAAAACCGAGGGCCGCCTGCAGGACTGGGCGTATCGGATCACCATTCCGCTGCTGATGGGTGTGTTGGTCGTGTTCGCGATGATCAGCGTCTGGACGCCGTTTGTGGATGAAGCGGTGAAAAACCGCTGGTTCTCCAACCTGAGCATTATCTGGATATTGCCCGTGCTCGCCCTGCTCTGTGCCTTTCAGATCTTCCGGTCAGTTCGGAACCGGTTTGAAGGCATGCCGTTTGTCGCCACGGTGGGGCTGTTCATCTTTACCTACCTGGGCTTGATCGTCAGCCGCTGGCCTTATGTGGTACCGCCGGAATACACGCTCTGGGATGCCTCCTCGGCGTACGGTTCCCAGTTGTTCCTGCTGCTGGGACTGTTGTTCGTGATTCCCATTGTGCTGGTCTACACCGCCTGGACCTACTGGGTGTTCCGGGGCAAGGTACGGGCTGGCGAGGGATACCACTAGGTGGCTGAACAAGCCGAGTCAAAACGTTGGCTAGGGGCACTTGCCGCCCACAGCCGGCGGCTGATCCTGGCGACGGTATCGGCTGGCGTTGCGGTGGCCCTTGCCACCATCGCGCAAATGGCGTTCCTGGCGGGCATTGTTCACCAGGGTATTGTGGATGAGGTACCGGTGGCCGAGCTGTCGCTGCTGTTCACCGGTGCCATCGTCGCCATATTGGTCCGCGGTGTGGCTCAGGGGCTACAGGCCCGATACGCAGCCCGCTGCAGCCGCGAGGTGCGTAGCGAGGTTCGCCATAGTATCAACCGGTGCTGGCAGGCCAGCGGGCCGGTTTCGATGAGCCAGACCTCCGCCGGCACCCTGGCGCGGGAATGGCTTGACCACACGGACGCTCTGCATGGGTATTTCGCCCGTTTCCTGCCCCAGATGATGCTCGCGGTGGTGGTACCGCTGATGATCCTGGTGGTGGTGTTTTCACTGGACTGGCTCGCGGGGATCTTCCTCCTGCTCTCCGCCCCATTGATACCACTGTTCATGGCACTGGTCGGGATGGGCGCCGAAAAGCTCAACCAGCAGCATTTCCAGACCATCGGCCGTTTGTCCGGCCAGTTTCTGGATAAGGTTCGGGGGCTGACCACTTTGCAGTTGTTTGGCCAAACCGCTCCCGCTGCGGAAACCCTGCGCAAGCGCTCGGATGAATACCGCCGCATCACGATGAAAACCCTGAAGATTGCGTTCCTGTCCTCAGCGGTATTGGAGTTTTTCTCCTCCGTGGCCATTGCCGTCGTGGCCATTTACATCGGCTTCGGGTTGCTGGGGTACATCACCTTTGGGCCGTCCAGCGACCTGACACTGTTTTCCGGGCTGTTGATCCTGCTGCTCGCCCCGGAGTTCTTCCAGCCATTGCGATTATTGTCCCAGCATTATCATGATCGCGCTGCGGCGATGGGTGCCAGTTCTGAAATCGTCGATCGGTTGCAGGGTGTTGATAAACCACAACCGCAAGCAGAGCCCCGTCACCAGCCGGAATCTCCCGATATTGTGGCCATTCGTGATGTTGCTCTTGCCTACGATGCCGCCAGGCCGGTGTTGGACGGCGTTTCTCTGGTGATCAACAAAGGCGATGTCATCGCCCTCACCGGGCCTTCCGGTGGCGGCAAAACCTCGCTCTTGCATCTGTTGGCCGGCTTCATGAGACCAGACCGGGGGCGTATTTCAGTGTTTGGAGACCGTGCCGGCGACGAGGCGTTTGGCTGGCTGGGGCAGTCCCCCTTCCTGGTGCATGGTACCTGGGCCGACAACCTGCGCCTGACCACACCGGACGCGACTGACATCGCCATAGAAACCGCCTTGCATCATGTTGGCCTGGAAAGCCTGATAAAAGGCCGTGAACGCGGAATCTACAGTGCTATCACCGAAGAGGGCCAGGGGCTCTCTGGCGGGCAGGCACGCCGCTTGAGCCTGGCACGGGTGTTTGTGTCCAGTTACGACCTGATACTTCTGGATGAGCCCACGGCGGGGCTGGACAGTGACAGTGAAATATACGTGCTGGAAGCACTGCACAAGCTGGCGTTGGCCGGTAAGACCCTGGTTTTCGCCACTCACCACCAGGCACTGCTGACACTGGCCAACCGTACCCTGCTGGTGACGGAAGGAGGCGTTGCGGATGCGTGAGCTTGGCCCCTGGCTGGCATTGATTTTCCGTCGCCCCGGTCGCCTGGTAACCGGCGGCCTTCTCATACTGGCCACTCTGCTTGCAGGTATGGGGCTTCTGGCGTTGTCGGGCTGGTTTATTACCGCCACGGCGCTCACCGGGATTCTGCTTGCAGCCGGTGTGCAAGCGTCCATCAACCTGTATGTACCTGGCGGTGGCATTCGCTTCTTTGCCGTGGCGCGAACGGTGGCGCGGTATGCCGAGCGGGTCTACAACCACGATACCGTACTGCGCCTGCTAACGGATATCCGAGTGGCCCTGTTCGAGCGTTTATCCACCGCCGGCCGGGACCGGAGAACCCGTTTACGCGGCCCGCAATGGCTATCCCGCCTGACCAATGATGTGGATGCCCTGGACACGCTGTATCTGCGCCTGATCGCACCTACGGCCCTTGCTGCTCTGGTAACGGCGATACTGCTGATCGCCGCGTGGTTGATGTATCGGGGGGAACTGGCCGTCGGCCTTGCACTGGTGCTGGTACCGGCATTTTTGGTAGCAACGCTGCTGGTTTACCTGCGCACCCGGCATCTGGTCTACCAGCAGACGGCGGCCCGCGAGCGGGTAAGAACGGACGTCATCGAGCACATTGAAGGCTTCGGGGAGCTCACCGCCGCAGGCCGCATTGGCAAACATGCAGCCTTGTGTCTGCGCCAGGCGGGACAGATCACCCGCAACGAAGCCCGCACTGACACACGCACCGGCTGGAACCTGGGGCTATCCCAGGTCATGGTGAACCTGTCGGTGGTGCTCGCGCTGTGGATGGGTCTGGAGCTGTTCCAGGCGGGGACGGTTACCGGCCCGATGGTTGTGCTGCTGCCAATCGCCCTCCTCGCTTTACAGGAAATTTATTCGATGCTCCCGGATGCATTCGCACGCCTGGGGGGAACGCTTGCTTCTGCTGCGGCACTCAACCGGGACTGCGCTCCAGAACCCTCCCAAGGTGCGCACGAACAACAGCCACATGGCAGTGACTGTGCCCTGGAACTCGAACGTGTGACGATCCGTTTCAGCGATCATGCGCCGGTGCTCAGTCATTTCGATATGGCGGTCGCTAAGGGCGAATGGGTGGGTATCATTGGCCACTCCGGCGCAGGAAAATCCTCACTGGCAGATGTCATCGCAGGCCTTGAGAAGCCGGCAGTCGGGCGTGTTCACGCGTTACCGTTGGCCTATCTGACACAGAAAACCGTACTGTTCGATGACACCCTGAAAGCGAACCTGCTGATCGGCCGCCCAGACGCGACGGATGCCGACCTCTGGCGGGGTTTGGAGCTGGTGGCGATGGCAGACCGGTTTGTTCACGAACCGGCGCAGCTGAACACCTGGCTGGGCTCCATGGGTAGCCAGTTATCTGGCGGCGAAGCCCGGCGTATTGCACTGGCACGGGTTCTGTTGAACAAAGCGCCGCTATTGATTCTGGACGAACCATTCACGGGAGTCGACGCCGAAACCCGGAACAACATTGCGATGGGTATGAGGCAGTGGTTGGCAGGAAAAACGGTGGTGTCACTGGGGCACGCGCCGGAGGCCTTACCCGCCTCCGACCGTACCATCCGGCTGGCCTAGCGGCCTCAGCTGGTTTCCAGTACTTCGAAGGTCAGGCCAGCCTTGCTGGTCAGGCGCTCATAGAGCTTGCCATCGAGAAGCGACGATGGTGTCCAGAAGCCACCCTGTTTTTCGGCCGGTACATCAAACGCCAGGCTCATACCTGCCTCGCCCAGCATCTTGCCGGTTGAACCGTAACCGGGGTCGCGGTCACCCGTGACCTTGGTCTTGATGATCTTGCCGTCGGTCGTCTTGCCCACAAAGCGCAGATCGTAAAAGCCATTTTTCTGGGCTTCCGGGCTTGGGCCCTCGCCCGGCTTGGGCACGAACTTTTCCACCACCCAACGAGTTGGCTTGAACGCAGACGCGGTGAAGAAACCTCCAAGCGCGCCGGTAATTCCGTAAGCCGCGAGACGACCTTTCACACCACGACCAGTCATCATGGCCTCATCGTAGGTGAACTCCTTGCCATAACGAGCGTTCTGCAAAGCGTTGGAGCGATGGACGATCCGGGTGTTGATGGCCCCCATGACGAACGGTGCCAGCCAGACACCGAAGTCGTTATCGAACTCTGCGCCTTTCTGGCTCGGTTGCCGGGTTTTGGAACGGTGTTCCGGCGGGCAGATCGAGAACGGATTGGCCAGTTCCTTGCGCAGTTTCGGGTCGGCGGCCGCTTCCTTGGCGATGTTCATCATGCTGGCAACGGTGCCGCCGGAGAACTCGCCCTTGGCGATTTTGACCCGCATCCGCACGTCCTGGCACGGAGCGCCGAGGGTTTCCGCAGCTTTTTCCTGCAGGAACCATACCCCCATGTCTGATGGGATGGAATCAAAGCCACAACAGTGGACGATGCGGGCCCCGGAGGCCTTGGCTTTATCCTCGTAGGTGTCCACCATCTTGCGGATCCACTGCACTTCACCGGTGAGGTCGCAATAATCCGTACCGGTTTCGGCGCAAATCTTGACCAGCGGTTCGCCATACAGAGCATAGGGACCAACGGTTGAGATCACCACGCGTGTCTGGTCACACATGGTTTTCAGGGCGCTTTCATCAGCGGCGTCTGCCACGATGACGGGCAGCTCAGACGCCGACGAGCCCAGGCCCTGTTTGAGAGTACCCAGCTTGCTTTCTGAGCGCCCGGCGATGGCCCAGCGAACGTCTTTGCCGATACCATAGGATTCCAGCAGGTAACCGGTAAGGATCTGCCCCACGAAACTGGTGGCACCGAATACCACGATGTCGTAAGTGGTGTCAGTTTTTGTGCTCATTCGTTGTCCTTAATCCGTCTGGATCAATTATGAATTGGTGGCGGTCGACCGCGACGCTTTTGCACCCATCAATACCAGGAAAAGAGCCACACCCAACCCCCAGAAGCCGTTCAGTATCAGCCCGCCAACCCAGGTCTGGGCGGTGACAGCGATGCCCTTGAGCGGGAAGACCACCAGCATGGCAACGGCTGTCGGCCCGATGGCGCCTACTATTACATTACCCATCCAGAACTTAAAGCCGCCAAAGCGGCCAAGGATCGCCCAGAGCACGATTCCCCAAAGCCCGCCAAAGAAAGCCAGCGAAAAAACAGCGGGGATACCCAGCGGCGGAACCGCGGCCATGTTAAAAGGGGCGGATGGCACCATTCCCACGAAATAAAACACGGCGAACAGGCCCTGATGAAAGATCAGGGTGGCAAGAAGGCCACTGACAAATGCTTTTAACCAGATCATGTCACTATCCTTTCGATTATTTCCCTGGAGGTTGCAACAAAACGTCGCATCGGCCAATCGAATCGTGGTACCGATGCTGCACACTCTGTCAGACTCAATGAACCCGAATCCCGGAGGTTAACCCATTGAACACCCTGCTTCTGGTACTGAGCCTCATACTTGCCACTCTCAGCGCCTGGCTGTTCTGGCAGGTACGTCTCCAGCAAAAATCCATTGGCAAGGCGATGACTGAGAGCTATGGCCCTGATAATACACGGGAACCGGAATTGATACTTACGCTACGAGTAAAAGATCCGATTGCCCTGGCAAAACGCGAATCCAAATCAGCCCGCATGTTGGCAGACCGCCTTCCGGTGATGGTGAAACGGCTGGTGTACCAGGAAGTCATGAAAGAGCTCGAACTGGAGCTGGCCGAACGGGAAATCGACGTGGAAATGCGGCTCGAGTACCGATAGGAGACGCCATGGACATCGTATCACTGCTCAGTGTAAGCGCCGTTGTTACGTCAACGGGGCTTATTACCGTCGCATTGCGGCAACACAGCCGTAATACCCGAACCCTTCGCCTCCTCCACTCGCAACGGATTTCGGCCAACAGCCATATCCAGAAAACCCGTATGGACCTGATGGAAACCCGAAACCGGGCCCGCTTGCTGGAGGAAACCGTCAAGAATGGCACCAGCGCGGTAGAGAAGGTTCACAAGGCCATTACCACCACAACGTTCAGCCTGATCGACCGCTTTTCAAGCAATGAGGAGTTCCGCGAAAACGCCCGTCGGGCGCGGGAAACCCACGACCAGACCAGTGACCAGATCTATCGCTCGGTGCACACCACCAACAAGGCGTTGCATATACTGGCGGACACCCTGTTTTTCGGTAAGAAGGAAAAACAGCTGACGGCACGAAAAAAGCCGAAAGACGAGCAATAAAAAAGGCACCCTAGGGTGCCTTTTTTACGTAGAGTCAGAAAGTTATAGGACTTTCTTCAACTCTTCTTCAAGCTGCGGAACCGCTTCAAACAGATCCGCGACCAGGCCGTAATCCGCCACCTGGAAGATCGGCGCTTCTTCGTCCTTGTTGATCGCAACGATCACCTTGGAGTCAGACATACCGGCCAGGTGCTGGATGGCACCGGAGATACCGACCGCGATGTACAGCTGCGGTGCAACGATCTTACCGGTCTGGCCGACCTGCATGTCGTTGGGCACAAAGCCTGCGTCAACAGCCGCACGGGATGCACCAACAGCGGCGCCCATCAGATCGGCAACCTGCTCCAGCATCTTGAAGTTGTCGCCGTTCTGCATGCCACGGCCACCGGAAACCACGATACCCGCGCTTCCCAGGTCCGGACGGTCAGACTTGGCCAGCTCTTCGTTCACGAAAGTGGACAGGCCAGCGTCTTTCACAACGTCCAACTGCTCAACGGAGGCAGAACCACCTTCACCAGCGACCGGATCAAAGGCGGTCGGGCGAACCGTGATGACCTTGATGCTGTCAGCGGATTTCACCGTGGCAATGGCGTTACCAGCGTAAATCGGGCGAACGAAGGTGTCTTCGGACTCCACACGCATGATGTCGGATACCTGGGCAACGTCCAGCAGCGCAGCAACGCGCGGCATGAAATCCTTACCAACGGTACCAGCGGCAGCAAGGATGTGGCTGTAGCCATTACCCACTTCGGCAACCAGCTCACCCAGGTTTTCACCCAGGAAGTGACCGTACACGGCGTTGTCGGCAACCAGTACCTTGTTA
>OJBO01001052.1_pt1 | contig 11703 bp, 9 predicted proteins | sample 1590461 | NCBI WGS metagenome assembly OJBO01 (sample SAMN05416836, study PRJEB24817) | seawater metagenome | isolation source: Sea water | place: Canada:Atlantic | collected 2013-07 | reverse complement strand
AGATCATGCCTAGTCTCGTGGGCTCGGAGATGTGTATAAGAGACAGCGTCTGGATTGGCTCTTCTCCGTCTTCCCGCCGCTCAAGACCTTCTGGCGCACCTCTGCGGGCAACCTCTCGGGCGGGCAGAAACAGATGCTCTCCATCGCCCGCGCCATGATAGAGGAGCGTCGCCTCTACCTGATCGACGAGCCCACCAAGGGCCTTGCGCCCGCCATTGTCGCCACCATGGTCGGTGCCCTGCGCGACCTCAAACGCCAGGGCGCATCCATCCTGCTGGTCGAACAGAATTTCGCCGTCGCCCGCGCGCTTGGCGACAAGGTTGTCGTGATGGATGACGGCCATGTCACATGGGAAGGCGACATGGGCGAGCTTGCAACCGATACCGGCCTTCAGGAACGCCTGATGGGCCTCAGCATGGAGGCCGGATGATGTCAGCCGCCCCCGATCACACCCCCACATTCGCGCGCCTCACGCTCATCGACCGGCTTGGCCGCGCCGCGCCCTATCTCCTGGTGCCGGTGCTGGTCGTGCTTGGCTTCGTCGCCATCGGCGCGCCGACAAGCTGGCTGACGCTGACGGTCTCGGGCCTCGCCATGGGGATGATGATCTTCATCATGGCCTCCGGCCTCACGCTGGTCTTCGGCCTCATGGACATCATCAATTTCGGCCATGGCGCGTTCATCTCTCTGGGCGCCTTCGTCGGGGTCTCGGTCCTCTTCGCGCTGCCGGGCTGGACCGATGCCGCCTCGCTGCCCCTCAACATCGCCGCGATCCTGCTGGCGATCCTCGCCGCGATGGTCCTGACCGGTGCGCTGTCCTGGGTGTTCGAGCGGGTGATCATCCGCCCGGTCTACGGCTCGCACCTGAAACAGATCCTGATCACCGTCGGCGCGCTCATCGTGCTGGAGGAGGCGATCCACGTCATCTGGGGCGGCGAGGAGATCTTCCTGATCCGCCCCAGTGAACTGCGCGGCGCGATCACCTTCGCCGGGGCCGCGCTGGAGAAATACCGCATCCTCGCTGTGGTCCTCGGCCTCGCCATCTTCTTCGCCCTGCGCATGGTCCTGCGCCGCACCAAGATCGGCCTCATCGTGCGCGCGGGCGTGGAAAACCCCGACATGGTCGAGGCGCTCGGCTATCGGCTGAAGCTTGTCTTCATCGGCGTCTTCATCGCGGGGTCCGCGCTGGCAGGGCTCGGCGGGGTGATGTGGGCGCTCTACGAACAGGTCATCACCGCCGGCATGGGCGAGAATATGATGGTGCTGATCTTCATCGTCGTCATCATCGGCGGCCTCGGCTCGGTCGAGGGGGCCTTTGTCGGCGCGCTGCTGGTCGGCCTCCTGCAGAACTACGTCGCGTTTCTTGAGCCGAAACTGGCGCTCATTTCCAACATCGCCCTGATGACCGCGATCCTGCTCTGGCGGCCCGAGGGCATGATGCGCGTAGCGAAAGGACACTGATATGGGTCTCCGGCTTCTCTCGGGCGATGCGCCCCGTTCAGGCATCCTGTCCCTGCTGCTGATCGTGGTGTTCCTGGGCCTCGCCCTCGCGCCGTTCCTCTTTCCGGGGGTGCGCGCGTTGCACACGGCGGCGACGATCTGCGTCTTCATCCTGCTGGTCGCCTCCTATGACCTGCTCTTGGGCTATTCCGGCATCGTCAGCTTCGCGCACACCATGTTCTTCGGCCTCGGGGCCTATGGCGTGGCGCTGGCCTCGATCCATATGGGCCGGGGGTGGGACGCGCTGCTGGTCGGCACGCTGTCGGGCGCGCTGGCCGCGACGGTGCTGGCCTATGTCATCGGCCTCTTCTCACTCAGGGTGCGCGCGATCTTCTTCGCCATGATCACGCTGGCAGTGGCCTCCGCCGTGGCGGTGCTGGTCAGCCAGCTGTTCCAGTTGACCGGCGGCGAGGATGGCCTCACCTACCAGATCCCGCGCGAACTGACCCCCGCCTTCCGGTTCGGAGAGGTCTTCGGCACCAACCTCAACGGGCGGCTCCTGAACTATTACCTGGTATTCTTCGCCTGCCTCGCCCTGTTCCTGCTGCTCCTGCGCGGTGCGGGCCGCAAAGACGGTGACCGATACGCGGTCGTTCTCCCAGTGGCCTTTTGCGCCGGTTGCGACACGTTGCAGGCCACCCAGTTTCAGCGCGCTGGCTTCAGGCTCAATGGCGATATCGCCGTAGAGCACGTAAGAGCGGCCCTTCTCCACCTTCACGAAAAGGTTGGACGAAGATTGCGCATCGGCACCGCGTTCGGAATTGTCGCCATAGACCGGATAAAATTCATCACCGCGGATGTCGCGGAACAGGCGATCTTCGGTGTCGCGGTCCGAGCTATAGCGCAAGGTTAACAGCGCATCGCCCGAGATCACGCCCTTCAGATACACTTCGCCGCGCAGACCGGTGGTGGTATCTTCGAAAGAGCTAAAGCGGTCCGCGTCCAGCAGTTCACCCTGCGCACCGCCCAAGGCCACAGCCCCTTCGATCACGCCAACCATGATGCGTTGGTCCAGATCAGGTGTGAAGGTGATGGTTTCTTCGGCGCGACCAAAGGCACCGCTGATAGTGATACGGTCCGTGCCGGCAACCTGTGGCGGGATCAGCCCGAATGTCGCCTCGCCGTTGTCAAGATAGACCTGCACGCCGGGGGTACCGTCGCGGATGTCTGTCACGTCCCACAGAGCCAACTTTGCGCTTAGCGTTATGGTGCCCGAGGTAGGCACAAGCAGGCCACGAGCATCCAGAACACGCACCAAAACCGGGATCACATCGGTCGGCGATGCAGGTGCGGTGGCGGGCAAGATCACCTCGAATTTTGCGGGTTTGCCGGGGGCAATAACTGTGATCTGCTGGCGCGCACGTTCGATGCCGAACCCGTCACGACCAACCAGTGTCAGGGTGTTTTTCCCCGCGTTCAGCTTTACCGCCACGAAATCCAGCGCTTGCGTGTTGTTTTTCTCAAAGCTCGTACGCTCGCCCACACGGTCACTGCTTAGCTCGCGTCCGTTCACCAGCAGGCCCAGCGACAGGTCGCCCTTACCTTTGACCCGTACACTTTGGGTGCGGCGGTCTAGCGTCTGCCCGTCGGTCAGGTCAATAAAACCAGATGCGTCGTCGAGGGTCTTGATCAGCAGCTCAAGCGATTGGCGCTTCGCCCTGCCAGTCGCCTTTTCAGCAACAGAGTTCGCCGCGCGACTTTCGTCCAACCGCTGCATCAGGCGCGGTGTCAGCTGGGTGGTCGTCGCCACGCCGGCTTCGCTGCGCACGGAACGCACGGGCGCACGCTGGCCTTCGATGGGCAGATCGGCCGCCGTCAGTGCATTGGACTGGGGCTGCTGTTCGAAATGTTTCTGCCGCTGCGCAACTTCGGCCATTGCTTCGGCGGTGCAGTCGCGCACAGCAAAATGTTCGGCACGCAGTTCCCCCTTGCGCAAGGGGATCAACCGCGAACCACCGCGCAGCAGATCGTTGGTGCGTGTTACGGTCACTTCGGTGCCTACGGGGAGGGTCTCTTGCTGCACCAGGAACGCATGGGTGACAGGGCGCAGACCGAACAAAGAGTATTTACCATCCATATCAGTCACGACCGACAGGCCTTCTTGCGTCACGATACGCACGCCGGGGATGCCTGGCTCTGTGTGGTCGCCGCGAATACCGTCTTTGTCGCAATCCAGGAAGACCGACCCGATGACAGTGGCTTCGCGCGCGAAGACGCCACCGCTGTTGTTCAGCTTGACCATTGCGCGGGCGGTCTGGGACTGGATCACAGTCCCGGTGCCGGCCTGACGTCCGGTCAGCACCGCTGTGTTCTCGTTGCGGCCTTCGCGGGCGGCTGCAGTGAACTGCATGACATAGCTCACCTCATGGCTCGAGAGCGGTGCAAGCGGCCCCAAGGCATAGGTCATATCACCCGATGCATCGATGGTGAGGTCGTCGATAGGGTCACCGTTGAAGGTCACTGAGCCTGCAACCAATTGGCTGCCATAAGGCGGGCGATCCAGGATTTCCGCACCGATCAGCGCCTGGTCCATGTTATTAGAGAAATTCAGGGTATAGACGACGAACTCGCCTGCGCCGACCGTGTCTTTGTCTGCCTGCTTTGCGAGTGTGAGGGGCAGGCTGTAATGTGGATCCGCAGGGATATCCGATACCGCCAGCATACCGCCGCTATGACGGAAGCTCGCCATGAAACCGGCGCTGGCAACGCGACGGTTAAAGCCCGCAAAATCAGCACGCACGGAAGGCACGTCCCATTCAGGGGCGTTCATGACCGCAAACTGGAACTCACCGGCAGGCATCTCCCCGAAGCTGAAGAAGCCGCGAGCATCGGTCATGCGACGCGCCATTTCAGCGCCCGTGTTCATATCCATCAGCGCAATGGTCACATCACCAATCGGCTCGTTTGTCAGGGAGTTGAACAAGAAGTTACCCGGTGTGATCAGCAAATGATCTTCCAGCGCGGCGTCGGCGCAATCAGCGGTGGCGATCAGGCGGTCCCCATCCGTGGTTGCAACGACATTGTCACCGGACGCTGGCATGTCCATCCGCGCCATGGGTACGGCCGGCGTGAGGAAAATGCCGCTGTTAGGCTCTGTTTCGGTCGCGGTCACACGCTCTACGTCTCCGGTCAAAAAGCTACGCAGGGTGACGATCGCACGGTCCACCGACATTGTGTCGTTGCAAGCACCCGCGGTAAGACGAAGCCGCGTATCGCTGTTGGGCACTGCATAAGGCTGGTCCTCTGCGGTTTCGGGGTGTTCAAATCGCAAGGTGCCCGTACCCGAGGTATCGCGGCGATAAACGGTCGTGTTAGAGTCGATATCGACAGTGCGATCTTCCATTTTCATAAAGCTACGGGCAGTGTTGGCGACCTCTATATCGCCCAGTCCCATGGGCGCGCTCACCATAAAGGCGGGGTCGCGGGCTAAGCCGACCTCGTAGTCACCCTCGTGAAAGAACGCTACTGCGTCGACTTCGCCAGCAGGGCGCGTGGTCCGGTAGTCATGACGCGCGTCGCCCGCTGCGTGGTACAGTGCAACCATGGCGCTAGGATCGGTGATGCTGTGAAAACGGGCGTTCAACGGGATCTCGTCGCGCAGCAGAACCCCGGTGACACTCGCCCCGTCGATGCGGATCTGCGCCCCATGCACGTCACCATAGGCCAGCACGTCCCCGTCAGAATCGTTGCGCAGGCGCAGCGTGTAAGTCAGCTGTGTCTCGTCCTCCGTCTCGCGAACGCTCTGTTCCTTTTGCAGTTCAAGCGTGCTGCCTACGATGGTGGTTTTACCAATTGCTGCGCCCGACAGTATCCGACGGCTGGCGCTGCGCGTGGTATTGCGCGTGGCGGTGCCCGTGGCACTGGTGGCCGACACTGACAACACCGACTGCATCAGCGTGGTAGGCGTGGCATGAAACGAGGTGCGGAATTCGTAGATAAGCTGAGCGGTGTCGCCCACATCCATATACATCGGCGCGCCGGAGTTCATCGTGGCCTCGCCATTGTCGATGCGCCCATTCGCGTTCGCATCGTGGACAAGACGCGTGTCGTTCATCATCGCCGCCCCGGCCTGGTGGCTCATGGACATGTTGGTGTTCAGCGGCACATTTCCGATATTGGTGACCTCGAAGTAGTATTGGGCCATCGCGCCGCGGGTCAGCAACAATTCAGAGTATCCGGTTACATCCAGCGCGGGCACTGCGGCGACCTTGGCATCGACGGCATTCGAATAAACCGTTTCGATGATGCCCAGCGCTTCGTTAAAATAGATCGTCTGCGCGACGTTGCGGATAAAGGTTCCCGCAGGGACCTGCTTGGCAGCGGCACCCTGTGGCAGGAGGCAGATCACCAGCGCGACGGTCCAGAAACACGACATCATGCGCAGAGCGGTTTTGTGAACAGTGTGGCCCATTTGATCTAACCCTGTTTTATCTTTGTTAAGAGGAAATGCGGCCCCCCGGAGCGAGGGGGGGAAGGTGCTCCGGGGGACCAAGGGTACGCTTACTCGTCCACCTGAACGGTGAATTCGAGTTCAGCGGACCAACCCGGAAGCACCGTGCCGTGGTCACTTGAGATGTTGCTCGTTGTGACTGTGGATGTGCTGCCTGCCGGGATGAGCGTCTCGCTGCATGTGCCGCCACAATCGACAATCGACGTGTAGGCGGGCGCGGCATCAGAGATGATGACGTCTGCAGCGGGAGAGGAGCCGGTGTTTTCAGCTACAACCTTGTAGCGGATACACTGACCTGGTTCGACGTCTTGACGGGTCTTGGTAAAGGTCCCGACAGCGCCAGTGCAGCCGGCGTCGATGTACTGGAACTTGCTCAGCGTGATGTCACCAGAGATGATCACGATACGGTCTTCTACTGCGTTGTCAGTCGGATCCGCATCGGTCGCTGTGGCGTTGTTCAGCGATGGATCAAGGGTGATAACGCTGTTCTCGGTCACACCGCTTGTCGATGTCGAAGGGGTCTGCACACGGTAGATCACCGAGATGCTGTCACCGGGGGCAAGCCCGTTCACACCAGCCGATACACCGTCCGTCAGATCATCAAAGTTGTCGATCACCAGTTCAGAGGGGTCGATCACACCGTTGCCATTGGCGTCCCAGAACAATGCGCCCGAGAAGTTGTCTAGCCCTGCATCATCAATTGCGCCTTCGGTGATAGCAACGTTACCGGTGTTGGTGATGGTGTGGGTCATATCGAAGATCCCACCCGGCGAAGCCTGAGCCGTCTGGTCATCGATGATCTCTACATTATAGATCTCTCTTACGGTGACTGCGTTGACGATCCGGTCGCCTTGGCCCGATACAGAAGAGATCAACGCGATGTCTACCAAGGTGTCACCAGGGAGCTGATCTTCAGGCGGGGTGATCACAACGGTGAAGGTATCGCTTGAACCAGCCGGGATGGTCCCGGTGTTGGTAATCGCAGACCCGTCAGCAGAGCGGAATTCGACGGTCCAGCCAGCGGGCAAAGCTTGCGCAAGCGACAGATTGTAGCTGTCAGATACCGGACCGTTGTTTTGAACGACCATGTCATAGGTGACCGGCGCACCGGGATCGGTGGGATAGGTCACCCAGGGCGCGCCGCCGTTCGTGGGGTCAAGGCCATCGCCTTCGGACCCTACGACCGCGTTCTCAAGATCAACGGACGATGCAAGGACAGCACCCGTGAATGTCGCTGTCGATGTATCCGATACACCTGAGGCATCCGATGTGGTTTTCACGGTGGCGCTGTAATTGGCAGCGCCGGTTGGTGCGGCGTCTGTTGGCAGTGTAGCGATCAAGGTAACCTTGACGCTGTCACCTGCAGCAATCGGGCCTACAGAACCGATGATTGGTGTGATCCCATCCGCACCTACGAACCGGAAGGTTGTGCCATCTGGATAGGTATCGGTGACAGTGTTGATATCAAGCGTCAGGTTGTCGGTCTGGTTGGAACGGTTGGTCAGCACGAACTCGTGTTTGATTGTGCCGCCTTGTTGCGCATCAGCGGTCTCTGTCACGACATCGTTGTTTTGCCCGTCATCATCGGTTCCTGAAGCAGTGGTTGCATCTGCCGCGCCGGCACCGTCGATGGCTGTATCAGCGATGGACACAGCGAACTGGTCGTCCACGATGATCGAGGCTGTGTTCGATGGCGGGAAAGCGACGGTGTCAACTTCTTGAGTCGCGACGTTTTCGATGATGCCCGCATCCGCAGTGTCCAAAATCACCGCTTGGAACGTCACGCTGCCAGAACGACCAGAGTCGATATTCGAGATGGTAAAGTTCACACTTTGACCATTGTTATCGAAGGCGATGGAGTCAGCCGTGGCGATATTTGGATCGTTATAGGCGTCAGGTGTCGACGACCCATTGGTATCATCCAGCGGATCTGTAGCATCAGACCACTGAGCCGAGCCCGGAACGTATTCCAGACGTCCGTCCAGGATGTCATCCACAACGTAGTTTTGCGCAGCAGCAAGGCCGGTGCTCGAGTAGGTCAGCTTGATGGTCACTGTGTCACCGGCGTCGACGATGTTCGTGTTCCCGCCTGAGCCTGCATCCGCAACCATGGATTTGACCAGTTCGACAATCGCATCGTTAGAGATGGTCAATGTATCGGTATTGAGCGCTGTCTCGGTGCCATCAAGGTTCGAGACCGCTGTGACGGCCATGTCGTCAGTGCCTGATGCATTTGATGGGGCAGTGACTTCGATGATGACGCCGAACTGTTCGCCCGAGGCTAATGTTGGTGTTTCACTCAACGGCGTAGCGCTATCGGCGACACCATCCATGTTCGCATCCGGATAGAAGACGATGCCAGTGGGCTCAAGAAAGCCTGTACCTGACTCAGTTGCCGCGAGTGTGAAAAAGTCTGCGCCGTTCCCGTCGTTGGTAATGATGTGCGGCAGGAAAGCCTTACCACCAGGTGCAATTGTTTCGTTGTTATTCGACGTCATCGTGACGCCAGCAACCTGCTGCACGATCGTTTCAACTGTGTTTGACGTGACCGTAATGGTATCGCCAGCTTCGTTTGTATACGTCGCAACCGCTTGGTTGCCGATCACGGACCCGGCATCTGGCGAGGCCGCCATGGCGACTGCGCCAAATGCGGCTGTGACCGCCATCGCGCTTGCAGAGCGCATGAAGAATGATTGATGTTTCACGTTAGTCGTTCCTTTGATTTAATTTGAAATAAGCAAATTGGATCAGGTTCCCCCCGATCAGTTGACGCGCACCCGGTAGCTGTTGAGTGCGATTTCGCCTGACTCCAGAGGCTCGCTTAGCGTCCAACGGACGGCAGCGATCTGATCCTCAGGAAGCGGTTCTGGTTGAAGTGTGCCATCTGCACCGGCGACCATGCGTGTGGCGGGGAGTGTGGACCATTCGAGGCCATCGTTTTCAGGGTCGAGGTCTGCCTGCACTTCGAACACAGCCTTGATGGAGGTGCTTTCGGCGCCCAGTGTCAGGGTCACCCCTTCGGGTACCGGTGCCGCAATGACGATCCCTGCAAGGGCTTGCTCGGTCGTGTTCTCGTGCTGCAGCTGGTATTGAATAACCTCGCCGGGGCGTACTGTACCCCGTTCGATCAGCGCTTCTTCGCCCTCGGCTGGTTCGACGATGCGGAAGGAAAAGCTGCTTGAAAGTGCGTCGGCAAAAGCCGGCACACCGGCGACAGAAATCGCAACACCTGCGAGCAACGCACGGGCAATCTGGTTGGTTTTAAGTGACATATTGTTTCCCCTTTAGGCCGGCCCTCGCCGGCAGTTTTGATGAACTGTCCCAGTGGCTGGGCTGTCCTGAATTCATCATCACGGGAAATATCTCGCGGTGCATTCTCGCTTAGGGTTAGATTTTTGATCTGCTGGGCAGCCCTCTACCCGTCCGTATATGCGGCGCTATCAATTCGAGGGCACAACACGCAATTCGCGCGGTGATTGCAGCTGCGATCCCGCGCCGCACTGCGCAAGGCAGGCGGTTCGCCCGCGTGAAACAGGGCGTTGATTCTATCTATTCGGGGGGAATATCGCCCCGATCTGGGGCGAAGAATATGCGACACCCCGTCCGGATAACTGGACAGGGTGTTTCGTATAGTTAACGGTTAGTGAGAGTGACTGTGCCCACCGTGGTCGTCCTCATCCAGCGATCCGTGCACGGCAAACTGATCAATCCCCGCATCCTGCGGTTCGATGAAACGATAGCTTTCTCGCACACCGCTGTCGGACAGTTCGCGTGCAACGGTCAGCAGCGTGTTGGGGGCGTGGTCGGCGCAAAGCTCCATCATCTGGGCGACTTCTTCTTCTGCCACAGGGCGCGCGGCTTCGGGCGAAGGTGCGCCATAGATCTCGACGAAATGCTTCATCAGCTGCAATGTGATTGCCTCGACCTCAAACGGTTCCGCCTTGGTCACCGCGACAAATGTCACGCGGCCAAAGGTTTCCACGCCCATCCAGCCGTTCGCAAATGCCTGCCGCGCCTTGCCGGTCAGATCGCCTTCGGACCAGTTCGAAAACTCGAACCCGCCGGATACGCACCATTCGCCCGTACGCGCCGGAGAATGAAATACATTACGGTCGCTTTCATCAAAGTGGATGGCGCGGGCGAGGAATAGATCACTCATGAGGCTGGCTCCAGCAGGTCGGTCAGTGGAATAAGATGCGTGGTCTTGTCGGTTTTCAGCAGCAGGCCAAAGTTTTCGTCAACACCGGTAAAGCTGCCGGTCAGGTCGCCATGGGTCATGTGCTCTCCCATGGCCCAGGCCAGCCCCGTCCATTCTTTATGGAGCGGGCCTGCGCCGTCATCCATCCAGCGGTTCAGCGCAACCAGCATATGCCGCGCCCAAGCCTCAAGAAGGTCGACCGAACCGACTTCGGCACAGCCTTCGCCATACAGCGTGGTGACATCCGGCGTATCGCCTGGCGTGTCATTCTGCGGCAATAGCTTCACGTGAAACGCTACGACCAACCAGTCAGGCATTTGGGTCGGATCGCTTTCAGAGGCCGCTGCACGCATCTGCCCACAAATCGCGCCATTCAGCCGCAAATCACCGTTCCATGCCAGATGTACGCCCACCTCGGGCGGCGCTAGCGCGCCAAGGGCATTCTGGAACCCCACGGCGCAAAGCGGCAGCATGGCCATTGCTTGGGCAAGCGGCACCTCGGGCGCAAAGACGATGGCGACCTGCAAGACGCTCGGCCCCAGATCATACAGCACCAGCCCCGCATCACACCCCTGCCGCGCCTCTGCGCAGGCCTGCTCGAAGGGGTCATCAGCCTGCGCACCCGCCAGCAAGGGTGGAAAAACGGGGCCGTCGCTCATGCGTGTCCGCCCGCTATCAGGGCCTTGGCCACTTTGCGGAAGCCTTCGGCCTGCGTGCTGTCGGGTTTGGACACGACAATCGGCGCGCCCCCGTCAGCCGCGACACGGATATCCAGATGCAACGGTATCTCTGCCAGCAGAGGCACGCCCAGCTTTTCTGCCTCGGCGGCGACACCGCCATGCCCAAAGACATGTTCCTCGTGCCCGCAGTTAGAGCAGATATGCGTGCTCATGTTCTCGATCATCCCGAGGATCGGGGTCTTCAGCTGGTTGAACATGTCGATCCCCTTACGGGCATCCAGCAGCGCCACATCCTGCGGTGTGCTGACGATGATCGCGCCGTCCACATGGGCCTTTTGCGCCAGCGTCATTTGCACATCGCCGGTCCCGGGGGGCAGATCGACGATCAACACATCCAGCGCGCCCCATTGGACCTGCATCATCATCTGCTGCAACGCGCCCATAAGCATCGGGCCGCGCCAGACGACCGCCTGATCGTCATTGGTCATCAACCCGATCGACATCATCGTCACGCCAAAGTTGCGCATCGGCAGGATCGTCTTGCCATCGGGGGAGGCAGGCCGCCCGGACACGCCCAGCATGCGGGGCTGCGACGGGCCATAGACATCTGCATCCAGCAGACCGACGCGACGGCCCTCGGCAGCCAGCGCGACGGCAAGATTTGCCGACAGAGTCGATTTTCCGACACCACCCTTGCCGCTGGCGATGGCCATAATACGGGCCACACCCGGCACCGACTGTGGCCCCGTAGGTGCGGCGGTGGCGCGAGCGGGCTTCAGGTCGGGCGGGGCCTTGTCGCTGTGTGCGGTCAGCAGAACAGTAGCTTCTGTCTCTTATACACATCTCCGAGCCCACGAGACTAGGCATGATCTCGT
>OJBO01001050.1_pt1 | contig 11729 bp, 12 predicted proteins | sample 1590461 | NCBI WGS metagenome assembly OJBO01 (sample SAMN05416836, study PRJEB24817) | seawater metagenome | isolation source: Sea water | place: Canada:Atlantic | collected 2013-07 | reverse complement strand
AGCCAAACAAAAACGAAAGGAGAAAGCGGCATTGACGCCATCATAAAGCAAAGAACATAACAACTGGGTGGGTCAAGTCTCGGTGAAAATGCCGGGTCAGTTCTCAGTGACAATCAACACTTAGGGCACTGGAGGATGAGGATCTTCTGATTCCCCGCACACGCATCGCCAAGGTCAAGAACCCATGGCGGACTTCGGACGGGACAGCTTTTGTCGCAGAACTTCTAACCGGGGCGGTCCCCGTCGTAGAGGCAGACAACAGTTGGGAAAACCTGCTCTTTGCCCGCAAACGGTCAGGGTTACGACTTTCGGATCTGATTCAAGCGATCCGAGAAGGACAGCTATCGGTAGGGCATCGGATGGGGGTTTCAGGCTTTCATGGGATCGTCGTCAACAATTGCGAGGTCGATCTCCTCGCCTCAACGCTCTTAACGCCCAAGAAACCCATCGAGATGAAGCCCCCTGGTAAAATAAGCGCTGCCGAATTCGGTCGCACCGTCGGGCTGCGAGATCATGGAAGCTTCATTGCGTTGGTCAAGGCTGGCCAAACACCTGCGTTGCAATGCACGCACCCCCGCACGCAACGCATTCAATATCGGCTCCGCGCAGAAGATATTGCATCGTTCCGCCGGCGTTTCGTGACGCTGACCACGCTGATCGAGGAAACAGGGCTCCACCGCAACACGCTGAAAAGCCTTCTCGCAGCGTCCCATGTTAAACGCTTTGCGCCAAATGGTCAGGATTTTGGTCCCGTCTATTTGAGGTCTGAGACCGTCAAAGCGCTCAAGTAGCGGGATTATCGTCGACTGGTCCGATAGTGCGTGATGGTCTGTGTTTTACTGAGTAAATATTGCGGACTTCACGAAATATCATAAAGTTATTTCAATACAGTCACTTAACATAATACGCCAAAATCTCACAAATTTTCCTTGACAGGGGTGCGCACGAAAAATCATCGTTTTGCGCATACTTATGCCCCTTTGACAACTTTGGGGAATTGGCGAGCCGTGGAGGACTCGAACCCCCGACCTGAGAATTAGAAGTTCCCTGCTCTAATCCAGCTGAGCTAACGGCCCGCACTTTGTGTTGAGGGTTTCTGTCGAGGCCCTCAACATTGTCAATGTTGGCAGGCTTGCGACATGCCTACCATCAAAAAAAATTCGTTCCGTTTCAACAGCATAGAAACATGAAAGTGCTCGATGCACCATCTTGCTTCAATCCAATTGGAAAACGCGGACGCATTTGGGGAGCTTATCCGCTTGATGCTAACGCGTGTCAATACGCGGTGGCTACTTGTGCCGCCTACCGCCTTGGTATCACATGGTCTAAGCGCGTGCCCTTCAGGGGGCTACTTCTACCTTAATGCCGCTAAGCCTCCGGCATCAGGCGATTTTCGATGCCTCCTATTGATGCGCTAAATGACAAATGGCACATGGCACAGCTAATGTCGTTTCAACAGCGCGTAAGTTAAGGGCTTGTCCGAGGTATGTAAGGCGTTGACCGACAAACGATGCACCCATTGAACCGCGCCTCTCCCTCAGGAGATAGCGCACGACCGACACCAAAGATGAAATCTGCTAGTGCGCTGTTGTCATGCGCCCCCAGAATTATTCACCTGCCGATATGCCGTCTAGCGGTTCAAGCATCCCCTCAGTGACCTGAGTGCCAAGCATTTTCTTGGCGCCCAACCGTCGACGATCCCAGGTTATCCCAGATCGTACAACGCGCGCAGGCACCCCAACCGCAAGAGAATGCGAAGGGATCGCCCCCATCACCATCGACCGGCTGCCGATAACGGAATGCTGCCCAATGAGCGCTCCCTTCATGATCCGTACCCCTTGGGCCAGCCAAACATGATCGCCGATCTCAATATCCTGCGCTGGGTTCAGCCGCGCACCTGTCTCAGCATCAAGAATAGAGTGCATGTCGCTAACATCCATCATGATGTCCCCTGAAAACATGCAGTCCTCGCCGATCGTGATGGTCCCCGCTTCATGCAGACTGAGATGCGCCATCATCGTGGTGGTACAGTCACCGATTAAAATAGATGTGTTCCGCGCGCGGCATCGAAATGATCCCGCGAGACGGCAATTCGCGCCGATACGTATCACGCTATCGTGGTTTCGCATCTCGACTAGGCCGGCAGAAATGACAGTCTCTTCGCCGATAATCACGTGATTATTGTTCCCATGGAAAACGATGCGCGCCCCACCAGACCACGCAAAATTTGGGGCAATATCTACCTGATTATTATGGCCGTTATCCATCACGGATATGCCGCCCTGCGATCCGCCCACCCAGGCTACCTCCATCCGATGCGCCTAACATTTACCTCAAAAACCAGAATAAAATTAACCTCTCCTTAAGGGCGGGCATGCTGAATTAGCCCTCGATATCTACAACATAGAATCGAAAAGATTGATTTTGTATAAACAGCTCAAAGCCCTTTTTGCCCGATACATCGCCGCCCATTTGCAGGCTGAGGGACGGCCAGTGTCTATCCTTGGCCCAACGGGAAAGGTCGTCGGTGCCATTGACGTTCTGCATGTCAGCTCGGGCAGCATCAGACTGGCAGGCTGGGCCTTTGCAGACGACATTGTTCTGCACATGAACGGCATCAAAGTGAGCACAAAAGCGGACTTGCCGCGCGAAGATGTTGCGCGCGCCCATGGCGCTGGAAAACATGTCGGATTTGATTTCACGAGTCCGCTCGGCCCCACGCATTTACACGAGATAAACCGCTTCGGAGCGGAGTTTCACCATTGCCGCGGAGCAGAAGCTCCAATTGCCAAAAACCTTATCTTTGTGCGACTTTGGTGGGCAGAGTCACGTCTGTTGTTCTCATTTTTTGTGTCATTGATCCTGCAGCTCCCCGCTTTTTTAAAATGGCGCATCTCGCGCGATCCCTCACTTCGATCTCAGATCAAGAGGGGCTTGGGACTCTGCCCTATTCCTCGAATGCGCGAGCTTGATCCGGACCTATTCCGTCCCAAGGCCGTTCCAACAACAAATACCGCGATAACAATAATTTTGCCGGTATTTAATGCCTATGATGTACTGAAAGAGGCGCTTCAACGCATCGTGACGAATACCGACCTGCAGTGGCGCATCATCCTTATCGAAGATTGCTCGACCGACAAACGCGTACTGCCTCTGCTTCGCGATTGGTCAGCAACTCACAAAGATCGAACGACTTTTATTCAAAACCCAGAAAATCTTGGCTTTATAAAGAGCGTGAACAAAGGTCTTAATTGCGCACGACGCTGGCCGGATACCGTAGTATTGCTAAACTCGGACGCTTTGGTGCCCCCGAAATGGGCTAGCCGACTTATTCAGCCCCTATACCATTACCCCCGAGCTGCCACCGCGACGCCCATGTCGAATGATGCCGAAATATTTTCGGCTCCGTTGATCTGTGCGCCTCAGAATCTTGGCTTTGGACAAGGTGACATTATTGATGCGACAGCGGCAAGACTTAATCCTGAAGCCTATACCACAGCCGCACCGACAGGAGTGGGGTACTGTATGGCGATAAACCCTAAATACCTAAAAAAGGTGCCTCAACTAGATACCTCTTTTGGCAAAGGGTACGGCGAAGAGGTTGATTGGTGTCAGAAGGTACGAGCGGCAGGCGGACTGCATTACTGCGCAATTAACCTATTCGTAGAGCATCGTGGGGGGCAGAGCTTTGGCTCGGCAGAAAAATTGCGCCAAATTTTAAAAAACAACGCGCTTATATCCAAGCGCTATCCTCTTTACGACACCGACGTCCAAAACTTTATCAAATCGGATCCGCTCGTTTCGCCACGCATCGCATTGGCGCTGGCCTGGATAGCGGCTCAAAATACCTATCCGGTGTCAATTTACTTCGCGCACAGTATGGGCGGCGGTGCCGAAGCATACCTCCAGCATCGAATAAAATCCAAACATCACGCTTTAGATCGCGCTGCTATTGTCATCAGAATGGGCGGAAAGATGAAATGGCAGATCGAACTACACTGTCGGGATGGTATCATCTCTAGCGGCACGAACAATCTCGACTATATTGTTGAGCTTCTTCGGCCTTTAAAGCAGCGAAAGCTCGTTTACTCTTGCGCTGTGGGGGCACGCGATCCGCTCGGCGTTCCGAGATCCATTTTACATTTAAGTCAAAATGGAAAGTATAAACTAGAATTTCTTTTTCACGACTATTTTCCAATTTCTCCGGCTTACACACTTACTAATGAAAATGGCATATATATTGGCCTGCCGAAGGTCGATGAAAACGCAATAGTTTCGGATGGTGTGCATGTTAGCATCGAGCAATGGCAGAACGAATGGGCGCGACTTTTAGAGACATCTGATGAAATATCGGTGTTTTCGAACAACAGCAGAGATATCGTTTGCAAAGCATATCCTGAGCATAGGTCGAAGATAAAGGTCAAACCGCATAAAATGCTACAGCCGGTTCCGCTGATCAAGCGCCCTGAAGGTCAGATACGCCGTGTCATTGGTGTCTTAGGTGATATCGGGGTGCAAAAAGGCGCAATGATTATAAGTCGATCAGCAACCTCAATTGAGAAGCTTGGGATTGGCCTTGTAATCGTTGGCAATTTCGATCCAGCCATACCTCTCCCGCCCTCCGCTCGGATTCACGGAAGCTACAGTGTTTCAGATCTGGGGAAAATTGCGGGTCAATATGATCTAACAGATTGGTTGGTTCCCTCGGTGTGGCCAGAAACCTTTTCATTCACCACGCATGAAGCGTTGGCGACTGGTCTGAACACCCACGCCTTCGCTATCGGGGCTCAAGGCGAGGCCGTTGCCAAGGCGGAAAATGGCTATGCCGTCCCTTATTTTACCGAAAATGATTTAGCTAAAACCCTACTATCTCATATTGAAACTCATATCGTCAAAAGGTGGGCGCTGGCCTCATGACACAAGTCAGCGTTTCCCTCTCTTCATTCCGTAAACGTGGTATTGAGGTGCTTAGCCGTGGCGCACCTACGATAAAGCTACCCCAACACACCGTATTGGAGATCCCGACAAGTTTAAAGTGGACGCAGTATGAACATTCTCTCGAAATGGGCGCGTTCTCTTATCAGGTTTCGGGATACTGCTTCGCCGGCCGGATAGGTCGCTATTGCTCCATGGGAGAAAACGTACAAATCGGGCGCCAAAACCATCCTATGAATTGGGTCTCGACGAGTCCCGCCTTATATCTTGGAAATAGAATATTCGACCTAGATGACGGGTTCGAAGCCGCAGAGCAATATCACAGCTCTCGGCTATCACACACCAGGCCTCCAACCAGAGTAAAAGTAACTACGATCGGAAATGACGTCTGGATTGGGCACGGGGCGTATATCGCCGCCGGGGTGACTGTTGGCGACGGGGCGATAGTAGGGGCCCAATCGGTCGTAACACGCGATGTCGCCCCCTATACCGTCGTCGCAGGGAATCCGGCCACTATAAGACGTATGCGCCTTCCGCCAAGCCTTATCAGTGTCTTACTGAGATGCCGCTGGTGGCAATTCGCGCCCTGGCAGATCGATCATCTCGATCCGTCGAACGTGCTCGAATTTAGCAAAGGGATACACAGCATGTTGCGCCAAGTAAAACCATGCACTCCAGAAATAGTGGACTTACGGACAGGTAGCGCTCTATGAAAAAGATTGTATTTTTACATATCCCTAAAACTGCCGGACAATCAGTGCACGCCGAGCTATCCAGAATTTATGGAAAACTCAGAACGTCTCCTATTCGGGTGCACAATCAAGCCGGTCAAAATCAACAGTTTCCCGTTGGATTTGACCTCTATTCCGGGCATCTAGATTGGCACTATCCCACTCAGCTTGGAGAGAATGTCTTTTCTTTCACCATTTTGCGCGAACCGTATGAAAGAATAGCATCGTTTTACTTCTATCTCCGCGAAAAAGCACACCATGCTTCAGAGAGCATGCTTTCATCGCCCGAGCATACCGGATTGCGCCGCGTCAAAAATTGGACGCTCGACGATTACTTTTTTGGAGGGGACGTTGCTTGGCAGAATTTTATCAAGGATCACTACGATAATTTTTACTGTCGTTATATGGCAACCGGCAGAGTCCGCGGCGCAATCCAAACTGCCGGTATTTCCAAAGATGCGCTTATTGAGCGCGCAATCAACAGAGCTCGAACGCTGACCCGCATCTACCAGCTAAGCAATCTTAATTACTTGGAGGAAGATATTTATACGTTAACAGGGCATAAAGTTTTCATTCAGGACACGCGTGTCAACGCTGGCCCCAAAGCCATTCGAAGGACCAGGTGGCAGGATCTCATGGCGCTAACTAACGATGAAACAACACAGACGCGATTAGAAGCCTTTGCCAATACCGACGTCGCCTTTGTAAAACGGCTGGGCGATGAACGATTATTGATCTAAAATTTCTTACAGCCATCCACAGCGTGCGAACAGGTTCAAGGCAATATCACCAACATAGGTTTGTCTGTAGATCCCCATTGAATTCAGGGTTGGGCGCCGCCTAGTGTTACATGTCATCCTCCAATCCAAAAATCTAAGCAACTTCCCTCGAGCCGGTGCATCTAGAACCGAGCTCAAACGAAGCATAGCCGACGCGTTGGAATCGACCCAATTCGCAAATTCACCCTTCGCAATGTGAACCAACCGATGCTTCAGATGGCTGACCGGTGCACCCATCACGTTTGCATTATGTTGTCGATATAGTATGCTGGGCTTCCTATCGTGGATGACGCTAAATCCCGCTCCCGTGAGTGCTTGATACATCCACCAATCGTGAAAGGGAATTTCAGCATTCGCCGTGGTATACAAAATACTGCGAAGGTAATCCGTTACGCCGGGGGGGCAAATAATCGTATTTCCCCTGAGACAATTTTGAACAATTGAATTTCCGAAGTGACAGGGTCGCATAGGCTCAGGAGACACTCCAATACCTGATAATTTAGCGTCAACGTAAAAACTTCTACTGCTATAGACATGGGAGTTCTCACGATCTTTAAGAAGCTTCACTCCACGCGAAATTTTATGCGGCAGCCAGACATCATCTTGATCGCAAAATGCGACCCATTGTCCTGCTAGCTCTCTTTGCGCCAATAGATAAAAATAGTTCGCAGCCACTCCGACATTCGGCCCCTTGAGTAGGCGAATGTCATATTCAGGCGTATTGGATCGAAAATCTAATAACCCCTCCCACGTGCTATCGATCGAACTGTCATCGCTAATCCAAAGGCTCCAATCGCGATGATTTTGCCGGCGAATTGATGCTAGTTGATCCGAAAGGAACGCACCCGCGTTTTTTGTCCCCATTAAAATATGAACATGCGGTTGGTTCATTCCATATTCCTGTAAAGTTCTACTTTCTTTCTTTGGACTATCTTGCAGCGATTAATAAATCATGAGGATTATTCAGTTACTCCCCTGGTTATGAACCAATCAATCGCCCAGGCAGCGGCAAATTTACGGTCCCACGCGGGCCGCAAGGAACGAAAGCGTCAGGAGCGTGAAGAGGCGCTCGCGCGTATAGAGAAGCAGCGCCGCAGAAAAGTGCGCGCAATCAGGGCTCAGGAAAACAGCGCAGATGCGGCGGCCCAGCCGAACGTGTTGCCTCTACCGCCCCCCCCCATTGCTGCGCCTGTGCCGAATGCGCGTCTTCAACTACGGCATCGCCTTGCTTTTGTAAGTTTCGTGCTCTCGGTTTTAGGGTCTAGCCTTTTGGCTTCATGGTATCTTTGGGAACGCGCCGCGGACCGCTACACCTCGGTGTCGGGGTTTTCGGTTCATACCGAAGATATGAGCTCGGCTATTGAACTTCTGGGTGGTGTGGCGAACCTATCAGGCAGTGGCGCTGAGTACGAGGAGATGCTCTATCAGTTCATCAAAAGCCAAGAGCTCGTCTCGCGAATAGATAAGACCCTAAATTTACGCCACTTATGGTCCACTTATTCCACGGAAATGGACCCGATTTTCGGATACCATTCCCCTGGCACCATTGAAGATCTGACCAAATACTGGGGACGAATGGTCAGCGTTTATAGCGATAGCAGCAGTGGACTGATCAGCCTCAAGGTTCAGGCCTTCACTCCAGAAGATGCGCAGGCCATCGCAACTGAAATATTTCAGGAAAGCTCCAATCTAATTCATAAGCTGTCGGCTATTGCACGTGAAGACTCGACCAAACACGCGGAAGAAAGTTTGCGCCTAGCAGCACAGCGGCTTAAGCTCACCCGGCGCGCTCTTTCAGATTTTAGAATTAATAATCAAATTGTTAGCCCGGATTCGCCTCTTCAAATCCAAACGGGGCTTCTATCATCCCTAGAAGCGAAAATGACAGAGACCCTGATTAGTTTAGATATGCTTAATCAGACTACTAACAATACGGATCCCCGCGTCAGACATGCAGAGCGAAGGCGCCAGGTTATCGCAGACCGCATCTCTCAAGAGCGAGAAAAACTGAACTATGGACAAAGTGCTCAACGCCCCGCCGGATTTGCCAAACTATTCGGGCAGTTTGAGAGCTTAAAGGTAGATTTAGAGTTCTCTGAACAGGCCTACCTAGCGGCGCGAGCTTCCTATGACGCTGCAGTTGCTGAGGCGCGCAGAAAGTCGAAATATTTAGCGGCACACATTCCGCCAACGCTATCAGAAACAGCAGCGCTTCCAAACCGCCCGTTCCTACTCGGAATGACATTTATCACTAGTTTCACGCTATGGACAATAGTAATGATGATTGTGTACTCGCTACGCGATCGGCGATAGCCTCGCCAATGATCATCCTTCGAGATTTAACAAAAATTTATAAGATCCGTGGTCGTCGGAAAACGGTTGCATGCGGTATGAACGCCGTCTTCCCGAGTGGAATATCGGTGGGATTGCTGGGCCGAAATGGAGCGGGGAAATCAACGCTCCTCAAACTTATCGCAGGCTCTGCCGATCCAACGTCCGGACACGTGATCACCAAAGGACGGACTTCATTCCCCGTTGGCTTTGCTGGATCGTTCCATCCCGACATGACGGGGGCACAAAACACGCGGTTTGTAGCTAGGATCTATGGTGCAGACACATCAGCATTGATCGACTATGTCGCAGATTTTGCAGACCTTGATATTCATTTCCATCTGCCTTTTCGCACCTACTCCGCAGGCATGAAATCGCGTCTAGCTTTTGGTGTGTCCATGGGGCTCAAATTTGACACATATCTTATTGATGAGATTACTGCAGTCGGTGATGCCCGTTTCAAGCAAAAAAGCCAGCAGATTTTCATGGACCGGCTTTCCACAGCAGGGGCCGTTTTTGTTAGCCATTCCAATGGGATGCTGCGCGAACTATGCACTGCAGGTGCTGTCATCGAGGGGGGCAAGCTGACATACTTTGATGACGTTAACGATGCGATAGCACATTATAAATACAGTACAGCCAAGTGATGACTTGATCCCAAGGCGTAGCATATGGCCCCACCCTTCCTGCCCGAAACCACAAAGTTGGCGTATTGCATCGGCGCGCAAAAGGCTGGGACGACATGGCTGTATGAGACGCTGCGAACCAGCAACGAAATACACTTTTCACGCAACAAGGAACTGCACTATTTCGATGTAATCTCTGGTAAAGCTGAACAGGTCTTCAGGCTTCGCATTAACGCAGTCAAGACTTTGGCGAAGGAACTGATTTCGGAGCACGGCAAAATAAACAGAAGACGGCTTCAAATTCTGACGGAATTGACGGATCTTTTGTCCATATACACCGATGATGAGGGGGATCATGAGGCATATCTGACCTACCTTTTACAAGGGTTCACCGGACAACGAGTAATCTGCGATATTACCCCCGCCTATGCAATTCTTGATGCTAAAGAGTTTGCTGAGATGGGCAAGCTCGGGCAGGCATCTTTTATCTTTATCATGCGAGATCCGATCGACCGTATGTGGTCACAGATCAGGATGGCAGTCAGTTCAGACCGTTCCCAGTTCAGTGATTTCCAACATGCGTGTGAGGTACGAGCCCAACATCTGATCGATAGCAATAGATTGGCCAACCTAGAGCGGGCAAATTATCGTCGCACAATGTTAGAACTTGAGGCAGCTATACCTCGTGACCGGATCAAATATGTCTTTTACGAAGATCTTTTTCATGCCCGCACCATGCGAGATATCTGTACCTTTCTGGAAATAGCGCCACTGACACCTAAAGCTGGCCTTCGCAGCAACACCGGGCGTCACGCTATGTTGCCCGAAGTATTGAAAGAACAATTTCGCCATGCCTTCTTTGCGCAGTATGCATTTATCCTGGACCGTTTTAAGTCAGCAACCCCAGCCAGATGGCACATTAACTTTTCGCCTCAGGGCATGGGTTAGTGAAGTTAAACTTGCGTCATAAACGAACGATGCTTTTCGCAACGCCCCGCATAATTTTTGCGCTCATTTTGCGTGAGATCGGAACAAGCTACGGCAGATCCCCGGGGGGCTACCTTTGGGCCTTGGCCGAACCGGTTCTGGGAATTGCACTTCTAACTGTCATTTTCTCAATCGGTTTCCGGACACCTCCAATCGGCGTGAATTTTCCACTTTTCTACGCGACCGGGTTGTTGCCTTTCTTAATGTTTGTTGATCTCAGCAATAAGGTTGCGCAGGCCATTAATTATTCGAAGCAGCTACTCGCTTACCCCAGAGTGACCTTCATAGATGCTCTATTGGGTAGGTTTATTCTGAATTTTTTAACACAGTTTCTTGTGGCATTTATCACTTTAGCTGGTGTTATATTGTGCTTCGACACACGGGCAGCACTCAACTTTTCACAAATTGCGTCCGGGTTGGGGTTGATCGCCGCATTGTCGTTTGGCCTTGGCACATTCAACTGCTTCATGATGTCTATGTTCCAGATTTGGCAGCGCATTTACGCAATCTTCACGCGACCGCTTTTGCTGCTTTCTGGCGTCATTTTCGTGTATAGCACGGTGCCCGAACCCTATCGCGGGTGGCTATGGTATAATCCTCTTGTTCATATTGTGGGGCGCGTGAGGGCCGGATTCTACCCCAACTATGACGCACCTTTTGTCTCCGTATCATACGTTTATGCCATATCAGCATTTTTCGGTATATTCGGGCTATTGCTTCTCAGACGCTATCACCGTGACATCTTAGAACGCTAGAGGACCGCATGCGGTGGTCCGCTAAAAGGATTCGAAATCCCCTTTTAAGTCGGAAAGGTCAGCCACACCCATTAGGTCAAGCGTCCTCCCACTACCGAAATCCAACGCGATATCCCCGCCATCACTTTGGCGAGCATACGATTGCAGCAGTGTCAGGGTAACACTGCCTCCCCCCCACAAAGTGGAGTCCAATGCGAGTGTGTCAATTCCGGGCTGGAAGCTCAAAATTGTATCTTGGCCCGACCCGTAAATAAATGAGTCCGCGCCAATCCCGCCCGACAGAATATCGTCGCCCGCGCCTCCATCAAGCGTATCACGACCGGCGTTTCCCTTCAGCAGATCATCGCCATCGCCCCCTATGACCAGATCTGACCCATTGTCGCCCGACAGCGTGTCGTTTCCTGACCCTCCGTTAACTGTATCGTTATTGATCCCACCGGCCAAACGGTCATTCCCGCTGCCGCCTTGCAGCACATCAGCGCCCGCATTTCCAAATATCTGGTCATTCCCACCACCGCCAAACAGGTGATCCGCGCCCGCGCCTGTCTCTTATACACATCTCCGAGCCCACGAGACTAGGCATGA
>OJBO01001032.1_pt1 | contig 11886 bp, 10 predicted proteins | sample 1590461 | NCBI WGS metagenome assembly OJBO01 (sample SAMN05416836, study PRJEB24817) | seawater metagenome | isolation source: Sea water | place: Canada:Atlantic | collected 2013-07 | reverse complement strand
GAGATCATGCCTAGTCTCGTGGGCTCGGAGATGTGTATAAGAGACAGATCCGGCACTCAGCACCTTGCTGGAACGGATCGGCGCATCGCTAAGCCCGAAAGTCTTGCCGCTTTCCCAATTGGCAAACACCGGTGCAGGCAGCCCCGACTTCGGGCTGTTCGCTGCAAGTCAGCTTCAAAAAGGAGAGCCCCGCAAGGGCCAGCTACCGGAACGCGGCGTAATCGAGGTCAAGGGGGTCGACGATGCCAGCCTCTTTACCTCGACACCCACCCAGCTGAGCAAATACTTTGATGCGTATCGGCTCGTATTGGTTACCAATCTTCGAGCGTTTCAGCTCGTCGGAGAAGATATAAATGGACAGGCCACACGGCTTGAAGCGTTCGAACTAGCCGAAAATCCGGCTGACTTTTGGGCGCTGGTTAAAACACCGGCTGCGTCGGCAAAGAACGTCGGGCTCGCCTTCGTCGAATACCTTAAGCGCGCGCTTACCCAGAATGTGGCGCTGGTACAGCCGAAAGACGTGGCGTGGTTCATAGCGTCATACGCGCGCGATGCTCTGGACCGCGTGGAAATGGCGGGGGAGTTACCCGCGCTCAAGACTGTGCGGACAGCGCTTGAAGATGCCCTCGGCATCACCTTTGAGGGCGAGAAAGGCGATCATTTCTTTCGTTCGACACTTGTCCAGACGCTCTTCTACGGGCTGTTCTCGGCTTGGGTGATCTGGGCACGGACCGTGCCGCGGAAACCGGCGCAATTTGATTGGCGTTCGGCGGGCTGGAGCTTGCACGTCCCATTCATTCAGACCCTTTTCCAGCAGCTGACTGCACCGCAGCACATCAAGCAACTCGATCTAGTCGAGGTGCTGGACTGGACGGGCCATACACTAAACCGGATCGACGCTGCTGAATTTCTCAAGCGGTTCGATGACGGAGAGGCTGTCCAGTATTTCTACGAGCCCTTCCTAAAGGCCTTCGACCCGAAGCTTAGGAAGCAATTCGGCGTCTGGTATACTCCCGCTGAGGTCGTCGACTACATGGTGGCAAGAGTAGACTATGCGCTGCGCGAGGAACTGGGCATCGCCGATGGGCTTGCCGACGAGCGCGTGTATGTGCTCGACCCGTGCTGCGGTACGGGTGGCTTCGTAAATGCAGTTCTGAGACGAATTCGCGCGAACCTTGAAAATCACGGACTTGGCAGCGCGTTAGCGGACCGGCTGCGTGATGCAGCAAAGAACCGCGTCTTCGGTTTCGAGATTATGCCCGCCCCGTTTGTCGTTGCGCACATGCAAGCTGGTATAACGCTTGCTGAAATGGATGCTCCGCTAGCGGGAGATTCTCGCCCGGCGATCTACTTGACCAATGCGCTGACTGGGTGGGAGCCACACACGAACAAGCCGTTGCCGTTCCCCGAGCTGGAGGCTGAACGCGCTTCCGCCGATGCGATTAAGCAAGCAAGCCCGATCCTCGTTATCCTTGGTAACCCTCCATATGATGGCTTTGCAGGGATTTCAGACAATGCCGAAGAGCGCGCCCTTTCAAATGCCTACCGCCAGGTAAAAAAGGTCGCGCCTCCGCAAGGGCAAGGTCTGAACGAACTCTATGTCCGGTTCTTTCGCATGGCCGAAAGTCGCATTGCGGAAAAGACCGGTGAAGGCGTGATCTCATTCATTTCGAACTATAGCTGGCTCGATAGCTTGAGTTGCCCTGGAATGCGCGAGCGCTACCTCGACGTTTTCGACAGCATCACCGTCGATTGCCTAAATGGTGACAAATACAAAACCGGCAAGAAAACGCCTGAGGGACTGCCTGACCCGTCGATTTTTTCCACGCCCGCCAATCCTGCAGGCATACAGGTTGGCACCGCAATCGCGACACTGGTGCGGAAGAAGGACCACAGCCCCTCGGAAACAATATCGTATCGGGACTTATGGGGAACTGCGAAGCGTGAGACGCTGACGGCGACAGCCGAGGCGGACCCTGTGATTTTATACGAAAAGCTCACGCCATCGTTGCCGATGAGGCTTCAATTCATGCCTTCCGATGTCGACGAAGCTTATTTCGAGTGGCCGCGCTTGCCTGAATTGCTGCCAGTGAACTTTGCCGGCGTAAAAACAAGCCGCGATGAGTTTCTTGTCGATGTCGATCGTGAAGCTCTGGAAAAGCGCATCGAACAATACTTCGACACCAATGTCTCCAATTCGGAATTGAAAACAGCATTCCCAGCATTGATGAATGCTTCGTCACGATACGATCCTTCGGAAACTCGAAAGATGCTGATGGACCGAAAGCACGCACTGGGAGAAGTCGTCAGGTACGCTTATCGACCTTTCGACGTGCGTTGGGCATACTGGGATCCAGACACAAAATTGATCGACGAAAAGCGGCCCGAATTTTTTGGCAACACGAGTTTCGACAATCGTTTCCTGACGGCTGGTGAGCGCAATCGCATGGGCATATTCTACAACCCACAGTCGATTAGCGTCCTTGGCGACCATCACTTGGTAGAAAGCAACGTCGCAATCTTTCCGGCTACTGTACGGCAAGACAGCCACAACCTCGAACCGAACATTGCAAAATCGCTCAAGAAAGAATTGGCGGATCGAGGCATCTCAAGTGATCAGCTGTTCGATCACATCCTCGCAACACTTAACGCACCGTCGTACGAAATTGACTATATCGATGCCCTGAGAATCGATTGGCCGCGCATACCGTTTCCCGGAGATGTAGAGGCTTTCAGAATGTCTGCCGAGCTGGGCTCACGGCTCTCGGCTCTGCTTGATGCAGAAGTCGAAATCGACGGTGTGACCCGAGGCTCATTGCTGGCGGGCCTTTCAGTAATCGCGCCGCCACGTGGCAAGTCGTTCGAAGTGACGACTGGCTGGGGCTACAGCCAGCGCCGCGAAAACGGCACTCGTCTTGTGATGCCCGGCGTTGGCAAAACCACGGAACGCGCATGGACCGAAGCTGAGCGTGATGCTCTTGCGCATCTCGCGGATCGTCATGATCTAGAGCCTGACGCGTTGCTCGAACTGATCGGTACGCGCGCAGTTGACGTTGAAATCAACGCGGGTGCTATGTGGGAGAGTATTCCAGAGAACGTCTGGGAATATACACTAGGCGGATATCAAGTGCTTAAGAAATGGCTTTCCTACCGCGAGCTCGACGTCCTCGGTCGCGCACTTTCGGGAGCCGAGGCTCTCCACTTCACCAAGACCGCGCGGCGCATTACCGAAATCCTCTGTATGGGACCTGCTCTCGACGCTGCCCACGCCAAGGCCCGCGACTGCGCTGTGCCCTGGATCGAGGGGAAGCCAGCTTCTAATTGAGGCTCTCATTTCACGTTTCCATGTTCGTATTTCGGGTTAGAACTGCACGTCTGCGCTCGACCAAGTTTCTCAGGCTTTCGGTAAGCACAAGCGTGGCACTTCCTAGCTTGATGAATTCGATCTCGCCTTCGCCGATGAGCACGTAGAGGGTGCTGCGACCTATCCCGAGGTAGCGGCATGCTTCGGGCACACGCATCGCGACCGGTTCAATGGCGGACAGGCGTCTTTGCTTGGGCCGTTTGTCGCTCGTTTCTGCTGTCGGCATGCCGGTCGGTCCTTTAATCGTTCGGGTGATGACGGACCGACCTTGGGGACATGGAGGGGAGCAGGTCAGCCCGCCATCGACATCAATTATCAGTCGATTCAGGCCAATTGCGCCACATGACATTCTTACTCTGAGGCCTCCGTTTCTACGCTGTTGTCCCGAAGCTCAGCCAAGCATCTTCCAATTGAATGCGACTGCGTCTGCGCGGACAGATGTGGACCGATAAACCGATGCGCCGAAATTTCGAAATGAGCTTGATTGAGGGAAGCGCCATCGCACTTTGCATTGAGAACAAAGGGCTTTCCAGCAGAACCGCCGCAGCGCAGTCTCGAGCGCCGTCGCAATTTGCCTAGCAATACCAACCACATGTACCCCGACCGACGGCGGTGCTTTTATCTTGCCATCGTAAAAGCCATCATAAATCGGACGCCTGCGGACATTCAATTCTGATGGTAGCGCGCGGTGTTTGCCGCTCAGTAGCCGCCGACCTCGTTCCAGAAGGCGGCGTCGCGTTCAGCCTCAAGTTGTTCCAACGGTACATGGATCAAGTCTAAGTCCATGTTGTACATCGGAAGCTGCCAGTGATTGAATAATAGCCGAGCATGCTGCTCGGTGCCGCAATCTGAGATCAAGCCTTCCGAGTCCAGTCGGGCGGCAAGTTGTTTTGTCAGCTCACGCGCTTCCACTGGTCCCTCATCGTTCACAAAATCGACACTGCTCCAAACTTCACTGGTCGCCTGAAGGCCCGAGCGTGTTAGTACCCCCAGAGCCTCAAGTGCTTCGACGAGGTCCAATGCAATGGGTCGCATCATCATTGTAGAGTCGGACCAGCGATTGGGATCATTCCACTGCGGAATGCCCTCTTCATGGACCTCGATGTCGGCATACATGGTGCTCTCACGCTGATAGAGCGACCAGTTGGGAACGATGTATTCGCTCATGCCACCTTCGAGATAGTGCCCTTGCCTTTCGTGATCGATATACTCTTGCAGCTGCGCGACATTGGCAGGCAGCCACGACTGAGCTTTCGCATATATCATACGAGAAAGATGATCGTAGAGCGTCTTCTTCACGATCCTCCCAATGCGCTTACCCACCTCAGGCTTAGGGCATCGGACTAGATCGATGAGGATAAGGGCCTTCGCTGACTCTTCCTCCGCGAAGCCCGCGAGCACTGCCGCCTCGCGCGGTCGCTCCTTAAGCGTTTCCGCCGCTCGCCAAAAGCCCCGCGCACTTTGAAGTACAACCGGCAGGCCCTCGGCGATAAAGTCGAGACGCGCCGAATGGCTCATGTTGCAGAGGGCGCGCGCTTGACGCCCACCAAAGGTGATCTTGGTTCCTCTTTCGCTCATGCAAGCTTTCTAGCACTGTTCATTCCGTGACGCGCATGCGATCAGCAACACATGGGCAAGACACCTTATGATGATCGCGAAGATCTCGAGAAGCTTCAGACTCAGTGGAAGAAGATCGAAGGGATTATCGAACGCCGGAAGGAGTGGTCCACAGCAATCGTAAGAGCTGCTACTGCCGCCGAGATTGCCGCCAACATCGCGATAAGAAAGCGCTTCGAAAGTGAAAGCGAATTCTCGCCGGAGTTCGTAGATTCCCTGCTAAGATGGGCCAATGGCATCGATGGAAAATTTGGCCGTTTGATCATACCTGCTGAGCAAGACGAGACGCGAAAGAAGGCGCTCGGCAAACTCAAAAAGCGCTCCGAGCGACTGAACAAGAAGCGCAACGCCATCGTCCACCAAGGTGCGTTCGCAAACAAGCGAGAGATGCGTGAACTGGTTAATCTCTCGCGTGAGATCGTGAATGCGCTGGTCACCCCTTGGGAGCCAACGTTCGTGCTGGGCGGTGAGAAACTTGCCAGTTCCAAGTCAGGAAATGCTAAAAAGCCTGCGCAAGTTACGAAGGCGAAAAGCAGAAAACGAAAAAGCTAGCGCACTCTTACACGTGGGGGGTGGAGCTTCGTGACTGTTTAATTTGTGGCGTTCAACTAAGCCTTGAGCTTTTCAAGCCGCTCCGAACACAGCTCATGCACGACGCGGCCTAGCTCCTCGACTTGCTCACCGAGCCATTCGAGCTCTTCTTTGGTGATGCGGTAGTGCTTCGAATAGCGCGCTTTGACGTAGGCTTCTTTGAGCTTCTCGAAGCGCGCGCGGTCCTGCCGTGTGTCGCGCGGCCAGACATAGGTAAGGCGCGCATCGATCCGCTCAGCCTGGGTGCGCAGGAAGCCGAGATTGTGCACGTGTGGCGTGTAGAAGGTGCAGACCAGCAGCACGCAGTGGTACAAGCTCTCGGTCGCTTGATGCATTAGAAATGCAGCTTCTTTGAAAAACTCCTGATCCACCGCATCTTGCGTAAGCTTGAACTTGCGCATCGATGACTTGAACCACTCATCGAAATATTCCTGCGCCATCGCAAGCGCCTGTTCGGGCGTTTTCGGCTTGGGCGTGTGCAGCTCGGTGTCGTCAGACTGGTAAAGCGCGACCCCGTCCTGCTTCACATCCATGAAGAAGTAGCGCCCATGCGCAAGGCCATCGTTCACTTCCTGAAGCGTGTGGACGATGAAGTTGACCGGCGTCTTGATCGTCCCGGTTACACCATACTCGCGCATCAACCGGTCATCGAGCTTGGACCAGTACTTCACTCGGTCGGTCAGTCTGCTGTCATTGACGATCACCAAAAGGTCGTAATCCGACTGGTAGCCCTTTGCAGTGTGTGGTTCGTCGACCCAGGTGCCGCGCGCATAGCTGCCGTAGAGAATGACCTTCAGGATGCGCCCGGCCTTCTTCCAGTCATGCTTGGCTAGCGCGAAGGAATCATCAAATTCTTCGAAGATCAGCTGCACTACGCGTTCAAGCTCGCGTTGTTTTTGCGGGGGCAGATGATCGAGGTCGGTCTTCATCGCTCAATTCCTAGCAAGCGCTTGAGATTCTTGCACCCGCCAAGTCGCGAGGTGCGCGGCGACGGCGCATCCCAAAGCGCTGAGGAGCCGCGCGCAGTCTGCCGCGTTAGCAACAATCCGACAGGATTGTTTGTTAGCATAGTTAAGGGGCCATATTTTCCAACAATGCCAGATGTTTGAAGGTGGTTTCGGTTCCCGATAGTCCGAGCTTTCGGTTCCTGATCGTCCGAGTCCAGCGGTTCCTGATAGTCCGAAGAGCCCACAGTTTTATCCACAGGGTTAGCCATCCCCATTTCTGGGGAGGGGGCTTGAATCGCGTCTGCAGTAGGAGTGTGCTGGAAGGTTTGCATCGGAACCTATTTCATGATCCAGCTGCGCGCTCGGCGATGAATTCGCTCATGGCGCTCTTTCGTGCAGTGCGGTCCAGTGCAAAGCTGCCTCGCTGGAAGTTCGTGCCATTGAGCAAAGCGCTGACATACCCCGCAATCATATCGGCGGCAGTGACCAACGTTGCGTCCAGCACGTGGATATATCTGCTGGTGATCGATCCCTTTGCGTGCCCTAGCAGCGCGGCGATTGTAATTTCGGTGAATCCGAGATCATTGCCGATGCTCGCAAAGCTATGACGCAAGACATGGGCTGTGACCCCCTCCAATGGTGAGCCGCTAAACAAGGCGTTCCAGTGATTTGGGAAGCCGCCAAAAGCGGTGTCATCGCCGTAACCCGGGAACACATAGCTACCCGTGGCAGTGTTACGCTGTGTCTCGAGAAATTCGACAACAGGCAGGCCGATGGGCCGGATCGATCTGCCTTCCTTGCTTTCAGAAAGCCGCAGGCAACTGCCATCCAGGTCCACGTCGGACCATTTGAGATTGATGATCTCGCCGCGTCGGCACCCTGTTAGCGCAATCTGACGGATGATGTCCGTTGTCGGGCAGAACTTTTCTTGCGCCTGCGCATCTCGCAACATGTTCCCCAAAATGCCGTACTCAGCTTCGGTCAACCGCCGCTCGCGCACTTTGTATTTCGGCTTCTTGATGCCGTGCGCGGGATTGTGTTCGATGATCCCCAGATCAATGGCGTATGAGAGTATCCCACCAATGAGGCCCAGGGTCCGGGTAGCAGTGCCAGGACCGCCCCTCACGATGGACTTTCCCCGTAACTTCTTGGTTTTGACAATGATCCTCGACCGACCCGCCATGATGTCGCGCATGATCTTGACCATATCCGCTCTGGTCAGATCCTTGACGCGCCGGGTTCCGATCAGGGGAATGATGTGTCTCTTGATCCGACCGATATCGGTATCGATGGTCGATTGCTTCTTCGGGCGCCCCCCCTTGCCGAGAATCAGGCCATCATCGAGGTCCTGAATGTAGCGCTTGCAGAGGCCCTTCATCGTGATCGCACGATGATCTTCAAGGCGCTCCTCTGCCGGATCGTCGCCTCCCGCGACACGTCCCAACTGAGCCTTCGCTTCTCGGCGAGCCAGTTCCGCTGTCCACACGCCGTGCAATCCAAGCGTGAGCCGCCTCGCGCGTCCCCTCTGTCGATACTGGATTACATAGCTGCGCTTGCCCGACCGGTATACTCGGAGCCCAAAACCGGGTAGCTCTTCATCCCAAATGATGTAGTCTTTCACCTGAGACTTGGCTGCCTCGACAGTGCGCTTCGTTAATTTGACCACGGCGATCTCCGTTTCCAGAGCCCCGTTTTTGAGTAACTGTGGTGTCATCACTCGGAGGAAAACCGGGGCGTAGATTTGGGTACGCCAGCGAAATCCGAGTTCAATCTAAATCTATACAAAACAGTAGTTTAGAGTAGTATTTCGTAGTCTGGCGTACCCGTTCTGTACCGGCTCCGAAGGCAGAGGCCACAGGTTCGAATCCTGTCGGGTGCACCATTCGCGGCCGGTTCCTCTTGGGACAACCTTACCGTGACCCCAACCGCCATCCTGATCTGACGTCCGCCCCGGATTGTGGTGGGCTTGAGATGCGTGTGTGTCTTTTCCGAAGACGTTGAGGATCGGCGTGGGTAGCTAGAACCATGCCCGCAGGCCGATGACGGCCTTCACACCATCCGGGTCTCGTCCGTTCGCCCGAGCAATGTCGGCGGTCTTGCCCAGCTTCGCTTCGTATTCGATCCCGATATAGGGCGCGAATTCGCGCAGGATCTCGTACCGCAGGCGTAGCCCCGGCTCGATCGTGGTAATCCCGGAGCCGATTTCGCGCTCCGGAATGTCCTGCGCCGCAAAACCCGCCTCGATGCGCGGCTGCAGGATCAGGCGCTGGGTAATCTTCTGATCGTATTCGGCCTCGACCCGCGCGGTCAGATCGCCGCGGTCCGACAGGAACAGCGACCCGTCGAGATGGACCATGTAGGGCGCGAGGCCCTGCAGACCGACCACGAGATGCGTGAGGCTGTCGGGCTCGAGGTCGAGCCGCACGCCCGCCTGCAGATCGAAGAACGGGCCGATCGCGCGGCTGTAGAGCGCCTGAATTTCGGCATCCTCCAATGCGCCGCCGAATTCACCCTCGCCTTCGGTCTTGAGCACGAAGCGATCAATGTCGCCGCCATACCAGGCTTGTGCATCCCACACATATCCGTCTTCGCCGCCATCGGTTGCAATCCGCGCTTCCAGCCGCTCGACCAGGATCGTGCCGGTGGTCATGCCGCCGTTTTCGCGTGCCAGTTGCGTGCGTGCGGGGGCCATTGCGTCGCGGCCCCAGATTGCATCGGCCGCATATCGCGGGCCTTCCAGTGCGCGAGGCGGGATGGCGTCTTCGGCTGCGGCCCCGGCTGCGGCCTTGTCCGTCATCGCTGCGTGCGCTCCATGGTCCATGCCCGCCATGGGCGCCTCGTCATCGGTGCGCTCGTTCGGCGGGCATTGCTCGGGTGGAAGATGCCCCATCGCGCAATGATCGATCTCGGGTTCCGGCGAGGGTTCCTGCTCAATTTTGGGCGGGCATTCTTCGGGCGGCAGGTGGCCCATCGCACAGTGATCCATCTCGGGCTGCGCGGCAGGCTTCTTGCCGTGCGCCGAATGGTCCTGTGCCGCCAAAGGAGTAGCCGCCACCATCGCCGCGGCAAGCACTGCAATCCGCATCATGACGTGCCTCCCTCGGGGAATGGCCGCACTGTCACCACTTGCATCATTCCTGCGTGCATGTGGTAGAGCAGGTGGCAGTGGAAGGCCCAGTCGCCCGGCTCGTTCGCGGTCAGGTCGAAGGTCGCGGTGCCGCCGGGCTGGACGATGACCGTGTGCTTCAATGGCTGGTGCATATGGTCCGCGCCATTGACCAGCTCGAAGAAATGGCCGTGCAGGTGGATCGGATGCGCCATCATGGTCTGGTTGACCAGTTTCACCCGGACCCGCTCGTCATAGCCGAAGCGGATCGGGTCGTCGGTGACGGCCGTAAATTTCTTGCCGTCGAACGACCACATGTAGCGTTCCATATTGCCGGTAAGATGGATTTCCATCTCGCGGTCTATGCTGCGATGCGGGTTCATCCGCCTGGCCTTGAGATCGGTGTAGCGCAGCACGCGGTGGCCGACCCCGTCGAGGCCGAGGCCGGGGGAATCCATCCGGTCAATCGGCATCGGTGCGATCATGTCCACGCCCGGCCCGACCTCGACATCATCGGGAACGAGCGACTTGTCCCGCATCGAGTGGTCCATGCCGCCCATCCCGTCCATCTCGCCGTGGTCCATCATTCCCATATCGACCATCGTCAGCGTCGGGATTTCCCGCAGCGGCGGCGGGGTGGCGCGGTGGCCCGTGTGGCTTGTCAGGCTGGCGACACCCATACCGCTACGATCCATCGCCTCGGCCACGATCGCGTGGCTCCCGTCCGGCGGGGTCACGATCACATCATAGGTCTCGGCGACGCCGATCTGGAATTCGTCCACCTGCACTGCGTCCACGTCCTGCCCGTCGGCTGCGATGACGGTCATCGGCACACCGGGAATTCGAACGTTGAAGAAGGTCATCGCCGATCCATTGATGACCCGCAGGCGCACGCGCTCGCCCGGGGCGAAGGTCAGTTGCAGGTCATCCTGCGGACCGTGCCCGTTGATCAGGAAGGTGTAGGCGGTGCCCGTCACGTCGGAAATGTCGCGCGGGTTCATCCGCATCTGCCCCCACATGCGCCGCATCTCGCCCGGCATGTCGCCTTCGGTCGCGGTCTGCATCTGGCGCTGGAAGTAATGCTCGCCGACCTTCAGCTTGCGCATGATCTCGTGCGGGTGCAGCGGCGTGAACTCGGACAGCAGCACCACGTAGTCGCGGTCGTAGCGCGGGTCGGGCGTGGCACTCTCGATGATGATCGGGCCGTAATGCCCCGCCTGTTCCTGCAGGCCCGAGTGCGAGTGCCACCAGTAGGTGCCGCTCTGGCGGATCGGGAATTCGTAGGTGAAGGTCTCGCCCGGCTTGATGCCGGGGAAGCTGACGCCGGGCACCCCGTCGAACTGGAACGGCACGAGCAGGCCGTGCCAGTGGATCGAGCTGTCTTCGTCAAGATTGTTCGTCACATGCAGCCGCGCGGTCTGGCCCTGGCGCAGGCGGACCAGTGGCCCCGGCACGGTGCCGTTTACGGCGAAGGCGTGGCCCGAGCGGCCGCCGGTGGTGAAATGATGGTTGCCGATGGCAAGCGCGATGTCCTCGCCCGCCACTTCGCCGAAGCCGTTGCGCGCGTGCGTCAGAGACGCGCCGCGGGCCCAGGCGGGCATCGGAAGCGCGCTGGCAGCAGCCAGGGCAGCGGTGCTGCGGATTAGATGTCGTCGGGAAAGCGAGGGCATTGGGGAGCCTTGCAGAAGATTGATCCGTCGATGTCGGCTATATATACCCCCATGGGGTATGACAATCGGACACTTGGGCCATGGCTGACGCAAAGACCGCAAAAATCAATCGGCTGAACCGGATCGCGGGGCAGGTGCGCGGCCTCGCGCAGATGATCGAGGATGACCGTTACTGCATGGATATTCTCCATCAGCTGCAGGCGGTAAAATCCGCGCTCGCCAAGGTGGAAACGCAGATCCTGAAGGATCATGCCGCCTGCTGCGTAGCCGAAGCCATCGCCAGCGGCGACGAGGCCGACCAGCGCGAAAAGTTCGAGGAACTGGTGGATTTGTTCGCCAAGCGGCGTTGACCGTCACGCCGCGTCTCGGGTGGGCGCGGACGAATCCGCTGACGGCGGTCACCTTGCGACCGAGTTCGGAGCGCCTGTTGCATCTGCCCGGGATGGACGCCCAGGCCGATGTCGTGCCCTCAAGCCATTCCCGACCGCCAAGTCCTAGCTGGCGGGCTTCCTCGCAAAGACGCCAAACCCGGCGATGATTGCGTAGCAGATGATCGGGATGATCATCGCCACGGCCAGATCCCCGCCCGTA
>OJBO01001030.1_pt1 | contig 11910 bp, 9 predicted proteins | sample 1590461 | NCBI WGS metagenome assembly OJBO01 (sample SAMN05416836, study PRJEB24817) | seawater metagenome | isolation source: Sea water | place: Canada:Atlantic | collected 2013-07 | reverse complement strand
TTCGCACCAGCACAGTGGCTCTGAGTGTTACCTAATTAGCCGCGTGGCCCACTAGCCAGGATTTCCGCGGAGCCGGCTCCGCAGGAGATCACGGTGCGCAACGCCGCTTCGACACTGACGCCGGCGAGGATCTCGACGCAGTCCGCGGGCAGATGATAGACAAATCCGGAGGTCGGAAAGGGCGCCGTGGGCACATAGACGGTGTAGCTGCCGTCGGCGTGGCGGCTGGTGACGATGGCGGTCACCCGAACCGGCGACTCCTGGCCGTGGATGCGGGCCAGCGCCACCTCACCGCTCAGCACACGGGCGCCCTGATGGCCACCCAGGAGTTCGCGGACCAGGTCGCGGGTGATCCGATAGCCGGGCACCACGCGGGCCAGCGTTCCCTCCAGGACGTCGTGCAGCCAGTGCCCAACCCGGGTCCGCACGGCGAGGCCGATGGTCAGGCAGGCGGCGAGCAGCAGGGCAAGCACCGCGATCAACGCCAGCCATCGATGCAGGCCCGCGCGTTGCGAAACCAGCTGGGTCACCGGGTCGAGCAGGTCGGCAAAAAACAAGAACAGCCATTGCATCACCATCAGCAACAGCAGGCTGGGCAGCACCACGGCCAGGCCGGCGAGGAAAACCAGGGTCAGGTTGCGTCTCATCTGCAGGACGTCCAGGCGCGAAGAGGTGCGAGCATAGTAGAGGAAGCCGGGATCCCCACAACCGGATACGGCTTGGCATTTGCCATTCGCTTGGGGTTAACTAGAGCACATAACCAACAGGCACCGACAACATAACCAAGAGATACCGACAAGCACTACAGTGTCGGAGTTCTTTTCAGCCTCGCCAACCTGTCAATTACCTAAACCGAGGACCCCATCATGAGCAAACCCGTGATCTCTGCCGATTCGCATATCGCCGAGCCGCCGAACTGCTACATCGATTTCATCGATCCGAAGTTTCGCGACCGCGCGCCGCACATGGTCGAGCATGAACAATATGGCGATATTTACGTCATCGACGGTCTCGAAAAACCCGTGCCCATGGGGCTGGTGGCGGCAGCGGGCCGCAAGCCCGAGGAGCTGAAAGCCAGCGGCATGAAATTCGCCGACCTGCCGCGCAGTTCCTGGGACGCCAAGTATCGGGTCGCCGATCAGGACCGCGACGGCGTGGCCGCCGAACTCATCTATCCGACCGTGGGCATGATGCTCTGCAATCACCCGGACATCGACTATCAGGTCGCCTGCTTCGACGCCTATAACCGCTGGCTGGAAGGCTATGTCGCCGACGCTCCGGCGGGCCGGCTGTTCGGCCTGGGCCAGGTCGCCCTGCGTTCGGTGGACGAGGGCATCAAGGAACTGGAGAGCGCCAAACAGCGCGGTTTCGTCGGCGTGATGATGACCGGCAACCCGCCGGAATCGGATTATCACGACCCCATGTACGATCCGCTCTGGGAGGCCGCGATCGATCTGGATCTGCCGCTGTCCTTCCATATCCTGACCTCCAAGGCGGACTCCCTGACCAAACAGCGGGGGCCGAAGATCAACAGCTTTCTCGCCATCATGCGCGGCTGCCAGGACATTCTCGGCACCTTCGTATTCGGCGGCGTCTTCGAGCGTCATCCCAGGCTCAAGGTGGTGTGCGCCGAAGCCGACGCCGGCTGGGTGCCCCACTTCATCTACCGCATGGATCATGCCTACGACCGGCACCGCTACTGGATGAAGTGCCCGCCCCTGGAGAAAATGCCCAGCGAATACTTCCAGAGCAACATCTACCTGACCTTTCAGGACGACTGGACCGCGTTCCGGCATCGCGACGAGATGAACCCGCGGCGGCTGATGTGGGCCAACGACTTTCCGCACAGCGACTCCACCTGGCCCTGGTCGCAGGAAGTATTGGCCGAGCACACCAAGGACCTGTCCGCGGAGGAGAAGGACTGGATCCTCCACGACAACGTGGTCGAGTGCTACAACCTGCGCATCTGAAATCCACGAGGGCGGATTTCCCGCCGCGGGGTCAGGGTTCCGGTGAAGGGAACCCAGCCTGCGCCGCGGCGGGCAGCCGCCGGGAGAGCAAGCCATGAACTACGATATCAAGATCATCGGCGGGACCATCGTCGATGGCACGGGCGCGCCGGGCTACCGGGGCGATCTGGGCATCAAGGACGGCGAGATCGTCGCCCTGGGCGAAGCCCCAGGCGAGGCCCGCCAGACCATCGACGCCCAGGGACGCGCGGTGACGCCCGGCTTTGTCGACATCCATACCCACTACGACGCCCAGGTGCTCTGGGACCGCATGCTGACCATCTCACCCTGGCATGGGGTCACCACTGTGGTCATGGGCAATTGCGGCTTCGGGGTAGCGCCCACCCGGGCCCAGCACAGGGACCTGATCATCGGCACCCTGGAAAAGGTCGAGGGCATGAGTCCCGCGGCGCTCCGCGCCGGTCTCGGCGCCGAATGGCCGTTCGAGACCTTTCCGCAGTATCTCGACGCCATCGAACGCGCGGGCACGGCGATCAACGTGGGCGTGCTGATCGGCCATACCCCGACGCGGCTCTATGTCATGGGTGAGGACGCCACCGAGCGCGAGGCCACCGCCGAGGAGGTCGCCCAGATGCGCCATATCGTCGATGAGGCCCTGGAGGCCGGCGCAATCGGATTTGCCACCTCCAAATCGCCCACCCACGTCGGCTACAAGGGCCGGCCGGTGCCCAGCCGGGTCGCCTCCTACGAGGAAATACGCTCGCTGGTGTCGGCGCTCAAGGGTGGCCGCGGCATGATGCAGGCCACCGCCGGCAAGGAGCTCTGGTTCGACGAATACGACAGGCTGGCCGAGGAGAACGACATCACCATCACCTGGACGGCGCTGTTGGCCGGCATGGTCAGCGCCGATGCCCACATCCAGCAGCTGGAACGCACCGCGGAGCTGATCGGCCGCGGGCGCAACATCGTGCCCCAGGTGACTCCGCGCCCGCTGTGTTTCGAGTTCCAGTTCAAGGAGCCGTTCCCGTTCGAGAGCCTGTCGGTATTCAAGCCGGTGTCCGCCGCCGATGCCGAGGGCAAGAAAAAACTCTATGCCGATCCGGAATTCCGCACCGCGGTAAAGGCCAAGATGGCCAGCGTGCGACCCTCGTTCCGCACCTCCTGGGAACAATCGGTGATCTCGATGTGCGCGAGCCATCCCCAGTACGAGGGGCGCACCGTGGCCGAGGTGGCCGCGGAACTCGGCGTCGAAACCATGGATCTGGGCTTCGATCTCGCCCTGGCCACGGATCTCGAGGCCCGCTTCCGGATGCCGGTGGCCAACGCCGATGAAACCGTGGTCGAAGAACTGCTCAAGAACCCCAACACCGTGCTCGGCCTTTCCGATGCCGGCGCCCACGCCAGCCAGCTGTGCGACGCCTGCCTGCCGACCTACCTGCTCGGCCACTGGGTGCGCGAGAAAAATGCGATTCCCTTCGAGACGGCGATCCGGATGCTGACCTCGCGGCCGGCGGAAGTCTTCGGCATCAGGGACCGCGGCCGCCTGGCGGTGGGCAAGCCCGCGGATGTGGTGGTCATCGACCCGGACCGCGTCGGCGCCGGCGGCCTGGAGCGGGTCTACGACCAGCCGGCCGGCCAGGACCGGCTGATCTCACAGGCTTTCGGGATCGAGGCGGTGATCGTCAACGGCGTGCTGCTGCGCCAGGGCGATCAGGATGTGATCGGCGACGGCGCCGCCCTGCCCGGCCGCCTGCTGCGGCGCGGCGTGAACGCCTGACCGGGAGCCCTGGCCCCGTACCGGCGTCGAGTCGGCACGGGGCTTCAGCTCCGGCCGAAGGCGCCGGACTCCTCCATGGCGCGGATTTCCGCGGCGCTGAAACCCAGCGCTCGGGCCAGCTCCGCGTTGTGCTCGCCCAGGGCCGGCGGACGGGGGTCGAACCGGCCCGGCTCGTGGCGAAACTTGATGGCGATGCCGAGGTGCTCGTTGCCCTGCTCGTCCTCGACGATCATCTCGCGGGCACGGACCTGGGGATCCTCGATACCCTGGCGGAGGTCGTTGACCGGCGCGAAGGCGGCATCGACATCGGCAAACCATTCGATCCACTCGGCCTGGGTTCGGCGCTTGAAGGTGTCGGTGAAGAAATCCTTGACCGGCTGCTGGGTGGGCCCGGGCGGCGGCTCGCAATGGGGCAGCAGGTCCAGGCGGTCCATCTTTTCGAGGACGTTCCTGGCAAAGTGAATTTCGGAGGCGCCGAGGACGATGTACTTGCCGTCGGCGGTCTCATAGATGTTGTACATGGCGTAACCGCCCCAGGTGCGCTCCTCCTTGACTACCGGGGGCTTCCTCTCGGCGAACACAGTACCCAGATTGTTGGGAATGCTGGCGATCAGCGAGTCCATCATCGCCAGGTCGATGTAGTCGCCCTGCCCGGTCTGGTTGCGGCGCAGCAGCGCCATCAGCACCGCGGACAGACCCATCATGGAGGTGAGCATGTCGGCGTTGGGAATGGCGGGGATCGCCGGTTTGCCGTCGAAGCCCAGGTTGGCGCTGAGAATGCCCGCATAGGCCTCGGTGGCCAGGTCGTGGGCCGGCTTCTTCACGTAGGGGCCGGTCTGGCCGAAGGCGGACAGCGAAGCGTAGACAATGCCGGGGTTGCGCGCGCGAACCTGCTCGTAACCCATGCCCAGGCGGTCGACGACCCCGGGCCGGAAGGCCTCGATCACCACGTCGGCGCGTTCCGCCAGGCGCAGGGCCATCTCCAGGCCGTCCGGGTGCTTGAGATTGAGCTGCACGCTCTTCTTGCCGCGGTGCGTATTGGCGAAATACACCGATACGTCGTCCCGCTTGGGGCCGATCTCCCGGTTGGGTTCGCCGCCATTGGCCGGTTCGAGCTTGATCACCTCGGCGCCGTGATCGGCCATCATCTGGGTAAGCGCCGGGCCGGGCAGGAACAGGGACAGGTCGAGAACCTTGATGCCTTCCAGTTTCATGCGGTGGAACCTGGTGGATACGAAAGAAAGTTCAGGGACATGATAGCCGGAGTCCGGGATCAGGATCCGGGGCTCCGAGTACGCTGGCAGATGCCCATGAATTGGTAGAGCAATTGGGCGGCGGCGAACTGATAGGCATGAAACCCCGGGATCGGCGCGAACTCCATGAGATCGAAACCGATGATGCGCCGCTGGCGGGCGACCGACTCGAACAGCGCCAGGGTCTGGTACCAGCCCAGGCCGCCGGGCACCGGGGTGCCGGTACTGGGAAACACGCTGGGGTCGAGGCCGTCGACGTCGACCGTGAAAAATACCTGTTCCGGAAAATCAGCGGGCAGTTCGATGGCCATGCAGTTGCCGGTGACCAATTCCCGGGCATCGTGGGCGACCACGCCATGATCGCGCCGCGCCTGGAGTTCCTCCAGGCAGCAGGCGCGCACCCCAAGCTGTACCAGAGGCACGCCCGCTTCCACCACCAGGCGCATCACCGAGGCGTGGCTGTAGCGATTGCCCTCGTAGCTGTCGCGCAAATCGGCGTGGGCGTCGATCTGTACCACGCCAAAGGTGCCGATGCCGCTGTCCAGCAGGCCTTGCACCACGCCCCAGGTCACGGTGTGCTCGCCGCCGATCGCGACCGGCAGGGCGCCGGCACGTACCGCCGCTTCGGTGGCCACCGCGATGGCTTCCAGCACAGCTTCGATGTCGCCATCCACCGCCACGGTCGCCTGGGTGTGAATCCCGAGTAGCGAGGGATTGCTCGCGCCATCCCAGGTCTCCAGCTGCCAAGAGGCTTCGAGAATCGCCGCGGGGCCGGCGGCGGTGCCGCCGCCATAGGACGTCGAGCGCTCGAAGGGCACCGGAATGACGTGGAAGGCCGCCAGCTCGGGCGGTGCATTGGCGACTTCGGAGCCCAGAAAAATCGGGGCTTCAGGCTCGTTCATAACGCTCCTTTCGTTGCGGACCATGGGGCTGCCAAAGGTCGCCGATTATAGGCGACCTTTGATCGTGCATGATTTACATCAACGCAATGGCCACCAGTCCACTGTGGCCCTGGTGCTAGACTCCATCGACTTCGATTCCGTCACCCGTGCCCAATGGCGCCGATATTCCCCATTATCACCCTCCGAGGATCCGCATATGAAACCCCTGATCTCGGCAGACTCTCACATCGTCGAGCCGCCCAACTGCTATGTCGATTTCATCGACCCCAAATTCCGAGCTACCGCACCCCATATCGAGAAGAACAAGCATGGTGTCGATACCTTCGTTATCGAGGGCATGAAGCATGGACTGCCCCTCGGCCTGCTGGCCGGAGCCGGGATTCCAGCGGCGCAACTGCGCGCGCAGCGCAACGCCAGCTTTGTCGATCTCGCCCGCGCCAGCTGGGATCCCGCCGCCCGCATCGCCATCCAGGACGAAGAGAACATCTGTGCCGAGCTCATCTATGCCTCGGTGGGCATGGTGCTGTGCAGCCATCCGGATTTCGCCTACAAGTCGGCTTGTTTTCAGGCCTATAACCGCTGGCTGCAGAGCTTCTGCGCGGGCGCGCCCGGGCGTCTGTTCGGGCTTGCCCAGACCGCGGTGGAGTCGATCGACGGCGCCATCGCCGATTTCCGGGCCGCCAAGGAAATGGGCATGGCGGGCATGATGATGACCGGCAATCCCCAGCATGAGGACTACGACCATCCCGACTACGATGCGCTCTGGGAGTGCGCGGTCGACCTTGATCTGCCGATCTGCTTCCACATCCTCACCTCCAACGATCACGGCGTCGAAACCGCCTTCAAGGCAGAGCGCGGCCATGCGGCGAACGGTTTCATGAACATCATTCGCGGCGTGCAGAACGTGGTGGGCGTGTTCGTGTTCGGCGGCGTCTTCGAGCGCCATCCCAAACTGCGCATGGTGGTGGCTGAGGGCGATGCTGGCTGGGTGCCTCACTACATGTACCGTGCCGATCACGCCGCTGAGCGCCTCGGCACCGGCCTCGAGCGGACGATCTCCAAGCCGCCCAGCAGTTACGTAGCCAACAACATCTGGTTTACCTTCCAGGACGACGCCACGGCATACCAGACCGAAATTCTGGTGGGCGACCGGGCGCTGGTCGACAGCGGCCGGCTGATCTGGGCCAGCGACTACCCGCACACGGATTCCACCTACCCGCGCTCGCAGCAGATCCTGGCCAAACAGATGGCGCGCCTGAGTGAGACGCAGCGCAATGCCATCGTCCACGATAACGTCAAGCAACTGTTCAAGCTGCCGATCGCCTGACAGGCATGGCGGGCGGCCGGAGCGTCCCCGCCATGTCATTCATTCCTGGCACGGATACTGTGCGATGAACAGGGTCACCGCACGTGAGACGGCCTTGGAGCGCGCTTCGGCGCCGGCAATCTCCACGCCCAGCAGCGCACGCAGGTGCAGATCGGCGCGCACCAGGCTGAGGAATTCTCGCGCCAGCAGTTCGACAGGCGCAGTTGCCCGACCCAGCTCATAGTGGCGCAGGTAATCCGCCAGCTGGGTGGCCACCCGCCCCGGTCCCTGCTGGAAAAACACCCCGCCCAGATCGGGAAAGCGGGCACCCTCCCCCATGACCATGCGGTACAGCGCCAGGCTGCGGGGCTCCAGCAGGACGTCGAGATAGGTGCGCGCAAAGGCCGTCAGGGTGGCCGCCAGGCCGCCGCTCGCACTGACCGCACGGTGGTCTATGGGGGCGGTCATCTGTGCCACCAGGGTTTCGATGATGGCGGCAAAGAGGTCGGCCTTGGAGGGAAAATACCGGTACAGGGTCGTCTTGGAGCCACCCGCCCGCTGCACGACGCGATCCATGCTGGCGCCCGCGTAACCCTCTTCCATGAACACCGCGATGGCCGCTTCGAGAATGAGCGCACGTCGCCTGTCGCCGCGCCGGGAAGCCATCGCCTGCGCCATGCCCTGGTCTCCTCTACTTCTCCTCTCCTGCCGGCTGCCCTCAGGCCTGTAGCAATGGTCATTACCCTGCACGGCACCCTCCGGGACTGCTCCGGCCGCGCCGGATACCGCGTCAGGTCCCAATGGTCATGGGAGATCCTTGCTCAGCGGCAGGCCGTATTGGTACTGTACCGTACAGTATAGTTCCGAGGCGGACAATCGCGCGGCGTCGGAGTGCAACCCCATCCGCGCGCCCCGCTTACACCAAGCCAACGCAACGGTCTCGACATGAAACGCAAACTGATGATGGTGGTCCTGGTGTTCGGCGCGCTGGCCGGTATCGTTGCTGGGGGGAGCCACTGGTGGCTGGAGGCGCGCCATTGGGAGAGCACGGACAACGCTTATCTGCGCGCCGACATCACCGCGATCAGCGCCCGGGTACCCGGGCCCGTGGCCCAGGTGCATGTACGGGATAATCAGCTGGTCCAGGCCGGAGACCTGCTGTTCTCGCTGGATCCGGCCGCCTATCTGGCACGCCGCGATCGGGCCCGCGCCCGAGTGGCCCAGCGCACGGCGGAAGTGGCGCACCTGCGGACCCGTGTCGACCACCACCGTGCCACCATAGGCGCCGCCGAGGCTGAGGTGCGCACCGCTCAAGTCCAGCTACAGAAAGCCCGTCTGGATCTGCAGCGCGCCGAGACCCTGGAGGCCAAGGGGTTCACCGACCGCCAGCGCTATGATCACGCCAAGACCGATGTGCTGAGCGCAGAGGCGGAGCTGGGTCGCACCCAGGCCAACCTGGCGGCGGCCAGAGCCAGGCTGAAGGTGCTTTCGGACGAGATCGATGAACTGCACGCCAATCTGGATCTGGCCAAGGCGGAGCTGCGCCTGGCAGAGATCGATCTCGGATTTACCCAGGTACGGGCGCCGCGGGCCGGCGTAATCGGCAACAAGCACATCGAGGAAGGCGAATACGCCAGCGCCGGTGTGCGCAAGCTGGCGGTGGTCGACCTCAGCGACGTCTGGGTGACCGCCAACTTCAAGGAGACCCAGCTGACCAAGGTCCTTGCCGGCCAGCGTGCAGTAGTCGAGGTTGACGCCTTTCCCGGCGAGAAATTCTCCGGGGTAGTGGAGAGCCTGTCGCCGGCCAGCGGCGCCGAGTTCAGCCTGCTGCCACCGGACAACGCCACCGGCAACTTCACCAAGATCGTGCAACGGGTGCCGGTGAAGATCATTCTCGACCGCGATCACCCGCTGCTGGAGCGCCTGCGCCCGGGCATGTCGGTAATCGCCAATATAGACACCCGACCGAGTTCCGGGCCTGGCGAGGAATTGGCACAGGGCGCCGGGCCCTGATCGCCCCATCGCATGCTCGCCCGGGGTCGGCCTGAATGAGTGAAGCATCCGTGCCCGCGGCGGCGACTGCCGCCGATTCCGAGCGAGTCTCGGCCAGCACCTGGATCACGGTGTTCGGGGGCGTGCTGGGCGCCTTTATCGCGGTGCTCAACATCCATATCACCAATGCCTCCCTGAAAGACATCCAGGGCGCCCTGGGTGCGACGCTCGAAGAAGGCTCGTTCATTTCCACGGCCTACCTGACCGCAGAAATCGTGGTGATTCCCATCACCGGCTGGCTGACCCAGGTGTTCAGCCTGCGGCGTTACATTCTTTGGAATACCGTCTTTTTCATGGGCTTCACCACGCTCTGTGCCATGGCCTGGAACCTGGAGTCCATGCTGGTGTTCCGGGCCCTCGCCGGCTTCACCGGCGGCACTTTGATCCCGCTGTCGTTCGCCATCATCCTCACCCTGCTGCCGCCGGCGAAGCAGGCCATCGGCATGGGCATGTTCGCCCTCACCGCGACCCAGGCGCCGACCATCGGCCCCACCCTGGGCGGTTATCTGTCGGAGAACTACGGCTGGGAGACCATCTTCTATTTGCAGCTGCTCCCCACCGGGATCATGTTCTTCCTGCTCTGGCGGGGTTTGAAACCCGGCCCGCTGAATCTGGGGCTATTGAAGAAAGGTGACTGGTGGGGCATCGCCGCCATGGCCATTGGCCTGGGCTCCCTGGAAATCGTGCTCGAAGAAGGCAACCGCAAGGACTGGCTGGAATCCGATTTCATCGTGCGCGGCGCCTGGCTCGCGATCATCAGTCTGCTGTTGTTCGTGATCATCGAGCTGCGCCGCAAGGATCCCTTCATCAATCTGCGCCTGCTGGCGCGGCGCAATTTCGGACTGGCCAATATCGTCAATATCGTGCTCGGTCTGGGCCTGTACGGCTCGGTGTTCATCATGCCCTTCTATCTCACCCAGGTGCACGGCTACAACGCCATGCAGATCGGCCAGGTGATGATGTGGATCGGCTTGCCGCAACTGGTGGTGGTGCCCATCGTGCTGCGCCTCATGCAGACGGTTGACCTGCGCATTCTGCTCGCCATCGGCGCCGGAGTTTTCGGGCTCAGCTGCCTGATGAACGTCCAGATGACCGCTGACTACGCCCACGATCATATCCTCCTGCCCCACGTCATCCGCGGTCTGGGCATGCCCTTCATCATGATTCCGCTGTCGGTGATCGCCACCGCCGGCATCGAGCAGCAGCAGGTGGGCTCGGCCTCCGGGCTGTTCAATGTAATGCGTAACCTGGGTGGCTCCGTGGGTATCGCCCTGCTGGCGACCTTTGTCTCGGTCCGCGAACATTTTCATTCCAACCACATATTGGAAGCGGTTTCGCTCTACGCCCCGGCGACGGTGGATCGTCTCGAGGCCATGACCGCCTATTTCCTGCAATTGGGCGCCGACCCCGAGCTGGCGCAGATGCGCGCCCTGCTGTCGATCGACGCCGTTGCCCGCCGTGAGAGCTATGTGATGGCTTTCAACGACGCCTTCTTCGTCATCGGGTCGGCTTTCGTGATCAGCCTGATGGTGATTCCCTTGCTGAAAAAGGTGCCCCCGGCGGGCGGTCACTGAGCCGGCATCAAAGATAGGGTGACCAGAGCCAGCAGAGCGCGTTCCTGGTGCGCGCCGCCAGCGATTCGGTGCTCAATTCGGCACCTGTGACCGGCCGGGCGTTGGCGACCCTGGCGCGAAACTCGCCACCCAGTCGTGCAGCGAATGCCGGATCGTAGACTTCGACGCCGAGTTCGAAATTGAGCCGCAGACTGCGGGGATCGATATTCGCGGATCCGAGCAGCACATAGTAGTCATCGACGATCACCAGCTTGCCATGGTGAAAGGGCGGCGGCTGATAATGGACGCGCACCCCGCGCTGCAAGAGATCCGGCAGCAGATGTCGGGTCGCCCAGTGGACGTAGGCGAGATTGTTGACGCCGGGCAGCAGGATTTCCACCGCCACCCCGCGCAGTGCCGCGCTCTGCAGGCCGGCGATCAACTCGCGGGACGGCAGGAAGTACGGCGTCATGATGCACAGGCTGCGCCGCGCCGCGCCGGTCGCCGCCTGCAATACCAGAGCGAGCTGATCGAGGTTCTTGTCGGGTCCGTCGGCGATCACCCGGCAGTGGCTGGACCCCATCGGCTCCGGGGGAACAACTGTGATTTCGGTCTCTTCGCCGCCAGCCTGTTGCCAGACGTCGACAAACACCGCGTCCAGGTCCTGGAGGATCGGACCCCGAAGGCGGAAATGCAGATCGGCCACCGGGTGGCGCACACGAGACGGATCGAGCAGGTGGCGATCGCCGATATTCATGCCGCCGGTGAACCCCAGCCGCCGGTCGACCAGCAGCAGCTTGCGGTGATTGCGCAGATTGATATTGAGGTTGGACGGCAATGGCCGCAGCGGATTGAAGCGCAGCAGCTCCACGCCGCCGCGCCGCAGCCGGCGTCCGATACCCGGCGAATACCATTCGCCGAGGCCGTCGATCAGTACCCGAACCCGCACACCGCGCCGGCGGGCGTCGATCAGAGCGCCGGCGAAAGTGCGCCCCTGAGCATTGTTCTCGAAGATGTAGGTCGCCAGATCGACCGACTCCGTCGCCGCGGCGATGGCAGCCAGCATCGGCGGGTAGGCCTGCTCGCCATTCCATAGC
>OJBO01001026.1_pt1 | contig 11968 bp, 9 predicted proteins | sample 1590461 | NCBI WGS metagenome assembly OJBO01 (sample SAMN05416836, study PRJEB24817) | seawater metagenome | isolation source: Sea water | place: Canada:Atlantic | collected 2013-07 | reverse complement strand
AGATCATGCCTAGTCTCGTGGGCTCGGAGATGTGTATAAGAGACAGCTGCAGGCAAGATCCTGCCCGTGGTTGCGATGGCTGCGCGGATTATAGATGATCCCCACACGCGGCTCCGGCGTACGGCGGGCACGGTAAATCGAACGGCGCTTGGGGGCCGACGCCAAGCCGTGCCGCTGGGGCAGGCTGTCGAAGTTGTAGATTACCCGGTCCATCAACCTTGTGCCTTAATCGCCCCCTGCGGCGCCTACCTAGGGTATTTTCGCCAAATTGTAATAGTGGTGCGCCCGATTCTTGGCCGCACGTGCACAAAAGGCTACACTTGCCCGGGCAATTATGGCGCCGCGCTGAACCGCGCCGCAACGCTACGGCAAGCCCTTGTTGGCGCCGTTGGGGCCGAGAGGGGACTGCGCCGTAACGCACTCCGCCGCATCCACTTATCGGCTCGGACCTGGAGATTGCCGCCCCGACGCATGCAGTCTTCGCCAGGGCCCAAACGATCTCGGGGGAGCGGGGCCCAATCTTCCTACGCTCGTAAAGCCGTGGTCGGCGGTGCCACCAGGATGACATGCGACAACTGCAACATTTTCGCCGCACTCATGCATTTTTGTGACCAGCCAATTCCAGCCGCGATTGACCAAGTGAACGTTAACATATATATCCTCGATCAAAATCAGGAAGCCTGCGCGCGCTGACGGCGCTTCGCAGGAGAGGGAGGGAAAATGAAGTTCGGCAACAAACAATCACTCGCGCGTTTCATGGCGGGCGCGTCGATCCTGACGCTGGGGGCGACGGCATCGACTGCCGCTGCACAGGATGTCGGGACAGGTGCTCAGCCTTCCGAGACTGCGCAGGAAGTCACAGCTGACGATGGCGGCAACGTCATTATCGTTTCGGGCATCCGGGCCAGCCTACAGGACGCGATGAACATCAAGCGCGATGCGGTCGGTGTGGTCGATGCCATCAGTGCCGAGGACATCGGCAAGTTCCCTGACACCAATCTCGCCGAATCGTTGCAGCGCATTACCGGCGTGTCGATCGATCGCGAAAGCGGCGAAGGCTCGAAGGTCACCGTTCGCGGCTTCGGTCCGGACTTCAACCTCGTACTCCTCAACGGCCGCCAGATGCCGGCATCGGGCCTTGGCTCATGCTGCGAAGCGCCTGCGTCGCGCTCATTCGATTTCGCCAACCTTGCCTCGGAAGGCATTGCGGGCGTCGAAGTCTACAAGTCGGGGCGTGCGACACTTCCCTCCGGCGGCATCGGCTCGGTCATCAATGTGAAAACCCCGCGTCCGCTCGATCGGCCCGGATTCCAGGGTTCGATCGGCGTCAAAGGTGTTCTCGACCACACGTTCGAAAATACCGAAATCACACCCGAGATATCGGGTGTCATCAGCAAGACCTTTGCCGACGACACCTTCGGCATCCTGCTGAGCGGTTCGTACCAGCGCCGCAAGGCGTCGCTCGCCCAGTTCAACGCGGGCTGGCGCGAAGGTTATCTGGGCAGCGACTCCTCGAGCTGGGGTTCGCTGCCGACGACCGGCGGAGTGGAAAACCGCCCGGGTCCGGACGATATCTACCAGACGCCGCAGAACGCCGGTTACGATTTCACCAACATCGACCGGGAGCGTATCAATGGTCAGGCGGTGCTGCAGTTCAGCCCGTCCGACCAGTTTACCGCAACCGTAGACTACACCTTTTCGCAGAACACCATCGATGCGGAAACCAACAGCATCGGGGTCTGGTTCAACCACGGCGCGACCGCCAGCAGTTGGACCGATGGCCCGGTGGCCGGCCCGAACTTCTACGCCGAGGACTTCGGCCCGGGCAAGGACCTCGCGATTACCGGCGCCGTTGCCGCCAACCGCAACACCAACCACTCGCTGGGCGGAAACCTGCAATGGAACCACCCGAGCGGATGGCGCTTCGAACTCGACGCGCACCATTCGACTGCGGAATCCGAACCGACCTCGCCCTTCGGTAGCAACATCGCGGTTGGCAGCGCAATCTTCGGTGTCCAGAATCAGAGCATCGACTTCACCAGCGACATGCCGGTCATCTCCGTGCAGATGTATCCGGGTTCCGAAATCGACGCGTCGAACATCCGGCCTTCCGGCAACGCCTTCCGTACGGCCTACATGAAGGACCGGATCAACGAAGTGCGCCTGTCGGGCGGCAAAGACTTCGACGACGGCTTTATCGAAAGCCTCGATTTCGGGGTAACCTATACCGACAACAAGGTTCGTTCGGCCTACGGCTTCCTTCAGACCGATAGCTGGGGCGGCACGCTGAGCGCAGAAGATACGCCCGACGGCCTGTACACGCTGCAGGACCTGCCGGACGACCTTGCAGGCATGGAAGGATCGGAAGATCCTGCCGTCATTCCGAACTACTTCAAGGTTGACACGGTCTCGCTGATCGACCTGCTGGACCGCGAGATCGGCGTCTGTACGACCCCCTGGGTCGGGACCCCGACCGGAGAGGGCTGTCTGGCCGAATATACCGTCGACCGCCTGCTCAATGAGCGTACGATCGCCCCCTACCTCCAGACCATACATGCCTTCGATATTCTGGCCGACGAGGCTCATTTGCGCCTCGGCCTGCGCTACGAGGCGACCGACGTCTCGAGTTCGGCCCTCGTGCCATCGCCGGACGGCGCATCGCTCGTATCGTTCAACGAGATTGCGATTGTCGATTCGAACCCGTCGGATACGGTCTATACGACGCTCAAGGGCAGCTACGACAACTGGCTCCCGGCGATCGATTTCGACATGACGCCGATCCAGGACGTGGTGCTGCGCGCATCGTACAGCCACACCATCACCCGGCCAGCCTACAACAACCTTGACGGTGGTCTCACAGTCAATTCGCCGGCGCGTGTGAGTGGTGGCAGCACCGGCTTCTCGGGCAACCCGGGCCTGCTTCCCTACAAGTCGAAGAACATCGACCTGTCGGCCGAGTGGTACTACGCCCCGGCCAGCTACCTCTCGGTCGGCTACTTCAACAAGAAGGTGTCGAACTTCATCGGCAACTCGATCCGTCAGTCCTCGGCATTCGACCTGCGCGATCCGAGCGCTGGCGCGATCTTCCGGGAGGCCGTTGCGCAGCAGGGAAGCAATGCGCCCTTCGCTCCGGACGCGGCCAATCCGGGCGCTTCGATCCTCGACTACGTCGTTGCCAACTATCCGGACGCCGTCGACTATGATGCGGGCGGCATGCCGGTCGGCATCCTTGCCCAGCCCGGCGATCCATTGCTGATCTTCAATATCAGCCAGCCGGGCAACAGCGACCAGAGCGCGACTCTTTCCGGTTGGGAATTCGCGATCACCCACAGCTTCTGGGACACCGGCTTCGGCGTCATCCTGAACTACACGATCGTGAATTCGAACACCGAATACGAGCTGCTGCGTCCGGGCTTCGACCCCGAGCCGCAGTTCGCGGTGACCGGCGTAAGCGACAGTGCCAATGCAGTGCTCTACTACGACAAGGACGGGTTCCAGGCGCGTGTCGCCTACAACTGGCGCGACGAGTTCCTGTCGGGCTTCGGGACCGATCCGTTCTTCACCGAGGAGTACGGCCAGTTCGATGTCAGCGCGAGCTACGAGTTCGCCAACGGCATCTCGGTCTTCGCCGAGGGCATCAATGTGACCAATGCCGACCGCAAGGGCCACATGCGTGCCGACCAGGCAGTGTACTTCGCCGCCCCGGGCTATGCCCGCTATGCCGGCGGCGTCCGCTTTACCTGGTAACTGCAATCCGGACCCGCAGGTCCGGCCGATATTCGGGCAAGCGAGCCGCACTGCCCGCGCAGTGCGGCTCGTTTTGTATCCTGCGTGATGAGAGGGTATGGACGTCCGATCGATGAGTTCCGAGTTCAACAGGTTGGTGATCGTGGGCGGCGGGACGGCTGGCTGGCTGTCCGCCTGCCTGCTTGCGGCCCGACGGCCCGAGCTCGACGTGACACTCGTCGAGGCACCCGATATCCCGACCATCGGCGTCGGTGAAGGCAGCTGGCCGACGCTGCGCGAGACGCTTGCCACGATCGGGATCGACGAAGCCCGTTTCCTCAGCGCTTGCGATGCGTCGTTCAAGCAGGGATCGCGGTTCGATGGCTGGGTGGATGGGTCGGCCGATGACAGCTATTATCACCCCTTCACCCCGCCCGCTTCCGCGCCGATGGCGGACATCCTTTCCGCCTGGTCCGCACAGCACGGGAAGGCGGCTTCCTTCGCCGGGGCCGTCACGCCGCAGATCGCGGTTTGCGATCGCGACCTGGCGCCGCGCCAGCGTGCCATGCCGGCTTTTACGGGCGCGCTCAACTACGGCTACCATCTCGATGCAGGCAAGCTGGGGGCGCTGCTCGCCGAACATGGCACTGCCCATCTGGGCGTGAAGCACGTTCGCGCCCATGTAACAGGCGTCGAACGCGGCGAAGACGGCCTCCTCGCCAAACTCTTGCTGCGCGGCGGCGATGCGGTGGAGGGCGATTTCTTTATCGACTGCACCGGCATGGCAGCCCGCCTGATCGGCGACGAACTCGGCGTTGGATGGCGCGACCGGTCGGATGTCTCGTTCAACGATCGCGCGCTGGCCATGCAGGTTCCGGTCGCACCCGGCAGCGCCATCGCATCGCAGACGGTTGGCACGGCGCACAAGGCCGGCTGGCTGTGGGACATCGGCCTGCCCACGCGCCGCGGTATCGGCTGCGTATATTCCTCGCGCTTCCTGTCCGACGAAGACGCCGAGGCGATCCTCGCAGACTATATCACGGCCAGAGTGCCCGGCGCCGATCCAGGCGCACTAGCGCCGCGGAAGCTGCAGTTTGCGACCGGCCATCGCGAACAGTTCTGGCGCGGCAACTGTCTTGCCGTAGGCCTGTCCGCAGGCTTCATCGAACCGCTCGAAGCATCGGCCATCGTGCTGATCGAATTGTCGCTCAAAGCGCTTGCCGATGCCTATCCGCACAGCCGCTCGGCGCTGCCGAGGCTGGCGGACCGGTTCAACGCCCTGTTCCGCTATCGCTGGGACCGGATCGTCGACTTCCTCAAGCTGCACTACGTGCTCAGCAAGCGCGGCGAACCCTATTGGCAAGCGCAGCGCGATCCAGCCACGATCCCGGAGACGCTCGCAGCCCAGCTCGAACTCTGGCGCGATCACCCGCCTTCCGCAGCGGACTTCCCCCAGGTGGACGAGATCTTCTCCGCCTTCAGCCAGCAATATGTCCTGTACGGAATGGGCTTTCCCCTGCCCAGCGTCGCGCAGCCGGCACCCGGACATGATGCGCTGCGCCGGCTTGCCGAAGTGTCCGAACGCAGCCGCGCGCTCGCCGCTGCGCTGCCGTCCAACCGAACCTATCTCGATACATTGCGCACGGCCCAGACCGACCGCGGCGCGCAGGGAGCAATCGCCTGACCATGAGCAATCACCAAACCGTCAACAATTCAGACCATGCCGCGCTGCGCGTGCATACCGGTGCTGGCGCGCAGTTCGGCGATACCGCCATGGTCGCGCTCGTGGTTCCGAATGAATTCCGGCAGGTCCAGGTCCATTACCCGATCGTCTTTCGGCGGGATAACGATGGCGGGCGGTTCAATGCGCTTGCCCTGCTTGGGTTCGAGAACGGCGAAAACCTGTTTCTCGAAGGCAGCGAATGGGATGCCGCCTATCGGCCGCTGTCGATGGCGATCCAGCCGTTCCTCGTCGGGCGTCCGGTAGATGAAAGCCACGAGCCCACCGTCCATATCGATATGGATCACCCGCGCATTTCGAACGATGGCGAAGGCATGCGGCTGTTCGACGAGTTCGGCCGGCCGACGCCTTACGTGGAACAGATCTCGGCGCAGCTGGGCGATTTGCATGTCGGCTATCAGGACAGCGCTGCGTTTATCGCGGCGCTCGAACGGTACGAATTGCTCGAACCGTTCAGCTTCGAGGTTTCGCTGGCGAACGGCGCCAAGAACACGCTCGTCGGCTTCCACATGATCAATGAAGACAAGCTGCAGCAACTCGACGGCGATGCGCTTGGCGCGCTACACGCCGACGGCCACCTTATGCCGATCTTCATGGCGGTGGCGTCGCTGTCGAACCTTAGCGAGCTGGTCGAGCGCAAGAACAGGCGGGAGGCCCGTGGCTGAAGCCGATCCTTCGATCTTCGCGCAGATGAAACCGGTCGAAGTGCGCGAGGCTGCGGATTTTGCCGCGCTTTCGGCGCTGCTCGACGAGGCCAGCGCGCCATTCGTGGTGCGCGGCCTGGTGAACGACTGGCCACTGGTTGCCGCCGGCCGCGATTCGCCGCGCGCGGCGCGGTCCTACCTGCTGGACAAGGCGCATCCCGTGCCGTTCGAAGTGACGATCGGCCAGCCGGGGCGCGACGGCCGGCTGTTCTACGAAGACGATTTCGCCATGAATTTCCGGCAGGCGCGCGGGAAACTGGCGGATATCTTCCGCGGCTTCGACGACAATGAAGGCCGCGCGGACGCGCCGGCAATCTACCTCACCTCGGTCGATATGAAGCTGTTCTTCGACGGCTTGGCCGATGAAAATCCCTCCCCGGTCCGCGGCCGCGATCCGCGCGAAAGCATCTGGATCGGCACGGATACGCGCGTCGCGGCGCATAATGATTTTCCGCGCAATCTCGCCTGTTGCGCCGTCGGCCGGCGGCGCTTCACGGTGTTCCCGCCCGAACAGTTCCGCAATCTCTATATCGGTCCGCTGGAAAACACGCCCGCGGGCCGCGCGGTCAGCCTGGTCGACTTCCACGATCCGGACCTGGCAGCATTCCCCCGTTTCGCCGAGGCGCTGGCGCATGCCCGGGTCGCCGAACTCGAGCCGGGCGATGCGATCTACATCCCGTCGATGTGGTGGCACCATGTCGAAGGGCTGGAGGCCTTCAATGTCTTGGTGAATTACTGGTGGCGCGACACGCCGGGTTTTCTGGGGCAGCCCCAGGACGCGCTCAACCACGCGATATGGGCGCTGCGCGATCTGCCGCAGGAAGAGCGGGCCTTTTGGCGGCAGCTGTTCGATCACTACGTGTTCGAGAATCCGCCCGAGGTGACCGAGCATATTCCCGAACCGGCGCGCGGCATACTCGCGCCGCTTACCGCCGAAACCGCCAGCCGCATTCGCACCTTCCTGCTGAGGACACTGAACCGATGAGAAGCGATTTCAAACCCCGGCGCATCGTCGTGGCCGGCGGCGGCACCGCGGGCTGGATGGCTGCCGCAGCCATCGCCCACACCATGGGCGATGCGATCGATCTGACGCTGGTCGAAAGTGATGCCATCGGCACGGTCGGAGTCGGCGAGGCTACCATCCCTCCGCTGGTGCTGTTCAACCGCCTGATCGGCATAAGCGAGGCCGATTTCATGCGGGAAACGCAGGCCGCCTTCAAACTCGGAATTGAATTCGAGAACTGGAAACGCGACGGCGAAAAATACTTCCATTCCTTCGGCAACACCGGGCGCGACCACTGGTCGGCCGGGTTCCAGCATTTCTGGGCCGAAGGGCGCGAACGCGGCCATACGGTCAGTTACGACGAATATTGCCTCGAACTTGTCGCCGCCTACGCCCAGAAATTCGCCCATCTGCCCGAAAACGGCCTCAACTATGCCTATCACCTGAATGCGACCGCATATGCCGCCTATCTGCGCCGCATCGCCGAACAGGCCGGGGCGAAGCGCGTCGAGGGCAAGATCGGCAAGGTCGATATCGATGGTGAGACGGGCAATATCGCGGCGATCGGCCTGGAGGACGGGACTCGCCTCGAAGGCGATCTGTTCGTCGATTGCACCGGGTTCCGCGCGCTGCTGATCGAAGGCGCGCTGCATGTCGGCTATGACGATTGGTCGCATTATCTGCCCTGCGACAGCGCCATCGCGGTGCAGACCGAACTGGCCGGCCCCCCGGTGCCCTACACCCGCGCGATCGCGCATGATGCGGGATGGCAATGGCGCATTCCGCTGCAACACCGGGGCGGAAACGGCATCGTTTATTGCAGCCGCTACCTGTCGCAGGACGCCGCGCATGATCGCCTGATGTCGACGCTCGAAGGCAAGCCGATCAGCGAACCGCGCGCAATCCCCTTCACCACCGGCGCGCGGCGCAAGCAATGGCACCGCAACTGCATCGCCATCGGCCTGTCGTCCGGCTTCCTGGAACCGCTCGAATCGACGAGCATTCACCTGATCCAGCGGGCGGTCATCCGGCTCTTGCGGATGATGCCGGCAGGCGATGTGAGCGAGCGCGACATTGCCGAATTCAACGACCAGCAGCTGACCGACATGATCCAGGTCCGCGACTTCCTGATCCTGCACTACAAGGCCACCGAGCGGCGCGACAGCCCGTTCTGGCGTCAGTGCGCGACGATGGATATTCCCGACAGCCTGACGCAGAAGATCGAACTGTTCCGCGAAACGGGGCGCGTGTTCCGTAAGAACGAGGAACTGTTCGTCGAGAACAGCTGGATTCAGGTCATGCTGGGCCAGGGGATCATGCCGCGCGCCTTCCACCCGGTCGCCAAGAAGATGACCGACGAAGAGCTGGCGCATTTCCTCCAGACGCTGCGCGAGAAAGTGGCCCGCACCGTTACGAACCTGCCCGATCACCATGCCTATGTCGCGCAATACTGCGGGGCAAAAACCGCCCAGGCAGCCTAGACCGGGGTTCAATGCCCGGCCCGTTCGTATTAGCACGGTCGGAGTTTCGGGGGGTTAGCTATTCCATGGGCCGGCGGCGCCAGTCAGTGACCATCAAGCACGTCGCAGCCGATGCAGGGGTTTCCCTGCAGACGGTCAGCCGCGTCATCAACAAGGAACCGAACGTACGCCCGGCCATGAAGGAGCGCGTTCAGGCGAGCATCGACAAGCTGGGATATGTCCCCTCGATCGCGGCGCAGCGGATGAGCGGATCGCGGTCCTACCTGATCCTGGCGATCAACGACCGCGACCGCACGATTGCCGACTGGCGGGCCCGCGATGGCCGCGACTGGGTCGACCAGATGCTGCTCGGCGGCATGCTGACCGCTGCCGAGCGCGGCTACCGGATGATCTTCGAACTGATCGATACGCACAGCGACCACGTGGAGCGCGAGCTCGGCGCGGCGATCGCGGCATTGCAGCCCGACGGTGTCATCGTCACACCGCCGCATTCGGAAAATCCGCAGATCACCGGATTGCTGGCCGAAAACGGCATTCCGTTTGCGCGCATCGGCTCGAAGGAGGACGGCCCGGGCATCGCCATGACCATGGGCGACGAGCTGCTCGCTGGGAAAGCCACCGACCATCTTATCGAACTCGGCCACATGCGCATCGGCTTTATCGCGGGGCCGGATGAATACAGCCTGGCGGGCTGGCGCACCGATGGCTGGCGCGAAGCGATGGCGAATGCCGAGCTCGATTGCGAAGACCTGCTCGAACAGGGCGATTTCGGCTTTGAAAGCGGGCTTGGCGCAGCGCAGGCTTTGCTCGACCGCGAAAATCCCCCGACGGCGATCATTGCCAGCAGCGACCAGATGGCTCTCGCATCGCTCGATGTGGCCAAGGAACGCGGCCTCGACGTCCCGCGCGATCTGTCGATCGTCAGTTTCGACAACACACCCATCGTGCGCTTCGCCACGCCGTCGCTCACTGCGGTCGACCAGCCGATTGCGCGCACTGCCGCGCGGGCGGTCGAATTGCTGATCGATTTCAACAAGCATGGCGCGCCCCAGGCGCCGGTGGTGATCGAAGGCGAGCTGATCGTCCGTGCCTCCACGGCCCGCGCGCCCACGCGTTCCCGCACTTGAGCCGGGACGCGGGCATCACCCAATCGCGCCGGTTCCTGTGGCTTTATGCGCTCGCGGTAGCCGGCGGCGCGGTATCCTACGTTCCGTTCCTCACCCTGCTGCTTCCGCTCAGGGCCAGCGACATGGCCGGCGCGGGCACGATCGATCTGCTGGCTTACGCTGCTTTCGCCGGGGCGATTGCCGCGAGTTGTGCCAATATCGGCTTCGGCTGGCTGAGCGATGTGACGCGCCGGCGCAAACCGTGGATCGTTGCCGGAATGCTCTCGTCGAGCCTGCTGCTGCTGTGCGTGCCCCTTGCGCAGGACCGGACCCAGCTGCTGATCGCGATCGTCGCGTGGCAATTGGCGGTGAACATGATGCTCGCGCCGCTGGCCGCCTGGGCCGGCGATGTCGTGCCCGACAATCAGAAAGGCTTTCTCGGCGGCCTGCTGGCCTTCGCGCCGACGCTGGGTGCGCTGTCGGGGGCGTTCGTGACCATCCCGGGGCTGGCCGGACCCAACCTGCGCCTGGGCTTCGTCGCGGGACTTGTCGTGCTGATGGTGCTGCCGGTGGTGCTGTTCGGTCGTCCGAGGCCGATGCCGCATCTGATGGCGGACAAGCCGGCGAGCCCGCATGGACATCGCCGGGCGGCCCGCGACATGGTCGCCCGGATGTGGCTCGCCCGGTTGCTCGTCCAGATCGCCGAAGCGACCATGTTCGCCTACCTGCTGGTGTGGATATCGGGGATCGAGCCGGATTTCGGCGATAGTGACACTGCGCGGATCTTCGCGCTCGTGCTCGGCCTGTCGGTGCCGCTGGCCCTGCTTGCAGGCCGCTGGTCCGATATTCGCAGCCGTCCGATCCTGCCGCTGGTGCTGGGTTCGGGGATCGGCAGCATTGGTCTTGCCATCATGGCCCTGTCCGGGGGGCTTGCCGGGGCGCTTTTCGGCTATGTCGTCTTCGGCCTGTCGACCAGCGTGTTCCTGGCGCTGCATTCCAGCCAGACGCTGAGGTTTCTTCCCAAACCTGCACGGCGCGGCCGCGATCTCGGCTTTTTCAACCTCACCAACACGGTGCCCAGCCTGATCATGCCATGGTTGACGCTGGCCATGGTCCCGGTGTTCGGTTTCAGCGGGCTCTTCTGGGTTCTTGCCGGGCTCGCCGCGCTGGCAACGCTCCTGCTGGCAACCAGGCTGCGCGGTGAAAACGTCGCTTGATTTTACCGCATACGCGTGGCACCCCAGCCGAATTGATAACGTTCTCATTTGAGCAGGGGAGCGGGAGGGATGGCTGGAATGAGAGCGTTTTTACTGGCGACGGCTGCCGCAATCGGGCTGGCGGGATGCACCACGGGTCCCGCCCCTGCCGCGAGCGCACCGCCGGCGCCAACCGCGCCCGTCGCCGAGGAAGACGCGCGCATTGCCGATCTCGTCGCGCGGATGAGCCTCGAGCGCAAGGTCGCGCAGCTGATCCAGCCGCAGATCGGGTCCTTCACTGCGGACGACATGCGCCGCTATCGCTTCGGCAGCTATCTTAATGGCGGAAACCGCGGCCCCTATGGCGATGAATTCGCCCCCGCTTCGCAATGGCTGCGCCATGCCGACGAAATGTATCTCGCCTCGGTAGAGCCGCTCGCAGGCGGAGAACCCGTCATCCCGACCATGTGGGGCACCGATGCGGTGCACGGCCATACCAATGTCGTGCGGGCGACCATCTTTCCGCACAACATCGGCCTGGGCGCGGCGCGCGATCCCGATCTCGTCCGCCGGATCGGCGAAGCGACCGCCGTCGAGATCGAGGTTACGGGGATCGACTGGAATTTCTCGCCCACCGTCGCTGTCGCCCGCGACGACCGCTGGGGCCGGACCTATGAAAGCTATTCCGAAGATCCCGCCATCGTCGCCCCCCTTGGCGCAGCGCTCGTCGAAGGTCTGCAGGGGCGCAAGGGCGAAGCCGACCGTCTCGGCGCCGGGCACGTCATTGCCACCGCCAAGCATTTCTTTGGCGACGGCGGGACCGACCAGGGGGTCGACCAGGGCGAGGTCACCGGGGACATCGAAGCGCTGAAGGCGATCCACGCCGCGCCCTACCCCGCGACGATCGATGCGGGCGTCGAAGCGATCATGGCCAGCTTCAATTCGATCAACGGCGTCAAGATGCATGGCTTGTCTCTTATACACATCTGACGCTGCCGACGAATAGAGAGG
>OJBO01001024.1_pt1 | contig 11976 bp, 10 predicted proteins | sample 1590461 | NCBI WGS metagenome assembly OJBO01 (sample SAMN05416836, study PRJEB24817) | seawater metagenome | isolation source: Sea water | place: Canada:Atlantic | collected 2013-07 | reverse complement strand
ATTTGCTGTTTCCTGATTTTCGTCGCGTCCAGGTGCGTGAGCCGCTTTTTGTGGTGGGCGTGCCCCGCAGCGGTACCACCTTCCTGCATCGCCTGCTGGCCATGGACGAACGCTTTACCACCACGGCCCTGTGGGAACTACTGTTTGCCCCGTCGATTACCCAGCGCTATTTCTGGACCGCTATTGCCCGCCTTGATGGATGGATTGGCCGGCCGGCGGGGCGCTTGCTGTTATGGATCGAGCGGCGTCTGCTCGGAGGTTTGGATGGCGTGCACAAGACCGGGCTGCTGGACCCGGAGGAAGATTACCTGGCATTGATTCCGGTGTGGGGCTGCTTCCTGCTGGTACTCGCCGTGCCGGTGCCGGCCCTGTGGCGTCTCACCTATCTGGACCGGGATGGCACCGACAAGGAAAAGCAGAGGCTGATCGCGGCCTATCGGCGTTTTGTGCAGCGGCATCTTTATTTTCATGGCAGCCACAAACAACTGCTGTCCAAGAACCCGTCGTTCACGCCGTTGATGGCGACCCTGGCGGAGGCCATTCCGGATGCCCGCTTTATCGGTTGTGTCCGCAACCCCAGCGCGGCGGTGCCATCACAGATCAATTCCATCCTGATTGGCGCGCGCCTGTTTGATGGCCGTGACACCACCGATTACTGGCGCCAGGGCTTTATGGCCATGCTCGATTATTACTATCGCCATGTACTTGAGGTGCTGGAAAGCCTGCCACCGGAACGCCAGGCCCTGTCGGTGATGGAGCAACTGGCACCGGCACCGGCAGAAACCGTGCTGGCGTTTTATCAGCGTTTTGGCTGGCAGCCCGACGACACTTTTCGGCAACGGCTTGAAGCACAAGAGCGCAAGGCAAAACAGTACCGCAGCGGCCATCATTACAATTCGGACGAACTGGGCGTAAGCCCCCATGAACTCGACCATGTCTTCGGCTGGGTTTATGAACGTTTCGGATACCCATCTCCCAACACTGATGAAAAACCCCTGTAGGAGCGCCGCTTGAGGCGCGAATCTACTTGCCTCATCAGCCGCGAGTCACGAGAAGCGCGACCCCCACGAATAGATTTTTGCTTTTCGAAACTTGCTTCTCGCAACTTGAAACGGTTTTGGTTCGCGCCTCAAGCGGCGCTCCTACAGCGGCGTTGTAGATGTTACGGAATCGCGCCGCCAGCCACGCTCCTACAGCGACTTCTGGGTTTCGTTACATCTTGTCGCAATTACACCGTCATGGTGCGGCAATGCTGTCACATTATCGACATGAGTGGCGCTGATACTGGCGTTCATGGATACCAAAGAGCTACGCATACTGTTTGTGGTGGATGCGATCAAGGGTCGGAATGGCGTCGGCGCCTACTTCCAGGATCTGGTCTCGCATCTCAAGGACCATGTGGCACAGGTGGAACTGGTGCAGCCCTGCATGGAGGAACCGCATCCTTGCCAGGGCGCATCCATGCCAATCCCCGGCGACCCCACCCAGCGACTCTTTTTTCCCAAGGTGCGTGAACTGAGCGCCCTGGTCTGGGAAATGAAACCCCACGTTATCGTGATTCCCGGCCCCGGTATATTTTCCATGATCGGTTACTGGATCGCCCGCAAGTGGGGCATCCCGGTCTGCGTCACCTTCCAGACCGATTACAACCGCCTGGTGGAACTGTACTGGGGGCGCCGCCTGGCCAGGCTAGCCGGTGGCCTGCTCAACTGGGTCAACCGCACCTTGTTCCAGGGTAGTGAAACCGCCGCCACCATCTGTGAATCCATGATCGCCCAGGCCCGCGCCGCCGGTGCCCGTAATCCGCAGTTGGTGGGCACACCGCTGGCCCGGGAATTTGTGAATACGCCTGTCACCCGGTTGCATGACAGCGTAAGGCGGGTCTGTTATGTGGGCCGGCTGGCGGCGGAAAAGAATATCGAATCCTTCCTGGCCCTGGCCGCGTCACGGCCGGATTTGCAGTTCGAGGTGGCCGGTGACGGGCCACTGCGCAGCAAGGTAGAACAGGCCTGTAAGGCGTCTGCCAATCTGACCTTTCACGGCTGGTGTAGCCGCCAGCAGGTGGTGGAGATTCTCGATCGCTGCCAGGTACTGGTGCTGCCGTCCTCGGTGGAAGCCTTCGGTACCGTGGCGCTGGAAGCCATGGCCCGGGAGCGGTTGGTAATCACCACACCGGCTTGCGGCATCAACGAATGGCCGGCGCTGGCAGCGGGGCTGTGGATCATGGAACCCATGGAAAGCCTGAACCAGACCCTGGACCGGCTGCAGTCGCTGAGCCCGGTAGTGCGCGACCTGAAGGCGAAACAGGCCCGGCAGGCGGCACTGGGCATGAACCGGGACGCCATCGAACACTGGGCCGGGGTGCTGGGCCAATGTGCGCAGATGGCACCGGCTGCCAATCGCTCCCTGCCTTCCCCGACCCTGGCGCTGCTGCGCCGCTTGAGCAGCAACTATGCCCGCAGCGCTCTCTGATCCGCTACCGGCACCTCGCGCCCTGATATCCATCCACGATGTGATGCCGGAAACCCGCGAGCAAGTCAGCCAGATTCTGGCTCTGCTGCCCCAGGGGCCACAGGCGATCACCCTGCTGGTAGTGCCGGGGAGCAACTGGCAAACGGCGGATCTGGACTGGCTGCATCAGCTCCAGCAGCAGGGATACCCGCTGGCCGGCCATGGCTGGCTGCATCGCTGTGAGCCACCCATCAGTCTCTATCATCGCCTGCACAGTCTGCTGCTGTCGCGACGAGTGGCGGAGCACTTGTCCTTGTCTGCCAGTGGTATAGAGGCTCTCATGATGCAGTGTCATCGCTGGTTTGCGCAGCAGGGGCTGAAAACCTGTGATCTTTATGTGCCGCCGGCCTGGGCCATGGGGTCAATCAGTCGTGCTCAGCTGGCGGCTATGCCTTTTCGCCTGTTCGAGACGCTGACGGGCGTTTTTGATGCCAGAGCACAACAGATGCATCCACTGCCTTTGGCAGGATTCGAGGCGGATACGCTGCTTAGAGAGTGGTTTTTACGGGGCGTTAATCACTTGAACTGGCGCAGAGCCTGCCACACTGGGCAAGCCCTGCGGATCGGCATTCACCCTCATGACCTGTCATTACGGCTGGGTCATCAGGTTATCCCGATGTCGAGGGCGGTATCGGCCAGCCTGACGTATCAGGATGCGGCAAGCGGTTGCCCTGTGATCACACCGAGCGGATAAAACACCCGCCGGCTAGCGGGTGCGGCTTATTGCTGGGATTGCTGGGCCTTGGCCGTGCACTGGAAGGTAGTGCTCAGGGTCCAGGCGATACAATCGCCATCCTGGGTTTCTGTCTTGCAGGATTTGCTGGGTTTGTCAGAGGGCAGAGCGCCGTTGTAACCCCAGCTCTGGCACTGTGCGCTGGCTTTCTGCAGGCCCTGTTGCCAGTCCACCTTGGGGCTTTGCATCAGGCTGTAGTCATAGGACATGACCACGGTGCCTTCGGACTGGTTGCCATCGCTAACCATCATGGCAGAGGGTGCTGCGCAACCGGCGAGCAAGGCTGCAATAAAGAGAGCGGATAGACGGGTCATTGTTGGCTCCATATGAAATAGCGGAAAACAGGGAAGGTACTTTCCGGCAACGTTGCCCTCAAGGGGCTTTCTGTAATGTTGTCGAGCGGGTCAATCCCGGTAACGCTTGGGCAGATCGCCGTAGGCATCCACCCGCCGGTCACGCAGATAGGGCCAGATGCGGCGTACGGACTCGCTGCGCTGCATGTCCACGTCGGCGAGTAGCACCTGTTCGCTATCATTGTCTGCCTGGGCCAGGAACTCGCCCTGGGGACCGCAAACAAAGCTGTTACCCCAGAACTGGATGCCACCGTCATCTTCAGGGCTTTGTTCGAAGCCGGTGCGATTGGCGACCAGTACTGGCAATCCATTGGCGATGCCGTGGGCACGCTGGATGGTGATCCAGGCGTTGAGCTGACGGTGTTTTTCCCCGTCATCGTCACTGGGGTCCCAACCGATGGCGGTGGGGTAGAGCAGCAGGTCGGCACCGGCCAGAGCCATAAGACGCGCCGCTTCCGGGTACCACTGATCCCAGCAGACCAGCAGGCCCAGTTTGCCGACACTGGTTTCGATAGGGCTGAAGCCGCTACGGCCATCGTTGAAATCTGCATCCCCCGGGGTGAAGTAGAACTTCTCGTAGAAGCCCGGATCATCGGGGATGTGCATCTTGCGATAGATCCCCGCCAGGCTGCCGTCCTTTTCCAGAACAACGGCGGTGTTGTGATAGAGGCCGGTGGCTCGCTTTTCGAACAGGCTGCCGACGATGACAATGTCCAGTTCTTTGGCCAGCGCTCCCAGCGTCTCGGTGCTGGGGCCGGGGATGGTTTCTGCCAGATCAAACACGGTGGTGTCTTCGGTCTGGCAGAAATACAGGCTGCGGTGCAATTCCTGCAGAAGTACCAGCTCGGCCCCCTTGTCAGCGGCCTCGCGAACCAATGCCAGGGAATGATCCAGGTTGGCTTGCAGATCACTGTGGTTTTTCTGCTGGATAACGGCCACGCGCATGAGTATCTCCTAAAAACCTTGTTCAGACCGCGCCACGGGGCAGTTGCATGGTGACACAATGCAGGCTGCCGTGTTGTTCGATCAATACCCGACAGTTTACCGGAGTCACCTGGCGGTCACCGGATACGCTCTGCAAGGCATCAATGGCCTGCTGATCCGTATCGCATCCATAAATGGGCAGCAGGATTTTCTCATTGGTAATAAGGAAGTTGGCATAGGTGGCCGGTAGCCGCTCGCCTTCCCGGTTGAACTGCGGGGTGGGCAGGGGCAGGGGCACCAGTGTCAGGTTGTGTTGCCGGGCCAGTGTCTGTAGTTCGTGCTCCATGGCGGCAAGGCTGGCGTAGTGGTTGTCTGCCTGGTTCCGGCATTGCACATAGGCGATGGTGCGGGTATCCACGAAGCGGGCCAGCGTGTCCACATGCGCGTCCGTGTCGTCGCCTTCCAGCTCACCGTGATCCAGCCACCAGATATCGGTAACGCCCAGCTGTTCCTTGAGCAATGCGACCAGCTCTGCCTCGGACAGGTCCGGGTTGCGGTTGGGATTGCGCAGGCAATGGCGTGTGGTCAGTAGATTGCCTTGGCCGTCGGTGTCGATGGCGCCGCCTTCCAGTACCAGCGAGGCGCTGTGCAGTGGCAGTTGCCAGGGCAGACGACGGTTCAGGGTATTGTCCTTGTCGGCGTCAAATTTGCCGCCCCAGCCGGTAAAGGTGTAATCCAGCAGCTCAACGTTACCGTTATCTTCCACAGCAATGGGGCCGAAATCCCGGGCCCAGGTATCGTTGTAGTCGGCAATGATCAGTTCAAGGCGCTCGGTATCCAGGCCGCGATCGGCGGCGAGGGTTTTGACGCGTTGTTCGCTGGCAGTATCACGGCATACCAGCCGCACCTGCTGATGATCCAGCAGGGCGGCGAGTAGATCCAGATAACAGTGTTCGGCGTCGGCCAGATGATTCACCCAATCGGTGTGGGTGTCGGGCCAGGCCAGCAGCACCCCCCACTGGGGGTGCCATTCAGGAAGAAGTCGGCGCATGCTCGGGAAGTCCGCTAGGAGGGGGCGATGCGCGCGAGTTTGCTACCGGCGTGCATCCCAGTCAATAGAGAAGCCGCCTTGCGATTCTTCCTCCACTTCCTCGACCTTTTGCTCGGCCTCGTCAGCCTGTTCCTGTACGTCGGCATTCACCTGTTGTTCGGCTTCGCTGGCCTTTTCTGCAGTGTCAGCGGCGGCCTGGTCAGCCTGTTTTTCGGCATCAGCCACAGCATCAGCTGCTTGTTCTTCTAGCTGCTTGGCTTCGGCTTTTGCTGATTCAGCGGTTTCTTCGGCCTGTTGCTCCAGCTGTTGCTGCTTTTTGGCAGCAGCCTGCTCGGGAGTCACTTCGCCGGCGATGATGATGCGACCGGTAACCGGGTCAAAGCGGAATTCGCCATCGGCCGGGGGTTGCTCTTTGGATTGGGGCGCGGTGGCCGGTTCTGTTGGTTCTGTTACCGCCTCCGGTCCATCCTCTGTAACGTTGGCTTGTGGCTTGGGAGCTGGTTCGGGTTCTGGCGCCGGCTCAGGGGGCTGTTGCGGGGCTTCTGGTTCAGGGGCCTCGATGGTGGCAGGTTGTTGCTCGGCCGGTGCGTCTTGTTTCGTTTCCGCTCCAACAAAGCTGCCGGTTACCGGATCGAACATGGGCGGGGCGGCGCTCTCCGGCGCTGCTTGCTGTTCCTGTTCGGTGTCGGCTGGGGTTTCCTCAATAGCAGGCAGTTCCCGAGTGCCGGACACCACATCCGGTGCGGCACTGGCCGGGCGATCGACCACAGTATGCAGGCTGATGCCGTTTTCGAAGTAGACGGTGAAGCCGTCGTAGTTCCAGCGGGTAATCGCCGGTGAACCCACCGGGCCCTGGACGGAGGCAGGTGAACCGAAGTCTGCCCGTACTTGCGCTTCTGGCATACCGCGTTGGGGAGTCTCTGCGGCCAGGGCTGTAACCGGCATGGCCAGCGCTGCCGAGGCTAGCAGCGTCATTATTGTTGTCTTCATTTTTTCCCCCGGCGAGATGTATTTTCTTTCGATATTAGAAAGTTAAAGACGCTTATTCAACCATTTTGCTAGATCATGAGCGCGGACGCTGTTCACAAAGCAGAATTTGTAATGTAGCAGTTTTCCAGAGCCGTGGTATTTGTCTTTGGTTTCGGGTTAAATGCGCTGCATGTTTCGACCTCTATCCTTTTATGTGGGGCTGCGCTACACCGGCGCCCGCGCCCGCAACAGCTTTATTTCCGTGATTACGCTGATTTCCGCATTGGGTTTGATGCTGGGGGTTGCCGTACTGATCACGGTCCTTTCCGTTATGAATGGTTTTGACCGGGAATTGCAGACGCGCATTCTTGGCATGGTCACTCATTTGTCCGTGCAGGGGCGCGAGCCGGTCGAGGACTGGCAGGCGCTGGCCAATCGGCTGGGGCACCACGATGAGATTGAAGCCGTGGCGCCCTTTGTGGAACTGGAGGGTATGCTCAGCCATCGCGGCAATGTGGCGGGTGCCATGATCAATGGCATCGAGCCCCAGGCCGAGCGAAAGGTGTCCATCGTCGGCGACTTCATGGAGCAGGGCGAGCTGGAGAAGCTGGAGCCCGGTGAGTTTGGCATGGTGCTCGGCTATGGGCTGGCCCGTCGTCTCGGCGCCGAACTGGGGGACAAGGTTACCCTGGTACTGCCGGAAGCCACCATTTCCCCTGCCGGGGTGATGCCCCGTTTCAAGCGTTTCACCGTCACCGGGATATTCCGGGTGCGGGCGGAAGTGGATTCCCTGTATGCCTACATCAATGTGCAGGACGCCGCCAAGCTGGCCCGCCAGGCGGGAACTGTACAGGGCGTGCGGCTGAAGCTTGATGACCTGTTCAGTGCCCCGGCCATGGGCTGGACGCTGCAGCAGGAACTGGGCCCCAATTACTACACTCGGGACTGGACCCGCAGCCACGGTAATCTGTTCCAGGCTATCAAGATGGAAAAGACCATGATGACGCTGCTGCTCAGCTTTATCGTGGCGGTGGCGGCGTTCAATATCATTTCCAGTCAGGTGATGCTGGTCACCGAAAAGCGCGGCAATATTGCAGTGCTGCGTACCCTGGGGGCCTCGCCGGGTACCATCATGCGAATTTTCATGGTGCAGGGCACCGTCATCGGCTTTGCCGGTACCTTGCTGGGCACTGGCCTTGGTGTGCTGTTGGCCACCAATGTGAGCAAGCTGGCTGAGTGGGTGGAGAAGACTTTCAATACCCGCCTGTTTGACGCCTATTTTGTGAACTATCTTCCCTCGGAGCTGCAGTGGTCCGACGTGATCACTATCGTCTCCATTGCCCTGGTGATCAGCTTTTCTGCCACCCTATACCCATCCTGGCGTGCCAGCCGGGTGCAACCGGCGGAGGCCCTGCGTTATGAATGATTCCCGCAACGCCACCGGCACCGGTATCGTGCTGCAAGCCGAAAAATTGGTGAAAAGTTACGACGAAGGGAACAACGAACTGGAAGTGCTCAGCGGTGTGGATCTGACCGTGACCCAGGGAGATATCCTGGCGATCATCGGCACTTCCGGCTCGGGCAAGTCCACCTTGCTGAATCTACTGGGAGGGCTGGATCGGGCAACCCGGGGCAGTGTTTCCATTGCTGGCAATGCGCTGGCGACCATGAGTGATCGTGATACCGGCAAGCTGCGCAACCGCTATCTGGGTTTCGTCTACCAGTTTCATCACCTGTTACCGGAATTCACTGCGTTGGAGAATGTGGCCATGCCACTGCTGATTCGCGGTGACAGTCCGGCAAGCTGCCAGGAGAAAGCGGCGGCTACTCTGAAGAAGGTAGGGCTGGAGCATCGTCTCAAGCACAAGCCGTCGGCACTGAGTGGCGGGGAGCGCCAACGAGTCGCTATTGCTAGGGCTCTGGTAACCGAGCCGGCCCTGGTGATGGCAGATGAGCCTACCGGCAATCTGGATGAACGTACCGCTGCCCATGTGCAGTCACTGATGCTGGAACTCAACGAAACCCTGGGTACCGCTTTCATGATCGTTACCCACGATCGCGAATTTGCGTCACGCTGCCCGCAACAATACGAGTTACACGACGGGTTATTGCGGCGGCTCTGAGTCGTCGTCCTCTTTCGCTTCCTGTTCTTCCTGCTTGCGAGCTTCGCGTCGCAGCACCCTGGCGCGGCGGTGGGCACGCAGGTTCCAGCTGCGTACCACGGCCAGCCGCCAGGCCACTTTCACGGCGGCATAGGCGAGCCCGCCAAACACCACTGCGCATAGCGTTGATCCCAGCCATAGCGGCACCAGTTGCTCTACAAACCAGGCCACGGTAATGCCTTCGCCACTATGGTGCGGCATTCCCAGCATCCAGGCGCCAATCCGGTAGGTGAAATAGAAAATCGGTACATAGGTGACCGGATTGGAGATCCACACCAATACCACCGACAGTGGCAGGTTGCAGTGGAAGCGCACAGCGAGCAGAGCGGCCAGCCCCATCTGCAAGGGAATGGGTAGCAGGGCAGTAAAGACCCCGATAAAGGCGGCACCGGCTAGTGAGCGCCGGTTGATGTGCCACAGGTTCGGATCGGCCAATACCTCACCCAGAAAGCTCAGCGCTTTGTGTTCGCGCAGGCGATCCGGTTTTGGCAGGTATTTTCGGAAGATCCGTTTTGGCATGAACTCACGTCTGCAGACCGTGTCGGGAGAATCCCGTGAATGTCGTGTCGGTATCAGCTTAGGTGCCCGGCAGGCTGGGTACCACCCGACTTGTGTTATGCGTTGGAAGCCTCGTCAGAGGTTTCATGGCGCATGGCGGGCATGAGATAGCGTCAGAAACTTACCTGGCTGCACCCCGCGGCTGGCTATTATGCCCGGATCGGAAAAAAAGGCATACACCTACACGGGGCTTTGTGTCTCCTGGACATCATACAAAGACTGACCGTGAAGAAAGCGACTATTTTCCACGGGAGCAGGGATGCGATTGTGGTGCTTATCGGCGGCGCTGGCGGCAGCATGCTGGCTGGGCCTGTTGTGGCCGCTGCTGGTACTGGTGGTAGTAGCGGTTCTGGGTTGGCGGCGCGGGCGGCGTTGGCTGGTGTGGTTGCCGCTGTTGTGGTGTTACGGCGTTGTACAACTGAACAGTGGCGTGTCAGCAAGGCTGCCTGCTTCCCTGGAAGGGGAAACCCTGGTCATGCAAGGCAAGGTGGTGGGGTTGCCGGCCACGGTCAACGAGTTTCGTTTCGGTCGCTGGCGGTATCGCCAGACGCTGACGCTGGATGTTTGGGGCTCAAGCCGCTGGCCCGGGATCCACCGTATTCGGGTGAATGCCTATGAGCTGCCGGTGCAGGTGACGGCAGATCAGCGGCTTGCACTGATGGTGAAGCTGAAAGCCCCCCGTGGCGTCTACAATGTCACCGGGGTGGATGCGGCCCGGCGGGATCTGGCTGCGGGCATTGATGCACGGGGAACGGTGCAGTCGTGGACCGTGCAAGGTAGTAGTGATAAGGGGCTGGATCGTTGGCGACAGTGGTTGTCGGACTGGGTGGTAGAGCAGGTATCCGTGTCGCCGGCGGGCAGGGCGATCCTGCCGGCCCTGGTGGTGGGTGATCGGTCGAGGTTGTCCAGCCAGCTGTGGCAACAATTTCAGCTCACCGGTGGTGCCCACTTGCTGGCCATTTCCGGGCTGCATATCGCCATTGTGGCCGGTTGGTTTTGGTGGTTGGGCCGCTGGTTGCTGGGGCCGGTGGTGCAGCGCCTGGTTCCGGGGTTAACCGCTTTTACGTTGCAGCAACTGGCCTGGGGGCCGGCACTGCTGGCAGCTCTGGGTTATGCCGCCCTGGCCGGGTTCAGTCTGCCAACAGTACGCGCCGTGATTATGCTGGCGGTGGTAGCGGTGGCGCAGTGTGCTCGCGTGTCAGTGCCATTGTGGAAGAGCCTCGGGGTGGCGCTGTTGATGGTGCTACTGCTGTTCCCTTTGTCGGCGCTTTCGGAAAGCCTGTGGTTGTCGTTCGGCGCAGTGGCTGCCATTGCCATGCTGGTGACCAGTCATGGTGCCCGCTGGTTACTGGTGCTGCTGCCGGTGATGATGGCCATGCTCGGTGCCATTCTGTTCCAGCAATGGTCGATCAGTGCGCCCTTGGCCAATCTGTTTCTGATCCCCTTGTATACCTGCATAGTGGTGCCGCTGGCCTTGCTGGGCAGCCTGTTGCAGCAGGGCTGGATTCTGCAGGGGGCGGCCACTGGCACGGAGTTGTCTGTGTGGCTGATGGCATCGCTGGCGTCCTCGACCAGTGCCTGGCGGTTACCGTTGCCAACGGCAACCAGTGGGCTGTTTGCGATGCTGGCACTGGCTCTGCTGCTGATGCCGGCATTGCCGTTTCCTCGGCGATTGCTGCCGATCCTGTTATTGCCCTGGTTGTGTCAACGAGCAGCGCCATTGTCTGAGGGTGATTGGGAGTTGGTGGCGTTTGATGTGGGGCAGGGGCTGGCGTTAGCGGTGCGCACCCGGGAACATCTGCTGATTTACGATAGCGGGCCGTCATGGCCTGGTGACAGCATGGCCCGGCGCATTATCCTGCCATGGCTGGCCCGTAAGGGGCTGACGCCCGACCGCATTATTATCAGCCACGGGGACAATGATCATGCCGGTGGCATGAAGGTGTTAGCCGGCATGGCACCGGTGTCCAGCGGTGAACCGCAACGTGTGCCGGGTAGCGAGGCGTGTCGTGCGGGGCAGCAGTGGGGCTGGGATGGAGTGACGTTTACGCTGCTGTGGCCCGGGCCGGAGGTGGTGCCGGGCAACGAGTCGAGTTGTGTGCTGCAGGTGTCCGGTGCCGGGAGCTCGTTGCTGATACCCGGTGATATCGGCAAGCAGAGTGAGTATCGATTGCTGGGTTCGCTGCCGCGTACGGATTTGCTGGTGGTGGCACACCATGGCAGTAGCAGCAGTACCAGTGCGGCCCTGTTGAGACAGGTGCAGCCCGCCTATGCGCTGGTCAGTGCCGGTTATCGGAATCGTTTTCGTCATCCGCACCCGCAGGTGCTGCAACGGCTGGGCAATGCCGGGGTCACAGTTCTGCGCACCGACCGGGATGGCATGATTGTGTTTCGCTGGGGTGCCGCTGATAATGTGCCGCTTATAACAACATGGCGCCAATTTCGTGAAAGACCCTGGCATCGGCCAGCGGCCTGGCGTTTCTGGTAATGATTAACCTGAAGTCATGGCTTCAGGTTCAAATTAACCCGACGGCGCTCTGAAAACGACGCTGTGAGTGAGGGGAGAAGTTAAGGTGCAGGATCTTGTGCAGTCCGGGGGTTGGATGATGCTCCCGATCTTGATCTGTTCGGTGGTGGCTCTGGCCATTGTGGTGGAACGTTTCTGGACCTGTCTCTTATACACATCTCCGAGCCCACGAGACTAGGCATGATCTC
>OJBO01001023.1_pt1 | contig 11991 bp, 9 predicted proteins | sample 1590461 | NCBI WGS metagenome assembly OJBO01 (sample SAMN05416836, study PRJEB24817) | seawater metagenome | isolation source: Sea water | place: Canada:Atlantic | collected 2013-07 | reverse complement strand
CGTATGACCCGCAGCTTGATGACCTCTGTGCTTGCATTGACCTTGGCCTCCCCCGCCCTCGCGGTAGAGAAAGCCGACGTGATCGACACTTACGCCGACATCGCCGAAGCCGCCTATGGCGACAGCCTGATCACCGCCCAAGCGCTGGCCGCCGCCGTGCAGGCCCTGATTGCAGAGCCGTCCGCCGACACAATGCAAGCCGCCCGCACCGCGTGGCTGGCGGCGCGGGTGCCCTACCAGCAGACCGAAGCCTACCGTTTCGGCAACCCCATCGTGGACGATTGGGAAGGCAAGCTGAACGCCTGGCCGCTGGACGAAGGTCTGATCGACTATGTTGACGCATCCTATGGCGGGGCCACTGACGAAAACGCCGCCGCGGCGCTGAACGTCATCGCGAACCCCACCTTCACGCTGTCGGGAACAGAGGTAGACGCCAGCACAATCACACCTGAATTCCTCGCTGAGACATTGCACGAAGCCGACGGCAACGAGGCTAACGTTGCTTCGGGCTATCACGCGGTTGAATTCTTGCTGTGGGGGCAGGATCTGAACGGCACGAAACATGGTGCCGGTGCGCGGAACTGGACCGATTACGCCTCGGGCGAGGACTGCAGCAACGACAATTGCGACCGCCGCGGTCAGTACCTGAAGGCGGCCGCCGATCTGATCGTGTCAGATCTGGAGTATATGGTCGCACAATGGGCCGAAGGCGGTGCCGCACGCAGCACCCTGACCGGAAACGAAGACGGCGCGATCTCGGCGATGCTGACCGGTATGGGGTCGCTGTCTTACGGCGAACTTGCGGGCGAACGGATGCGCCTTGGTCTGATGCTGAACGACCCCGAAGAAGAGCATGACTGCTTTTCGGACAACACTCACAACAGCCACTATTACGACGGTTTGGGCATTCAAAACGTGTACCTTGGTGCCTATGCACGCACCGATGGCACGTTGGTCACCGGCCCGTCACTGTCCGATCTGGTCGCCGCCGAGAACGCCGATCTTGATGCGGAAATGCAGCTGAACCTGTCGACCACCATGCGCAAGCTTGGCCAGATGAAGACCGCCGCCGAAGCAGGCATGTCCTATGACCAGATGATGGCGCGCGGCAACAAGGGCGGCGAAGCTTTGGTTATGGGTGGGGTGAACGCCCTGATCGCCCAGACCAAGACCATCGAACGCGTCGTCGCCACCCTGGGCGTGGATGACGTGGCGATTGAAGGCTCCGACAGCCTCGACAGCCCCGGTGCGGTTTTCGAATAATACACGATTTTCATGAGCTCCTCCTCCCACTGAAAGTAAACGACAATGAAGAAACTACCGGTTGCGCTTTGGCGCTGACCGGTGCCACTCCCCTTTTGGCACAAGAACAGGCTTTTGTCTGGGGCGGTGAATTCGAAATCGGCGTCGACAGCACGGTTAAATCCGATGATCCCGCAGCCGAACTGACCGATAACTACGCAAGCCTTTCGCTGGCGTTCGAAGCGGGCGTTGCAAACAGCATCACGCTGTTTGGTGAAGTGAGCCTGGAAAGCGTCACAGACCCGGCCGAAACCCGTCATTTCGACGATCTGGGTCTTTATGTGGACGAACTTGGCCTGCGCTTTGATCTGGCCGCAGGCGAGCTGAGCGTCGGTAAAGTAAGCCCGACCTTCGCTGTTGCATTGGACGCAGCCCCCGGTTTCTACGGCACATCGCTGGCCGAAGACTATGAGTTGCCCGAAGTGATCGGTGCGACATTCGACATTCGACATGCCTGTCGCCGCCTCCGGCGGGGTTCTGTCCTTTGCGCTGTTCTATGTGGATGACACGGCGTTCAGCGACTCGCTGGGGACAAAGCGCGGCCGCAACACCACCGCCGACGGCGGCGCGGGCAACACCGGCAAGCTGAATAACGTCGCACTGCAATACACGCAAGAGATGGGCGACACGACCTATTGGGTTGGCGCACGCTTCCTGACCGCAGGCGAAAGCGATCTGTCCGACGAAAAAGGGGCCGTGATCGGTATGGCGCATGACTTTGGCAACGGGTTCGACCTGATCGCCGAAGTTGCCTATTTCGGCGGGTTTGCCGGCACGGGCGAGGATTCCACCTATGCGACTTTGGGCGGGTCTTACGTTCAGGGGCCGTGGGCCTATTCAGCCAGCTATACCGGCATCGACAACACCGCGAACGGTTACGACGATTTGATCACGGTGGGCGTAGACTATACGTTCGAGAATGATATGTCGCTCGGTGGTGGCGTCGGTTTCTACGATGTAGGCGGCGATGACTTTACCACTGTCGGTGCATCCTTGGTGATCCCATTCTAATTAAGAGATAGGGCAGATTATGCATTTCCTCCGGTCTTTTATCCCTCAGGCCTTGGTTATGTCCCTGCCCCTATTGAGCGGTCCGGTCTACGCCGGGCCGCTTGATGAACCCCATCTAGATATCATCCCGCGTACCGCTGATGAAACGGCACGTATCTCCGATGTAACCGCCCTTCCCGACAGTTTTGACGCCCCCAGCCCGTTCGAGGTGAACAGCGCCGGTGCCGCCACCGTGCGTCCGCGCATGAACGCTGATGCGTTCTCGCAAGCGTCAGGGAATATGTCGTTCGAGGACGAGCTGACCTTCAAGCTGGGCAACGGGCTGTTTCGCAAGCTCTGGGTATCTTCGCCATCGTCGACACTGGCCTCTGACGGGCTGGGGCCGTTATTCAATGCGCGATCCTGCCAAAGCTGCCACATCAAGGACGGGCGCGGCCACCCGCCCGAAGGCCCCGACGACAGCGCCATTTCAATGTTTCTGCGCGTATCCATTCCGGGCACCGAAGACGCCGGTAATATCAAAGAGATCGAAGGCTATCTGGCCACCCTTGCCGAACCGACCTACGGCACCCAGATGCAGGATTTCGCCGTATCGGGGCACAACGCCGAATACCGTTTGCAGGTTGAGTATACCGAGTTTCCCGTGACGCTGTCGGGCGGTCAGACGGTATCGCTGCGGCACCCGACCTATACCGCGGCGGATCTGGGCTATGGGCCGCTGCATCCCGACGCGATGCTGTCGCCCCGCGTGACACCGCAGATGATCGGGCTTGGCCTTCTGGAAGCGATCCCTGCGGCGGATATTTTAGCACTGGCAGACCCGAATGATGCGGATAGGGATGGAATTTCGGGCCGCGCCAACATCGTCTGGTCGCAGGAATACAACATGCCAATGTTGGGTCGCTTTGGCTTAAAGGCGGGCATGCCCACGATTCGCGAGCAATCGGCAGGCGCCTTTGCCGGCGATATCGGAATCTCTAACCCGATCTTCGGCGACCCGTTCGGCGATTGTTCGACCATTCAGGATGCCTGCGTGAATGCACCCCATGGTGCTGGCGATGTGCGCGGGTTCGAGATTGATGCCAAAGGCCTGGACCTGGTCACCTTCTACAGCCGGAACCTTGCCGTGCCCGCCCGCCGCGACGCGGACGCCCCCGAGGTGCTGCGCGGCAAACAGGTGTTTTATGAGACGGGGTGCGCCGCGTGTCACCAGCCCAGTTTTGTCACCCACCGTCTGAACGACCAGCCGGAACAAAGCTTTCAGCTGATCTGGCCCTATACTGACATGCTGCTGCACGACATGGGCGAAGGTCTGGCCGATCACCGCCCAGAGGCTCGCGCCACCGGCACCGAATGGCGCACCGCCCCGCTTTGGGGGATCGGCATGACCGAAACTGTGTCAGGCCATACCCAATTTCTGCATGACGGGCGCGCGCGGTCGCTGCTTGAGGCTGTGCTTTGGCATGGCGGAGAGGCAGAGCCCGCAAAGGATCGCGTCATTGACATGCCTCCCGCCGATCGAGAAGCTTTGATCCACTATCTGGAAAGTCTGTAAAATGAAAAATCTGGTCCTCGCTCTTGGTTTTATCTGCGCACCATTGGGCGCTGCGGCCGATGTAGCTACCGCGATGTTGCGCGATGTGGTCGATCACCACATCCTGCCGCGCTATAGCACCTTGGCTGAACGCGCAGATGCGCTGGCGGACGCCGCCGAACAGAACTGCGCGCCCGATGCTGCGGCGTTGCGCGATACCTACCACAGCGCCTTTGACGCGTGGATTGCTGTGAGCCACCTGCGCTTTGGTCCCTCCGAGGTCGACAACCGCGCCTTTGCGCTGGCGTTTTGGCCCGATAGCCGCGGTGCGACACCGAAAACACTGGCCGCCTTGATCGCAGATGCCGATCCCGTGGGCACCAATCCGCAAGCCTATGCCGATGTCTCCATTGCGGGGCGCGGGTTCTATGCGCTCGAATTTCTACTTTTTGACGAACAGATCAGCACCTCGGGCGATGCGACCTATCGCTGTGACTTGGTGCAAACGGTGACCGCCGATATCGCCACGCAGTCCCATGCCATTCTGGACGGATGGACGACAGGCTATGCCGACGCCGTCGCCGCCCCGTCCGAGGGCGGTCCCTACCGTAGCACCGAAGAAGCCGCGCAAGAGCTTTATAAAGCGCTGAACCTCGGGCTGGAGTTTACCGCAGACACGCGCATCGGGCGCCCGATGGGAAGCTTTGACCGCCCCCGCCCAAAACGCGCAGAGGCGTGGCGGTCAGGCCGGTCCTTACGCAATGTCGAGGTCGCGCTGGTGTCGTTGCAGGATCTGGCGCGGCGGTTGGCGGCCGGAAGCGACGCCGTTGTTGCCAGCTTTGACGATCGGTTTGACGACGCGCTGAAAGTTGCAGGCGACTTGGACGACCCGGTATTTGCGGGCACCGCCACACCGCAATCGCGCCTTAGGGTAGAGGTGCTGCAACAGTCCGTTGCGGCGATCCGCGAGGTGGCACGCGACGATCTGGGCCCGCAACTAGGGGTCGCATCGGGTTTTAACGCATTGGACGGAGACTGATACCGTGACCAACCGCCGCCATTTTATCGCAGGGATGCTGGCAACGGGGCTGGTCCCCGCGCCCACTTGGGCCGATGCGGGGGGACCCGCCTATCTCGCGGCTGCAGGCCTGAGCGATGGCAGCTTTGTGCTGTGTGGGATCGATGCCGCTCTTGAGGTGTTGTTCCAGCTTCCCTTGCCTGGTCGCGGCCACGCGGCTGCGGCACATCCTTCCAAACCCCAAGCCGTTGCCTTTGCACGGCGCCCCGGGAATTTCGCGCTGGTGATCGACTGCATCACGGGGCGTGTCACGGCCACACTGCACGCACCGCAAGGCCGGCATTTCTACGGTCACGGTGTCTTTTCTGCCGACGGGAGCCTGCTGTACACAACAGAAAACGACTATGCCAACGGCATTGGGCGCATTGGCGTCTGGGACGCCGCACTTGACTATGTGCGGGTGGATGAATTCGCCAGTGGCGGGGTTGGTCCCCACGACATTAAACGTCTGCCCGGGGGCGACACGCTGGTCGTAGCGAACGGCGGGATTGATACGCACCCCGATTCAGGTCGGGCCAAGCTGAACATCCCCACGATGCGGCCAAACCTCACCTATATCAACGGCCGGCGCATATCAGAGCAGGTCGAACTGCCCCCAGAGATGCACCGTAATTCGATCCGGCATCTGGCTGTCGGATCCGATGGGCAGGTCGCGTTAGGCATGCAGTGGCAGGGGGACGGCGATGCGCCCGCGCTTGTGGCTTTGCACCGGCAAGGGTCTGCACCGCTGCTGCTGGAGGCGGCCGAGGACATGCACGGCTATATAGGCAGCATCGCGCTGTCTGACGACGGCGCCGAAATCGCAGTGACCTCCCCGCGGGCGGGATTGGTCCAGATGTTTGATGCAACCCGCGCGACCTATGGCCGGAGCATTGCGTTGACCGATGTATGTGGCGTGGCGGCGGCCTCTGATGATTTCATCGTGACCAGCGGCACCGGTATCTTGCAACGTCTGTCGGGCCGTCGGACGCCGGAACGACCGTTGATGTGGGACAATCATCTGGTGCGGCTCTAGCCCACGGGTCCTAGATGTATCGGCGGCGGGATTCCCCATGGGGAACCACAGAGCTAGAGGTCGCGCCCCATAGCAGCGCGTCCAATGTTGCGGGCCCCATCTGCTCCGCCATTGCGCTCACGACGCCAGAGCTTACGCCAGCAAGAAAAGTCACAAGCTCGTTCAGGGTCAATTCCTCAAGCAGCAGCTTGAGGGTACCTGCACCGACATTGCACAACACCTCGTCCAGTTCTTCGGGTTCGAGCACATTAAGCAAGCGCGTCGCGGCGGGGGTGTTGAGGTTGGCCAGCAACACCGCAGCGCTGCCGACACCAAAAGCGCGGTCAAATTCATCGGTGCCAAGCGCAGTCACGAAGGCCTCGATCTCGGCTGAAGTCGCGTTGTTGAGCGCATCGGCGAGTTTGAAGGCCGTCTGCCCTGGGGCAGAAAAATCGAACACCGCATCAATCAGCTGCTCCGAGACGGCGGCGGCACCGACGAATACTGCGCGGGCGCCGTTCTCCATCGTGATGATGACATCCCCGTCGCGCAGACCACAAGCCCCCGCGAGGCTCATGGCAGCGCGCAGATCGGCGCGGGAGGGAAACTGACCCAGGAAGGTGATCGCATCCCCGCGCGCGAGGTCAAGGTCGCTGACGACGATATGCGTGTCGGAGGGTATCACGATAAAGTCTGGCACGGGGGCGGTCACTTCCTCCTGGGTCAATTCGGGGTGTGCGGCACGGGGCCTGGCCCAGATATCGCCCACATGAGAGCAGCCGGCGTTGATCTGGATTGTCTGCGTCGGATCTGCGTCCGTTGGCATGACATAACGGGCGCAACGCATCCGGTCTGCCGCGAGTTTAAGCGCGGTGTTATCGGCGGTGATGTCCAGAACCGAGGCTGATGCGTTTCCAGAAACATGGATGCCAAGTAAGGTGCCCAGTACCGCATCGCGCAGGGAGGCCGTGTTGGCACGTGGAGCCCGTTCTAGAAATGTTGCATTTGCCATCGTCTTCACCTTGGGTTTGCCTCAGCCACCGGTTGTAGCCGTTAAGATCAAATTAACTTTAAATGTGAGGGGCGTCGCGGGCCTAGGTGGGTAGACCAAGCTCGCTTGCGGTTATGTCACTATGCAAAGGGATAGGTTCAGGCGTTTGCACCGCAAGATCCATCCTGCGTTGTACAGGGCACCGGAGTTTACCATTGCCAACGCAGCCCGCCCCGCCTAGCCTTTTGGAAATTGCAAAACAGCGCCCAATCAACGAGGCACAGCAAAAAATGCAGTTAAAGCAGTAGTGAAGGAAAAGTTTCAAGCGAGGCAGATGATGCCATGTTCTGCATCAGATGCTGCGGGAACGCGGGGGAATCGTTCTATTTGGATGCTTTTACAAGTGGTTTGACGCCGTGATGTTTGGTACCAAGAGGCTGGCTTTGACTATGCTTTCCGGTGTCCGCAAAGCGACGAGATGACCCAGAAAGAAGATATGGCGGGCGCTAGAATTGTGAAACAGGTATGGGGCAGATTGCGTCAGGCGCTTTGGGGCGCTGCTGTGGTTGCGGGCGTTGCGATGCAACCGGCCGTCGCACAACAGACCGTAGATACAAACGCGCCCCGCGACATCACCATCGGCATCCTCGCCTCCGAAGGGATTACACGCGCGCTGGACAGCTGGCTGCCCATGGCAGCAGCGCTGAATACGGCAGCGCAGGATGCGCGGCAGAACTATCGGTTCAAGATCGCGCCCTATACCGACGCCACGATGATCAACAAGATTGCGCAGGGCGCGCTGGATTTCTTCCTCGTTGACCCGGCGGCCTTTGTTGTGGCCGAGGTCGAAAGCAATGCCCGCCCGCTGCTGTCCGTCGCCCAGATGTGGGAGGGGCAGGTCTATGACAAAACCAGCGTCTTGGTCTTTACCACCGCCGAAAGCAACATTCGCGGCATCCCCGACATTGCAGGGCGCAGCATCATGGGGGTGTCCGCTGATGAAATGACCGGTTGGAAGCTGGCCTTGCACGAGTTTCGCAAATACCGGCTGGATATTGACGATATCGCGGCCCGCGCGCTTTTCTCGGGCGGGAACCAGCGCGAGGTCGTCTATGCCGTACAAGCCGGACTGGTAGACGTGGGTGTCGTGCGCGCCGGTGTACTTGAAGGGCTGGCCCGTGACGGTGTCATCAATCTTGACGATTTCCGCCCTGTGTCCCCCGTTGATCATCCGGGCTACCCGTTCTGGGCCAGCACCATGCTGTATCCCGATTGGGTATTGGGCACGATACCCGGCGTGCCTCAGGGGGCGTTAACAGTTCTTGTGGACACGTTGCTGGGTCAGGACACAGGCAGCCCCGAGGCGATCGCCTCTGGCGGAACCGTTTGGCTGCCGCCGCAAAACTACCAGTCCGTGCATGAACTTCTGATCTCGCTTCGAGCCCGCCCCTACGAGAACTACCTGCAGCGTTCGGCGCTGCGCATTGCGTCCACCTATAAATGGCTGGTGTTGGGCGTCCTAGTGCTGATCGTGTTTTCGCTGTTGTTCCTGATCTTTCAGCTGCGCGAAAATGCACGTCTTGCCCACGCCCGCAAAGATGTGCTGAAATCTGAACTGCGGTCGAAACAGTTCTATCGCAACGCGGTAGAGGCCCACACCGTATTTTGCATGTTGAACCAGAATGGTGCGATCACCCATGTGAACGACCAGTTTGTGCAAGCCTGCGGACGGTCCCGCGAGGGGCTGATCAGCACGCCGCTCGTTGATATTATGGATGCCGGCAACCGTGGTGTTCTTGGGTCCGAGGTGTTGCCGGCCATGACGGCGGGCACCCCGTGGAAAGGCACAGTGGTGCTGCACAAGACCGACGGAAAAGCGGTCTGGCTTCAGTGTAGCTTTATCCCGATCACCGACGACGATAAGCAGCTGCGCGAGATTGCGATTGTCGCCTCTGATATGACTAAGACCCGCGAGGGCGTGTCAGAAGCGCGGTTCAACAACACATTGGAACTGCTGCAGGATCACGTGGTCGTCTTCCAACCGCAAACCTATGCTGTGATGTATGCCAACGCATCCGTTGCGAAACACCTGATGCGCCACGACGACAGCAACGACTGGCGCGGCCGAAGCCTGTCCGACCTTATCGGCAAACGCGATTACGCCAGCCTCAGAGAGCGCTGTGCGGCTTTGATCAAAGGCCCGGAACGCCGTGTCTCGTGGGAAGTCGAAGCAAGGTCGGGTGTTACCTATGATATCAGCCTCGAGTACGTCAGCCCCGCGCAGGATGAGCCGCGCTTTATCGCAATCTACCGCGATGTCTCGCAGCGCAAGGTGGCTGAAAAGGCCAAGACCGAATTCCTGTCGACGGTCAGCCATGAATTGCGCACGCCGCTGACCTCTATCAAAGGGGCGTTGGGGCTGGTGCTGTCAGGTGCGACGGGACAGCTGCCTGACAAGATGAAAGGGCTGGTCACCATCGCCGCCTCTAGCTGTGACCGGCTGATCTTGTTGATCAACAGCATTCTCGACATGGAAAAGATCGAGACCGGCACGCTGGATTTCCGGATGAAAGCGATGAACCTGTCTGACACGCTGAACACGGCCTTGGTACCGAACCAGCTTTATGCTGAACGCGCCGGCGTGTCGCTACGCCGGGTGGAAACATCCGACGCTGACGGCATGCTAACCTATGGCGACCCCAAACGTTTGGTGCAGGTGTTGGACAACTTGCTGTCAAACGCTGTTAAGTTTTCAGACCACGGCGGAGAGATCCTGATCGCGCTGCACGCCGTCGGGGATCAGCTGCGCATCTCTATCCGGGATTTCGGCACAGGTATCCAAACGGCGGCGCAAGCGTCGGTGTTCGAGAAATTTACCCAAGGCGACAGTTCTGACAGCCGGTCCAAGGGCGGCACGGGTTTGGGGCTTACAATCGCCAAGGTCATCGTTGACCATCATAAGGGGAAAATCACGTTCTTTAGCCGCGAGGACGTGGGCACAGAAATTATCATCACCCTGCCCCGCTTGGCCCAAGAGGACGCGCCGGTGCCCGATACCCCAGTGCAGGTCGTGCCGCCAACTGCCTTTTCCGCCGAGCTGGAAAAACAGGCGCGCAGGACTCCATCGGTCGTCAGAAAGAACGCCGCGGAACATCTGGTGCAGCAGATCACACAGGCTGGTTATGGGCCAGAATTCGAACTGGGCAAGGCAGATGTTGGTCGTCTCGCCGCGGGCGTTGAAATCGTCGGTGCCCCCCTGTTGAATAAATGGATCACACAAAGCGAACGCGACACGCTTTCGCAGCTGATCGGCGCGGGCGCGGTAGCGGATGCGGCCATCTGCGTGATCGAAGCTGCGTCAAACACCGACAACAGCGCGTCGGGCAGCGCATCAACCGCCGTCGTACAGCTGCGCGCCTGGTTCGCCGCTTGCGCTGAACCCATCGGCAATCCGGCGCAGCCGTTAACCATCGCTGCAGTGGATCATCCAGACGTGGCAAGCTGGCTCGAGACGGAGAGCATCGTGACCTTTGACGATTCTGTCGATCTGGTTAAATCCGTCGCCACGTCGCAGGCAGATGTGGTGCTGACCTTTGCGATCAACGACGGGTCGGCCAGCGTCATGGCGGTGCCCACGGCGCAGGGGTTGATGCCCGCCGGCTGGCCGGTTTGCGTGTTGGTGATCCGCAATGTCGAGAAAAAGAATTCGCTGGGTGTGGTGTCAAAGTTCAGTAGCGGCAGCCGTTAAAACGTCACAGAGACCGCCGCTGCAACGCAAAAAGCGCGCGCGACGCGTCATCCAGCGCCGCCTGCTCTGCGCGGTCGGCATCTGCCTTGGCACCGCTTTGCGCCTTTGACAGCACTGTCTGTGTGGTTTTCAAGGCGCGGAACTGTTCAAACAACGCGTCTTCCAAGGTTCCGATTTGACCGTTCAATGAGTCGCCTTCGGCCGCCAGCCCGCGTTGCTGCCTGTCTACCGACGACAGATATCCGGGCAAATAGGGCTGCGTTTCCAGTGTGCTGCCCGCCTGTTCGTCAATCGCCCGCTGGGTCAACGCCGCGCTTTGATCTGTTAGGGCAGACTGTTGCGCGCGCAGGCCCGCAAGCTCTGCTCCGATCGCGTCCAGTTCGTGCTGCTTGATGCTGTTGATCAGCCTAAGCGCTGCAATCTGGCGGCGTCCGGCCATAGGTCAGGCTGCCTCTGGCATCTGTTTGCGGGCCTCTTCCATCTCGTAAAAGCTGGGCTGCAGGCTTGTCGGGATGTTGCCGCGTCCGATTTCGGTACAGATCGCCGGAGAGTGGCCATGCAGGATGGCGATAAAGATGTCGCGGATCACCGCATAGTAAATACCGTCCTGATCTTCGATGGCTTGAAGACGGTTGGCCACCGGCGAGACGAAAAGATAGGCAAGGAAAACCCCAAGGAAAGTCCCGACCAAAGCCCCGCCAATCATCGCGCCCAAAACTGCCGGCGGCTTGTCGATCGAGGACATCGTCTTGATCACGCCCAGAACCGCCGCAACGATCCCGATCGCGGGCAGCGCGTCGGAAACGGTGGTCAGCCCATGCGGTGCTACAAGTGCCTCATGGTGATGTTTTTTCAACTTGCGGTTGATGACGTCTTCGGCCTGATATGGATCATCAAATTGCATCGCCAACATGCGGAAACTGTCCGTGATCAGATCGATGGCAAAGTGATCTTTTTGCAGCTTTGGATACTGCGAAAAAATCGCACTTTCCTGAGGATTTTCAATGTGATCATCCAGCGCGAGCATGCCATTTTGCTGGTACTTACGCGCCAGGGTATACATGAGGTTAAGCAGATCAACATAGTCGCCTGAATTCCACTTGGGCCCTTTAAAGGCCTTGACCAATGCCCGCCCTGCACCGGCAATATTGGCAAAGGAATTGGCCGCGATAAACGAACCGAGCGCGGCACCACCGATCATCATGCCTTCGAACGGCAGCGCATGGGTAATAATGCCCATATCCCCGCCGGAGAGCATGTATCCCCCGAAGACCATGCCCATCACGACCACGAAGCCCAGAATAATCGTCATTTGTTTTCCACTTGCAAGTTT
>OJBO01001021.1_pt1 | contig 12013 bp, 10 predicted proteins | sample 1590461 | NCBI WGS metagenome assembly OJBO01 (sample SAMN05416836, study PRJEB24817) | seawater metagenome | isolation source: Sea water | place: Canada:Atlantic | collected 2013-07 | reverse complement strand
TCTACACCTCTCTATTCGTCGGCAGCGTCAGATGTGTATAAGAGACAGCCATTCAGGTTGCCAATATCACCACACCATCCATTTTGGCCAGCGCGATCCAGGGCGATGAGTTGACCGAACGGCGCCAGGGCACGCTGCAACTCCCAGCCGACCTGTCCGTTTTTGCCCAGCAGCAAGATTGTCTTTTTTGCCTGCGTCCTTGCCATGGCGTTTATGCCTTTTCCTCAGTGCCTGAACCGGTGCCAAGCCGTTCCCTTCGGTAGCTGCCATCCTGCACCCGCTGGCACCATTCGCTGTTATCGAGATACCACAGCACGGTCTTGCGAATGCCGGTTTCAAAGGTTTCTTGCGGGGTCCAGCCCAGCTCTCGCTCGATCTTGCTGGCGTCGATGGCGTAACGCAGATCATGGCCTGGGCGGTCCCGGACATGGGTGATCAGATCCCGGTACTGGCTGATACCTTCTGGTTTACTCGGTACCAGCTCTTCGAGCAGATCACAGAGGGTGTGTACCACGTCGATGTTCTGTTTTTCGTTGTGGCCGCCGATATTGTAGGTCTCCCCCACTTTGCCTTCAGTTGCCACTTTGTAGAGGGCGCGGGCATGGTCTTCCACGTAGAGCCAGTCACGTACCTGGGTACCCTGGCCGTACACCGGTAGCGGCTTGCCTTCGAGGGCGTTGAGGATCATCAACGGGATGAGCTTTTCCGGGAAGTGGAAAGGCCCGTAATTGTTGGAGCAGTTGGTGATCAGTGTGGGGAAGCCATAGGTCCGCAACCAGGCGCGCACCAGATGGTCGGAGCTGGCCTTGCTGGCGGAATACGGGGAGCTGGGCGCATAAGGGGTGGTTTCAGTAAACAGGTCTTCGGGGCCATCCAGATCGCCGTACACTTCATCGGTGGAGATGTGATGGAAGCGGAAAGCCTGCTGGGCAGTGTCGTCCAGGCTGTTCCAGTATTGGCGTGCCGCTTCCAGCAAGGTGTAGGTCCCTATGATGTTGGTTTCCATGAAGGCTGCCGGGCCATCAATGGAGCGGTCCACATGGCTTTCTGCGGCGAGGTGCATGATGACATCGGGCTGGTGCCGCTGTAATACCCCATCCAGGGTATACCGGTCACAAATATCCACTTTTTCAAACGCATAGCGAGGACTGTCGCTGACACTGAGCAGGCTTTCCAGGTTGCCGGCATAGGTGAGCTTGTCCACATTGACGACACTGTCGTCCGTGTTGCTGATGATGTGACGAATAACGGCGGAACCGATAAAGCCTGCACCGCCGGTGACCAGAATTTTCATGCGTCGCTTCCAGTATTCAGTGTGCTTTCGTACCAGGGCATGGCCTTACCGATGCCATCGTAAATGCGGTAGGCGGGTTCATAGCCCAGCAACTCTTGTGCCTTGCTGATGTCGGCCTGGGAGTGGCGAACGTCTCCTGCGCGGAAATCACGGTAAACAGGATCACTTTCATAGTTCACCCCACACTCTTTCAGGGCTGTTTTAAGCGCATCGAACAGGGTGTTCAGCGTGGTTCTGTCGCCCAAGGCCACGTTGAAGACCTGGTTTTTTGCTTCTGCCTCTGCGGTGGCGGCCAACAGATTTATCTGCACCACATTCTCGATAAAGCAGAAATCCCGGCTGGTTTCGCCGTCGCCATTGATGAACACGTCCTCGCCCTGGATCATGGCGGCGGTCCATTTGGGGATGACCGCGGCGTAGGCACCGTTAGGGTCCTGGCGTTTGCCGAACACGTTAAAATAGCGCAAGCCGATGGTGTTGAAATCGTAGGTGCGGGCAAATACGTCAGCATAGAGTTCGTTGACGTATTTCGTGACGGCATAAGGGGAAAGGGGCTTGCCGATTTTGTCTTCCACTTTGGGTAGGCCCGGGTGGTCGCCGTAGGTAGAACTGGAGGCCGCGTAGGTGAAGCTGGCCACGTTTTCGTCTTTGGCGGCCACCAGCATGTTCAGGAAACCGTCGATGTTGGCCTGGTTGGTGTTGATCGGGTCTTCAATGGAGCGCGGGACAGAGCCCAGGGCGGCCTGGTGGAGGACATAGTCCGCCCCGGTGACGGCCTTCTTGCAGTCTTCCAGGTTACGGATGTCGCCTTCAATGAAGGTGAAGTTGGCCCATTGGTCAGCAGTGACGGTTTGCTGGACTTCATCCAGGTTGTGCTGGTGGCCAGTGGCAAAGTTGTCCAGGCCGATGACAGTTTGGTTCAAGCCCAACAATGTTTCGAGTAAATTCGAGCCGATAAAACCGGCCACGCCGGTGACGAGCCAGGTTTTGGGATTGGCTTTAAGGTCTTGCTGTACCTGTTCGTAGCGGGTTGTCATGGCGATTCAGTTTCTCGTAGATTCAGTTTGTTTGTGGGCGCGGTTGTTGCGCCGCGACTTTCCTGCTTACGTTCCTTTCTCGGTAGAACGACCGCCCCACAAAAATTGCCTTTCGGGTTTCGACTGTGGAGGCTCGAGCTGCCAGCGACGTTATCCGCTCCGTCTACTCTACCGGGCCGCGCTTCGTACGCGCCTTCTCATCGCTCAGGCCTATGGGTTTCTTCCCTAGTGGCCCACAGCTAGCAACGTTCCTTCACAACCTTAGGTCCACCTCTTCCTTGGGGAGGCTGTATTTCAGGTCATACAGGATGTGCTCGGGTTTGCCGAAGCCTCTGATAGCCTGGGAGCCCATGGCTTTGAACTGGTTGTGGCCCACGGCTAGAAGGATGGCGTCGTAGGCCTCCATCTCTGGCGTTGCTACTGGCGTGATGCCGTATTCGTGTTGGGACTCTGCAGCGTTAATCCAGGGATCATGAACGTCTACCTGGATGTTGTAGTCCTGCAGCTCTTTCACCACGTCGACCACACGCGTGTTACGCAGGTCCGGGCAGTTTTCCTTAAAGGTAAGCCCCATAACCAGGACTCGGGAACCGTTAACCTGAATGCTACGGGTGAGCATAGCCTTAACCAGCTCGCTTGCCACATGGCGGCCCATGGCATCGTTAATTCGACGCCCAGCAAGTATGACTTCCGGGTGGTAGCCTATCGATTGGGCTTTGTGCGTGAGGTAGTAAGGGTCTACACCGATACAATGCCCGCCCACCAAGCCTGGCCGGAAGGGTAAAAAATTCCATTTGGTGCCTGCGGCCTGCAGCACTTCCTCGGTGTCTACTCCCATTCGATTAAAAATCATCGAGAGTTCGTTAACCAAGGCGATGTTCAGGTCACGCTGAGTGTTTTCGATGACCTTTGCGGCTTCTGCCACCTTGATGCTGGACGCCTTGTGGGTGCCAGCGGTGATGATGGAAGCGTAAATCTGGTCTACTAGTTCCGCCACTTCCGGGGTAGAGCCGGATGTGACTTTGGTGATCGTAGTAACACGATGCTCTTTATCACCTGGGTTGATACGCTCTGGGCTATAACCGGCGAAGAAGTCCTTGTTGAACACCAGCCCGGAAACCGTCTCCAACACAGGCACGCAATCTTCTTCTGTGGCACCCGGATAGACGGTGGATTCGTAGATGACAATATCGCCTTTTTTGAGCGTCTTGCCGATGGTTTCTGACGCCTTTACCAATGGCGTTAGATCAGGCCGTTTATGCTCATCAATCGGCGTAGGCACAGTAACGATGTAAACGTTGCAGTCACGCAGGCTGGCTGGATCAGCACTAAAGGTTAATTGGCTAGCCGATGCAAGCTCCTGATCATCTACTTCCAGTGTAGCGTCATGGCCATCGTTCAACGCATCAATGCGGGGCTTGTTGATGTCAAAACCAATGACTGAACGACGTTTACCAAATTCCACAGCCAACGGCAAACCCACGTAGCCCAAGCCGATAACGGCTAACTTAATATCACCCAATTCCATTACCCTTACCTTTCCGGTCTGTACCGGCCCCTACACTGATTTCAGTCGGTTAGTTATTACCGCCTATCGCGCGCTGCCGACGAAGGCTTCTACAGTGAAACGATTCTAATCGTTACTTTTACTGTATTCATAAGCGTAGTAGCTGTATTCATTGGTGGCCCGCCGTTCCATGCAATTCAGGATCGCCCCTTTAATTTCAACATTGTTTTGGGCAAAGCGGGTCAAGGCTGCGTCTACTTCTTTAACGGAGTTAACGCCATAACGTGTGACTAGCAGGCTGCTACCCGCCAACTGTCCAATAATGGCAGAATCCGTGACCGCAAGGATTGGCGGTGTGTCTATCAGCACGAGATCATATTCATCGCTAAGCTCTTCCATTAAGTTAGAAAAGCGCGCATGCATGAGCAGTTCAGACGGGTTGGGCGGAGCCTTGCCACGAGGAATTAAATGCAAGTTATCATCCTCCGTTGCAAGGATAATCTCTTCCTTGGTGTGCTGGCCTGAAAGATACCCGGACAATCCAATTTCATGGCCCCGCGCAAAAAAACGATGCAAGTGCCCTTTGCGCATATCCGCATCAATGACGAGAATCTTCTGGCCTGCTTTTGCCAATACTACAGCCAGATTCGCGGACACAAATGATTTACCCACACCAGGACTTGGACCAGCTACCATAAGAATATTATTACTGGCGTCCATCATCGCAAAGTGCAAGCTAGTACGGAGGCTGCGCAAGGCTTCAATGGCAAGATCATTAGGATCAATATCCGCCAGTAGAGGAATGCTATGTAGGCCTTTACTGCTCTTGCGACGCTTAACCAATGAGCTCATGCGTTCTGCTTTTTGCTGGTGTTCTGACACTGGTATAGCGGCGTAAACAGACACCCCCTGCTCTTCCAGTTTTTCTGGGGATTCAATACCTTTACTAAGAAGGGACCGCATTAGAACCAAGCCGGCTGCAGCCCCTGCGCCAAGCATCGTCGCAATAATAACGACAAGAGATTTTTTGGGTTTGATCGGGGCGGGCTGAACTAGCGCTTCATCAATGATGCGGACGCTACCCACTGTGCCAGCATTAAGAATGCGCAACTCTTGGGTTTTGTTAAGTAGCCCAACATAAATTTGCTGCGTCACTTCCACATCGCGCATCAAGCGTAGTATTTCCTGCTGGGTTTTAGGAAGAGCTTTTATCTGTTGGTCCAGTTGGTTTTTTTCTTCAACCAGAGATCTCCGCTGCCGGATTAACGTCTGGTAGGCGGGGTGCTCGCGGGTGAAGCGACTCGCAATTTCGCCTTCCTGGATTTTCAGCTCATTGATTTTTGCTTCCAGCCCCACACTTCGTCCCAGTACTGATTGTGTTTCCATGGTCAAATCCACAGATTCACTTTCCAACCGATAGGCATTCAGCTTTTCTTCCGCAGCCGTCAATTTTTCCTTAATTTCAGGCAATTGTTCGCCAAGAAACGCTAGGCTATTTTTCGCTTCTGCCGAGCGACGCGCTATATTCTGCAATACGTAAACGTTGCTGATCGTATCGAGAACTGCTTTGATTTGTTGCTTGTCGGGCCCCGTCGCTGTCATGGACAACATGCCCGTTTTCCCAATTTCTCGGACTGACAACATCCCTCGTAGTCGGTTAATCGCTGCGATTTCGGGTAAACGAGTAATTAAGACTGGCTCGCCGCCAAACACCCAATCAGTGATAAACAAACGCACACTTCCATCTTCACTGACAATCGGTTTTCCAAGAGGAGCCGTACCCACAAGGCCGCCCTCAAAGTACAATGCCGGCTGTCCTTTCTCCTCGATAATCTTGAATGATCGACCCAAAAGACGGTCTGGCACATTAAAGGCACTGACCTTTATAAAAGTTTCGCTGTCACGATAACCCGCAAATGCGGGTCGAGGTAAGAAAGGCGGCGCAGGATCAGGAGCCGTCATTTTTCCCCACAGGGAATTTCGCTCAGGCTGGACTTGAATATCCATTTTGAGCTGTGAAATCACCTCTCTGAGAATCATGCGCGAGCGAAGAATTTCAATTTCAGCCGCAGTGGAGGATTCCTGCTCAAACATCTGATTGAGTTCAGAAAGGCCGGGCACACCACTGCTTTTCTGCTCAACCTGTAAGAGCGCATCGCCTTTATAAATAGGCGTGGCAAACATGACATAGCTAATCGCTGCCAGCATCGCAACCACTGCCGTGGATGCAATTAATAGCCAATGCTCCACGAGCACGGCCAGCAGGAGTGCGAAGTCGATATCAGGCTCTGCATCGTTAGCTGATAGATGCCGTTTCATGCTGTTATTTTCTGCCATTCGTTTATAAACCGGTTGTATACTTCTCGACCCTGGGACTTTCTACCTACTTACCCCTGATCCCTAAATTTTTTTAGCCCACGCGTGCGCGGCACTATCCATTAACAAATAAATAGACTCGAAAGCCTCACGCCCTCGCTTATAGGGATCCGGAATGTTATGTCGCCCATTCCAATGGCTTGCTAGAAACGTCTTTCCGCTAGCTTCTGGAAACTGCCGAGAAAGACGCTCCTTCTGATGCGCTTCCATCACCAGAATCAAATCGTATTCAGCACACATTGCTGAACTCAGTTTACGTGCTATATGCTTAGGGCAAGTGAGCCCATGATTTTCAGCGACTTGCCGCGCTGTGGCATCCATATCTTGGCCCTCCAACCCAACCAGCCCTGCTGATTCAACGATTTTCTCGGGCCTTAGTGCTTTGAGTTGTGCAGCCAAAGTGGGACTTCTACAAATATTTCCATCACAGACAACCAGAATCCGGTTGAACATGCTTAATCCCTCAATTTATCTTCTGTACTGCTCCCCAAATACAACGCACTAACCGAAGGCAAAATCAGACTAAGCACGCGGTTCCACTTGGCCAGAGGCGCCGCAGTAACATAAACAATATCCCGCTCTTGTAACGTAAAGCTGTCTGCCAGTACCAGAGCTGCGGCATCTTTTGCATTTAGCTGATAAACATCAATACCATGATCTGCTGCCAAAGGAGCCTTGCGGAAGACAAACACCCCTGAAGCATCGGATTGACGCTGGTCAAAGCCACCATTTTCAGCTAACGCTTCCGCCAGCGTTATACCATTGCGCCCCATCTTCAGGCTGGCAGCTTTACCTACCTCACCAAGAACAAACACTTTCGCATCCGTCACCGGGTTTACGTTAATAACATCATTAGGCTGCAGCAGGATATTCTGGCTGGTATTGCCATACTGATAGATGTCACGCAACGAAAGGCGATAATCCTTGCCATTACGGGTAAGAACGACGCTACTCCAGTCCGCTGCTTCTGTGAGCCCGCCCGCTTCGCCAATCGCGTCAATTAATCGAGTAGGCACATTCGTCACCGGAAACAAACCCGGTTTATCGACTTCACCGGTAACATAGATTTTTTTGTGGCGAAAGGCTGCGATAGATACATCGACTTGTGGATCTTCGATGTATTTAGAAAGACGTCGGGTAAGCATGTCTCGTATTTCCGTTACCCGCAGCCCTTCAACACTCACGATCCCTACGTACGGGTAAAAAATAGTGCCATCACTATGAACCCAATTCCCCGACTCAGCCGAACTGCGCAAAGAACCGGCAGGAATAGTCAGCTCGGGGTGATCCCAAACCGTAATCTGCAGCACGTCGCCCGGGCCAACCAAATAATGGTAATCCTCATCGGACAAATCGATAGCCGGAGGAACGCCTCTGTCAACCGGATGTATATCTTGTTTTTTGAGTATCCCCGTTCCAATTGAATGAACTTTTACTACATCAGGAAGCGGCGCGCCTTCTGATGAACCATCCTCATCATCCAGAAACCAACCCGGAGTTGGAGAATGATAGGAACCCGGCACAACCGTACAGCCTGCCAATAATGCCAACAAGCCAGCAGCCAAAAATTTACCGAGTGGACTCATAAATACCTGCATAAACTCTGTTACCAATTGATGTCGCGGGTCCACTGAAGGCCAGCGGTAAACCGCTCCCGCTTTTCATAGGTGACTACGGCTTCATTCGTAGTAGAAAGCAACCAGTTCAGCCGGCCGCCCAGTAAGGGGTGGCCGATGCGCAATTCAGCCAGGGTGATGTCTTGTTCGTCTGCGGCCTGAAGAATTTCGTCCCCATCGATATGCAGCACTGCGCGGGTGCTCCCCCCGTCATTCAGGGTCGCTCGGGAAAGGCTCAGAGAGACCGTCACATCGTTACGAAAAAACTGCTGCATACCCAGGGTGGTGACTTTGGCGTCACCCTCCCAAGTACTGGCCAGGTTACGGCCATGGTAACGGAAACCGGTCTTGTAGGTGCTGTGCTCGTACATAACATTGTGGCGTCGATCACCAAACCAACTACCCGCCACCGTCTCGGTGGCTTCAGCAAAGAAACGCTGGGAGCCTTTTCCCCAGCCGGTGACTATATCGATACCGGCGAGAGACGATCGCTTGGAGGGCAGGCCACCGGCTTCATCTTCACCAATGAACTGGCCATAAATCCCCAGTGGCACATCACCGGGATTCAACGACAGACGAAAATCCACACCCCCGATTTGATTACTGGGGTCATCATCATCATCGAAACCTGACGTTTCGCCGTTATCCCGGCCAATGGTCGCGTCCCAGAAAGCCTGAAAGTTCTGCGGACGCCCTTCCCCGCCCCACTGAGCCAGCCGCGTGAGGCCGATTTGTAGCGAGTCCAGCGGTTTGAAGACAAAGCGTGCACCTAGCACATGGGCATCGGGCACAGCCCGGTCTTGTTCCTGGCGCCCGGCAATAAACTGTAAATCCCAAGGGCCGATCCAGCTGAGCCAAGGGCTTTGCGGAGCCAGCGGCATTTGCCGAGACAGCCACACTCCGGGTATCGGGCGGGCATTGTTGGAGAGCGCCAACGAGCTTTGCCAGCCCGGCCCCCACCAGCGGTCGATAGCGCCTACGCCCAGCTGCCAGTTGCCAACAATGCCGGCCAGGTAACTGTCATCCATGCGCACATATTCATTGTCGCGATCGCCATCCACATACCCGATGGCCAATCGCCCCGCCCAACGATCACCCATGCCATAAAGTGTCACTTGGCTGGTCTGTTCATCTTCCACTTGGGTGTCAAAGCTGGTGTAAAGGGGCTCTTGATTGGCCACCCCCAAAGTAATAGAAGCACCACGGGTGCTTTGCTTGGCTTGGCGGAGGGCTTTTTCAAGGAAGGCAGCATGCTGGCTTTCACAGCGTTGTGTTTCCGCTTCCGGGAGACTATGGCGGGCAAGGCGATAACCCTTCATTAGGGCGGCCCAGCTGATTGGCCAGCTGAGCGTCACTCCCTCTAGGCAGCCTTGAGATTGCAGCACCTCAATGTGATGGCGTGCAGCCAGATCACCAGCCGACACCCATGGAGAGGAAGCCTGTGCGCTGCTTGCAGCCAAAAGGGCAAAGCCCGCAAAATAACAACGAGTTGATCGTAAAGAAAACGACACTACGGACATCCTATCCAGCTGTTTAACATCATGGGGGCGAATTATTAATGCTTTTTTTTGTCATCCATATGACAAGCTGCGGCATTTTACCGTTTGTTTACCGTAATGCGAATGGTCTTCAATACTAAACCAACGTAATTACTACTAATTAATGACACAGCCCCCTTGATGACTAGGGATACGATTAGAAAAAATACCGGATTTTGTCTAACAATCTAGCAGAGGAAAGTTAGCGCGCTGGCCCGTTACAGAAAGCCAGAGAGAAGATAAGGAAAGCGAAGAAAAAAAGGTCGGCTTTCAGCCTTTGGGCTGTAATGGCCTAAGCCGACAATGGAATGAAGCGCCCGCCTTAAAGGCTTTGCAGGGCATCGCGTATGGGGGTATCACCAGAGATGACGTCGAACTCTTGGTTACGAATCTCCATTCGGGTGACTTCCGCCAGCACCTTGGCCACATCTTCTCGGGAGATTTCCCCGAAACCCTTTATTTTCTTCTCCAGCCTGATTTTCCCCAGCGGTGGCTCTTCGATGAGGCTGCCGGGGCGGACGATGACATAATCTAGCCCGCTGCTGCGCAGGTGATTGTCTGCATTGCCTTTGGCTTCGAAGTAATGGCGCATTTTTTCCGGGCCGCTGGCAGGGTCATCTGCGCGCATGGAGCTGACTATGATAAAGCGGCTGGCGCCCTGCTCTTTTGCTTGATCCACCAGTGAAATGGCACCGTTCTGGTCCACATCGATGGTTTTATCCGGGCCGGTGTGAGGGCCGGAACCGGCGGTGAATATGACAGTATGCTGCCCTTTCAGGGCATCCCGGCAGTCGCCCTCCAAATCTGCCACCACCACATCGGCGGCTCCCAGCTCTTTGAGTGACTGTGCTTGGGCGGCATCGCGGACCATGGCGGTCACGTGGATGTTGTCGGCGGCCAAATGAGGAATCAGCCGGCGGGCAATTTTTCCGTTTGAACCTGCAATAAGAACGTTCACGCGGGTCTCCTTTTCCGGTTGGTTAATAACAGGGGTTGTGATGGCGCGGAGGACTTTCAAGGGTAACCGGTGTGTGTAGGTCAGATTGACCCAAGAGCACAGAGAGCCTGAGAGGCGTAACCGACATTTCATCATTATGGATGGGCAGCAAGGCTTGGTTGTCGGCTTACGGCTACACCTAAGTCGACCTACACAATCACTAGGATTCACCCGATGTTGCACCTCAAGGCGTGATCATCACTGTCATGGAGACATTTATGCGCCCGATACTACTGATAGTGAGCCTGATTATGCTCAACGCCTGCCAAAGCACACCCCGCGCCCCCATTGAGGTGGCCGCCCCCTTCGACCTAGACCGTTTTATGGGCAAATGGTATGTGATTGCCAATATTCCTACTTTTCCCGAAAAAGGCGCTTATAACGCCACGGAAACGTACCGCCGGGCCGGGCCGAATGAAATTGCCACCACCTTTACCTTCCGTAAGGGCGGCCCAGAGGGTGAGCTGAAGACCATGACTCCCACCGGGTTTGTGAGCGAAGAAAACCCGGCGATATGGGGGATGCGGTTCCTCTGGCCATTTAAGGCCGACTTCCGGGTGCTGTACGTAAGCCCGGATTACCAGGCCACCATTGTGGGCCGGGAAAAACGCGATTACCTGTGGATTATGGCCCGCAGCCCTGAGATAGAAGCCAGCACCTACCAACACTTGCTGGAGACCGCCAAGGCCCGCGGTTACAGCCTGAACAAGCTGCAAAAAGTACCCCAGCTGTGGTGATGTTTGTTGCTGGCGCGCGCCGGCTAACGGGGTAGCCACCTCTGCCGGCCTATCGCCATTATTCTCATGCTGGTGCCAGCGTAACGGGAATGCCATTGAGCTGTGCCATGGCCGTTACCGCTTCCACCCGCTCGGTGCCCAGCACATCGTTGATGCTGCTGCCCACTGTACTCCGGGCAATGCCCAACTGAACGCCCGCGCGATCATGGCCCCAACCATGGGGCACGCTGACCACACCGGGCATGATGTCGTCACTGAGGGTGGCCGGTAGCGTTATGCTGCCGGCACTGCCGCTAATGAGCACATCTGCGCCCTCTTGCACCCCCAACCGTTCTGCATCCACAGGGTGGAGCATGGCGCTGAAACGGCCTTTGCCTTTGATTAACCGTTGGCTGTTGTGCATCCAGGAATTATTGCTACGCAGATGACGGCGGCCAATCATCAGCAGCTGATTGCCTTGCGGGGCATCGGGCACCGGCAGCCCTTGCAGTGCCCGGTGATACAGGGCAGGAACCAGATTGATCCGTTGATTGGGGGTATAAAGGCGTTGTGGCAGCATGGGCACCAGCGGCCCTAAATCAATGCCATGGGGAGCGGCTTCCAAGCGCTTTAACGTTAGCCCACCGCTGTTGCCACGCAGCAAACGCCAAGCCACTTTAGGCAGGGTGTGCAAACCCTTTTCCCTCAGCTCGGCCAGGGCTTTGCCGCCACTACCATAGGGCCCCAGGCGCAGGCCCAAATCGATAATGCCCCGGTCGCCTAGCGTGCGCATAAAACGATCGGTGGCGGCAGACTTCAAGCGGCTGCGGCGACTGCGGGCGTTAAGACGGTTCAACCGTGAGGTGAGCCCGAGCAGGATTTCCCAATCGTGCAACATGCCTTCCGGGCGAGGCACCAACGGTGGCGTGTAT
>OJBO01001014.1_pt1 | contig 12092 bp, 7 predicted proteins | sample 1590461 | NCBI WGS metagenome assembly OJBO01 (sample SAMN05416836, study PRJEB24817) | seawater metagenome | isolation source: Sea water | place: Canada:Atlantic | collected 2013-07 | reverse complement strand
CTTTCAGGCCGAATGAGAAGTGCATGGCCTCGTCCCGAAGGATGTACTGCAATTGTTCGCCGGTGCCGCGCATCAGGCCCCGGCGCTGCAGGGCGAAGATGGGGCTGAAGCCGTTGTAGAACCAGGTGCCTTCGAACACGGCCGCGAAGAACAGGTAGGACATGATGAATTCCTGCAGGTCGTCCTTGTTACGCAGGTTCATGTCCGGGCGCATGGCCGCATCCAGCCGGCGGTTGGCAATCTGGATCTTGCCGTTGATAGCGGGTACCACGCGGTAGCGGTTGTAGATCTCGCTCTGGTCCAGGTTGAGGGTTTCGATGCAGTGCTGGTAGGCCCAGGTGTGCATGGCTTCCTCGTATACCTGCCGGGCCTGGTAGATCTGTAGCTCCGGCGCGCTCATCTTCTCCATCACCGCCAGGCCGATGTTGCGCATGGCGAGGATGTCGGAAGTGGTGAGGTAGGCCAACACGTTCTCGTACACATGTTTTTCCGGCGCGGTCAGCCGGTGGTGGTAGTCGTGAACGTCCTGGGCCATGTTCACGTCCAGGGGGGTCCAGTGGTTTTTGTTGGCGTTCATGAAGTACTCCCAGGCCCAGGGGTACTTGAACGGTGCCAGCTGGTTGATGTCGGTTTCGCCGTTGATGACGCGTTTGTCGTCCACGTTCACCGGTGCCGGGGCGCCGGGAGGCGCCGCTTTGGATTCCGTTTTTGGTTCGTCGTCCCAATCAAGCATGGTTTTGCCTCGAAATCGTTAAGTGAGCAGTTACTGACAGGCTTCGCAGTCCGGATCGTCGATGCTGCACACCTGGGGTTGGGGCGCGGCAACCGGAGCGGTTTTTTCAGCGCCGGTGGCACCCAGGGAGCGCAGGTAGTAGGTGGTTTTCAGCCCACGTTCCCAGGCCAGCTGGTACAGGGCATCCAGCTTTTTGCCGCTGGGCTCGGCCATGTACAGGTTCAGGCTCTGGGCCTGGTCCAGCCATTTCTGGCGCCGGGCCGCGGCCTCCACCAGCCACCTTGCGTCGATCTCAAAGGCAGTGGCGTATCGCGCTTTCAGTTCGTTCGGGATGCGGTCGATTTGCTGCACGCTGCCGTCGAAGTATTTGAGGTCGTTCACCATCACGTTGTCCCACAGTCCTTCGGCCTTGAGGTCCCGGACCAGAGAGGGATTCACCACGGTGAACTCGCCGGAGAGGTTCGATTTCACGAACAGGTTCTGGTACGCCGGCTCGATGGACTGGGACACACCCACGATGTTGGAAATCGTGGCAGTCGGAGCGATCGCCATCACGTTGCTGTTGCGCATGCCGTTTTTTGCGATCAGTTCGCGTACGGGAGACCAGTCCAGCCGGGCGTTGGTGTTCACAGACAGGTCCCCTTCCCGGCGGTTCTCTTTGAGCAGGTTGATGGAGTCGATGGGCAGGATGCCCTGCTGCCAGAGTGAACCCTCATAGCTCTCATAGGCACCTCGCTCACCCGCCAGCGAAGCTGAGGCGCGGATGGCGAAGTAGCTGAGTTGCTCCATGGCAACGTCAGCGAACTCAACCGCTTCCGGGCTGGAATACGGCAGGCCCAGTTGATAGAGCGCGTCCTGGAAGCCCATGAGGCCGAGGCCAACCGGGCGATGCTTGAGGTTGGAATTGCGGGCCTGGGGCACGGCGTAGTAGTTGATGTCGATAACGTTATCGAGCATGCGCACGGCGGTGTTTACCGTCTGTTCCAGGCGCTGCACGTCCAGCTCGCCGTTGGCAATATGGGCCGCCAGGTTCACGGAACCGAGGTTGCATACGGCGATCTCGTCGGCACTGGTATTCAGGGTGATTTCTGTGCACAGGTTAGAGCTGTGCACCACGCCCCGGTGCTGTTGGGGAGAACGCAGGTTGCAAGGGTCCTTGAAGGTAATCCAGGGGTGGCCGGTTTCAAACAGCACGGTGAGCATCTTGCGCCAGAGCTGCTTGGCCGGGATTTTCTTGAACAGCTTGATTTTTCCCTGCTCTGCCAGGGCTTCGTAATGCTCGTAGCGTTCACGGAAGGCGTTGCCGTACAGGTCGTGCAGATCCGGCGCATCGCTGGGAGAGAAAAGGGTCCAGTCACGGTCTTCGCGCATGCGCTCGATCAGCAGATCGGGCACCCAGTTGGCTGTATTCATGTCGTGGGTTCGGCGGCGTTCGTCGCCGGTATTCTTACGCAGTTCCAGGAATTCCTCGATGTCCAGATGCCAGCTTTCCAGGTAGGCACACACCGCGCCCTTGCGTTTGCCGCCCTGGTTCACCGCCACGGCGGTGTCGTTGACGACTTTCAGGAAGGGCACCACGCCCTGGCTCTGGCCGTTGGTTCCTTTGATGTGGGAGCCCAGCGCACGGACTGGCGTCCAGTCGTTACCCAGACCGCCCGCCCATTTCGACAGCATGGCGTTATCGCGGATGGCGCCGTAGATGTCTTCAAGATCGTCGCCCACCGTCGTCAGGTAACAGGACGACAGCTGAGAATGGCGGGTACCGCTGTTGAACAGCGTGGGTGTGGACGCCATGTAATCGAACGACGACAACAGGTTGTAGAACTCGATGGCCCGGGCATTCGGGTCGTCTTCGCGCAGGGCCAGGCCCATGGCAACGCGCATGAAAAATACCTGAGGCAATTCCAGGCGGGCCTTGTTCCAGTGCAGGAAGTAACGGTCGTACAGGGTTTGCAGACCGAGGAAGCCGAACTGCAGATCCCGTTCCGGCTGAAGGGCTGCACCCAGGCGCTCCAGATCAAAGGCGGCCAGCGCGTCATCCAGCAATTCGTACCGGATTCCCGCCTCGACAAAGGCGCTCAGTGCCTGTGGATAAATCTCAGCCAATGGCAGACTGATGGGCAGGCCCAGGGCGGCGGCATTCTCCAAACGCAGCTGTTCCAGCAGAAGACGGGCGGTGACCGCACTGTAATCCGGCTCCCGCTCAATCCGGCTGCGGGCCGTCATGATCAAGGCCGACAGCACGTCTTCCTCGGCAATGCCGTCGTACAGGTTGGTCAGGGCATCGTCCACCAGGGAATCACCGTCGATGCCCTCCAACCCTGTGGCGGCCTGTTCCACCTGCAGTTTCATCAGGCCCAGGTCCAGCGGAGCAATCTCGCCACTGGTCTTTTTCACCGTCAGATGGGGGTGCGCCTCGACCGGCGCATGGCGGGCGCGCTCGCGGGCATGCTCTTCCCGATACAGGACGTAGGCGCGGGCCACCTTCTGTTCTTCGGCCCGCATCAGGGCCAGTTCCACCTGATCCTGGATGTCTTCGATATGTACCTTGCCACCAGCCTTCAGGCGACGGCCAATCGCCTGGATAACCTGGTCGGTCACCCGGTGTACCGCGTCATTGATACGCGCGGAACCGGCGGCGGTGTCGCCCTCAACTGCGAGGAAGGCTTTGGTTACGGCGATGCTGATCTTCGAGGGGTCGAAGCCGACAAGCGTGCCGTTGCGCTTGATGACCTGAAGGGATTCGGTGTCCGTGTGCGAGGTTGGCCGGGGTTCGGCCAGGGCTGAGGCAGACATGCAGTGTTCTCCTGAATACGCGTTGAGTTCCTTTCACCATCGCGTACGCAGGGGCACACCTCGCCATGGGAATGGCTGGGCATAACCGGTCTGCTCACCCTGGGTCGCGAAGGTGCAGTTGGGAGCCGTAAGGCTCCTTCATCCCTGGCAGGTCTTCGGACTCAGGGGCGTGAATCGTTCGATTCGGCCTCGTGTGGCGACTTCCCGGCTTTCGCCAGTGTCTTGATGCCACGCTTGTTCCCCAATACCGCTGCGCGTCAGTTCCGGAGTCTCACCGGATTCCCGATACCAGAATGGCTGAGATGATCACACGTTGACCGAGTTGGTTACGCGCTGATCACTACATCTGGTATTTGACCAAGGATAGAAACACTATATACAGGTCCACTTTTCAGGACAAGGCACTTTCCGGTAAAAGATCTGTCTGCAACGGAAACACCCTGACAAGAGGAGAGGCACTATGGAGAAGGTCGGATACAAAAGAATCTGGGGCCCGCTCCTCATTTCCATGCTGCTGTCTGCACCGGTCAGTTCGCAAGAGAGTACATTGACACCCTTCTCCCAGATGCAGTCCCTGAACGATGGCTGGGAACCCCTGGAATTTCCCAAGATCGATCAGCTCAGCCGCTATGAACTGACAACCGAATACGGTCAGCAGGTCGTGCGGGCGACCACGGACGGCGGTGCGTCGGGACTGATCGCACGGGTCAGGCTGGAGCCAACCGATTCGCTGATTCTGCAATGGCGCTGGAAGGTCTCGAATGTCTTCGAAAACGGGGATGCCCGGGAAAAGTCCGGGGACGATTACCCGGCAAGAATCTATGTGGCGTTCGAGTTCCAGCCCGAGAAGGCGGGGTTTTTCGAGCGCGCCAAACGCAAGACAGTCGAGGTGTTATTCGGTGAGTCCCTGCCGGGCAATGCCCTCAACTACATCTGGGCCAATACTCTCCCGAAGGGCGAGATTGTGCCCAACCCGTACACCGAGAAAACCATGATGATTGCCGTGAATTCCGGATCAGAACAGGTCGGCGAATGGGTCACGGTGGAACGGGATATCATGGCCGACTATCGGGAAGCGTTTGGCGAGGAACCACCACCGGTCGTGGGCATTGCCATCATGTCGGATTCGGACAACACCGGGGAGAAGGCCACGGCCTGGTATGGTGATATACAGCTGCGGAAGGGCTCTTGAGGACGGCCTGTGTGCTAGCGGTATTGCTCCGGAAAACCGGGAACCACAAAACCTTCATTCAGCTTCCGCAGTGGCGGGACATCGCCCTTTTCTGCAAGACGAATATAAGCGTCGTCAAACGCATCCCGTAGCAGCGCGGCCCGCGGATTAGCCAGCGAAAACAGCCAGGCGAGGTTCCTGGAGCGCACCTCGGACTCACGAATCATGCTGTCAGCGGGCATCTCGAGCGTGTCGATCACCGGTTGTCGATAATCCAGCAAATAATCGCCGCGCCCGCGCTTGAGCATATCCAGAGCCGAGCGATGGTTAGGCGCTTCGGTAACTCGAATCGAGCCCTCACTCTCCAGCCATGAGAGCAGACCACCGTAGGTGTAGCCGCCAATGACAATGACCGTTTTTCCCAAGAGCCTGTCGAAGTGATCAACTGGCGGGGTTTGCTCCAGATACCAGGCGCTGAGCTGAACCGGCAGCGGGCTCGCCCAGCTTTCCAGTACTTCCCCATCCAGCGCAGGAATGTTCGTTACTCCTGGCCAGGCGTCAATCTTGCCGTTGGTTAGATATAAATAGGCCCTTGATACCGGGAGATAAAGGAACTCGGCCTCAAACCCTGCCTCACGGGCTACTTTACGGGTTATTTCGATGAAAGATCCCTCAGCCTGGCCATTCTCGGCTTGGTATGTAATCGGGGGAAACTCTACATAGGCAATGCGCAGAGTCTTGTTCACGGATTCCGAAGCGGCAAGGGCGGCGGACGTAAATAATAGACCTGCCAGCAATATCCAAAGCCGGACAACAATCAAATGCATGACTTCAGTGAGTCGGGAAGAATGGACCGGGCAGTTTCTGGGCATGGAATCCGTATTGTTCGGGACTGTTTAGCCAAAGATTAACAGACCCGGGAAGATCTGCACTGACACCGCCCGCAAAAATCCGGACAGAATGTCAAATATAGTTAAGAACCATATACAGACCGACACCGCCCATTACCAGCATGTAGGGAAACGCCATCACCACCATCTTGCCGTAAGACAACCGAACCAGCGGCGCTATGGCAGACGTCAGCAGGAACAGGAAAGCCGCCTGGCCATTGGGAGTCGCAACGCTGGGAAGGTTGGTACCGGTGTTGATGGCAACTGCCAACTTCTGGAAATGCTCGTAGCTGATGGCCCCCGCATCCAGAGCCTGTTTGACTTCACTGATATACACAGTCGCTACGAAGACGTTATCGCTGATCATTGAGAGCACGCCGTTGGCAATGAAGAACATGCCAGGCTGACGGGCTTCAGGAAGCGACAGCACGTAATCAATAATCGGCTTGAACAGGTGCTGTTCGTGGATCACCGCAACCACCGCGAAAAACACCACCAGCAGCGACGTAAACGGCAGGGATTCCTGGAAGGCCTTGCCAATCTGGTGCTCGTCGGTAACGCCGGTGAAGGAGGTAATCAGGATGATGACCAGCAGGCCAATCAGGCCGACCTCGGCGAGATGGAAAGCCAGGCCCACCACCAGAATTGCAGCCGCAAAGGCCTGTACCCAGAGCGCGGCCTGATCAGCCTTGGTACGCTTGGTCCGCTCGTTCTCCGCAAACTCTTCCAGCACCTGACGCACAGGCTTGGGCAAACGCCCGCCGTAGCCGAACCAACGCAGCTTCTCCAGGGCCCAGCAGGTAAATAAACCAGCCGCCAATACCGGCAAACTCACTGGCGCCATGTGCAGGAAGAAACCGGCAAAGTCCCAACCCACGACTTTGGCAATCAACAGATTCTGGGGCTCACCCACCATGGTGGCAACGCCGCCCAAGGCGGTACCGATAGCACCATGCATCAACAGGCTTCGCAAGAACGCCCGGAAATTTTCCAGATCTTCACGGTGCAGCTCGATTACTTCGTCATCGCTGCCGGCGTTGTGATCCTTGTGCTGGTAGCCTTTGCCGGAGGCCACCTTGTGGTAAACCGCGTAAAACCCGACCGCCACGCTGATAATAACCGCAGTAACCGTCAGAGCATCGAGGAAGGCCGAAAGCAGTGCTGCTGCGCTACAAAACAGCAACGATAACGCCGACTTGGAACGCACACCCACCAGAATCTGGGTGAAAGTCACCAGCAGCAGCTCCTTCATGAAGTAGATGCCCGCCACCATGAACATCAGTAGCAATATCACCGGGAAGTTGGTGAGCACTTCCAGATAGACCGCATCCGGCGTGGTCAGGCCAATCAGCAACGCCTCCACTGCCAGCAGGCCACCTGGAAGGAGCGGGTAACATTTCAGTGCCATGGCCAGGGTAAAGATAAATTCGGCAATCAGAAGCCAGCCGGCCGTGCCCGGCCCCAGGGTCCACATGACAATCGGGTTGGCGATGAGAAACAGCAGGATGACCTGCTTGTACCAGACGGGCGCCTTGCCAAGGAAGTTGTGGGTAAAGCCGGAGATAACGGTATTGGGCATTACGGAAATCTTCTGAGAAAACGGGTTATTGGTATTATGTGCCAGCAGGCCCGCATCCTCCTTGATATTTGCGTACCGGGGTATGGGCCAAAGGTACAAAATGAAGACCGATTTTGGTCTTACTAACAAGCAAATGGGGAATGGGCGCTGATCAACACAGATATCTTCGTAGTATTACTTGATCAACAAAAATGTAGCGCGCGTATTTTAACCGATTTGCGTGGCTGTGAGGTCGCTTTGTGAAAAAAATACACAAATGTTCTGGGAGAAGGGCACTGATGGGGTCTATTGAGAAAATTTGTCGGAGCCGGCGCGTCCCTGCGCCGGGAGGATAATGTAATCAGAACCGGTAAGTAACCGAACCTGTGACTTCACGGCGGGTGCCGTAGGTGCCCGAGCTGTCGAAACCCGTTGCCACGTATTTCTCGTCCAGCAGGTTCTGGGCATGCAGGCCTAGCGACACCTGGCCAATGTCGTAGGTAACAGCGGCATCTACAAGGGTTACATCCGGTACTTCCAGGGCGGAATTGGCCGCGTTGAATGCCGCGCCAAAACTCTCGCCGATGTAACGCACACCGGCGCCCAACCCCAGGCCCTGCAGCATGCCGCCCCGGAAGCTGTATTTTCCCCACAAGGCCGCTTCATGCTCCGGTGTGTATTCCAGCGGCTCGCCCTCTTCCACCGGGTTGCTGGCTTTGGTGATCTCGGCATCGGTATAGCTATAGCTCGCGATCACATCCAGCGCATGGAACAGACGGGTGCGGGCTTCCATCTCAAGGCCCTGTGAGTTGGCCTCGCCCTTCTGCTCATTGGCGAAGGTCGATGGGTTGGTGGTCAGGTAGTCTTCCCGGGTCAGGTCGAACCAGGCCAGTGTCACCAGCGTGTCCGTATTGGGCTGGTACTTTACGCCCACCTCATATTGGTGTGCGGTTTCGGGCTCGAACGGGTTGCCGGCCGCATCGGTACCTGTGGTGGGGAGAAACGACTCCATGTAGCTCACATAGGGGGCAAAGCCATTCGCGAACTGGTAACTGGCACCGGCACGACCAGTGAAGGCCTCGTCTTCCCGGCTAGCTGTGGCGCCGGTGAGATTATTGAGTGTCTCGGAACGGGCCACGTCATACCGGCCGCCAAGGGAAACCGTCCAACGGTCTACCCGGATCTGATCCTGAAGGTAAATGCCGGTCTGTTTGAGTTGTCCGTCCTCGTCTTTAAACAACGGGGCATCAGGGACAGGCGCCCCATAGACAGGATCATAGATGTCCAGGTTACTGGCGGCCCCAAAGAACTGCCGGGATGACACATCGATATCCTGATGGTCGAGGCCGACCAAAACGGTATGTTCTGCCGAGCCCGTCTGGGCAGTCAACTGCAGCTGGTTATCCATGGCCAGTCCGTCAATGCGACCGAAACTGTCGAAGCGCGACCGGGTAATGGTTCTCTGATCCGCCAGCAAGCCGGTGGTGTAGATGGTCTGGTCGTCAATATCGTTACGGTAGTCCCGGACATTCTGACGCAGAACTATCTGGTCATTGATGCGGTGCTCAAACTCGTAGCCGATGGCACTCTCGCGACGCTCATAGGCATCGTACCCTGGCTCGCCGGTAAACCGGTTGTCAGGAATCGGGCCATTTGGGTTTGGCTCCAACGTGCCCTGCAACGGGTAACGTTGAGATGGCTGGGTATCGTCGTACTGCCAGTGCGCCAATACCGTCAGTCGGGTGGCGTCCGTGGGCTGCCAGGTCAGGCTGGGGGCCAGGTACTTTCGGTCGTCGTTGACGAAATCCACCTGGGTTTCGCTGTCGCGAACCAGGCCTACCAGGCGAACCGCGAGGGTATCACTGTCGTTCACCGCCCCACTGATATCAAAATGGCCCTGGACCAGATCGTTGGTACCAGCCTCAACGCGCACTTCTCGACGGGTGTCGAAAGTAGGACGTTTGGACACATAGTTCACCAACCCACCCGGGCCCGCTTGTCCGTACAGAACGGAAGAAGGCCCCTTGAGCACATCAATGCGCTCGGCGCCATAGGGCTCCAGGCTGTAACCGGCGGCAAACCCGGGGTTCGCCAGTTTCAGGTTGTCACGAAACAAGCCACTGGTGGCCACATCGAAGCCGCGTATTCTCAGAAACGTGGTGCGCGGCTCGAAACCAAAGGTCTCGCCTCGGGCGCCGGCTGTATAACGCAGAACTTCGCCCAGGTTGGCCGCGTTCTGGTCCTCGATCTGATCCGCTGTGACTGTGGAAATGGACTGGGGCGTTTCAACCACGTTGGTGGTTGTTTTCGTGCCGGTAACGGTCGCCTCTGCGGTGTAGCCATCACTCGGTGCGGTGCCGCTCGGTTCGGCGGCATCTGCCGATACTTCAATGGCATCCAGCTCGGTAATATTCGCTTCCTGCGCGTACACTATCGGGCTTGCCAGAACCCCGGCTATGGCCACGGCCAGGCCGGACGGGAGTAAGTACTGGCGATTATCACGTAACGAATTCATTGATCAGCTCCAAACAACGCGCTTTACAAGTTTAAGTGTAATGCGAATTATTGTCGTTTAGACCCGAGCTTTGGTATTCCAGAAGCCAAAAAACCTGTGCGCAATGCTATTTCTTGTGATTGGCCGCCCGTTGTCGGGGAGAAAAGCCGAACTCTCGGCGAAACGCCGTCGAAAAATTGGTCGCGTGGGTGTAACCCACCCTGTTCGCGCTCTGTTCAACACTGAAGCCTTGCTCCAGATAATGTTTTGCCAACCGAAGTCGGCATTTTCTGAGATAGTCGAACACCGGCACGCCGTACATCGCCCGGAATTTCGCTCGCAAGCCGCTTGGGCTCATGGCAGCCATCTGTGCGAGGTCCTTTAGGGTGTGGTCATGGTCCGGGGTGAACTCCAGATGCTGCCTTACGAGCTCAAGTCGCTGACGTTGCTGGACCGGAACCACCGGAGCATCCGGGGATTCATGCTCGTCGCCTGCCAGACCCAATCCGGCAAGCTGCAGCGCGAGGCCCTCCAAAACCAGGCTTTTCTGGGCGACGGTCATCGTGAGGCGTGCATGGGTCCGCAGCAACTCCTCGAACGGGTGGGGCACACTCCATTGACGCAGGGGAACCCTGGGAAGAATGGTCAGGTCTTGTAAGCTGGAGGAGACGTGGTCCAATGTTGCGCCGCGTGGGTCGAAAGCGAGTGCCACAATTTGCAGATGCTCTTGCTCAGGCTGGTGCGCCCGTAACGGATAGTCCGGGTGCAGCTGCATGCTGACAGCATTACCCGGTGACAGAACGTGTTCGACCGACCCGAGGGTAAGCTCAACGGTGCCATCCAGAACGACCAGCACAAGCAACGGCGCATGACCAGAAGAGACTGATTCATACGCCTGGAGCACCTGAAGCGAAGAAAACGTAAACCGAAAACCCGAAGCCAGGCTGTACTCGGCAATCTCACCCCGGGCAACGATACGGTCATCACTTCCGGTGTCGCCCTGGATGGCCGGAAACCGAAATTCTATGTCGTAAAGCTGCCCGAAACGTTCGAAATCTGCCTGACTGAATGTGTGCAACCTGCCCACTCCACGCCTATCCAACCTGGTCTGCTAACTGTGCCTCTGTTGTCCGGTTACGAGGTCAATGGAGCGTCCGTACCATAGTTGCCCGTTTTGGTGGAACGAAAGGTAAGGAGGGCCAGTTCAGGTAGTCAGCAAAAAAGTCTGCGTGCCGTGAAGGATCTATAAGCACAGAAACGCAGTCGTGGATATCACAGCAACCGTCGATGGGGGCGGCATGGTCCGGGTGCTGAAGGCTCTCCAGTGCCCGGAGAATCACCGCGTCCATACCGGCCCGCTCACCGCGATCGGAAAGGGCCCGGGAGACCAGTATGGCTGAGAGAGTCAGTTCGATGTGCATGCAGGATTCATCCCGCGGCCCGTGCAGGCAAGCAAGATCGAAGGCGCTGCCAGCCAGCGAGATAACATCCCGCCACTGCCCCTGCTCACTGCAGTCGTGGGCATTCTCCATCCAGAACAGCCAGAGGTCTTTGCGTTCTTCCAGCGGCAGGTCCGCGAACTGTTGGCGGTGATTGGGACACAGGAATTCCATCACGTTCTCCTTGTTTATTCACGATAATAATAATAATTATCATTATCGTGAAATACAAGAAAACGTTTATTCTGTGATCGAGTGTCAGTGAACAATAATGTTTGATAAAAACCGGCCTCATTTTCGCGCATTTTGAGGCCGAGCGATTTCTAAAGTTTGATACTTTACGGCCCAACAGAGAGATTCTCTCTGGCAATGGGGAGCAATAAAGTTTGATAAATTCTCTAAGTTTATAGTTTTCAGTGACTTGAGAATCACTTGCCACCCCAACTCACTAACCAAATACAAACGGTTCAATCTCTTCCGGATTCGCTACAACCAAAGGCTGCTCCTCCGGCTTAAACCTTTCCCTGCCCAAGAACACATTCAACGAGAGCATCAGGTAATGCACCATGGCCGCCCTTACACGGACATTCAGGTATCGCTCATCACCCATACCATAGTCCAAAGCCACCATTCGCTGTTGCGCTTCACTTAGTTCCGGATTGGGAATTAACCTAAGGTCAATCTGGCGATTCCAGTTTTCATCCAATGCTGGATCAGCCTCCGGTAGGGCTTCACCGATCACTTCGGCACCGGGTTCAATACGTGTGAGCACAAAATCCCGAAAGTTTTTATGCTTCTCGCACCATGCACGAGCATGCCAGCGTAGTCCTGAATAGACCAAAGTGTGAGGTGCAATAATGCGATCTTCCCCATCCGGGCTTGAATGTGACCGATAAACTAACTCCAGCCTTGATCTTTGTTGCGTTGCAACAACCACTTGCCTGACAACCGAAGGCGAAACAGCCCTATGGGGCTGTCTCTTATACACATCTGACGCTGCCGACGAATAGA
>OJBO01001013.1_pt1 | contig 12101 bp, 8 predicted proteins | sample 1590461 | NCBI WGS metagenome assembly OJBO01 (sample SAMN05416836, study PRJEB24817) | seawater metagenome | isolation source: Sea water | place: Canada:Atlantic | collected 2013-07 | reverse complement strand
ATGAGGGCATTTTAGCACCTCCTATTACGCGACCGGAATTAGTGTGCCACTACACTATTAATGGATCTACTGTTGTACGCAGGCTGATGGGAGTATATTAGTAACTCCTCAATGTAGGAAATAATAGAATCTGAAATAGGAGGATACTCTTCTATCGTTTCCCATTTTTCCCAGGTAGTGAATTCACCAATAGAGGCCGCATAAATTATTACAGGGTTTGATTCATTTTTAGCCCACCAAGCATGCTGCGACATTCGGGTTTTTGCACCCTGCAGAGTTTTTCCTATGTATACAAGTACGTCCCGTCCATATAGAGGATGGGTGCTGTAGATACTATAAAGTACGAGATTGGGGTCATGCTCTAGCTCCTCAAACTCCTCATAAGAATATGGCCCCTGCCAATGAACATCGTAGATTTTTCCCATAGGTCAACTTAACTCCTCCTTTTAAGCTCACAGCATACCTTCTAACCCCTTCCATGGTAAGCACACAAGGCGACCCCTTTCCTATTCCCCTCACAAATCGCAGGTACAAAAAAACCGGCCCTAAGGCCGGTTTCTCTGGAATATACGTCCAACAGCCGAAGCTTTTAGTCCATACGTTCCCACACAGTCGCGATACCCTGTCCCAAACCAATACACATGGTTGAAACACCGTACTTACCGTTGTTCTGTTCCAGAACGTTGATAAGTGTGGTTGAGATACGCGCGCCTGAACAACCCAGTGGGTGGCCCAGTGCAATGGCACCACCGTGGATGTTGATGCGGTCTTCGGCGATGTCTTTCAGCTTCAGATCTTTAACACATGGTAGTGACTGAGCAGCGAATGCTTCGTTCAGTTCCCAGTAGTCAATATCTGTTACTTCAAGGCCAGCGCGCTTCAGTGCTTTTTTGGTCGCTGGAACCGGGCCGTAACCCATGATTGCAGCGTCAACACCGGCAACGGCCATTCCGACGATACGAGCACGTGGCTTAAGGCCAAGTTCTTGTGCTTTTTCGTAGCTCATCAGTAGCATGGCTGACGCGCCGTCGGTGATCTGTGAAGAAGTACCGGCTGTTACCGTTCCGCCTTTAGGATCGAACGCTGGGCGTAGCTTGCCTAGGCTTTCAGCCGTGGTTTCTGGACGGATGGTTTCGTCAGTAGAAACTAAGATCTGCTTGCCGTCTGCATCGTGACCGTACATAGGTACGATTTCGTTGGCGAACTTGCCTTCGTCAGTGGCTTTTTGAGCTAAGCGGTGTGAACGCGCTGCAAACTCATCTTGCTGCTGACGGCTAATGCCGTGCATTTTGCCTAGCATTTCTGCAGTTAAGCCCATCATGTTTGAGGCTTTTGCAGAGTACTTTGAGGCTTCCGGGTTGTGATCAAAGCCGTGCTGCATGTCAACGTGGCCCATGTGTTCAACACCACCAACAACGAATACATCGCCGTTACCAGTTTGAATCGCTTGAGCTGCTGTGTGAATCGCAGTCATGGCAGAACCACATAGACGGTTTACGGTCTGTGCGCCTGCTTCTTTTGGCACTGATGTCATCAAACCAATCTGGCGAGCAACGTTAAAGCCTTGCTCTTTGGTTTGGTTTACACAGCCCCAGATGATGTCTTCGACTAACGCCGGGCTAACATCAGGGTTACGCTCGAACAGAGCGTTGATTAGATTTGCAGAAATGGTTTCTGCACGTACGTTGCGGAATACGCCACCACGGGACCGGCCCATAGGTGAGCGCACTGCATCAACAACAACGACGTCTTTTGGATTGTAAGACATGGTTCAAATTCTCCTAGTGCGCTAATTAACCGAAGTAGCTTTCGCCGTTCGCTGCCATTTCACGCATGCGATCGGTTGCCTTGTATAGATTGCCGAGGTCAGCGTACTTGTCACACAGTGCAACGAAGTCAGCCATGCCAACAGAATCCATGTAACGACATGCACCACCACGGAATGGAGGGAAGCCGATACCGAAGATCAGACCCATGTCTGCTTCAGCAGCGGTGTCTACAATGCCTTCTTCGATACAACGTGCTACTTCAATACACATTGGGATCATACAGCGAGCAATGATTTCTTCTGCGTCAAAGTCTTTCGCGTCTGCAACCACTGGCTTGATCAGCTCATAGGTAGTTGGATCAACGACTTTCTTCGGCTTGCCCTTCTTGTCGGTTTCGTACACATAGAAACCTTTGCCGTTTTTCTGGCCGTAACGTTCGTTTTCGAACATCACTTCCATTGATGACTTGAAGTCACCTTTCATACGGTCTGGGAAACCTTCAGCCATTACTTCATTGGCGTGAACACCGGTATCAATACCAACAACGTCAAGTAGGTAAGCTGGGCCCATTGGGAAACCAAACTTTTCCATGACTTTATCGATCTTGGTGAAGTCACCACCGTCACGTACTAGGCCAGCAAAACCAGCGAAGTATGGGAACAATACGCGGTTAACTAGGAAGCCCGGGCAATCGTTAACAACGATTGGGGTCTTGCCCATTTTCTTGGCGTAAGCAACAACGGTAGACACAGCTTCTTCTGAGGTTTTAGAACCACGAATAACTTCAACCAGTGGCATCATGTTTACTGGGTTAAAGAAGTGCATACCCAAGAAGTTTTCAGGACGCTTAAGGTCAGCTGCTAACAGGTCGATAGAAATAGTCGAGGTGTTAGAGGTGATGATGGTTTCAGGGCGAACTTTATCTTCCAGTTCAGCCAGTACCATTTTCTTAACTTTCGGGTTTTCAACAACGGCTTCTACGACCGTGTCTACTGTACCGAAATCGCCGTAGGTCAAGGTAGGACGAATGCGGTTTAGCGCTTCACCCATTTGAGCTGGCTTCATTTTCTTACGTTCAACACGCTTAGACAGTAGCTTGTTGGCTTCGTTTAAGCCTAGCTCGATACCGGCTTCAGCGATGTCTTTCATCATGATCGGTGTGCCTTTCAGCGCCGACTGGTAAGCGATACCGCCACCCATGATGCCTGCACCCAAAACAGCAGCCATGTTCGTCGGCTTCGCTGATTTGTCGTAATCTTTGGCTTTTTTCTTCAAGAACTGGTCGTTCATGAACAAACCGATCAGTGCGTTGCTTTCTGACGTTTTAGCCAGTTTTGCAAAACCTGCAGACTCAACTTCCAGTGCCTTATCACGGCCCATGGTGGCTGCTTTCTGCATGCTCTTGATCGCAACGATTGGCGCTGGGTAATGACCTTTGGTCTGGCCAGCAACGAAACCTTTTGCGGTTTCGAATACCATCATTGATTCCATGGAGTTCAACTTCAGTTTTGAAGTTTTCTCTTCACGGCGTGCCTGCCAGTTGATCTCACCAGCGATGGCAGACTTCAACATAGCGATTGATTGGTCGCGCAGTTTGTCAGCAGCAACAACAGCGTCTACTGCGCCGTCTGCCAATGCTTTTTCTGGCTTGTTTTCTGCGCCCATGCAAATCCATTCGATTGCATTGTCAGCGCCGATAACGCGTGGCAAACGTACGGTACCACCGAAGCCAGGCATTAAGCCTAGTTTCACTTCTGGCAGACCAACTTTTGCTTTGTCTGACATAACACGTAGGTCAGTCGACAGACACATTTCGAAACCACCACCCAGAGCGATGCCATTAATAGCAGTCAGGGTTGGTACTTCAAGGTCTTCGATTGTGCTGAAAATTTTGTTGGCTTCCAGGCCCCAAGCAGCGATTTCTTCTTCGGTTTGCTTAAATGCTTCGCCGAATTCGGTGATGTCTGCTCCGACGATGAATACATCTTTGCCGGAAGTAACGAGTACACCTTTAACTTCGCTGTTGCCCTTGATAGCAGCAACGGCTGCATTCAGGTCTTCGAGAGTGACGCGGTTAAACTTGTTAACTGATTCGCCTTGTAAATCGAATTTCAGTTCGGCGATTCCGCCGTCAATCAAGGTTACCGTGATGGCTTTACCTTCGTAAATCATCAACTGATCTCCACATGGTGGTTAGCTGTTGGCCTTTGTGTTCAGGCAATATGCTTGAACATGCCGGTTGGTGAATCAACACTAGTTGAAGTTGTTTATAAATCAAACAATTCATACGAGCGTTTGAATCTGAGTGGCACACGATCCTAGAATCCCATTAGAAAGTCAATAGAGCGGCGCTGGAATAGACTATGTGTGAACCAGTTCACGCCCTTGTAGCCGCGAACAAGTAAGAATTGTTATGCTTTGTCATATAATGTGTGATCTCGTATCCCACTTACTTAGAATCTATAAAAATTACCAATGGATGATCATCAGGGACTCAACATGAAACTCACACACGCCATTGCTCTTTTGATCATGATGATCTCTTCATCCCTGTCGTTGGCAAGCCCACTGAATGAAGATCTCCAGCAATTGCGTTTAAGTGTGACGGACGCCATGACCAGCTTTTATATGTACAACGGTCTGGAAGCCGACATGAAGTACGCCGCTAGAATTGATCGCGATATGGCGACCGCCTTCAACGCCCTGACCCGCATTACAGAAGGCAATCACTCAGATGAAGAACAGGCCTTTGTTCGCTCATTGCTTTCCGGATGGAATACGTTCAGCACATTAATGGATGAGTCACGAAATGATATTGCCACCAAAGGTTATCCCAATATTCGTTTAGTCGACGACATGGGCACCGCCTGTTTGGGCATCACCCAAGATGCAACTCGCCTGTATGAAATCGCCGCGAGAAATGGTGACACAAAATTAGATAATGTTATTCGTATCAGCCACAATTTGTCGTTTCAAATGGCTGAGATTACGGCGCAATACACTGGTCGTGGAACGAGTAATGTGGGCCAGGTATTTGTGGGGTATAACAAGTCCACTCCCAAAGAGATGGCCGAGAAATTCAGTAAGCAGCTTAACGAGTTAGATCAAGCAGTCAGGCCTGACGATAAGTTAAAAATTTCAGGAATTAGGAATAAGTGGGCCTTTCTTCATCGCTCAATTTCTAATTACAACGAGAACTCTGTGCCGTTCTTAGTGGTAACGTACAACGATCGGATCATTGAGAAGCTGAATGAACTGGCGATGCAATACCCTTAACTCAGCCTTCTCTCTCAAGCTGTAACCGATGTTAACTTCAAGCTTTAACCGATGTTAATATTTGGGTAAGAAACGCTTCGTAATTTTCAGCGGTGGCTGTTTTATGTTCTGCGGCCATTAATGTTACCCGGTTACTAAAGACTTCCAGCAATAGGATGTCGTCTTTTAAATCAGGCAGTAACGAGGTTAGTAACTCAGCGTCAGCTGCTGAACCTCGATCATGCCAAGCAAGCCCATCAGGTAAGCCATCGGATTCCCAACCCGCCTGTCCAACCACTCGCCACAACAAGATAGCCTTGTCGCGTTTGCTGCTGTCCATGAGCGTGTATGACGTCCCGGTGACGGCATCACGCACGCCATTTTTGGCAGACTCTGGCTTGAAGGTGAACTGCCGTACCTGCAAATGGCGTTTAATCGCATCAAGACGCAACGCCGCAAGACGCGTGTCTCGCGGGCTGGGTTTTAACCAATACACTGAGCCAAACACGATCAGCCCAATGAGTATTGCAATGGGCCACATCATTCGGTCATTTCCTCTAACTCAAGCCAGCGCCCTTCCATCTCATCAAGCGCTTCTTCCAGTTCGGTTAATTGCGCTAACGTTTTTTGCACGTAGTCGGCATCACCGCTGTAGAAGTCTCCGGCTTGTGTTTCTGCCAGTACTTTATCGCGCTTCGCTTCGGTGTTGGCGATTTGCTCGGGAAGCTGCTCTAGCTCGCGCTGTAGTTTGTAGGAAAGTTTCTTTTTCTCGGCGGGTTTGTCTTCTGCCTTCGCCGCCGGTTTATCATTCACCGGAGCGGAAGCATGCTTGGAAGTATTCACAGCCGCTTTGGCTGGTGCGTTTTTCTGGCGTTCCTGCCAGTCACTGTACCCACCCACGTGTTCATCAATATGGCCTGTACCGTCAAACACCCACAGTTGGGTTACGACGTTGTCGATAAAGGCTCGGTCGTGGCTGACTAATAATAAGGTGCCATCAAAGTCGATAAGGCGCTCTTCGAGTAATTCTAACGTTTCAATATCGAGGTCGTTGGTTGGCTCATCCATGACTAAGAAATTGCATGGTTTCAAGAAGAGCTTGGCCAGCATGACGCGGTTGCGCTCACCACCGGATAAGGCGCGTACTGGCGTTCGTGCTCGCTCTGGCGGGAATAGGAAATCACCGAGGTAGCCGATAATATGGCGGCTCTGGCCATTCACCATGACATGATCTTTGCCATCGGCGACGTTATCGGCAATGGATTTATCTTCATCAATGACGTTACGCGACTGATCAAAGTAGGCGACTTCAAGTTTAGTGCCTGTTTTGATACTGCCTTGCTGTGGCTCTAAGCGATCAAGTAGTAGTTTCAGTAAGGTACTCTTACCCACACCATTGGGCCCGACTAAACCTATACGGTCGCCACGCATCACAAGTGTTGAGAAGTCTTTCACCTGATACTGATCTTTCCAAGCGTAACTGATGTTGTCGACTTCAAAGACTTGTTTGCCGGAGTTGCTGGAGCTTGTCATGCTGATGTTGGCGGTGCCTACTCGCTCACGGCGCGCGCTGTGTTCTTTGCGCATTTCTTTTAAGCGCTCAACACGACCTTCATTACGTGTACGACGTGCTTTAACCCCTTGGCGAATCCATTTCTCTTCTTCCGCTAAGCGCTTATCAAATAATGCGCTTTGAGTTTCTTCATCTTCGAGGCGTTTTTCGCGGAATTCTAGGAAGCCACGGTAATCGCCCGTCCAGTTGTAAATATGACCGCGATCAAGATCAATAATGCGTGTCGCCAGCGATTGAACAAACGCCCTATCGTGACTAATAAAGACCAAGGCACCATTAAATTGTTTGAGCTGGGCTTCTAACCACTCGATGGTTTCTACATCCATGTGGTTGGTTGGCTCATCAAGAATCAATAGTTGAGGCTCTGTGACCAATGCTCGCGCCAACATTACTCGGCGCTGCCAGCCACCGGAAAGTTCATTAAAACCACTCTCAGCGGGTAGATTAAGGCGCTGGATAATGGCGTCCACTTTTTGCTGCATACTCCAGCCGTCGGCCGCTTCAATTTTACTCTGCAAGGCCGCCATTTTGTTCATATTGGCGTCCATACCACGATTAATCTCTTCATGGTAATCAGCAATCACTTGCCCTAATTCACCCAGCCCTTCAGCGACAACATCGTACACACGGTTATTGATGCCTTTAGGCAGCTCTTGCTGCAAGGCCGCAACACGGAGTGTGTCACCGTATTGAACCGAACCATCATCAGGTGTGACTTCACGGTTGATGATTTTAAGTAAGGTGGATTTACCCTCGCCGTTACGACCCACCACACACAAACGCTCACCGCTTTGAATGTCTAAATCGATTTTATCTAGCAATACATGATCGCCAAATGCGAGTTCAACCTGTTGTAAACGAACTAATACCATTGAAGCCCCTCCAGAAGTGGGCGCATGGTATCAGGAAACTTCTAGTTTTAATGCCTATATTGAATACCGATATCGCTCTCTTTTATGTCATGCAGTAACGGCTATAGTAACGACTGTAGTATCGGGCAGTAGAACCGACAGTCTCTTTACTGAAACAATCTGTAACTGAAGTTTTTGGCTATAGCCATTGTTTTCACACGGCTATACGGTTACAAACTCGTGTGCTTAATTTTAGGGAACACAAAAATGCCTTTTAATCTGAAACGCTCACATATCATTGTGCTCGTTATTGCCTTGCTTCTCGTTCTTTGGGTTTTATCAGGCCCTGCGCATGAAGCTGATACGACAGAGCGGCCGCTAAACCCTGAGGAAACCGGGTTCTCCGTGGGGTATAAGGTATTAAGCCCAGAGCAAAAAGCGCATTCCGTGCGTATATCAGCCCATGTAGCGGCGAACAGAACGGTCGATGTTATTGCCGAGGTCAGCGGCAAAGTGACGGCGATAACCGCCAAACGAGGCACCCAGGTTGCTAAAGGCGATTTACTCCTGAAGATTGATCCTCGCGATTTACCTGCGCGCTTGAAACAAGCCGAAGCACAACTGAAGCGCCGCCAACTTGAAACCGAAAGCACCCGCAATCTTTATAAGCGCGATTTAACCAATCAGTCTGCGGTTGTTATAGCGGAGTCTGAACTGGCTGAAGCCGAAGCTGAGTTAACGTCTATCCGTCTTGATCTTGAAGCCACGCAAATTCGTGCGCCCTTCGATGGGATTTATGACCAACGTTACGTGGAAGCGGGCGAGTATGTTTCTCCGGGGACGGCTTTAGTTCGAGTGATTGATAACCGCACCATGCTCATTAAAGGAGCGTTGTCAGAAAATCATATCGCGCTGGTGAAGTCTGGCGGTGATGCTCATGCCGAATTACCCGGCGGTGCTTCAGCCGAAGGAAAAATCCGTTACATCGCTAGCTCGGCTTCAGCAGATACTCGAACGTACGAGGTTGAAATGGAAGTCAGCGGTGATACTCGTAACATGTACGACGGCCAAACCGCGACGCTGTTTGTGCCTCAGGGCAAAGTCGATGCGTATATGATTTCACCGGCACTGCTGATCATCACTGAAGACAGCGGCTTAGGTATTAAAGTATTGGATGCCGATGACCGCGTGCAAATTTTACCGGTCGGCATTCTTGAAGCTGCCACCACGGGAGTTTGGATTCACGGCCCTTCTGGAGAATTACGACTGATCACGGTAGGCCAAGGTTTTGTGGATGTGGGCGAACAAGTGCAAGCGGTTGAGAGTTCTAACTCATCCTCAAAAAATAATGACGAGCTAACCGATGATACTAAGGCTAATGAGTCATGAAAGATTTGATTGAAGCGGCGATCAATCGCCACCGCACCGTCATTATGCTGTTTGTGTTGCTCCTGATCACAGGAGCCGCAACGCTTTATTCAATCCCTAAAGAAAGTTCGCCGGATGTCACAATTCCTAACGTGTACGTGTCGGTCGTGCACGACGGCATTTCCCCCGAAGATGCCGACACCCTGTTATATGAGCCGCTCGAAACACAACTTCAAGGGCTAGAAGGCCTGAAGGAAATGGTATCGACTGCGACATTCGGCCACCTGTCGATTCAATTGGAGTTTTATAGCAACGTTAATATTGATGATGCTTTAGAAGACGTCCGCAATAAAGTGAACGACGCCGTAGGCGAGTTACCTACTGACAGCAAAGAACCGGTGATTAAGGAAATCAACGTTGCGCTGTTTCCGGTCATGGTGGTGACTGTGTCTGGTGATGTTGACGAGCATATTTTATACCTGACCGCTGACGAACTGAAAAAGCGGATTGAGTCTTTACCCGGCGTATTAGAAGTCGATATTAAAGGCAAGCGTGAACAAGTCGCTGAACTAATTATTGATCCCGCAAAAATGGATAACTATGGGCTATCCCTAGCGGAGGTTGGTCAGTTACTTCGCAACAACAGCTTACTCGTGGCAACGGAAGATATAAACAACGAAGCTGGCCGTTTTAGCGTGAAAATTCCAGGCCGTATCAACGACATCGAAGGCCTATTGCGCTTACCAGTGAAAAGCGTCGGCGATCAGGTGGTGTTATTTCAAGACGTTGCCGTTGGTCGTCTTGCGTTTAAAGACCCCGCCACGGGGGCACGAGTGAATGGTCAGCGGGCTGTGACTCTTGAAATTAAAAAGCGTATTGGTGCGAACATCATCGAAACATTAGATGAAGTTAAAATGATTACCGATGCCGCGGCAGATGTGATCCCTGAGGGCGTAAAAGTTGGCACGATTCAGGATGCGTCTAAAGAAATTCGAACCATGTTGAATGACCTATTCAACAGCGTGTTAGTTGCCACCATATTGGTGTTCCTACTTATATTAGGTAGCCTTGGGGTTCGCAGCTCATTACTGGTTGGCTTGGCAATTCCCGGCGCATTTTTAATGGGCATTATGGCCATCAATACCATGGGCGACACGCTCAATATGGTTGTGCTTTTTGCCTTAATTCTTTCGGTCGGTATGTTAGTCGATAGTGCCATTGTTGTGGTGGAGTACGCTGACCGCCGTTTAGCCGAAGGCGCAGAGCCAAAAATCGCCTACAGTGAAGCCGCACGCCGTATGGCTTGGCCCATCATTGCCTCAACCGCGACCACGCTTGCTGTATTCCTGCCACTGCTCTTCTGGCCCGGCATTATGGGCGGTTTTATGAAATACCTACCGCTCACGCTACTGTTCACGCTTTCAGGCTCTATGATCATGGCGCTTATCGTCATTCCAGCCATAGGCAAAGTATTGGGGCGCTCTGGCCATCATGATCAAGCGTCACTGGATGTTATTGTCGCTGCAGAAAAAGGCGAGTTCGACAAGATGACCGGTTTCTCGGCCGGTTACGTGAAAGTCCTACGTAAAGCATTAAAAAATCCGGGTCTGACCTGTGTATCTGTTCTTGCTGCTGTGGGCATCTCGTTTACCATTTATGGGTTTGCTGGCCACGGCAGCGAATTCTTTCCTGATGTGGATGTCGATGTCGCTATGGTGGATATTCGTGCACGAGGCAACCTCTCTTTTGATGAACGAGAAGCCTTAGTGCGTGAAGTCGAATATGAAATATTCGACATGGAAGAGATTGATGCTATTTACACCTCGGTATTTGTGCGTGCTCCACAAGGAGGGATGGAATCAACCCCGGCAGATTTGGTTGGACGTATCCAACTTGAATTAATTGATTGGCAGTCTCGTCGTACCGCCCTCGATATTTTGAAAGATATTGAACAGCGTACGGCACATTTGCCCGGTATCATTATCGAAACCCGTAAAAAAGACGGTGGCCCAGCCGGTGGCGCGCCGATTCAATTGCAGTTAAGTGGTCGTTCTGAAGCCGCCATCCTTCCTATGCTGGAAAAAGTACTGCCGCTACTACAAAGTGACACCGACTTAAAAGACGTACGTGATGATCGCCCTCTGGACGGTGTTGAATGGCGCTTGGATATTGATCGTGAGCAAGCGGTTCGTTACGGCGCTAGCGTCGCGGAAGTTGGTTCATTGATTCGCATGGTCACGGGTGGCCAAATAATCACCCAGTTCCAACCGGATTACTCCGATGAAGAACTCGATATCCTGCTGCGTTACCCGAAACACAAACGCACGATCGATTTATTTACTGATATCAACATTAAAACGCCAAAAGGATTGGTGCCACTAAGTCAGCTGGTCACACGTGTGCCAATCAATCGCACGGGAGATATTGTTCGTGTGGACGGCAAGCGCCGTTACCTAATTACGGCAAATGTGGCGGATGGCGTCAATCCAAACGCTAAAATTGCCGAAATTGGCGAAAAGTTAAAAGAGTTTGATTGGCTAGCCGCAGAGGTTGAACCTAAATTCCGTGGTGATTTTGAACAGCAAGCCGAGACAGGCATATTTCTGCTGTCGGCCTTCTCCATCGCTATTTTTATGATGATAACGCTCTTGGTTACCCAATTTAATAGCTTCTACCAAGCTGGATTAATCATGAGTGCCATTGTGTTATCAGTGGCGGGCGTATTAATGGGGTTGTTGATTCGTGGCGAACCGTTTGGTGTGGTTATGAGTGGCGTAGGCGTGATTGCCCTTGCCGGGATTGTGGTCAACAACAACATCGTATTAATTGATACCTACAATCAAATTCGCCAAACCGGCATCAAAGCCTTTGACGCCGCTCTTCGCACCGGCGCCATTCGTATGCGCCCAGTCCTCCTAACCGCGGTCACCACCATTGTTGGTTTAATCCCAATGGTGATGCAGTGGAATATCGATTTAATCAACCGAGAGCTAAGCGCTGGCGCTCCGTCATCACAATGGTGGACACAACTCTCAACCGCCATTGCCGGTGGCTTAACGTTTGCGACGGTATTGACCCTAATATTCACACCGGCGTTACTGGTATGGCGCGACCGCAAACACGATCACAGCTCAGATAACGACGCAAGTTACTGAAAAAAGAAGGAAAAATGCAATTAGCGTTTGACAACAATCCTGACATAAGTAAAATGCCGACTCGCTTCAGGAAGTGGGTGATTAGCTCAGCTGGGAGAGCATCTGCCTTACAAGCAGAGGGTCGGCGGTT
>OJBO01001011.1_pt1 | contig 12105 bp, 8 predicted proteins | sample 1590461 | NCBI WGS metagenome assembly OJBO01 (sample SAMN05416836, study PRJEB24817) | seawater metagenome | isolation source: Sea water | place: Canada:Atlantic | collected 2013-07 | reverse complement strand
CGAGATCATGCCTAGTCTCGTGGGCTCGGAGATGTGTATAAGAGACAGACATAAATACATCTGGCATTAACCCTAACGGTTTTAGCAAGGGTATGATTAACTTAAGGAACCGAAAATATGAATTTCCTAGGCAACCCGTACTACTTACGAAAATGCCTTCGGGTTTAAGAATTCTTGCAATCTCAGCAATCAGTGCTGTTCGATTGGGCACTAGATGAATTACATTTAGCCCCAATACTGCGTCGAGACTAGAAGGTTTTGCGTTGAATTCATCCAGAGTGCCTAGGCTAAACGTAAGATTATTTACCCCTACTTTTTCAGCCTTCGCACGACCAATTTCAATCATTTTTTCAGATATATCAATGGCATCTATTTTTTGTACATATGGTGAGTGGTGAATTGCTGTAGTTCCAGTTCCACAACCAAACTCTAGAATATGCATATCTTGAGAAAAAAATTCTTGAGTTTCAGCAAGTTTCTTCTGGTACTTTTCTTCGTCAGGCACTGCCTTCTTAGAATATTTTTCAGCAACTTTGTCCCAGAATTTATCCGATTTATTCAAATTTTCCACCTTTCTGTTTTATCTAACTTTCAGTTTATATTGACTCATAATACCTCAATAACCAGCGCGAGCTACGGGTGCCCCGCGCCGACGGCGCGTAGTTGATTGACTTGTATGGATAATATTCCCCACAATGAGTAAAGTGAGGCCCAAGCTTTAGCTGCAACTAAAGCCCCCTTAATCAGTAATTCGGTGAGCGTAAGGATCCTCTTTTGAGAGACCGATAACAAGTGCGAATACTGGTTAAGGCTCCAAGCATTTAAACTCGAATAGTCAAAGGGGCCTCGAGCCCGAATTAGCAAGGCGGAGTCAGCTTATTATGAATACAAAAATTAGTCAAAAAGAAATCAATGTTGGGGTCGATACAGGTAAGGCGCAACTGGATATATTTATCCGTCCCCTGGGTATTTTCTTTAGTGTTGAAAACAATAAAGAAGGTATTAATAAGGCGCTTTCTATTATCAAAAAACACCATCCTACTCGCATCATTATCGAAGCCACAGGACGTTTAGAGCATGACTTTATTTTAGCCTGCTCTCAGCTCAATCTCCCCTTTGTGATTGCCAACCCATCACATATAAGACGCTTCGCGGGTGCCATTGGGCAACTGGCCAAAACAGATAAGCTCGATGCTCAGCTTATTGCTCATTATGGCGAAGCGATAAAGCCTACTTTATCGGAACTAAAGCCCACTACTATGCGTTTAATGAGTGATTTACTATCACGAAGGCGTCAATTGATTACGATGCAAACTATGGAGAAAAACAGGCTAGGCATCATGCCAAAAGATACCTCACGTTATATTAAACCGATCCTGACGGCATTAAAGCATCAACTGAATCAAGTTGATGCAAAATTACTTAAAGTGATCGATAGTTGCCATGAATACAAAGCCAAAAATGACATCATTCAAAGTATGCCAGGTGTTGGTAATATTGTTGCTATCAGCTTATTAAGTAATATGCCTGAACTTGGCTACATTACCAATAAACAAGCCGCCTCATTAATCGGAGTTGCGCCAATTAATAAAGAAAGCGGCATCTATCATGGTCAAAGAAGAATACGAGGTGGGCGACCTCAAATACGAACAGTTATGTTTATGGCAATGATGTCAGCTATGCAATGTAATCCCGTATTCAAAGCGCTTTATCAGAAGCTAGTCGCCGCTGGTAAGCCTAAAAAGTTGGCTATTATTGCCTGCATTAGAAAGATGATTGTTATCTTAAATTCTATGGTTAGAGATGGCGTTTATTGGGATGAAAACTTTGCTAAGTAATCAAGGTTGACACCATAGTCACTTGTTAGGGTTGTCATTGTATTACCAGTGTTCAGGTTTTAGTACTGGCTTTTTGTTTGTTGGTATTTTGTCTTCCAATTGTGCATGTTGGCATTCCACATCTAATATATGACGCCTAGTCCAATCTGAATACTGACTTAAGCTTTCATTTGGCGGTCTAGTATGGGAACTAGTTGGCTTTTTCCTTGGGATAATTAAACCTACCCTTATATTGGGTTTGTCTTTTTTGATTAGCTTTAGTGGTAATTCTAGATCGGAGTCATTAGAAACCAATACCTGTTGTGAAATGTTTTCACTTATAGCGTCCCTGTACATATGTAGCGCTAAATTTACATCTGTTTGTTTTTCTTCAAACTTCCATATTTCTACACGATCATTTTTATCAATCGGTTTTTTATAACGAGGAGGATTGCCTTTCTCAACAGTGTGGTATCCCTGAATAATTTCAATGCGATCACTGTATAACTGATTTAGTGCTCTATGGTATGAGTTCTGAGCGGCCGCTGAAGCTTGACCATGACTTGCAAAGTTAGCTTTTACTGGTGCAGTAAAATACTTTATTTTAATTATATTTGAAGAAGGGTTTTGTGCTTTTAGAATAGCTTGGAATAATTCGAATGGGTCTAGCCATTTGTAGGAAGTGTGCCTTAAACGACCATAATATAAATTGTAACCATCTATATAAATTATTGTATCCATTGATTATTTTGTTACCTAGAAATGAAAAAACCGCCAGAAGGCGGTTTTTTCGCCTCAAATAAACACTAACTAAATAATGCCAATAAGAGGTGAGTCGTATAAGCATGGTAGGCACTAACGTTAAATATGTCAAATATAATATCACATCCTTATGAATATAACAGGCATATCAATAGGTTACGTTAGATACAGCCAAAAACCCTAACAGTATGTTTTATGGGATTGCATCCCACAAAACAGTATTATCGGGAATCCCGATAGTATTTCCGGTTGTTTTTTCTTATATCGCATAACTTATTGTAAAATATAGATATTTATAATATATTGTTTATTTAATATTCCAATATGTAGGATTTAATCCCACATATAACACAGCGTTCTTACACTGCCAACTTTTAATACTAAACCTATTCTGTAGCACCTATCCCTTTACATGCACCAGACCAACCTACCCACACTTACTATCCCCACAATTCAAACACGTCATACAACCATCCATTTGAATAGAGGCTTTGGTATTACATTTATTGCATAGCTGCGCCCCTGCTGGAAAAGCACTGGCTTCTTCTGCATCAGCTGCTGGTGCAGCAACCGTTGCTTTAACTTGTTTTTCGGCTTCAAACTGGGCGCGTTTTTCATCCATGATTTTTTGTTGATGCTCGCTGATTTCTTCAGTTTTAATCAAGCCAATCATTTTTAGGTGAGATTCCACTACGTCGCCAATTTCTGCCACTAACGATGGCATGAATTTACCGCCTTTTTTGAAGTAACCACCACTTGGGTCAAACACGGAACGAAGTTCTTCTACTAGGAAGGTGATGTCGCCCCCTTTTCTAAACACCGCTGACATGATTCGCGTTAGCGCTACGATCCATTGGAAGTGATCCATGTTCTTTGAATTAATAAATACTTCAAACGGGCGACGTTGTTCGTGATCAGTACCTTGGTTTAGTACGAGGTCATTGATGGTGATGTATAGCGAGTGCTCAGACAACGGTGTTTTAATTTTGTAGGTTGAGCCTAATAGCATTTCTGGCCGTTTAAGGCTTTCGTGCATCTGGATGATGTTGCTTTTTTCTTCAACCGGTGTTGTTGGCGCTGCTACCGCTGCTGGTTCGTTTTCTTTTACTACTTCGTAGCCAGTAATGTTTTGTGATATTTTATGTGTCATTGTCATTCTCCTGTGCCCTTGCTTAAAATTTACCGTAGTAGCCTTCTTTTAAGGCGTCGTACAGGTTAGCGGCAGTGTGTGATTCACCTTCGTATTCGATCATTTCGTTACCTTTGGCTTCAAGCGTTGTGCCATCTTCTAGGTTAAAACGATAGGTGGTGTTTTCTAGGTCTGATTCTTTTACCAACACGCCTTGGAATGCATCAGGGTTAAAGCGGAAGGTTGTGCAGCCTTTCAGACCTTTTTCGTGTGCGTATAGGTAGATGTCTTTAAATTCATCAAACGCGAAGTCTGTGGGTACATTGGCTGTTTTTGAAATAGAGGAATCTATCCATTTTTGTGCAGCGGCTTGTATGTCTACGTGTTGTTTTGGTGTGATGGTTTCTGCCGTTACAAAGTAGTCTGGCAGTTTTTCGCCTTCTTCTTCTGAGTATGGCATGGCTTTTTCGTTAATTAATGTGCGATAGGCCAATAGTTCAAACGAGAACACATCTACTTTTTCTTTTGCATTTCGCCCTTCACGAATCACGTTACGTGCATAGTGGTGTGCGAAACTTGGCTCAATGCCATTACTGGCGTTATTAGCTAACGATAATGAAATGGTGCCTGTTGGTGCAATAGAGCTGTGGTGTGTAAAGCGAGCGCCCGTTTCAGCGAGTTTTTCAACCAGTTCTGGCGCAACCTCTGCAATTTGTTGCATGTAACGGCTGTAACGTGCGTGCAGTAAGCGACCTTTAATTACATCGCCAATTTCGTAGCCATCATCTGCCATTTCTGGGCGTTTACGGAGCATGTCGCCCGTCACGGTAAAGTCTTCGTTCATAATGGGTGCTGGGCCTTTTTCTTTAGCGAGTTCTAAGCCTGCTTCCCAACCGGTTACGGCTAATTGTTTGCTTACTTCTTCGGTGAATTCAACTGACTTGTCACCGCCATAAGGAATGCCTAACATGGTTAGTGTTGAGCCTAAGCCTAAGAAACCCATGCCATGGCGACGTTTGTTTTCAATCGCGTCACGTTGGCCTTCTAATGGTAAGCCATTAATTTCGACTACGTTGTCGAGCATACGCGTAAAAATGCTCACGGTTTGGCGGTAGTTATCCCAATCAAACGTTGCGTCTTTTGTGAATGCGTTATTTACAAATTTAGTGAGGTTAACTGAACCCAATAAGCATGAACCGTAAGCCGGTAATGGTTGTTCGCCACATGGGTTAGTGGCGCGTATGTTTTCACAAAACCAGTTGTTGTTCATTTCGTTTACTTTATCTATAAGTATAAAGCCGGGCTCTGCATAGTCGTAGGTAGACGCCATAATCGTTTCCCATAAACGCTGTGCTTTTATGGTTTTGTATATGCGGCAAGCGACTAAACCCACGTCGTTTACTTGGTAGCCTTCTGTTATTGGCCATTCACGCCATAACACTTGCTCTGTATCGTTTAAATCAACATCACCTGATGCGAGTTCTTTTTCTGATACGGGAAATACCAGCGGCCAGTCTTTATCTTCTTTAACAGCCGCTACAAAATCATCTGTAATTAACAGTGACAAGTTGAATTGGCGTAAACGGCCATCTTCACGTTTTACTTTAACGAAATCTCGTACATCTGGGTGGGACACATCGAAGGTTGCCATTTGAGCACCACGACGACCACCAGCTGATGACACGGTAAAACACATTTTATCGAAGATATCCATAAACGATAATGGGCCTGATGTATTAGCACCTGCACCAGAAACATAAGCGCCTTTAGGGCGTAGTGTTGAGAATTCATAACCAATACCACAACCGGCTTTTAGGGTTAAGCCCGCTTCGTGTGTTTTAGCAAGAATATCGTCCATAGAATCGGCAATAGAGCCCGACACGGTACAATTAATAGTTGATGTGGCTGGCTTATAAGCACTTGCGCCCGCATTAGAAATAATACGGCCCGCAGGAATGGCACCGTGTTTTAGTGCCCATACAAATTGGTCGTGCCAGTATTCTTTTTTATCCGTTGTTTGTTCAACATTAGATAACGCCGTGGCTACACGATCATAGGTCCCCTCAATGTCAGCATCAACAGCTGTACCATCTTGCTTTTTTAAGCAATACTTCTTATCCCAAATATCTAATGAAGCAGATTGAAACTTAATTTCAGCTTGATTATCTTTAATGACTTTTAGGTTGACCGTATTCATATTTCCCCTTTTGAAATGATTATTTTTATAAGGTGATTTCTCCCTATCACCATAACTGCCTAGATTATAAGAAAACACATGGAAACACAAGATGATGTGTTAGTTTATTTTGATATAGCTACATGTAGTAATTGGCATATCATCATTCTGATTTAAAAATTACTTGGAATATCAATTCCTTAGACAGGAAAGCACAGAGCTTACTTAAAGAAACCGGTTTATTTAAGCAGTGAGACGTGCACCTAAATAGGCACAACGACATACGGGGAACTAATACGAAGTATTTAGAACAAATAGAAGCGAATAAGGTCTTTGCATAAATATCTAGAAGATAAATACAACACAACCTGCCGAAGCAGGTTGTGTTGTTTATATGGTGCGCCAGAAGGGATTCGAACCCCTGACCGCTCGGTTCGTAGCCGAGTACTCTATCCAGCTGAGCTACTGGCGCATTAGGTGGGCTATTGTATTAGCCTTTAAATAAAGGTCAAGTAATATGGTTGTTTATATAAATCAACAACCTTCAAATGACTCGTTCAATATTTAAATATGGCGGAGAGACAGGGATTCGAACCCTGGATGGGCTATAAAACCCATACTCCCTTAGCAGGGGAGCGCCTTCAGCCACTCGGCCATCTCTCCGGAATAGTTTAAAACTTAATTATTGCCGATATTATCGCCGTCATTCTCGTCTTGAATGCGATTATATATTTCTTCACGATGCACTGAAACAGATTTCGGTGCATCTACACCAATTCGTACTTGATTACCTTTTACACCAAGTACAACTACTGATACATCATCACCAATCCTAAGTGATTCTCCAACTTTTCTTGTTAATATAAGCATGTTGATGCTCCTTTTTTGCTTCCTTTTCCATAAGCATTGCCAACCAAGTCAATATTTATTTTCAGGCGTATTCTAACATATCAAAGGAAAACAAAAACCTGCAAAAAGAATTATTCTTGTGCAAGTCCAAACGATTCGTGCAGGGTTCTTACTGCTAATTCTAGATACTTTTCATCAACGACCACTGAAATTTTAATTTCAGATGTAGAAATCATACGGATATTAATACCCTCTTCCGCTAAAGCACTAAACATTTGGCTCGCAATACCCGCATGTGAGCGCATACCAACACCCACTATCGATACTTTGACGATTTTATCGTCGCCTGTGACTTTTTTAGCCCCTAACTCTGCACAAATATTTTGCAATATACGCAGGGTGTTTTCGTAATCATTTCTATGTACAGTAAAGGTGAAATCAGTTGTTTGATCTTCAGCGATATTTTGCACAATCATATCAATTTCAATATTAGCTTCTGCAATCGGTTTTAATATGGCTGAAGCAACACCCGGCATATCTGGCACGCCAGATAACGTCACTTTTGCTTCATCACGATTAAATGCGATACCCGAAATTAACGCTTTTTCCATGTCCTCGTCCTCATATGTAATTAACGTGCCTTCTCCATCAACAAAAGTGGACAGCACACGTAGTGGAACATTGTATTTACCAGCAAATTCGACAGAGCGAATTTGTAAAATTTTTGACCCTAAACTGGCCATTTCTAACATTTCTTCAAACGTTATTTTATCCAAACGTTTCGCTTTAGGCTCAACGCGGGGATCTGTTGTATAGACACCATCCACATCGGTATAGATACGGCATTCATCTGCTTTTAGAGCAGCTGCTAACGCCACTGCCGTCGTGTCAGACCCACCACGACCCAATGTGGTAATTGCGCCCTGCTCCGTTACCCCTTGGAAACCCGCTACAACAACGACTTTACCTTCGGCCAAATCAGCTGATATGCCACTGGTTTGTATGTCTTCTATACGCGCTTTGCCGTATGAGTCATCGGTAATTATTTTTACTTGGCTACCTGTATAAGAAACTGCACTTTGACCAAGCTCTTCTAACGCCATACAAAGTAACGAAATAGTGACTTGCTCGCCCGTAGATAACAACACATCCATTTGTTGAGCTGACGGTGATGACTGCATTTGTTGGGCCAATGCTGTCATACGATTCGTTTCGCCACTCATCGCCGATACAACAACCACAAGGTCATGACCTGTTGCTGCTTTTTCTGCGACTAACTTTTTAGCTACGTTCTGAATTTTTTCTGCGGTACCCACTGATGTACCACCGTATTTATGTATATGTAAACTCATGTTTTTACTTGTTTTGTCTGTTTTTGCTTCTAACTATAGAAATATTAATCACGCATTAAGTGTCGCTTTAACCCAGTCCGGAACGGCTTTTAATGCCGCAGGTAACGCTGCTGGGTTATCACCGCCTGCTTGCGCCATATCAGGCCGCCCTCCGCCTTTACCACCGACTTGTAACGCAACTGAATTAACCAAGTCACCCGCCTTAATTCGACTGGTTTGCTCTTTAGAAACGCCCGCAATCAAGGTGATTTTGTCATCCTGAACCGTCGATAATACAACCGCTGCATTACCTAGTTTGTCTTTTAATTGATCAACTAGTTCGCGCAACGTTTTACCATCACTGCCTTCAATATGAGCAGCCAACACATTTAACCCATCTATTTCTACAGCTTGGTTAAATAAATCATCTCCTGCAGATTTGGCAAGTTGTGATTTTAGTTGTTCTAATTCTTTTTCTAAGACTTTGTTTTTGTCTTTTATCTGATTAATTTTATCGATAGCTGAGTCGCGATTTCCTTTAACGGCTTGACCAATTTTATGTAATAAATCGTCACTCTCTTCAACCCATGAAAGCGCACCCTCACCAGCAATTGCTTCAATACGACGCACACCAGATGCAATACCTGTTTCTGATACGATTTTCATAAAACCAATATCGCCCACTCGCGTAGCATGCGTACCACCACAGAGCTCTGTTGAGAACTCGCCCATTTTTAGCACGCGAACCTTATCGCCATACTTCTCACCAAATAACGCCATTGCACCACTTGCTACTGCTGACTCTTGGTCCATTATTTGTGTATCTACTAACGCGTTAGAACGAATTTGTTTATTCACTAAGCGTTCTATTTCTTGTAACTGCTTAGCACTGATTGGTTCAAAGTGACTAAAATCGAACCGCAACCGTTTTGCATCGACTAACGACCCTTTTTGGGTAACATGATCACCTAATATTTGACGCAATGCAGCGTGCAACAAATGCGTGGCCGAGTGATTAAGTGCCGTTGATAAACGTGTCGCACCATCTACTTCTGCTGTTATTTGATCTTTTTCAGTTAACGTTCCTTGAACCAATTGACCTATATGAAAATAAGCATCACCTTGCTTTTGAACATCTGTCACCTGAAATACCGCTGTACCCGTTAAAATTTTCCCATGATCGCCTGCTTGACCACCCGATTCAGCATAAAACGGCGTTTGATTTAAGACTAAAAAGGCTGAATCCCCTTCATTAATAGAAGCAACCTGTTCCTCGCCTTGATATATGGCTAATACAGCTGCTTCCCCTTGAAGAGATTCATATCCATTGAATTCTGTCTTAAGCCCCGTGTTAGGTAATGAGGATACCCCACCTGCAAAAGAACTAGATGACCTTGCTCGTTCACGCTGCGCTTCCATTGCTTTTTCGAAACCCACCTTATCAACAGTCAGGTTATTTTCTCGCGCATAGTCCGCCGTTAAATCGACAGGGAACCCAAAGGTATCGTAAAGCTTGAAGGCTATTTCACCGGTAATTGTATTATTTGCTAACGATTGAGTTTCATCTTGTAGCAGCTTCATTCCTTGCTCAAGTGTTTCCGCAAACCGTTGCTCTTCTTTTAATAATATATTACTAATCGTTTCTGCTTTTTCTAGAAGCTCTGGATACGCGTCACCCATTTGTTTCGCAAGCGGTTGAACTAGTTTATGGAAAAACACATCTTTGGTATCCAGCTTGTAACCATGCCGAATAGCACGACGAATAATCCGACGTAAAACATAGCCTCTACCTTCGTTTGACGGAAGTACGCCATCAACTATTAAAAAGGCACATGAACGAATATGGTCTACCAACACACGCAGCGATGTATGTGCTGGGTCTTTTTCGCCTGTTAGCTCAGATGCACTTTTAATTAACGACTGAAATAGCTCAATATCGTAGTTATTATGAACACCTTGTAAAACGGCAGCGACGCGTTCAAGGCCCATGCCTGTATCAACTGATGGTTTAGGGAGTGGAGTCAATTCACCTTTAGCATCACGGTTGTATTGCATGAACACGAGATTCCATATTTCAACATACCGGTCCCCGTCTTCTTCTGGTGTACCGGGTGGACCACCTGCAACCGCTTCACCATGGTCATAAAATATTTCTGAACAAGGCCCACAAGGACCTGTATCTCCCATTGACCAAAAGTTGTCTTTAGCACCAATTCGAGACAAGCGATCAGGACTAACGCCCATTTCATTTAACCAAATATCTGCTGCTTCTGGGTCTTCATCAAATACCGTGACCCATAACTTTTCTGGTGGTATACCTAACACATCGACTAAAAATTCCCACGCGTACTTTATGGCATCGTGTTTAAAATATTCTCCAAAGCTAAAGTTACCTAGCATTTCAAAAAATGTGTGATGGCGGGCTGTATAACCTACATTTTCAAGGTCATTATGTTTCCCCCCCGCCCTTACACAGCGTTGAGATGATGTGGCCTTTGTATAAGCCCGTTTTTCATTACCTAAAAAAACGTCTTTAAACTGCACCATTCCCGCATTAGTAAATAACAAGGTAGGGTCGTTTCCAGGCACTAACGGGCTTGAAGGAACTATTTGGTGCCCTTGCTTTTCAAAGTACGTTAGAAAGGCTGAACGAATTTCAGCACTCGTTAAATTTTTCATTTCACTAAAACCTGTCTTTAAGACATGTCATTAAACAATTGTTTAATCATGTCGTGTGTAAACCCTTTATATTGAAAAAACCGTGTTCGTTTGGCACGTTCTTTCATGTCTTTTGGTGGCTGGTTTCCGTACTTTTTTGTACTAAGTTCAGCTAATATTTGTTGCCAGTCGGGCTGTTCATCAAATACATTCTCAATACTTGTATCAACGCCTCGCTCTCTAAGCTCCATCTTAATACGCACTGGGCCGCAGCCTTTGTACAGCCTCGATCGGCTAAAACTTTCAGAAAAACGTTGGTTGCTTTGCCAGTTTTTTTCTTTAAACTCAGCCAGTAACTCTATTATCTCTTCGTTGTCGAAACCCTTAGTTTGTAACTTCTGTAACAGCTCTTGCTCACTATGTTCACGACGCGCTAGCATCGCGAACATACTGGCCTTTAAGCTAGACGTAGGTTTTTTACCGTTTTCCAGCTGTTAGGCCTCGTCAGCTGCTTTTATTTCTTCCAGTGTTTCTTTTTTCGGCAACAGCGCTGCTCTAATGTTTGCTTCTAGCTCTTCGGCTTTATCTTTATTTTCGCGCATAAATGATTTTGCGTTGTCCTTACCTTGGCCTATTTTAGTGCCTTCATAGCTGTACCATGAGCCCGCTTTTTCAACCAAGTCCAAACTGACACCTAAATCAATTAGTTCACCTTGCTTAGAAATACCTTCACCATAGCGAATGATAAATTCAGCTTGTTTAAACGGCGGTGCAACTTTGTTTTTCACAATTTTTACTCTAGTTCTGTTTCCTGTAATTTCTTCGCCATCTTTAATTTGAGTAGCTCTTCTAATATCAATTCTTATAGAAGCATAAAATTTAAGTGCATTACCACCTGAGGTAGTTTCAGGATTACCAAACATAACTCCAATCTTATCTCTTAGTTGGTTGATGAAGATGGTGCAACAGTTAGCTTTTTGTATAGAAGAGGTAAGTTTTCTTAATGCTTTAGACATTAACCTTGCCTGAAGTCCCATTTGAGAATCTCCCATTTCTCCTTCAATTTCTGCTTTTGGAGTAAGAGCGGCAACAGAATCTACAATAAGTAAATCTACAGCTCCTGAACGGATAAGGTTATCAGCAATTTCTAATGCTTGTTCACCATTGTCAGGTTGTGAAATAATTAAACTATCTATATCAACACCTAAAGCGGCAGCATAAGTAGGGTCGAAAGCATGCTCAGCATCAATAAAAGCAGCAATGCCACCTTGTTTCTGACACTCGGCAATGGCATGTATGGTTAATGTTGTTTTACCTGATGATTCAGGACCATATATCTGTCTCTTATACACATCTGACGCTGCCGACGAATAGAGAGGTGTA
>OJBO01001006.1_pt1 | contig 12174 bp, 10 predicted proteins | sample 1590461 | NCBI WGS metagenome assembly OJBO01 (sample SAMN05416836, study PRJEB24817) | seawater metagenome | isolation source: Sea water | place: Canada:Atlantic | collected 2013-07 | reverse complement strand
GATCATGCCTAGTCTCGTGGGCTCGGAGATGTGTATAAGAGACAGCTGCAATACAAGATGGGCGTCGATGGCATTTCCGTGCTGTTCATCATGCTGACGACTTTTCTGATGCCCTTGGTGATCGCGTCCTGCTGGAACGTCGAGACCCGCGTGAAAGACTATATGGTCGCGCTTCTGGTGCTGGAGGCGCTGATGCTGGGCGTGTTCAGTGCTCTGGACCTGATCCTGTTCTATCTGTTCTTCGAGGCCGGTCTGATCCCGATGTTCCTGATCATCGGCATCTGGGGCGGCAAGGACCGCATCTATGCCGCGTTCAAGTTCTTCCTCTACACCTTCCTCGGCTCGGTCCTGATGCTGGTGGCGATCGTGGCGATGTATATCGATGCCGGCACCACCGACATCCCGGCGCTTCTGGATCATCAGTTCAGCGCGGCCCCGCTTTCCGTCTTCGGCTTCCAGATCATGGGCGGATTGCAGACCGTGCTCTGGATCGCCTTCTTCGCAAGTTTCGCCGTCAAACTGCCGATGTGGCCAGTGCATACCTGGTTGCCCGATGCCCATGTGCAGGCGCCCACGGCCGGTTCGGTCGTGCTGGCCGCGGTCCTGTTGAAGATGGGCGGCTACGGCTTCCTGCGTTTCAGCCTGCCGATGTTCCCCGTCGCGTCCGACATGATGGCCGAGTTCGTCATGTGGCTGTCGGTCATCGCGATCATCTACACCAGCCTGGTGGCGATGGTGCAGGAGGATATGAAGAAGCTGATCGCCTATTCCTCCGTCGCGCATATGGGTTATGTCACGATGGGCATTTTCGCCGCCAACCAGCAGGGCGTCGATGGCGCGATCTTCCAGATGATCAGCCACGGCTTCATCTCGGCTGCGTTGTTCCTGTGTGTGGGCGTGATCTATGACCGGATGCACACCCGCGATATTGACGCCTATGGCGGTCTGGTGAACCGGATGCCTGCCTATGCGCTGGTGTTCATGTTCTTCACCATGGCAAATGTCGGTCTGCCGGGTACATCGGGTTTTGTCGGGGAATTCCTGACGATCATGGGCACATTCCAGGTGAACACTTGGGTTGCAGCGGTTGCTGCTTCGGGTGTGATCTTTTCGGCGGGTTACGCGCTGTGGCTGTATCGCCGCGTGGTGATGGGTGACCTGATCAAGGAAAGCCTGCGCACGATCACCGATATGTCGGGCCGTGAACGCTGGATCTTTGCCCCCTTGGTGGTGATGACCCTGCTGTTGGGCGTCTACCCGGCGCTGGTGCTCGATATAATCGGCCCCTCGGTCGCCGCCCTTGTTGATAGCTATGATACGGCCCTGGAGGCGGCAGGTGCCGCTGTCCAGACGGCCTCAGAATAAAGGACCGCGCGATGATTTCCGCTGATCTGAATGTCATCCTGCCCGAAATCCTGCTGGCGCTTTTTGCGATCCTGGCACTGCTCGGGGCGGTTTACACCAACAAGGACGCCGCTGCAGGCGTCATGGTCTGGGCCACAGCTATCGTGATGGCGTTGCTTGCGATCTGGATCGGTATGACCAGTGGTGGCACAACGCGCATCGCGTTTAACGGTCTGTTCATCGAAGACAGCTTTGCCCGTTTTGCCAAAGTCACCATGCTGCTGAGCGCGGCGGCGGTACTGGCCATGTCCGAAGCCTATATGAAAAAGCGCGGCCTGCTACGGTTTGAGTATCCGGTTCTGATCGCACTGAGCGTTGTCGGCATGATGATGATGGTCAGCGCGGGCGATCTGATGACACTGTACATGGGCCTCGAGCTGCAATCGCTGGCACTGTACGTTGTTGCGTCCCTCCGCCGCGATAGCGTGAAGTCTACCGAAGCAGGGCTGAAGTATTTCGTTCTGGGTGCACTGTCATCCGGTCTGCTGCTCTATGGTGTGTCGCTGGTCTATGGTTATGCCGGCACCACCCAATTTGCGGGCGTGATGAGCCTCGCGAGCGAAGGCCCGACCTCGCTTGGCCTGCTGTTCGGTATCGTCTTTGTCGTGTCCGGCCTGGCATTCAAAGTGTCCGCTGTGCCCTTTCACATGTGGACGCCTGACGTCTACGAGGGTGCGCCGACGCCGGTCACGGCCTTTTTTGCCACAGCTCCCAAGGTTGCCGCGATGGCGCTGTTTGCCCGCGTGTTGCATGATGCCTTTGGCAATGCTGTCGCCGACTGGAGCCAGATCATCGCGCTTCTGTCAGTGTTGTCCATGTTCCTTGGCGCTGTCGCCGCGATCGGTCAGACCAACATCAAACGTCTGATGGCCTATTCTTCGATTGCCCACATGGGGTACGCGTTGATCGGCCTAGCTGCGGGTACAGAGCTGGGTGTCAAATCCATGCTGGTCTATCTGGCGATCTACGTGACCATGAACATCGGTACCTTTGCCTTTATCCTCGGGATGGAGAAAGACGGCCAGCCTGTCACCGACATCACTGCGTTGAACATGTATTCCAAGCGCGCACCGGGTAAGGCGCTGGCGATGTTGGTACTGCTGTTCTCGCTTGCTGGTGTGCCGCCGATGCTGGGTTTCTTCGCCAAACTGGGCGTGTGGCAAGCAGGCGTCGACGCGGGGCTGATCTGGCTGGTTGTAGCCAGTGCTGTCGCTTCGGCCATCGGGGCCTATTATTACCTACGTATCGTCTTTTTGATGTATTTCGGGGCCGAAGGGGATGACCGTCTGGATGAGGGGAAAAGCAGCCTGCTGTCCGGCGTTGTTGTCGCCGCTGCCGTAATCATGGTGGTTGGCATTGTTAATCTGTTCGGCGTCGAGACTGCTGCGATCTCTGCGGCGGCGACGCTGGTAAACTGATCCGAAGGTGGCACCCCTGGGCAACACTGTTTCCGGCATGAATCCAACAGGGGCCAAAGCGCAAACAGCGGCTTGGCCCGACGGCTATGGGCGGCAGGTTTTCGATAGCGTCGATTCCACCCTTAGCGAAGCGGCGCGGCAATCCTCGCAGCTTGCCGGTGCGACATGGATCCTTGCGCAAGAACAGACCGCCGCACGTGGCCGGCGCGGACGGTCTTGGGCTACGCCTAGGGGAAATTTTGCTGCAACCTTGATGATGCGGCGCACCGAAGCACCTTCGACTGCTGCATTACGCAGCTTCGTCGCGTCCCTTGCACTGCGCCGTGCGTTTGTGGCGACCACACGGGACGAAGGCGCGTTCAGTTTGAAATGGCCTAACGACGTGCTGCTCAACGGCGGTAAAGTCGCTGGAATTCTACTGGAAAGTATCGGTGATTTTCTGGCCATCGGGATCGGGGTCAACCTCGCCCATGCGCCGGGTGCCGATCAGGTTGAAGCGGGGGCATTGCGCCCTGTGTCGGTTGTGGCAGAAACGGGCAAGGTCGTTCCGCCCGAGGTTTTTCTGAATGCCTTGGCGGCGGAATACGCGCAGCTGGAAACCCAATTCCAGACCTATGGTTTTGCGCCGATCCGCGCCGCGTGGCTGACCCATGCCGCGCGGTTGGGCGAAGAGATCGTCGCCCGCACCATGAAGGACGAGACCCGCGGTGTATTCGAGGACGTGGATGCGCAAGGCAACCTGATCCTGCGCACCCCGAAAGGCCGCGTGCCCATCACAGCGGCGGATGTATTTTTCTAAACGCGAGCGAAGGGATGTGCCATGCTATTGGCGATTGACTGCGGAAATACCAATACAGTCTTTTCAATCTGGGACGGAACGCGGTTTATTGCGACCTGGCGCACATCGACCGAATGGCAGCGCACATCTGATCAATATTACGTCTGGCTCAGCACCTTGATGAAATTTCAGGGCGTAGAGGCGGATATCACCGATGTGATCATCAGCTCGACGGTGCCGCGGGTGGTGTTCAATCTGCGGGTGCTGGCGGATCGCTATTTTAACACGCGTCCGATTGTGGTGGGTAAACCAGATTGCCGATTGCCCGTTGATGTGCGTGTAGATGTAGGCACAGCCGTGGGGCCTGACCGTCTGGTAAACACAGTCGCCGGGCATGATCTGTTCGGTGGCGACCTGATTGTTGTCGATTTCGGCACCGCGACGACCTTTGACGTGGTCGACACCGACGGGGCCTACATCGGCGGGGTGATCGCCCCCGGCGTGAACCTGAGCCTCGAAGCATTGCATAACGCCGCGGCCGCCTTACCTCATGTAGACATCTCTAAACCACAGGCGGTAATCGGTACAAATACCGTCTCTTGCATACAATCGGGCATTTTTTGGGGTTATGTCGGCCTCGTCCGTGAGATATGTGCCCAGATAAAGGCTGAACGCGGCCGTGAAATGCGCGTGATTGCGACAGGCGGGCTGGCCCCGCTGTTTCAACAGACAGTCGATCTGTTTGATGCATACCAAGATGATTTGACGATGCACGGCTTGACCGTGATTTATAACTATAACAAGGATACCGCTTAGTCATATGAGCAGCGAAAGATTGATCTATCTGCCCCTCGGTGGGGCAGGTGAAATTGGCATGAATGCCTATGTTTATGGATACGGGAAACCCGGCAAGGAGCGGCTGATTGTTGTCGACCTTGGCGTGGCTTTCCCTGACATGGACACAAGCCCCGGCGTGGATCTGATCATCCCCGATATCGCCTGGCTTGAAGAACGTCGCGATCAGATCGAGGCGATTTTCATCACCCACGCCCACGAAGACCATATCGGTGCCGTGGCGCATACCTATGACCGCCTGCGCGCGCCTATCTATACGCGGAAATTCACCGCCAATATCGCCAAGCGCAAGATGGACGAATACGGCCACCCCGACGATGCGGTGACCACAGTCGCCCCTTGGCCGCAGCAGACGACTGTGGGACCGTTCAAAGTGGGCTTCCTGCCCATGTCCCACTCGATCCCTGAATCGTCTTCGCTGGTGATCGATGTGGCCGGCGACCGGCTGATCCACTCGGGCGACTTCAAGATCGACATGACACCCGGTGTTGGTGAACCCTACGATCCCGAACTTTGGGCCGATGTGTCCAAAGACGGTGTTAAGGCGCTGATCTGTGACAGTACCAACGTGTTCTCGCAAAACCCTGGCCGCTCGGAAGAGACCGTCGGGCCAGAGATTGAAAAGCTGCTTGGCACCGCGCAGGGCATGGTCGTCGCGACGACCTTTGCCTCTAACGTGGCGCGTGTGAAGACGCTGGCCGATGCTGGCGAACGGGCCGGGCGGTCTGTTGTGCTGCTGGGACGTGCGATGAAACGCATGGTCGAAGCCTCGCTTGAAACCGGCGTGATGAAGGACTTCCCCCCGGTCGTGAGCCCGGAAGAAGCCCGCGGCATCCCGCGCGAGAACCTGATGCTGCTGGTGACAGGCTCGCAAGGGGAGCGCCGTGCGGCGTCGGCACAGCTGGCACGCGGCAAATACATGGGGCTGGAAATGAAGGAAGGGGACATGTTCCTGTTCTCCTCCAAAACCATTCCGGGCAACGAGCGTGGGGTGATCAAGGTGATCAACGCGTTCTCCGAGATGGGCGTCGATATCGTCGACGACAGCTCGGGTCTGTATCACGTGTCTGGCCACGCCAACCGTCCCGATCTGGAAACGCTGCATGATGTGGTAAAACCTCAGATCCTGATCCCGATGCATGGTGAGCATCGCCACCTGCGCGAACACGCCAAAATCGCCAACGCCAAGGGGATGAAGGGTGTTCTGGCCGTGAACGGCATGATGATCGACCTATCGGGCAACGAGCCCAAGGTTGTTGAATATGTCGACAGCGGGCGCACCTATCTGGACGGGTCGACGCAAATTGGCGCGATGGACGGCGTCGTACGCGACCGTATTCGCATGGCGCTGAACGGCCACGTCACCGTGACGGTGATCATGGACGAAAACGACGAAGCTTTGGGCGACCCTTGGGTCGACGCTATGGGCTTGCCAGAGCAGGGCCGGTCCAAGACGTCGCTCGTCGAAGTGCTAGAGGCCGATTTGGCCCAGTTCCTTGGCCGCGCCAATGCCAAGACACTGCGCGACGACGACAAGCTGCACGACGGACTGAAGCGCACCGTGCGCCAGTCGGCCAATGATGAAATCGGCAAAAAGCCCGAAGTCACCATCGTTGTCAGCCGTCTAAGCTAAGGCATCGACACATTAAATCGAAACGCCGCGCAGGCCACTGCGTGGCGTTTTGCGTTTGTATGGAAGACTGATGGGGGACACGCGACAGGGTACTGCGCAAAAGAAAAGGCGCAGAGAATCCTCTGCGCCTTTTTATGAGATGGTCAGGGGAAGCGAAGGGTTATTCGCAGCGCTCGGCAAAGCTCAGGCCGATGAACTCGGGCGTGTGATCGCCCAGACCGACGACACGGTTGTCGTTGCGGTTGTTCTGCTGGCGATTGTTGTCATTGCGGGTGTTATCCCCACGCCCGCCACGGGGGCTGCGACGGTTGGTCGACTTGTCGTCCTGCGTGGCGTCCACCTTTTGCGGAGCGGCCTTTTCGGTGCTGCCCTGCGCAGGTTTGTCGGATTTGTTCGCTTGCGGCGTGGCCGCTGGTTTGGTTCTACCTTTCGGCGCGTCAGCCTTTGGGCTGCTGGCCTGCGCTGCATCCGTCTGCGCTGTATCTGCCTGTGGCGATGCCGCCTGTGGGGTCACGGCCTGATCGGCGTCAGTCTTAGCCGTTTCAGGCTTCTTACGGCTGCGCGAACGGGTCCGCTTGGGCTTATCCGAAGAGGTTCCAGCTTCGGTTGAAGCAGCAGGGGCATCTGTCTGGAGGTCAGCTTTGATTTCTTGGCCACCCAACGGGTTTTCCAGTCGCGGAATCTCGCGCTGTACCAGACGTTCGACGTCTTCGAGGTTCTTCTCATCACGTGGGACGCAGATCATGATCGCCTTGCCGTCGCGGCCCGCGCGGCCGGTCCGGCCGATGCGGTGCACGTAGTCTTCGGCATGGGACGGCACATCAAAGTTATAGACGTGGCTGACCGACGGCACATCAAGGCCCCGTGCCGCAACATCTGAAGCAACAAGGAAGCGCAGATCGCCATTGCGGAACCCGTCGAGGGTTTTGGTCCGCTGGCTTTGGTCCAGATCGCCGTGGATTGGTGCCGCGTCATAGCCGTATTTTTTCAACGACTTGGCCACGGTATCCACATCCATCTTGCGGTTGCAAAAGATGATAGCGTTGGTGCATTTGTCGCCCTCGGCGTCGATCAACGCGCGCAGAACCTTGCGCTTTTCCGTCGCTTCGCGGTCCTTGCGCGAGGGTTTGAACATCAGCACGCCTTGCTCGATATTCTCGCTCGTGGTTGCCTGACGCGCGACTTCGATACGCGTGGGGGCGGACAGGAAGGTGTTTGTGATACGTTCGATTTCTGGCGCCATGGTAGCCGAGAAAAACAGCGTCTGACGGGTAAAGGGGGTCATCTGGAAGATACGTTCGATATCGGGGATGAACCCCATGTCGAGCATCCGGTCCGCTTCGTCGACGACCATGATCTTGACGTCGGACAAGATCAGTTTGCCGCGTTCAAAATGGTCAATCAGACGACCTGGCGTCGCAATCAGAACGTCGACGCCTTTATCGATCAGCTTGTCCTGCTCGCCAAACGAAACGCCACCGATCAACAGCGCCTTGGTCAATTTCAGGTGCTTGGTATAGGTGTCGAAGTTTTCGGCGACCTGCGCTGCCAGTTCCCGCGTGGGACACAACACCAGACTGCGTGGCATGCGGGCGCGGGCGCGTCCACGGGCAAGCAGAGTGATCATGGGCAGGGTGAAGCTGGCAGTTTTGCCGGTACCTGTCTGGGCGATTCCCAATACGTCCTTGCCTTCAAGGGCAGGAGGGATCGCACCGGCCTGGATTGGCGTGGGGGTTTCATACCCGGCCTCATCAATGGCTTTTAAGACTTTAGGATTAAGGTTTAGATCAGAAAATTTTGTCATGTGTGTCCGATGATAGCGGACGCTCATTTGGCCCGCGGCAGCATTCATGTCGGCCCGCATGGCCCAAGGGGCGGAGGCTCTCCGCGACATGTTCCGCATCCATTAGCAAGAACTGCCCGTCAGGTCAAACGGATGCGCTAAGGCGCTGTGAAGCGGGGGAAATGTGTTGCCAGATGGTCGGAGAGGCCCAGATCAACCTCGCGTAGCAGGCCATGGCTGCGCAGACGGGCGCGCAATTGGGGCGTATCCGCGCAGACTTCGTCGAAAAACCTGCGCAATCCGACTTCGCCACTTTCATCCTCGATCATCGAAAAGAGGTCATTGAGCGAAAGGCCTCCTTGGTCATACGGGCGGTTCGGGCGCAGTTCGGGGCGGTAGCTGCCTTTCGTCACGCGGTAGCGATAGGCACCGATCCAGTCATCCCATGATTTTGCATGGGCATGGGCCAGCGAGATGCCCGTCGCGGCATCATGACAGGCCAGCATATCGCCTTTCTGAAAGACATTGTGGATGCGCAGACGCATGTTCGGCAGCCCCGTGCGGACAAAGACCTTGCCCGCCAGATGGCTGAGAAATCCGCCTTTCAGATAGGCCCCATAGGTCGGGTAAAGTTCCGCCACGATGCGTGCGCGGTCGGGGCCGCTGGGAATGAAATCCTTGAACACAGACGGGTCGCCCGACAGCTGCTCCATCGGGCGGATGCGGGTGGCGGGCGGATCGGTGGGGCACTGCGCCAGTATGTCTGCGATGGGGCGGTCGGCGACAAGGTATTCGTCGACATCCATATGGATCAGCCAGTCGACCTCGCGCCGACGATTATAGGCGTGGGTGGCATTGGCCGTCTGACGTTGCTGGTGCGCCTCGGGGCGTTCGCGCTTGCGCTGCTTCCAATAGGCGGCGTCGCAGCTAATGACGCGGATCTTGGGATGGGCGTCCAGATGGGCAAAGGCTTCGTCGTTAGGCGCATCAAGATAGATATACAGCCGGTGCGCGCCCGCCGCCAAATGATAGGCGGCGAACTGCAATATGTCGCGCGTCGGTGCCAGAATGGTAGAGGCGATGCCCCATGTCACATCAGTCATGGGGCCAATGTGCGGCGCGCGTGTCGGGCTGGCAAGCCCAAGTTAGACCATCATTTCCTTGGTCGCGGTCAGGCGCACATCGGGGTAGTCGCGGTCGACGCGATCGATATCCCATTGCAGCCGCGTCAGGTAAACGACGTCGCCATCGTGATCGAGAGCGATATGCTGTTTGTTGGCTTCAGTAAACTTATCAACAGCTTGCCGGTCACCGTTCACCCAGCGTGCCGAGGTGAACTGCGATTGCTCAAAGCGCACAGGCAGGCCGTATTCCAGCTCAATCCGGCTGGCGAGCACCTCGAACTGTAGCTGCCCGACGACACCCACGACAAAGCCGGACCCGATGGCGGGCTTGAACACCTTGGCGGCACCTTCTTCGGCGAATTGCATCAGCGCTTTTTCAAGGTGCTTTGACTTCATGGGGTCGCCTGCACGGACGCCTTGGAGCAACTCCGGCGCAAAGGAGGGGATACCGCTCACGCGGATCGCTTCGCCTTCGGTCAGCGTGTCCCCGATGCGCAATTGTCCGTGGTTGGGAATGCCGATGATGTCACCGGCCCAGGCTTCCTCTGCCAGCTCGCGGTCGGCGGCAAGGAACATCACAGGGTTGGTCACAGACATGACTTTTTTGGATCGCACATGGGTCAGTTTCATGCCGCGTGTAAAGTGGCCCGAGGCAAGGCGGACAAAGGCAACGCGGTCGCGGTGCTTGGGGTCCATGTTCGCCTGAACCTTGAAGACAAAGCCGGAAACCTTTGTTTCTTCAGGTAAAATATTCCGTGGCTGCGCCGACTGAATTTGTGGTTCCGGCCCGTAGGTAGCGATGCCATCCATCAGTTCCTTGACGCCAAAGCTGTTGATTGCGGACCCGAACCAGATCGGCGTCAGAGACCCTTCGGCCATCAGCTCGGCATCCAGCGGCGGCATCAGCTCGCGCACCATCTCAAGGTCTTCGCGCAGCTTTTCGAGCAGCGCGGCGGGCACATGTTCGGCCAGCTTTGGGTCGTCCAACCCTTCGATCGCGATGCTTGCGGATACTTTGTTGCGGTCGGCACGGTCCATCAGTTCCAGCCGGTCGCGCAGGATGTCATAGCACCCGATAAAGTCGCGGCCCACGCCGATCGGCCAGCTCGCGGGGGTCACGTCAATCGCGAGGTTTTCTTGAATTTCGTCGATGATCTCGAACACATCGCGGCTTTCGCGGTCCATCTTGTTACAAAAGGTCAGGATCGGCAGGTCGCGCATGCGGCAGACCTCGAACAGCTTTTGCGTCTGGCTTTCCACACCTTTCGCGCCGTCGATTACCATCACGGCTGCGTCCACCGCTGTGAGCGTACGGTAGGTATCTTCGGAAAAGTCCGAGTGGCCCGGCGTGTCGACAAGGTTGAACCGGAAATTCGTGCCCTTGTTCATAAAATCGAACGACATGGCCGAGGCCGAGACAGAGATGCCGCGGTCTTTTTCCATCGCCATAAAGTCGGACCGTGTGCGCCGGGCCTCGCCCTTGGCGCGGACCTGACCGGCCATCTGGATCGCCCCACCGAACAGCAGGAATTTCTCTGTCAGCGTGGTTTTCCCCGCATCGGGGTGGGAAATGATCGCAAAGGTGCGACGCCGAGCGATTTCGGCAGGCAAAGCGGGGCGGTTTGAGGGGGTATCCAACATGGATTGGCATATATCCACGCCCGAACACACGCGCAAGGCTGCTTGGATCAGGCGATGGGTGGCATTTCTTTGGGCCCGCGGGTGGAAATCGGGTACTATGAGGTGCGTGAGGTCATAGAAAGGGAGAAGACGATGGAGTTGAAAGAGATTGCAGAAGCTTTGGTGAAAGGGTGCCGCGAGGGGCACGAGGTGGCGAACCTTGATCGGCTTTATGCGGCGGATGCCGTGTCGGTTGAGGCAATGGATCATGGTAACGGGCGCGAAACCAAGGGCCTCGACGGGATCAAGGGCAAGCATGCCTGGTGGGACGGCGCGATGGAGGTGACGCGTCAGAACGTCAGCGACCCGATGCTCCATGGCGATGATCGCTTTGCCGTTATGTTCGACGTTGCCGCACGCGAAAAGGCCAGCGGCAACGTGATGGAGATGAAAGAGGTCGCCGTTTACCATGTGGCCAATGGCAAAATCGTGCGCGAGGAATTCTTTGGCTGATTAGCGCATACTGGCGCGGCGCAGCAGTTCAGCTGCGTCGGGGCGGTCAAGCAGCGGTTCGGATACATCAAGCCCCGCATGAGGCAGGTCGGAATGGCCGGGGATGACATCGCCCATGGCATCCGACAGCTCTTGCGGCAGCACACCCTTGGTGCGGCTGTCGATCAGCATGGATTCCGCTGCAATCCCTTCGGCATAGATGATCTGGTGGCTGTCAAACAGCAGCTGGAAGTAATCGACGAAGCCGCCATCTTGCACCCGCACCGTATCACCGTTCACCAGATGCCGCGCCTTGACCAGCAGTTCCGAGCGGCCCGCGCCCAGACGGTCTTGGCGTTGGTAGATGAACAGGCGGTGGTCGGGGCTGACGATCAGGTCATTCTCGTTGTTCAGAGTGCCCGCATCAATGCAGATCGGGGCAAATTCACCGACGGCGCGCACTGTGCTCTGGCTGATCCAGCGGATTGCCTGCACGCCATCATCGCGGGTGAGTATCTTGTCGCCCACCACCAGATCTTCAATCGGAAGCTGTTCGCCGGTGCCCATGGTGATGTGCGTGCCGCGGGTAAAGGATACGCAGGCGACCTGAGCGAATTTCTGACGCATGGTCTGGGTGTCGATGCCAACCAGCCGGTATTCCACTTTCGGCGACAGCGCGCTCAGCGGGATCAGATATATCGCCTCGGCGTGGCCATCGTCCGCCACCTCGACCAGTAGGATCGCGTCGTTGATCTGCCCGTCGGGCGACATAAAGGTCAGCGCACAATCCAGATGCAGCGTGGCCCCGCTGGTGCCGGTTTGCGTATCAGGTGCGATCGACAGGCTGCCGTTTGCTGCCGTCTGTATCGACAGGCGCACAGGGGCCGCGCCATAGGAAAGCTCGTAAACATCATCCAGCAGCAGCTCTGATGCAAAGGACATCGGATCGCCCATATTCGCTCCATCCGTCGCCGTGAATTGCGTCGCACGGTAGACAGGGACGCTTTGCGGTGGGGAAGGGCTGTCTCTTATACACATCTCCGAGCCCACGAGACTAGGCATGATCT
>OJBO01001001.1_pt1 | contig 12281 bp, 8 predicted proteins | sample 1590461 | NCBI WGS metagenome assembly OJBO01 (sample SAMN05416836, study PRJEB24817) | seawater metagenome | isolation source: Sea water | place: Canada:Atlantic | collected 2013-07 | reverse complement strand
ACACCTCTCTATTCGTCGGCAGCGTCAGATGTGTATAAGAGACAGTATCAGATGAGTGAGCGTTTGGCAGAATTGAGTTTTGAAAACCCAGATTCGTTAGCCCCTGTTGTTGATGAATTAGGTTTAAAAATAAACCAGCAGGTGCTTTTTGGGAAAGATCAAGGTGAAGGTGAAGGTATTGCGGCGAATGATAAAGTTCGACATGCAGCATTTACTGAAGATTTTCTTGCAGGCAATAACAGTGAGGTTGTCGAGGTCGAATCAGAGCACCTTATAGTGATGCACCTTATTGAACATAAGCCAGCGTCAACGCTAGCGTTTGAGGACGTTAAAGGCGCTGTAGAGCTAGCCGTTCGTCAATATAAAGCGGGCGTGGAGCTAAAAAAAGAAGCTGAAGGCTTGTTAAAAGAAGTTCTTGCAAATAACTCACTTCAAGCTGTCGCAAAAAATAAGGGGTTAACAGTGAGTGTTGCTGGGCCGATTACTAGAAATGATAAAACAGCGCCGCCAGCAGTTATTCGTGATGCTTTTAGCATGTCCCACCCTGAAGATGAAAAACCAAGTTTTAAAATGTCTTTTATCGCTAACGGTGATATAGCCATCGTTGGTTTAAATAAAATTACCGATGGTGATAAAGCCAGTATTGATGATAAGTCACGAGAGTCGTTTAAGAAGTTTTTAGAACGGTTGAAAGGTGAAGTGTCACTTGCAGCGTCATTAGCCAATTTAAGTGTTGATGCGGATGTTAAATTTACTAACCAACCTCAATAGAAGATATTGAAACTTCACTGGCAAATTTTTATAGCAATTGGGTTGGCCATTTTGGCTGGCCTTTTTACTGGAGAAACAGCTAGTTTAGGGGCTTTCTTGTTTTATGATGTGTACGTATTTTTAGGTACATTATTTCTAAATGCACTAAAGATGCTGATCGTGCCGTTGATTTTGTCATCAATTATTTGTGGCATTGCCAATATGGGCGATTTGGGTGGGCTTGGTCGTTTAGGCGGGAAGACGATTGCCTATTATATGAGCACCAGTATCATTGCTATATTAATTGGTTTGTTATTGGTTAATATCGTTGAGCCCGGCATTATCGATGGTGAACCTGTCCGAGACCGAGTTGGTCTAAGCGAAAGCACAGATGAGATCCTTTCTAAAGTACAAGGCAAGGATAGCGGCGATATCGCTGGTGTATTCTTGCGTATGGTGCCAACTAATATTGTTGCTGCTGCTGCTAATGGGCAAATGCTAGGTTTGATTTTCTTTGGTTTATTATTTGGTTATTTCCTCACCAAAATTGAAATAGAACAACGTAAAACAACACTCCTTAACTTCTGGAATGGTGTGCTGGACGTTATGATGAAAATGACTGATTGGGTGATGAAATTTGCACCTATTGGTGTATTCGGATTGGTCGCTAAGGTTGTTGCCTCAACGGGTTTGGAAGCATTTTTACCCTTAGCATATTTCTTTTTTACAGTTTTGTTTGCTTTGTTGATTCATTTTGCCGTTGTTATGCCGGTCATGTTGGCATGGCTAGGAAAAGTTAATCCTCTACGGCATTACAAGGCTATGTTGCCTGCATTGCTGACGTCCTTTTCTACCAGTTCGTCATCGGCAACACTGCCTATTACACTTGAATGTGTTGAGAAGAATGCGGGCGTGTCAAACCGAACTAGCAGTTTCGTATTACCTTTGGGTGCAACGATAAACATGGATGGAACGGCACTATATGAATGTGTTGCTGCGATGTTTATTGCACAAGCTTATGGGATAGAGCTTGGGTTAACGGAACAGTTTTTAATTGTTATAACGGCATTGGTGACATCCATTGGTGTGGCGGGTATACCCGCAGCCAGTCTTGTTGCCATCAGTATTATTCTAACGACTATTGGACTGCCGCTAGAGGGGCTTGGGTTGATTTTGGCAGTAGACAGAGTGCTGGATATGTGCAGAACAAGCGTCAATGTATTTAGTGACTCTTGCGGTGCTGTTATTATTGCTAAGAGTGAAGGTGAAGATAAAATCTTACGTTCTTAATGTTTGATTTTAGATGCTTTTCTGCTTGAATTAACATTAACTGTTTTGGATAATTTGTTATAGCGTGGTGAAGGTGCTAAAAAATCTGACGGGTATTTTCTTTTTTACATTCCTTATTGTTGCGACAGGTTGTTCAGATAGCGTGTTGAACAACCCGTACGCAAGTGGAGAAGGCAGCAGCAACGTTATTTATTCTTCCTTTTCCGAACGGCCTAAACATTTAGATCCTGCAAAGGCATACAGTTCTAATGAATATGCCATCATTGCGCAAATTTACGAACCGCTTTTTCAATACCATTATTTAATTCGTCCATATCAGCTTGAACCTCTGTCGGCTAAATCGATGCCGGAAATTAAATATTTTGATAAAGATGATAATCCTTTAGGTGCAGATGCTACCGCTAGTGACATCGCGTACAGCGAATATTGGTTAACCATTTCAGATGGTATCCAATTTCAACCACACCCCAGTTTTAATTTGGAACTTCATAAAGAATTGCCCACTGATATTGATGGTAAGCGGCTATATCAATTACCATCTACAACACGCTTTTTAACTTCAGACGATTTCATTTATCAAATTAAACGCCTTGCAGATCCTGCGACTCAGTCACCCATTGCAGGGTTAATGGCGAACTATATTATCGGGTTAAGTGACTTTTCTAAAAGACAATCGGCGCTTATTAAACAGTTTCCATCATTACGTAAAACACAGCGTTTGCAGTCAGATACTATTGCAGGTGTTAGAAAGATTAATGGCCAGCAATTCGTTATAAAGATTAAGGGGAAATACCCCCAATTTGTAAACTGGTTGGCGATGCCGTTTTTTGCGCCCATGCCATGGGAAGCGGATGAGTTTTATTCAAACCCAATTTTAAAAGCTAAAAACATTACGTTAGATTGGTTTCCGGTTGGTACAGGCCCTTATTATTTAACAGAAAATAATCCGAATAGACGAATTGTGTTGGCGAAAAACCCGCATTATCATCCTGCTTTTTACCCTAAAGAAGGGTCAATACATGCGCAAAAAATTGGTTTGTTGAAGGATGCAGGTAAGCAATTACCTTTAACAGATAACGTTATTTTTTCTTTAGAGAAAGAAAGTATTCCGTATTGGAATAAGTTTTTACAAGGGTATTACGACGCGTCTGGTATTAGTTCTGATAGTTTTGATCAGGCCGTGAACTTTTCGAGCAGTGGCAGTGCTGGTTTAACTGACAATATGTTAGAACGGAATATTGGCCTACAAACGGCGGTAACAACGTCTAGTTACTACCTGGGTTTTAATATGCTGGATAAGGTGGTTGGTGGTAATTCTGAGGCTAATAAGAAATTACGACAAGCTATTTCAATTGCTGTGGATTATGAAGAATATATTTCCATTTTTCAAAATGGCCGTGGTGTTACTGCGCAAAGCATTATTCCTCCAGGGATTTTTGGTCACCTTGAAGGTGAAAAAGGGGTTAACCCTATGGTTTATGAATGGCGTGATGGCCTTAAACGACGCTCCATTGAAAAAGCCAAAGAGTTATTGAAAGAAGCGGGTTATGAAAATGGCGTTGATAGTGCTACAGATCAACCACTTGTGCTGTACTTTGATACGATGGATAGTGGGCCAGACAGCAAGGCGCGTTTAAATTGGTTGCGTAAACAGTTTAAAAAACTCAATATTAAACTGGTTATTCGAGGTACCGATTACAATCGTTTTCAAGAAAAAATGCGTAATGGCAATGCCCAAATGTTTATGTGGGGTTGGAATGCAGATTATCCTGATCCAGAAAACTTTATGTTTTTGTTATACGGTAAAAATGCCAAGGCGGTTCACGGTGGGGAGAATGCTTCAAACTACCAGAACCCAACGTTCGACACCTTATTTGAACAAATGAGCACGATGGAAAACAGTCCAGAACGCCAAGAAATCATTGATGAAATGATCAAAATAAGCAGAGAAGATGCACCTTGGTTGTGGGGGTTCCACCCGAAGGCTTTTTCTTTGTACCATAGCTGGTATAAAAATGCGTATCCAAACTTAATGGCGAACAACAAGACTAAATACCTAAAGATAGATTCTGATTTGCGTAAAAAGTATCAAGAAAAGTGGAATCAGCCTGTCGTTTGGCCCCTTATTGTATTGTTAATTATAGTGCTTATTTTATTAGTGCCAGCGTATTTGATGTTTAAGCGAATAGAGCGGTCAACAGCGCTATGATAAATTATATTATTAGGCGTTTGCTCTATGTCATACCCGTATTAATTGGGGTTAATATTTTAACCTTCATATTGTTTTTTGTTGTTAATTCGCCAGATGATATGGCGAGAATGCAGCTAGGTGATAAGCATGTTACCCAAGCTTCCATCGATAATTGGAAACAACAACGTGGTTATGATTTGCCTTTATTGTGGAATGAAGAATCGGCGGGTTTAAGTAAAGCGTCAAATACAATTTTTTTCACTAAATCGGTGGGTTTGTTCGTATTTGATTTAGGTATATCCGATAACGGTAGAGACATCGCATCTGATATAGGCCAACGCATGTGGCCGAGTCTCGCCATTGCTATTCCCTCATTAATTATTGGTGTATTAGTTAACATTACATTTTCTCTGCTATTGATTTTTTACAGAGGTAGCTTTCTTGAATTTGCTGGTGTGTTTTTCTGTATTGCACTTATGTCAATTTCTGGTTTGTTTTACATTATTGTTGGGCAATTGTTTGTGGGAAAAATGTTATCGTTAACGCCCATTTCAGGTTATGTGCCGGGCCTTGATGCCATCAAATTTATTATCTTGCCGGTACTGATTGGTGTTGTCAGCGGTCTTGGTTCTGGGGTCAGGTGGTATCGGTCATTGTTTTTGGAAGAATCTGCAAAAGATTATGTGAGAACAGCGAAAGCTAAAGGTTTATCTGATTTGCAGGTGTTATTTAAACATGTTCTTAAAAACGCCATGATTCCCATATTGACGGGTATTGTTGTGATATTGCCGTTATTGTTTATGGGCAGTTTAATCACCGAATCATTTTTTGGTATACCTGGGCTGGGTAGTTACACTATTGATGCGATTACGAGCCAAGATTTTGCTATTGTTCGATCAATGGTGTTTTTAGGCTCTTTTCTTTATATCATTGGCTTATTGCTCACCGATATTTCGTATACGCTGGTTGATCCGCGCGTGAGGCTCGATTGATGTTAATGCCATTATGGACAGACATGGCGTTTTTTATCCTTATTATAGGCGGGCTGTATCTGGGGTGGCGATCTAGTAAACGGGAACATTTACGCCGGCCATGGAAGCGTGTTTTTAAAGATACCGTTGGCGTTGTTTCATTAACCGTTTTATTAGTATTTATATTGATTGGGCTGCTCGATTCTATTCGTTTTCAGCAGGTAACGAACACTCAATCGAGTCAACAAGATGTAATTAGCTTGCTAGACGTTGTTTTAACGCCAATGAGAACACAGGTTGAGAAAACCTATTCAGCTCCATTTTCACACACGGCCTATGCAAAAGAAATGGGTGTGGATAAAGAGGGTGTTGCAAAACGAATATACCCACGTTTGAAATACGGTGCGGCTCATTTAAACAACCCTGTTACGGACAAGTTTGCCGACATCTTGAAAAAACTGATGGCAGGCACAGGTTTCAGCCTTTTAGTTTGGTTGGGATTAATGTTTATTTTATGGGGTTTTAATAAAAGAAGCTTCAAGTTTGTACGGTCTAAAGGGACGAAGAGCTTTTTGTTCACCTTACTGGGAGTATTGATGATTGTCGGTGCTATAGCGTCACTTAGCCCCTTTTATCACGTGTTAGGGACCGATAAGGTCGGCGAAGATGTTTTATATCAAGCGATAAAAAGCATCAGAACAGGGTTAGTGATTGGTTCATTAACGACTATTGTAATGTTGCCGATAGCCATTAGCTTAGGGTTAATGGCTGGGTTCTTTAGGGGTTGGGTAGATGATATTATTCAATACCTTTATACAACGTTGAGTTCAATTCCAGGTGTGTTGCTTATCGCAGCGGCGATTTTAATGGCTCAAGTGTATATGGCCAATAACCCAGAGTTGTTTACCACGGTGGAAGATCGGGCTGATATGCGTTTATTACTGTTGTGCATAATTTTGGGTATCACCAGCTGGACGGGTTTATGCCGTTTATTGCGGGCTGAAACCTTAAAAATTCGCGAAATGGATTATGTGTTGGCGGCACGAGCATTAGGTGTTGGCCCTATCAAGATTCTCAAACGCCATGTGCTGCCAAACGTGATGCACCTGGTGATGATAACCATCGCACTGGATTTTAGTGGCTTAGTGCTCGCTGAGGCAGTTCTATCGTATATTAACATTGGTGTTGATCCATCAACGTACAGTTGGGGCAATATGATAAATACCTCGAGGCTTGAAATGGCACGTGAACCGATTGTTTGGTGGTCTTTATTGGCAGCATTTTCGTTTATGTTTGTATTGGTGTTAGCCGCTAATTTATTCGCTGACTCCGTTAGAGATGCATTCGACCCTAGGTCTAACACTTAAGTTTAATAAAACAATTTAACTATTTGATTATGAATAACTATATTTTACATACGGCCTCACTAACTGTTGAATCGTTAACTAAAATTCAGTCTATTTTTATGGCCTTGCCTGACCTGCGCAAGGGGTTTTACTCGGTTCAAGCAAGTGTTCAGTTGTCTGAAGAAACAATGCAAACCCTTCGACATGAACTTGAATGTGACATTACTAGATTGCCGGAAGCGTTTTCAGGGTCAGACGTTGGTTTGATAGTGACCGACATGGATTCAACATTGATTTCAATCGAGTGCATTGATGAAATAGCCGATATGTTAGGGATTAAAGATAACGTGTCTGCAATCACAGAAGCGGCTATGCGAGGGGAGCTAGATTTTGCAGCCTCTTTAATTCAGCGTGTGGCTTTGCTAAAAGGACTTCCAATAGAGAAGTTGCAACAAGTTTATGATGAGCGGTTAACATTGAATCCAGGTGCAGAAAAGTTACTTGAGTATCTGCAGCAACATTCAATAAAAATCGCGTTAGTGTCGGGTGGTTTTACTTTCTTTACGGACAAGCTAAAACAAAAACTCGGTTTAAATTACACGTTAGCTAATACGTTAGAGGTTGTTGATGGCCGTTTAACGGGGCGTGTTTCAGGCGATATTATTGGTGCTCAATCCAAAGCGGACTTGTTATTGAAATTGTCTGCTGAATTGGGCTTAGCTCAACATCAAGTCATCGCAATGGGCGATGGTGCGAATGATTTGTTGATGATGGATGAAGCAGGGCTGAGCGTTGCGTACCATGCAAAACCAACCGTGCAAACAAAAACGGATGTGCAAATCAATTATGGTGGATTGGATGCCGTGGTTGATTTACTTAACAGTTAGTTTATGTCTCAACCTTTACTGTCTATTCAAGGCTTAAAAGCCCAATTTAATAGTTCGTCGGACCCCGTTAGGGCAATTGATGGCGTCAGTTTTGATATACATGAAGGTGAAACATTCGCTTTGGTGGGGGAGTCCGGATGTGGCAAATCTGTGACTGCATTAGCTGCTTTGCGGTTATTGCCTTCGGCGGCGCAAGTGACGGCTGGGAAGGTCTTCTACAGAGGCGTTGATTTACTACGAATGCCAGAAATGCGCATGCGGGAAAATCGAGGCGCTCGAATTTCGATGATATTCCAAGATCCGATGACGGCGTTGAACCCGGTCATGTGTATTGGCGATCAAATTGCCGAAGCGGCTGTTACTCATAAAAAAGCTGACGCCGGCGAGGTGCGAAAAAACGTTATTGAATTAATTAAGCAAGTTGGTATATCTGATGCAGAGGAACGATACCATTCGTTTCCTCATCAATTATCTGGTGGGATGAGGCAGCGAGTTTTAATTGCGATTGCTTTAACAAATGACCCTGATTTATTAATTGCTGACGAACCAACAACGGCATTAGATGTCACCATACAGGCACAAATTTTAGAGTTGCTAAAAGACCTTCAACGTCAACGTGGCATGTCGTTATGGTTGATTACGCATGACCTTGGCATAGTATCTAGCATGGCTGATACGGTAGCGGTTATGTATGCAGGGCAATTGGTGGAAGTGTCATCACGAGACGCGTTTTTTAAAAAACCTGCACACCCGTATAGCCAGCGTTTATTTGATGCTATACCTAATATGGATAATCGTGAAGAAGCATTGGTAACATTGCCGGGTTCTGTGCCGTCGTTATCTCAAGAATTCATTGGCTGTCGGTTTGCAGAGCGTTGTGAATTTAAAATGAGCGCGTGTTTAGATAATGACGTTGTCGATTGGTCAATTATCAGTGAGAGCCAGCAAGCGAGATGTTGTCGAATTGGCGATATTGATATTAAGCTCACCGAGGCTATTACTGAGACGTATCAAACGATTAGTAAAATGGATGGTGAAAGCCTACGTGTTAATGATTTAAAGGTTCATTTTCCTATAAAAAAAGGTTTGTTGAAGCGTACAGTAGGGCAAGTAAAAGCGGTTGACGGTGTAAGCTTTGAGATTGATGCCGGCACCACGACTGCATTGGTCGGCGAATCTGGTTGTGGTAAAACCACGCTGGGAAAAGCTTTATTACAGTTGGTGCCGATAACGTCGGGTGTCATTAACTACAAAGGGCAAAATTTAGCGACGTTGTCAGAAAGTGACTTTCAAGCGCATAGAGATCAGTTGCAGATTATTTTTCAAGACCCATTCTCTTCTATGAATCCTAGAATGCTGGTAGGCGAAATATTAGAAGAAGGTTTGCGAGCATTACAACCTGATTTAGGTGATTTGGCCATTGAAGAGCGTTGTGAATCATTATTATTGAAAGTAGGTTTAACGGCGGATGTGCGCCTACGTTACCCCCATGAGTTTTCAGGTGGACAACGACAACGTTTATGTATTGCGCGTGCCTTGGCCGTCAATCCATCTATTATTGTTTGTGATGAACCTACTAGTGCGCTAGATGTTTCTGTGCAAGCTCAGGTTTTAAATCTGTTAAAAAGTCTACAACGAGAAAATAGTTTAGGTTACTTGTTTATCACTCATGACTTGTCTGTTGTGTCGTATATTGCCGACAATGTGGCGGTAATGTACCTAGGCCGTATTGTTGAATACGGAACAGTCAATGATATTTTAAATAACCCGTCTCACCCTTATACAAAAGCATTGATAGCAGCTGTACCGACATGGGATTCTGCCTTAGAAAAGCAGGTTATTAAATTGCCTGATGAAATGCCATCACCTTCTAGCCCACCGGTGGGTTGTCATTTTTATGCTCGTTGCTCAGAAGCTAAACCTGAGTGTGAGGAGAATTATCCTTCAACCTCAGATATTTCACCTACGCATCAAGTAAATTGTTGGTTATACAACAACGCTTGAAACTAATTACGTTTGAGTTACGTCCACAATAATTTTTAGTTTTTGACCCGGCTTTAAGTACTTTTTATTAATCGTATTCCAGTTTTTTATGTCATTAATACTAACTTTAAAGCGTTTGGAAATTAAATACAGGGAGTCACCTTTTCTAACGGTGTAGCGGATCGTTTGATTCTTTTTCTTAGGTGAGCTAGTACGGCTGGACGTTTTAAGTTGGTTAGTTTTCCAAATGGTTAAGGTTTGGCCAATGTTTAATGTGTCGCGAGGCGCCATGGCGTTCCATTTGGCTAGTTGGCGAACGGTGACTTTATGCTGTTGAGAAATAGTCCAAAAGGAGTCACCTTTTTTAACACGGTAAATGCTTTTATCACCTTTTCTGCGCGTTGTGCGTATCGCTTTTTTTCGCATCGGTGCGCTGTTTGTGTATAACGACTCGTTGTAACTTGCAGTAGGGATAAGCAAAAACTTACCAACTCGAATACGATGCTTAGTTATTTGATTCGTCTGTTCAATGAGCGCAATAGGTGTGCGATATTTTTTCGAAATATGGCTGAGTGTTTCACCTTGCTTTACCTTATGGCGTTGCCACTTTAATCGCTGGTTATCTGGTAAGGTCGATAACTGTTGATTAAAGTTATTAGCCAATGCCTTGGGTACTAATAAGTAGTGAGGGCCCGATGGGTCGGTAGCCCATTGGTTGAAAGCGGGATTGAGTGTGTACAGTTCTTCAATGCTGATGCCAGCCAGTTCTGAGGCACGTGCCAAATCAATTTGTTTGTGGATATCGACTTTTTCAAAATACGGTTTATTAGGTATTGTTCGTAACGTAATGCCGTACTGTTCTGCATGCGACAAAATATGCGCAATGGCAATTAACTTAGGTATGTATTGTTGTGTTTCTTTACGCAGCGCTAAAGACCAGTAGTCAGTTTTTTTGCCACGTTTTTTATTCGCTCTAATGGCTTTTGAAATATTTCCGCCACCTGCATTATAGGCAGCTAAACCTAAATACCAGTCATCAAAACGATTAGAAAGCTTGCTAAGGTAAGTAAGGGCGCTATCAGTCGATGCAATCACGTCACGTCGGCCGTCATACCACCAGTTTTGTTTAAGGCCGTATGCTTTTCCTGTGGAGGGTATGAATTGCCAAAGCCCCGCAGCACGGCCATGTGAGTAAGCAAATGGTCGGTATGCACTTTCTACAATGGGGAGTAGGGCGAGCTCACCAGGTAAATTGCGTTTTTCAACTTCATTGATTATGTGGAAAAGATAAGGTTCTGCATTACGTTGTACGCGATCAAGGTATTCGGGGTGCTTGCTGTACCAATTGATTTGGGCTTGTATTCTTTTGTTATGTGTCTCTGGGAATTGATATAGAGAGAACAAACGTTGCCAAATGTTGACGTTTGCATTTTCTAATATAACAGGGCTGGGCTTAACCAGCGCTATGTTGCTATGCTGAACTCTGGTCGATGCTTTGCTAATTTCTATTTTATCCAGGTCGGTTTTTTGTGTTTCTGTGAACTTAGCATCACCCGACGGTCTAAGCGTATACGCAGAACAAGACACAAGAACTGATAAGCTAGTGAATAAAAAAAACCTAGATAATTTATTTATGATTAAATATTGCATTAAGTGATGTTGGTGTCAAAGGTCAAAACGTTGATAATTATAGTTTGTTTAAATAATGCCGCATGAAGAGAGTTCACAAAATAAGGAGCCAGTTGAATTAAGTGACTGGTTCGAAACACCTATCGGTAGCGTGTATCGACACGCAGAATCAGCCTTATTAAGCCAAAAGCTGCGCGAAAATTTCCGTGCAGAAGTGTTACAGCTGGATTTTGTTGGCTGGGAAGACGAGTTCCACGAAGCCATGCGGTTTGCACATTATACAATTTTAGACAAGCATGTTGCTGAGCAATCAAAATATACTCGAATAGTAGGCGAGACGAATAATTTACCGATAGAAACGCACAGTGTCGATATCGTGATTATGCCCCACACCTTAGAGTTCGACGATAATCCACATCAAGTATTACGCGAGGTAAACCGCGTTCTTAAACCCGAGGGTATTGTGTTGTTAATGGGGTTTAACCCGTGGGCATTTTGGCATTTACCGCGGTTTTTTCCTAAGGCGAAGCTAAAAACACCCTGGAACGGAAAATTCATTAGTCGCTACCGCGTGATGGATTGGCTAAAGCTATTAAACTTTGAGATAGAAAAGAGCCAAGGTTGTTGCTTGTTTCCGTTGATGAAAAAACAAACGGCAACGACTAAGCTGACATTATTAAAAAAGTTTTTAGCATGGACGCCCTTTATGCCGGCTGCTTATTTTATAATGGCTGTTAAACGCGTTTCAAAAGGTACGTCAGTATTTCATTTTAAGCGTCTTAGAGACTCCTTAGCGTCAAAACCATTAGCAGAACCAGCGAATAAAAGAAGACATGTCCAAAAAGATAATCCAAATATATACTGACGGCGCATGCCGAGGCAATCCTGGAATAGGTGGTTGGGGTGCGACGTTGAGTTACAACGGCACACAAAAAGAGTTATATGGTGGCGAGCAAGAAACCACCAATAATCGTATGGAAATGATGGCGGTTATCAAAGCACTAACGGCGTTAAAAGAGCCAAGCGAGCTAGTCATAAATAGCGATTCTAAATACGTTTTAAGCGGTATCAATGAATGGCTACCCAATTGGAAAAAACGTAACTGGAAAACAGCGGGTAACAAACCCGTTAAAAATGTTGATTTGTGGCAACAGCTTGATACATTAACGCAATCACATGATATTAAATGGGTATGGGTTAAAGGCCACAGCGGTAACCCAGGTAACGAACGGGC
>OJBO01001000.1_pt1 | contig 12329 bp, 8 predicted proteins | sample 1590461 | NCBI WGS metagenome assembly OJBO01 (sample SAMN05416836, study PRJEB24817) | seawater metagenome | isolation source: Sea water | place: Canada:Atlantic | collected 2013-07 | reverse complement strand
ACGAGATCATGCCTAGTCTCGTGGGCTCGGAGATGTGTATAAGAGACAGCATGGATACCGCACTGCTCCGGCTGATCACAGATCAACGCAGGGTCGGTCACCCCTCCTTCGCTGCCATTGTTTCCCTTGCTCTGATCAATGATCAACGCCGTGGTGTTGGCACCGGGTTCGCCTCCCTGGTACCCCGGTTCGCCCACATCAAAGCGGCCATTACCATTGAGATCTGCAGTGGGCAGATTCTTGAGTGGCTGGAAGACACTGGCAACTGGAGCACTGGCAATGAAATGCAGATGCATGTCCGGCCCGCCCATGTCGCCCGCCGGCGCTCGCAGCATGGCTGTCTGCAGACGCTTGCCATCGCTGGAGCAGATAGCCTCGCCGCTGCTGCAATCATCGGGCTGCTGGGCAGAGGTCTGGTTCACGCTCATCAGGATATAGCGATAATAAGCGCCGGCTTCCCAGGGCTGGTCCGGCGTGAATACCAGGCTGCGGGTGCCCACTTTCAGTTGCCCCGTTACCCCGGTTTCACAGCTGTATTTGCGCTTGCCACCTTCGTCGTAGCGCAACGGGCGACCGGTGCTCGGGTCCAACGCCACTTTTTCCACCCGGAAACTGCCCACGTTGCAGGCATCGGTGTTTTCGAACACCACGGACTCTGCCGCGATATCCTGGGAGAAATTCACCCGGATAGCGCGATCCGCCGGTAGATGCGGCACCGGGTTACGGTCGTCATCGGTGCTACCACCCTGACAGAAGCCATGATTACCGGCTTCGATTTCCCAGTGCTCCTTGTCAGCAGCACAGGGGAAACCCGGGTAACTGGTAAGCACCATGGGCGCGGCATTGCCACCGATACGTTCCGGCAAGCTGAATGCGTCGCTCACGGGGATAACCGGGTTACCGGCCAGGTCGGTGATTTCCGGTGTGGTGGTCACGACATACTCCACACCGTATTCCACCGGGCTATCCGGGGTAATTACCAAAGCATTACCGCTGAGTTCCCAACTGAACGGTTCGGCAACGCCACCTTTGCTGAGCATCAATGAGGTGCCCGCGTTGATGCTTTGCGGCTCCAGGGCTTCGCTGAAGTGAACAACAATGGGCTCACCCGGTTCCATGCGGTCAGCCACATTGCCCGGCTGCCAGGACAGTTCCGGGCCGTTATCCCCATTCAGAACGGGAACGATGGGATTCACGGAATCGATCGGCTGGACCGGCGCATTTTCCTGATCCAGATAAGACTCCATACGGAAGCTGAGCACCCCGTAGCTGTTTTCCACGCCCAGCACTCGAGGTTCCACCACGGTAATAGCATCGGCGTTGAGCTGGCCATCTTCAATCAGGCCGGTGCCCACCAGCTCCAGATGCATCAGGTTCTGGGTAAACGCACCATTGGCGCGGGCGTCGGAGGTGGAGGTGGCCACATCCATCATCAACCGCAGCTGCTTTGGCGCATCATCGCTTTCCGCATTGGGGTTGGGGAACAGGTAACCCGTGGCATCGGAAATGATCTGTACGGTCACTTCCCCGGAATCAAAGCCCACCGGCACTTCACCGCCGATAAACACTTCCAGGGCATCACCGGTAAGGATGCCACCCTTCTTCACCCGCAGCGGAGTCACATCCGGAAAGTTGGGGGTGAACGCCAGCTCCGCGTAAACATCGCCGGACTGCTTGGACACGGTCTTATCCTGCAGCAGAGTGCCGATCACCGGCACGCAGTTGATCGGCTGGCCGGTCAGATCAGAGGTGATCACCCCGGGATCCTGACAGCCCAGGGAATCATCCGCCGGCGGTGCATTGGTGACCAGGACTGCCCGCTCACCGGTAGTCGGCGAGGTGGTGTCCTGGGGCACGGTGGAATGGGTAAAGGCCGCAATGGTTTCACCGGACTGGCTCATCACACCACTGACGCCCAGCTCATAGGTCTGACCGGGGGTCATGTCTTCCTGGGGGTCCACGGTAATGGCGGTGCGCCCTACCAGCAATTGCGCGGGTACCAGCTCGCCATTGCTCATCAGGCTGACCGTTTCACCATAGACCGCCGTGGAGGCATCAATGGATTTGGTGGTACGCAGCCGGAAACTGGAGAAATCCATGCTTTCGAACTGGTCGTCATCCGGGAAGATGGATTCCACTTCGAAGCTGGCGGCGGTCTGCTGAGTATCCAGCGGCCCTTCCAGGGCGGCGCGAGTAGTGAAGTTCAGTTCGCCATCCTTGAAGGTAGTGGTTTCACCGAGCACGGTGACGCCATTCATGACTACCTTGTAATCCGTCGCCGGCGCCAACGCGTCTACCGGGGTCAGTACAACACCACGGCCGTCTGCCACGGATTCCAGGGTAAAGGCCACATCCGCACCATTGGCGTCCTTGAACACGAAATTGTCGGCCGTGGCTGACACCGCATGGCTGAACTGCAATGCCACAATCGCTCGCGGTGCCACCTGTTTCTGGTCATCCAGCGGGTAGGTATAGTGCAGGTTGCGCGCATTGAAGGTGGGCGTATCAAAGCTCACCCGGTCCTTGTCCCCGCCACAGCCAGCCACCATGAGGGCGGCCAGTGCTGTCAGGGCGATATTATTCTTTTTCATGGAACACCTCCGTTAGAACTTCACCGTAACCGCACCGGAAAACACATGCACATCGCCATCAGCAGTCACTACTTCATAGGGGTTGGTCACACCGGGACGGGTAGTGGTCAACTCGAAATCACGCTCTTCCAGTTTCTGGAACTGATAGCCGAAATCAAGGCGCAACGGATAAGCGAGGATGGGAGGGTTCTTGATGATCAATGAAGAGCCCACACCGACAATCAATTTGTCGCTGTCCAGGTAGTTCACATCCGGTGTCCGGATGCTTTCCAGCGGGCTTTCCTGATACGCCACACCGCCGGACAGGATCAGATGGTCGTTCACAGTCCACTCTGCACCAATGCGCGGCACCACGATATCCTTGAACTCAGCAAAAGCCTGGTCCTTAACGGTATCGCGGGCCAGTTCATCTTCCAGGTCACTCCAGTTCTGCTGCTCTACGGTGACGGCAGCACGGAAATTGTCAGTAAAGTGGTAAAGCAGCCCAGCGCTGAAGATATCCGGCTGGTAGGAGTCGATGGTATCGATAAGCACGGTGATACCTGGATCAATAACGGTACCAGGAATAGTTAGATTGGATTCCACCGCTGTGCGGGCCTCGGTGTGCCCGCGGAATGCAAAGGCGGTTTCCAGACCGGTCCAGATGCCGCAGTCTTCCTTGCCGCAGAAGACCTTGTCCCATTCCAGGTTCATGGACAGCACCGGGCGAATGACCGGCTTGGCAGACACGGTCAGCTCTTCTCGCTGGGTTTCACCGGCCAGGTTGGCGCTGGCGATCAAGGTCGCTTCAGAACGCAGGGAAATGTGCGCGGAGGCACCGGTGGTAATCCCGTTGGCCAGTTCGAGGCCGCCACCGAGATTCAGGAACAATGGCTGTCGGCCGTAGTTGAAAAATTGGCCTTCCCGGTTGGTGCTGGAATCAAACGCCAGCATTTCCTCACCAAATTTTTCCACGCCGGCAATGATCGCGAAGTAGATCGGGTGTTCGAACTTGGTCATGTCGGTGAGATCGGTTTTCAGCGCAATGACCTGCTGCTGAGACATGGTGTCATTCAGTACGTCACCATCACGAATCACTGACGGCGCGCCACCGTTGGGATTGCCCTGGCTGACGGCACGCAATTCTTGATCGCCATGCAACAAGCCAACTGTCAGTTCACCGCGGGGGTCTCGTGTCAGGTAGGCCGGGTTGTAGTAGAGCGCCGAGGCCTGGGAGTTGAACATGGAAAGGCCCATGGCCGTCCCCACATCGGCAGGAAGCAGGCCGTAGGTGCTGGCCGTATTGCCCATGGCAGCGAAAGCAGGGCTCGACAGGGCAGTGCTGACAATGACAGCAGCTCCCCAGCGGGTAAGGGTCTTGGTAGTCATAGCGCTTCTCCGGCGTTTGTTATTAGGGTTCTCGCCTCAGGTTAAGCTCCCAGGCGACAGGAGAACAATACGTGAAGCTATGCAGCCTCTCGCCTATTCCCCCCTGTGTATATGCAATAAGTCAAACAAAACGACGGTGCCAGCGCCGTTGGCAAAAAGTTGGGAATAGTTGAGAAAAGTAGGTGGGAGCACCGATATTGTTACCCGATGTAACCGAGCGGTTTCGATTTACCCCCGCAACGGCGGGTATGTGAAGGGCAGGTAGAGCGCCCAAAGAAAGCCGGCCCAAAGGCCGGCAAGGATTTGATCGTCCGGAGATTACGGCTTGATGGGCTCCCCCAGCTATTGGAGTTTGACTCCGCCCGCCGGGATTTTCAGGTAGATCTTTGGGCTCACGATCAGCACTGACAGTAACGTCACCGGCACGGCCAGGCGACAAAGCTGTAACGTATGCGCATGAACCGGGCTTCCCTGTCTGTCTCGGGTCAGCTCAGCCGTGCAGAGCGCCGGCGGGTCAGCACCATCACCGGGATCAGCCCCAGTAGTACCAGGGTCAACGCCGGGGCAGCGGCTCGTTGCCACTCCCCTTCAGCGGTCAGCTCGTAAATGCGGACCGCCAAGGTGTCCCAGCCGAAGGGGCGCAGCAGCAAGGTAGCGGGCATTTCCTTCATCACATCGATGCCCACCAGCAACAGCGCAGTCAGCAGACCCGGCAGCATCATCGGCACATAGACCCGGCGTCCCACTTCCGCAGAGGATGCTCCCAGGGTACGGGCTGCCTCCACCAGGCTGGGACGCACCTGTTGCAGGGCGTTTTCCACCGGCCCGAAACCCACCGCCATAAAGCGGACCACATAGGCCAGCAATAAGGCCGCCAGGGTACTGACCAGTACGATGCCCACCCCCAGATCCGCCAGCCAGCCTTCCACCGCGCTGAAGCTGATCATGATGCCCACTGCCAACACGGAACCCGGCAAGGCGTAACCCAGGGTGGCCAACCGCACGGCCACGGATACCGAAGGCGACGGCTGATGCCGCTTCACCCAGGCCAGCCAGCCGGCCAGCACCAGCACCAGCACGGCGGCCATGGTGCCGAGCAGGAAGGTACGCCAGATCAGGTTGAGAAAACGGGCATCCACCTGCATCAAGCCATTGTCGATCACCCAGTACAGCAGGCGACTCACCGGCAGCAGGAAGGCCAGGAAGAGTACCGCAAAGGCGAACAGGGTGACTCCCCAGGCCAGCCGCGGACGGCTGCGCAAGGTCTGGCGGCCGCCGATCTCACTGTAGCGGGCGCGGCTGCGACCACGCCGCTCCAGCCACAGGGCCACCACCACGAATAGCAATAACAGGGAGGCAAGCTGGGCGGCGGCCTGCAAGTTGAACAGGCCGTACCAGCTCTTGTAGATCGCCGTGGTAAAGGTATCGAAGTTGAAGATACTCACCGCACCGAAGTCGGCCAGGGTTTCCATCAATGCCAGCGCCAGACCCGCCGCGATGCCGGGGCGTGCCATCGGCAGGGCGACCCGGAAAAAGGCGGACGAGGCCGTATCACCAAGGATACGGGCCTGTTCCAGCACCGCCCGCCCCTGGGCCTCGAAGGCCAGCCGGGCGAGCATGTAGACATAGGGATAGAGCACCAGGGAGAGAGTGATCACCACCCACAGGGGATGGCGGGCGCTGAAGTCCGGCAACACCGGCAGCCACTGGCGCAGGAAGGTCTGGATGGGGCCGGCGTAATCCAGCAGGTCCACCATCACGAAGGCCAACACATAGGCTGGCATGGCCATGGGCAACAACAGCGCCCATTGCAGCCAGCGTCGCCCGGGGAATTCCAGGGTGGCCACACACCAGGCCAGGGAGACCCCGAGCAGCAGTACCCCAGCGGTAACCCCCACCATCAGGAACAGGGTATTGCCCACCAGACGCCACAGCACCGTGTCGAGCAGGTGCTGCCAGGTGGCCCACTGCTCCTGCTGCCAGGCGGCCAGCAGTACCACAATGGGCACCAGCACCAGCAAGGCCAGCAGCAGAACGCTGGCACCGCTGGCGGAAAGGGCTCCCCGTGTTCGCACCGGTTAGCGGTACCCGGCGCGATCCATCAGTTTGACGGCATCCACCTGCAGGGCGCCGGCCACACTGACGTTCAGATCATCCGATTTGAATTTCCCCCAGGAGGCCACTTCCTCGGCAGGCTCCACGGCGGCATTCACCGGGTATTCCATATTGCGGTCGGCCAGCAGTTTCTGGGCCTGCGGTTGGCTCATCCATTCCAGCAGGTCGCGGGCTTTTTGCGGGTGCAGCGCATGGCGGGTGATGCCGGCGCCGGAGATGTTCACGTGCACACCGCTGCTTTGCTGGTTGGCCCAGAACAGGGACAGGGGCAGCTGCGGATTGTCCTGCTTCATGCGGCCAAAGTAGTAGGTATTCACGATGCCCACATCACATTGCCCGGCGACGATGGCTTCCATCAGGGCGGTGTCGTTGGAAAACACGTCGGTGGCCAGATTCGCCACCCAGCCACGCACAATTTCCTCGGTTTTTTCTTCGCCAAGGCGCTTGATCATGGTTGCTACCAGGGACTGGTTGTAGACCTTCTTGGAGGTGCGCAGGCACAGACGGCCCTTCCATTCCGGTTCCGCCAGCGCTTCGTAGCTGGACAGTGCCGCCGGGTCCACCCGGTCTGTGGAATACACCAGGGTGCGGGCCCGCACGGTCAGGCCGAACCAGCGGTTTTCCGGGTCGGTCAGTTCCGTCGGCACGTTGGCAGACAGTACCGGAGACTCCAGCGGTTGCAGCAGGTCCTTGTCCGCCGCATTCCAGAGGTTGCCGGCGTCCACGGTGATCAGCATATCCGCCGGAGAGCGCTCACCTTCCGCCTGCAAACGGGCAGTCAGGGCAGCGGCATTGTCCGTGATATAGCGGATTTTCACGCCGGTGGCTTCGGTATAGGCATCGAATACCGGCTTTATCAGATGGTCATTCCGCGAGGTATAGACCACCAGTTCTTCTTCGGCGGCGGGTTCGGAGCAGGCCCACAGCCCGGTAAGCATGACAGCGGCGGCGGCCAGAAACGCAACGGCTCGCATAGTAGAGGACTCCATCAAATGCACAAGGAAACAAGAATGATTCTTAATTGAGGCGCAAGTATGGCAGGATTTCATGCCAAGCTCTAGCCTGATTTGCGTGCTTTACAGACCCTGAGATTGCGGCCGTGCGCGCGCCGGTAAATCCGCACCACGGCCCATGGCCTGGCTGGCAAACAGGCGCTTGAGCGGCCCGCCCTGATTGACCCAGCGCATACCAGTGTTGCGCAGCCAGCGCACCGGCAGGGCGCGCTGGCCAAACAAGTGCTGAAAGCCGCGCATGGCATTCTGCATGATCAGGTTCTCACCGCGGCGCCGGCGCTGGTATCGGGCCAGGGCGGTACTGTCCGCACAGGAACGCCCGCTGCCAACAGCTCGCTCCACCTCTTCCGCCAGCACCGCCGCGTCCAGCAGGCCCAGGTTGACGCCCTGCCCCGCCAGCGGATGAATCACGTGGGCGGCATCGCCCACCAGCGCCAGGCCCGCTGCTAGATAGCTGCTGGCATGTCGCTCCTGGATGGGGAACACCGCCCTGTCGCTGAGCAGCGCCACCTCGCCGAGCGCATCACCGACGCCCGCTTGCAGTTCGGCAGCAAAATCCGCCGGCGCCTTTTCTCGCAGTTGAGCAATACGCTCCGGCCAGCCAGACCAGACAATGGAACACTGCCGCTGCTCACCCTGCTGCGGGTCACTGTAAAGCGGCAGCAGCGCCAACGGCCCGGATTCCATGAACACCTGGCGAGCGCAGGCATCATGGGGCAGCGCAGTAGAGATGGTGGCCACCAGCGCATGATGGCCACTGTCGCGGGCACCGCCACTGATACCGGCCCAGTCCCGCACCCGGGAGCGGGCGCCATCGGCCCCCACCAACAGATCCGCCTGCCAGCTCTGGTCCCCGGCGCGCACCTGCCAGCCACCTTCCTCACGGCGGGCGCTGTCCACCGCTGCATTGCAGCGCCAGTCCAGATTGGCAAAGTCCGCCGCCCGCCGGTAAAGCGCCGCCGCCAGGTGACCGTTTTCCAATAGCCAGCCCAGGGACTGCGCGCCCACCTCTTCCGCACGGAACAGCACTTCGCCGGTGCCATCCTGATCCCACACCTGCATGGCGTCGTAGGGCTGCACCCGGCTCATGTCCAGATGCTCCCAGACGCCGCTGTTTTGCAGCAACCAGTAACTGGCCTCAGTGAGCGTGGACACCCGCAACTGGGCCGGACCTGAGGGCATCACCGGCGCCGGCGCCCCATCCAGCACGGTCACATCCAGCCCCTGCTCCGCCAGCAACACCGCCAGCAAGCCCCCGGTCATACCACCGCCGACGATGACGATATGTTGGGAATCAGGCTGTTCTGTCATGGCCGCATTCTTCAAAGGTCGATGCTCGCTGTTGATATGTAGGAACGCCGCTACGCTCCGTGCCTACAGCAGCTTCGTAGCATGGTTTCGCTGTTAACTATTCACTATTAACTGTTAACTGCCCTTTCAAAGCCCCATGGCCCGCCGCGCAAACCCCTGCCGCAGGCCGGGCAGAATATCCATGGCCACCAGCCCCAGCTGCCGGCTGTGAGCAAACAACGGTTGCTGGGCCCGGAACATTTCCGGCACCCAGCGCGAGGCCTGGCTGATCAGGGCCTGGTCCTGCTCCCGGCGGTGCACGTATTGCTGCAACAGGGATAATGCCCCAGGTGCCGACGCCTCACCCACGGTGCGTGCCAGCTGAAGCAGATCACGAACGGTCAGATTGAAGCCCTGCCCCGCCACCGGGTGCAGGGTGTGGGCAGCATTGCCCACCACCACACCGTAGGGCACCGCCTGGGCACAGGCATGGGTGAGCACCAGCGGGTAACGCTGGCGTTCGCCGATACCGGTAATCCGCGGCGCCTCTGCCGGGCATTGCTGCTGCAGCTGCGCCAGCAACGCACCGGATTCCATGGCCATCCAGGCATCCACCTGCTCACGGGGGCCAGTCCAGACCAGGGCAAAACGACGGTCCGGCAGCGGCAACAACGCCAACGGCCCATCGTTGAGAAAACGCTCGTAGGCAATGCCCTGGTGGTCACTGGCCAGTGACAGATTGGCGATCATGGCATCGTGGCCGGTATCACTGTCCCGGGCGCTCACTCCCATCCATTCCCGGGTGCGTGACCCGGCACCATCGGCGGCAATCAGTAACGGCGTGGTCAGGGTGCGACCGGATTCCAGGGTGGCCTGATAACCGTCTTCGAGACGGCGGATGGCGCTGAGCCGTTCCGGGGCCAGCACCTCAATGGCGGCATCCGCGTACAGGGCCCGCAACAACACAAAACCCAGCCAGCGGTTTTCCACCACCGCCCCCAGCGCCGGCACCCCTTCTTCGCGGGCGCGCAGGCGGGTGATGCCGAGTCGCGAGCGGCGAGATACGTGCACGGTATCGATAGCGGCGGCATGTTCACGAATGGCCTCGGCCAATCCCAACTCATCCAGTACCGACAGGGTGCCGGCGGACAGCGCGGTGCTGCGCGCATCGAAGCTGGGCGTCAGCGGCGGTTCATCGGGCAGGGTCAGAGGATGGCTTTCCACCAGCGTCACCGCCGACGCACCGTGATGCCGCAACAACAAGGCCAGCAACGCCCCGGCCATGCCACCGCCGACGATAAGAATGGGGTCTTGCCTCTGTTCCGTCATCCAGGTTTTCCCGAAACCATATAAGGGGTATCTGCAGGAGCGTATTAGCACCGGTTTTCGCTGTTAACTATTCACTATCAACTGTTAACAGCTTTTTTCATCACCGCTTCGATATCCGCTACTTCCTTCGGCACTTCATGGCTAAGCACATCACAGCCGTCTTTGGTCACCACCACATCATCCTCAATGCGGATACCGATGCCGCGCCACTGTTCGTCCACACTGTCGTCGTCCGGCGCCACATACAGCCCAGGCTCCACGGTCAGCGCCATGCCCGGCTCCAGTTGCCGCCACTGTTCCTGCACCCGGTAGTCGCCCACATCATGCACATCCAGCCCCAGCCAGTGACCGGTGCGATGCATGAAGAAGCGGCGGTAAGCTTCGGTTTCCACCACCTCGTTGAATTCACCTTTGAGCAGTCCCAGATCCAGCAGACCCTGGGTGAGGATATGCACCACTTTTTCGTGGGGGACATTCCAGTGATTGTCCGGATGGGTAGCCTCAATAGCCGCATGCTGGCTGGCCAGCACCAGTTCGTACAAGGCTTGCTGCGGTTTGCTGAAGGTACCGCTCACCGGGAAGGTACGAGTGATGTCCGAGGCATAGTTCTCCAGCTCGCAACCGGCATCCACTAGCACCAGGTCGCCGCTTTTCAGCTTCTGGCTGTTTTCGATGTAGTGGAGGATGCAGCCATTGGCACCGCCACCGACAATACTCGGGTAGGCGGGACTGCGTGAGCCGTTGCGCATGAATTCGTGGATGTATTCCGCTTCCAGCTGGTATTCCATCATGCCCGGTTTGACCGCCTGCATGGCGCGCACATGGGCACCTGCGGAAATGCTGGCAGCGCGGCGCATCAACTTGATTTCAGCGGCGCTCTTGAACAGGCGCATGTCGTGCAGATGGTGGGCCAGGGCAACGAACTCTCCGGGCGGCTGGGCACCGGAACGGACCCGCTCACGGATACTGTTAACCCAGCCCATCAGGCGACGGTCGAATTCCGCATCGTGGCCCAAGTCGTAATAGACCCGTTCACGGCCTTCGATCAGGCCCGGCAGGATCTCGTCGATGTCCCCGATGGGAAAAGCATCATCCGCATCGAAGTCGCTCACCGCACCATCCGGCCCAGCCCGGTAGCCGTTCCAGATTTCCATGGCCCGATCGCGTTCGCGGCAGAACAGCACATACTCGCCGTGCTCCCGGCCAGGCAGCAGCACCATGATCGCTTCTGGTTCGCCAAAACCGGTGAGGTACCAGAAATCGCTGTTCTGCCGGTAGGGGTATTCCACATCCCGATTACGGGTGCGTTCCGGGGCAGCCGGCAGGATGGCAATGCTGTTGGGCCCCATGATACCCATCAGCTCCTGGCGGCGACGATCGAATTCCTGACGGTTGATACTCAAGAGCTCTCCTTGGTAGTGGCAGCGATAACGGCGATTCTCAGTGCCGGGTAGGTGGCGTTTGCGGCGCTGGTGCCGGCTTGTCCTGGTTGCGCATGACCAGCTCAGTGTAAATCATCAGTGCTGCCATCCGGCAATGCTCCGCCACTTGCTCGAACATATCTTCCTGCTCGTCCCCGTCATCGTCCGGCGTGGCCACCTGACTGATCGCTGCCAGGTCGGACAAGGCTTCCTGGATACCCGGCGACAGGTCCTTGTCATGGGTGTTGGCCGATCCGGTACCGAACCCCACCAGAAAGCCTTCGCACCACTGGGCCACTGCCGCCACACGCAGGCCCAGCTCTTCTTCATCGCCGGGCAGCAACAACGCCAGATCGAGACCGGTACCCTGGAACCCTTCGTGAAGCTGATCACGCAATGAAAGCAGTGCCACCGAGAGAGCGCCGTCAAAGCCACCATCAATATCTGTATGGGCCGCCAGTACGCCCATCACTTCTTCATCGTGACCGCCATGGCCAGTGGCCAGCAGCCCCGCCATGACACCTTGCAGTTCACTGGGGGAATGGGCCACACCGGCGGCAGCCAGGCCCTGGGCCAGGGCTTCAAAATCAATCGGGTTGGACATGACTCTATCCGTTTTGCGGGAATGGGAAGGTTATCTCGGCTCCTGTCCGGACGCCGCACAGCTTCTCAGGCAGCCCGTGAATAATGTGCGCTAAGTGGCTACCACTATTGAATTTCGTTGACCCTTGCAAACCCCACACCTATAGTTGAAACAACCTGTAATCCGGGTGGGAATGCCATTGCCGGAAAATACCGGCAGGGTGAGGGCCAATAAACAGGCTCTACGGGAACGCCGGGCCGAGAAAGGTCCACACCTTAGGCGAACAGCGTACATTTTGCCATGACGACGGAACAACAACTACGGCAACTGGAAGCCCGCGTCGATGACCTGCTGCGCATCAGTGCGCGCCTGCGTCAGGAAAACCAGTCCTTGCATGAACGCGAGGCCAAGCTGGTGGAAGAACGGGCCCAACTGCTGAAAAAAAACGATGTGGCTCGCAACAAGGTCGAAGCCATTATTTCGCGTCTGAAATCCCTGGAGCAGGAGTCCTGAGCGTGACATCCTGCCTGACACTGATCCACAGCCAATGCGGTGCCCTCGGCCATGTCTAACGAAAACTCCCTGGTAATTCATCTACTGGACAAGGAGTATCGCGTCG
>OJBO01000997.1_pt1 | contig 12339 bp, 9 predicted proteins | sample 1590461 | NCBI WGS metagenome assembly OJBO01 (sample SAMN05416836, study PRJEB24817) | seawater metagenome | isolation source: Sea water | place: Canada:Atlantic | collected 2013-07 | reverse complement strand
GCAAAATGAGCTTCAACCGGGCTCTGCACTTATCATCGAAGATACGAATGTTTCCTCGCCGATACGGAATGAGTAATCCCTGATCCTCATAGAAGCGGACACTTCTGGTGGTAATATCAAATTCATTGGCTAATTCGCCGATGCTACAAATATGCTGCTGTGACATTGGCTGATCCTTATGGGGGACTGGCAAACGTTCAGTTTTCATTCCCATAATCTTTCACCCGAAAGCTTGATCACTAGGACAGTCCATCAGCAGGAAAGCACAGCTCTTTCAATGGGTGCCTTTCCTGCTGATGTTGTCGGGGTTTGGCTTACTTTATCTTTGAGTAAATTTTGGCGTGAGGGCCATCAACCTGGGTAGACCATGCTTTGGATGCTTGGTCAAACTCGAACTCTGCATAATCCACAGAAATGTTTTGCTCAACGGCAATTTTTAACAAGCGTTCCCAAATTCTCCGTCTATCATCCGGTGCCCGTTGCCCAGTTCCGACAACCGACAGTGACCGGAACAACAAAAGCCCCATATCGAGATTGATCTGGCGGCCGGCACCGGTGCCAATGGTCATGATGCGTGCTCCCCAGCGCGTGGCCTTCAGAGCGTTGAGCATCGGTTGTCCGCAGACGAGATCAAGGACCACATCAATTCCGTCGCCGCCTGCTTCTTTAAGCGCTTCCACATCACTATCGTCGCCTTTAAGGCACACAGTATCGTCAGCGATGCCACGCTCTTTCAGGCGATCAAGGGACTCTTCATGCCGTGCGGCCGCAATGACTTTTCCGGCGCCCAGATACTTTGCAAGTTGTAGGGCAATTTGCCCCAGAGTTCCCGTGGCACCGAGAATCAGAACTGTTTCACCGGGTCGGATGTTCGCTTCTTCAAGCGGAATAAGGGCACCTGTGGCAGCAATACCCATAGTAATCGCCGTACGGTCGTCGATATGATCTGGAACTTCCCATACTTCTTCTTTAGGGACGAGAGTCCGCTCTGCCCAGGCGCCAAAGGGAGGCACTGAGCGTTCACCGAAATAAACCCTCTTTCCATCAGAGGTTTTGCCGACACCTTCACCTCGAATAACGCAGGGGTACTCTACACCCATCCGGTAGGCGCCCAGTACGTCCCAACCGCCCAAGCCTGCGGTATCCACATTGATTAGAACGGCGCCTTCCTGTGAGTCTGGCGCTGGGAAATCCTCGATAACCGGAATGGCGCCGCGTTCTTTAATGACTGCTGCTTTCATTTTGGTCTCCTTTTTGTCTTTTTTATGACAAATTTCTGGTAGTTACTGCACGCTCGCCTAAGGCCGTTCTAGCGCCATTGCGACGCCTTGTCCTCCCCCAATACAGAGAGTTGCCAAGCCTTTTTTCGAGTCGCGGCGAACCATTTCATGGAGCAAGGTGACGAGAATGCGGCAGCCCGAAGCGCCGATCGGATGGCCAAGCGCAATTGCTCCGCCGTTTACGTTCACTTTGTCGGTGTCCCACGCAAGTTCTTTTCCGACGGAGAGGCATTGAGCGGCAAATGCTTCGTTCGCTTCAATGAGATCTAAGTCCTCGATCGACCAGTTCGCCTTGGCGAGACATTTTTTACTGGCGGGTACCGGGCCAATGCCCATGATCGCTGGATCCACCGCTGCACTGCCATAACTCTTGATTTGCGCCAAAACCGGTAACCCCAGTTCACGAGCCTTTTTGGCTGACATCAAAAGTACAGCAGCGGCGCCATCGTTCAACGTTGAAGCATTTCCGGCGGTTACGCTGCCATCTTTCGCAAAGACTGGCCGTAGTTTCGAAAGGCTGCCTTCAGAGGTATCGCCGCGAGGTTGTTCGTCGTTATCGAACAGTAGCGGGGGGGACTTGCGCTGTGGGACTTCAACGGGCGTGATTTCTTCTTTGAAACGACCAGAAGAAACAGCTTCGCTCGCTTTCACATGGGAGAGCCTAGCAAACGAATCTTGTTCCTCCCGCTTTAATTGATACTTTTCAGCGAGGTTTTCCGCAGTAACACCCATGTGGTAATGGTTAAAGGCATCCATCAAGCCATCTGTCAGCATGCTGTCTTCAAACTGGGAGTGCCCCATGCGCAATCCCGTCCGCGCTTTTGGCAGGATATACGGGGATAAGCTCATGCTTTCCATTCCGCCCGCAATGACGACATCAGCTTCGTCGCAGCGAATTGCCTGCGCAGCGAGGTTCACGGTTTCAAGGCCGGATCCACAAAGTTTGTTCAGCGTCATCGCCGGTGTGTTTAGGGGAAGTCCCGCGCTGACAGCGGATTGACGCGCCGGGTTTTGGCCGCAGCCTGCGGTAAGAACCTGCCCCATAATGACGTTGTCCACTTGTGCAGGGTCAAGGTTTGTAGATTTCAGTAGCGCACGTATGACAGTGGCCCCGAGTTCAGAGGCGGGCACGCTTGAAAGGGAACCTTGAAAACTTCCGATGGCAGTGCGGGTGGCCGCCACAATCACTACGTCTTGCATAGTTTCTCTCCAAATAAAAAGGCGTGACTACCATGGGGGGGTAGCCACGCAAATGCCCCGGTAGGAGCATCTCTGCCCAAGGGGTTGGGGCAAATTCAGATAGTTCGCTCGCCAAGCCAGGTCCAATTGGGGCAGAAAATCGGTATTGATCTAATGATGACCAATCAATTCTCGTAATTCTACATACAGACTATAGTTTTGTACATAGAATGAATGTGCTGTGGGTTCGATGGAAATAACGTCTGGGAGTTGCATGCTTGATGCTTGGTCGGAATTAAACGGCAGGGCGTATATGGCAGGGGCGGTGTTTCGCCCCTGTTTTAACGTAAATTCTTCGGGTAATGAGAGGGACTCGGTCAGCTAGTTTCTATGTTTTTTCGCGTTTAGCCTGAATGGACTTGGCAAAGTCGCTTTTGAGGGTGGGGAAGTAAGCAATCTGTCCGCCCATGCCGCCCGCAATGTCAATAGACGCGCCGCTGATAAAGCTTGCATAGTCGCTGGACAGAAAAAGCGCCATGCCAGCCACATCTTCTGGTTTACCATAGCGTCCCAAAGGAACGACTTTCAAAACCATCTCGTCGAACTCCTCCCGGGTAACGCCGGGACCCATCTCCTGGAAGTGGCGCTCCCATTGTCCTGTGTCGATCCATCCCATGTTTAAGGAATTAACGAGTATGTTGTCCTTGGGCAGAGACATACCTAAAGACTTCGACAGAGCGACGCAGGAGGCGCGGTTAATGACCGAGGGTATGCCGGCAGGTGTGGGAATCGTGCCAGCCAGAGCGTTGATTTCGATGATACGTCCCCAGCGCTGCGCTCTCATGTGTGGGACGACTGCCTGAACAAATCGAAAGTGCCCCATCTGTAAAACATTGGCATGTTCAAGAATGTCTTCAGGGCTAAGGGTATCGAGCGAGCCGCCCTTTCCCTGGCCAGCGTTATTGATCAGAACGTCGACACCACCCCATGCTTCGGCAACTTCGTTGACAAAAGCCTTTACGGCTCTTGTATCTGTGACATCGACGGATCGGGCAATGATGTTGGCAGAGGGTGCTTCCATAGTTGCACCAGCTTCTTTGATGGCTGTTTCGTTGCGCGCGCATATGGCGACGCGGGCTCCGTTTTCCGCAAACGCCGAAGCGATGGCGTAGCCGATGCCTCGTGATGCACCGGTAACGATTACCCGCTTTTCTCTTAGGTCGATGTTCATAGTGTCAGCCTCGTAATTGTGTTTTGGATAGAATCTGTCCTTTGACAGGCCTGTCTTGGCTCCAGTTTTGGTTTAAGGCTTGTTAGCCCTCCCTAAGTGGTATTACTCAGGAAGTAAAACATAAATTGGACATAGAATTCTAATATGTTTAACTTATTGGGTGAGTCCGGAGATTTTCATTGTAAGGCCATGAAATAAAAGAGTATTGGCAAATTTTTCGCAAATCGTTTGATTTTTAATAAATCTCAATAGAGAATAAAGATCTGAATTGGGAATTTGCGGAAAGTTCAGCTAGGATGGCGGAGAGGGTAGAGGGATTCTCTATCCGAGATTTTTGGGTCGGCTGACAGGTCACCTGTCTGAGGCAAAGACCGCCAAGCAGCCGTAAGCTCTGAAAATAAGAACAAGGGAAAAAATATGAACAGTATAAAAAAACATGACCAGATTAACCTGGGTCCCCGCAGTGCACTGGCTGTGGCCGTTATGGTTGCTGCCAGTAGTGTGTCAGCTGTCGAGGTAGATGTTGGCAACCCGGACATTAGGATGCGCTGGGATAATACGGTGCGTTACAACCTTGGTGTCCGCGTTGAGGACCAAGACAGCGCCATCATGAACAACCCGACCTACGACGAATCTGACGGTAAGTTTGAGCAAGGCGATGTTGTCACCAATCGTTTGGACTGGTTGACGGAAATCGATTTGTCTTATAAGTGGCATTTCGGCGCCCGGGTCAGTGCTGCGGGTTGGTACGACGATGCTTATAAAGATCGGACTGTGGAATCGAACTTGCCTGGCTATTCAACGAGCTACTACGGAGATCGTTACAGCTCTGAAGTGTCTCGTTATGTTAACGGGCCGTCTGGAGAAATTCTGGATGCGTTTGTGTGGGCGAACTTTGATGTTGTCGGTACCCCCGTCAACTTAAAGGTTGGCCAGCATACTCAGTACTGGGGTGAAGGACTGTTATTTGGCGCCCACGCGGTTTCCTATTCTCAGGCTCCGCTGGATGCTGTGAAGGCCGTAACCAGCCCGGGCATAGAAACAAAAGAAGTTTTTCTGCCCGTGGGGCAGGTGACAGCGCAAGCTCAGTTAACAGACAGTCTCACGGTTGCAGCTCAATATTACTATGAGTGGGAGCACACCCGTTTTCCCTATGGTGGTACCTATTTTGGCGCAGCTGACCCCTTCTTTGAAGGGCCGGATCGCTTGCCGGCAGCGCCTGGTTTTAACCTGGATCACGCAGAGTCCAAGTTCGGGCGTGATGATGCCAACTGGGGCGTAATGGCGATGTACACATTCCAGAGTACCGGCTCACGGGTCGGTGCGTTCTACCGGGAATTTGACGATTATCAGGCCTGGTTAGCTCCTCAAGTGGACCTGGCTGCCCGCGAATATCGGCTGGTCTATCCTCGTGACGTGAAGCTCTTTGGCTTGAGCTGGGGTGGCACTGTCGGTACACACTCTGTTGGTGCTGAGGTTTCCTATCGTAAAGATGGTGCCCTGAATGCCACAGGTGTCAGCAATGTTGATGATGAGGGGCCGCGTGGCGACACCATTCATGCGGTTATCAATACCGTCTACGGCGTGCCCAGAAACTGGCTGGCAGACAACTCTGTGCTGGTTGCAGAGCTGGCCTACAGTCACCTCGACAAGGTGACTGCTCACGAGGAGCTGTTCAAGGGTGAGGGGTATAACTGTACGGATCTTCGAACCGGCGGGGAAGGTGATGAAAGCGATGGCTGTTCAACCCGGAATTACTATGCGGTCGCCGTTAATTTCACGCCTGAGTACCTGGCGGTACTTCCCTCGTGGGATTTGAAAGTTCCGCTTACGCTTAATTATGGTTTGAGTGGCAACGCTGCGTCTGCAGGTGGTGGCTCGGAAGGCTCCCTGTCCTGGTCGGTGGGTGCTGAAATGACCTACCAGCAAAGCCATCAATTCACCCTTCGCTATGCCGATACGGCGGCGCAAGAGAAGAATACCCAGAACGTATTCGGTGACGAGATGGTAAACGGCAATGGTGCTGTCGGTGGAACAGATCGTGGATGGCTGTCGTTCACTTATAAAACCTCCTTTTAACAAGCACAAAAACGGAGATTCTTCATGAAGATCAAAAAGCTTGCTTACAGTCTCGCTATTGGTATATCGATGTTGGGTTTTGCATCGACTTTACCTGCCGCCGTTTCTGGTGAAGCCGCCGAGAAGCTTGGTGACACCTTGACTCCTTTTGGGGCCATTAAAGCCGGGAATGACGAAGGAACCATTCCGTCATACGAGGGTGGGTTGAGGACCGCTCCAGAGGGATTTGAACCGGACAATGGCTATTGGATCAATCCATTCAAGGATGAAGAGCCGCGCCTTAGAATCGATGCAAGCAATTACCAAGAGCATGAGGCTAAACTCAGTGCCGGTCAGATTAAGCTGCTGACTACATACCCGGATACCTATTACATTGACGTTTATCCAACCCATCGAACTGCGGCCCATCCGCAAGACGTGCTTGATGCCACTGTTCGTAATGCGACAACTTGTGAAACTCTCAAGAACGGTTTAGCGCTGGATGCCTCCTGTCGTGGCGGGCTCCCATTCCCGATTCCTCAAACGGGTAATGAGCTGATGTGGAATCAGCAAGTTCGCTACAACGATGGCAAATATGGAACTACAACATCCGCTTCTAATAGTTGGATTGTTGATTCAAACGGGAGCGTAACCAAGGCTTCTGAACAGCGGACTTTCGTAGAGCGCCCCTTCTATCAGACAGATGTCGAGGGTCGTGATCCCCAAATGTTTTACCGAGTGTACTCGGTTACACAAGAGCCTGCGCGCCGTGCTGGTGAGCTAACTGGTTTTATGGACTTTCTTGATCCTACCGAAAGTCCCCGCCGGGCATGGAGTTATACTCCTGGTCAGCGTCGGATCAAGAGAGCTCCAGAATTTGCCTATGATACCCCGGTTGCAAGTATGGGCGGTCTAGAGCTGTTCGATGAATTGTTCATGTTCTCAGGCATGCAAGACCGGTTCGATTTCAAGCTTGTCGGCCGAAAAGAAATGTACATTCCCTATAACACGTACGAGTTCTACTTCGATTGCGAGCAGGACAACCAGTTCATGAAGCATCACGTGAACCCTGAGTGCGAGCGCTGGGAGTTGCATCGAGTCTGGGTGGTTGAAGCGACCCTTAAAGATCAATACCGCCACGTCTACAGCAAGCGTACGTATTACCTCGATGAGGATACGTTTGGAGCTGGTATGTATGACGCTTGGGACCAAAGCGGTCAGCTTTATCGTTCAATGATGTTGGGTGGCGTTCAATTTTACAATCATGACATTCCTTACATCGTTAAGCATGCCATTTATGACTTCAACAAGGGCATGTACGGCATTATCAATGATGCACTCAACGGCGGTTATCGCGTGCTCGAAGAGCCTCGGTCAGAGCGAGAGCTGAGTCCGCAAGTTATCGTGAACAGAGAGAGTGCTCGTTAAAACTGGCCTGTAGGTATTCCCAGGGATGGGATGCTTGCTCGACAAAGTGTCGCCCTTCTCCAGGAAGTTCAGAAAAACAAAGTACTAATCTGAATTACCAAGGACAAAAAACAATGAAAACTCGCCGATTCCATTTGCCAACAAGCTTTGCCAGATCCGCACTTCTCAACTGCGGTGTTGCGTGGCTTATCTGCTTGGCGCTAGTTAATCCTCAGCAGCTTTTCGCTGCGTCAACTTCAGGTACGGCTAATGCGAATGCATCGGGTGATTTATTCGAAGAAGCTCCGAACCAATACTATCCCTCTACCCAGCCAGTTATCGGGCTTGCGACGGCAGGAAGTGATTTAATCGGGGTGGGTTTACGCGGCCTGATAATCAGGTCGGAAGATAACGGTAAGACCTGGCAGCAGATCTCAAGCCCTGTCGCCACTGACCTGGTTGATGTCCAGTTCAGTAATTCCAAGAACGGTTGGGCAGTCGGTCACGATTCCGTTTTATTGCAAACAAAAGACGGTGGTCGTTCTTGGTCAGTAAATCTGGACGGAAAGAAACTAAAGACCCTGCTAGAAAATCACTATTCATCTGCGTCCTCGCTCGACGACTTTGAACGCGAGAATATGCTGTCTGAGATTGACTTCGCTACGGGTACTTCGGCAAATCCAGAAGTAATCCCAACTCCGTTTCTGAATGTCCATATTGACGAAAACGGCGAGGGTTTTGTTCTGGGGGCCTTCGGAATGTTGCTTTATACCGATGACAATGGTGAGAGCTGGGTGCCATGGATCGAGCGCACAGACAACGAGCGCAGGATGCACCTCTACGGTATCGCATCAGCTGATGATGGTTCGATGTACATCAGTGGAGAGCAAGGTCTATTGATGAAATTGGATAGGGAGCTGAAAAGGTTTGCAGAGGTCAACATTCCTTACCCAGGAACCCTCTTTGGCGTCAGTATTCATGGTGACGTTATCTTGGCTTACGGACTTCGCGGGAACCTCTTTGCGAGCAAGGACCACGCCGGCAGTTGGAATCATATTGAAAATGGTCAGAAAGGCGGCCTCATCGACGCCATTCGTTTGGACGAGAATTACTCGTTAATTGTGAGTCAGCGGGGAGAGATGACTAGGCTCAATCACGAAACGCTGAAGGTCGATCCAGTGGATGCCGTATTCAACGGGGCCATTAATTCAATGGTGTTGGTCAGTTCAAAAAATACCCTTGTTGCCGCGCTGTTCAACGGTACGACAACTTTGAATTCAAAACAGTTTCAGTAACTAAAGCGTTTGATGGGGGCATTAACTTAGGCGTCGGATCAGTTCTAGTATCCGTAGGGCCTTCAGCTAGCGCCGACTGTCTGATCTTTTCAGGCCGCCCCAACTCCGCTCCTTGGAGAGAATAATGGTAAATCAGAAAGCACACACTGGTATGCCTGTCGTACCCAATCTTGAGGATTTTGACAAGCGCTCTGGAGGAGCTTTCGAACGCCTGATATTCAGCCATCGAAAATTGGTTCTCTTCAGCTGTTTGTTTATGACCCTCGCAATGGGATTCTTTGCGGCAAAACTGGATGTCAATGCCAGTTTCGAAAGAATGATTCCCGTTAACAATCCTTACATTCAAAACTATCTTCAGTATAAGAGTGAACTGCCAGGCCTTGGTAATACCATTCGGGTTGTAGTTAGTAATAAGCAAGGTGATATTTACGACTCCGAATATTTGAAAACCCTAGAGGAAGTAAATGACACGCTGTATCTGATTCCTGGTATTGATCGTTCATGGATGCGTTCTCTCTGGATGCCCATAGTTCGCTGGCGAGAGGTCACGGAAAACGGAATTACTGGTGGCGCGGTTATGCCATCTGATTACGACGCTACAGAATCCTCCATTCAATCGCTCAAAAGGAATGTCGATCGAGCTGGTTTAAGAGGGAGCCTGGTAGCGAGCGATGAGTCCTCCAGCATGATTGTCGCACCGCTGTTGGACAGAAACCCCAACTCTGGAGAACCACTGGATTACGGGGAGTTTTCTCAAGAACTTGAGGATAAAATCCGATCTTTTGAAAGTGAGAAAATTGGCATTCACATTGTAGGCTTTAGCAAGCTGGTGGGAGACCTGATAGACGGGCTGCAAGCCGTAATGCTGTTTTTTGCTGTGTCTGTAGTGATAGCGGCATTGTTCGTTTACCTGTATACCCGATGCCTGCGTAGTACTATTTTGTTAGTTAGTATCGCCGTGATTGGTGTCGTCTGGCTTTTGGGATTAATGCAGCTCTTGGGCTATTCACTTGACCCCTACTCCATCCTTGTTCCATTCCTGATATTCGCTATCGGGTTGTCCCACGGCACTCAGAAGATGAATGGCGTGCTCCAGGATATTGGACGCGGTACGCATAAGTACGTCGCTGCACGGTATACCTTTCGCCGACTCTTTTTGACAGGGCTTACTGCCTTGCTCACCAATATCGTAGGGTTTGCAGTTCTGGCGATCATCGACATTCCGGTAATTCGTGATTTGGCGATCACTACCAGTATTGGGGTTTTTCTGCTGATTTTCACGAAGCTCATTCTGATACCAGTATCTCTATCCTATATCGGTGTCAGTAAAAAAGCGGCAAGAATTGCTATTGAAAAGGAGCAATCCGATTCGCAGAGCAGCACTTGGCTGGGTCGTGTATGGGCAGGCCTGGACAAGTTCACTGATCGCAAGTTCGCAATTGGCGCTATTTTCGCGTCGGTACTGATTACCGCCATCAGCTCGGTCATTATGATGGACTTGAAAATTGGTGATCTTGATCCAGGTGCGCCTGAGTTGCGCCCTGACTCCAGATATAACCTAGACAATGCCTATATCAATGAAAATTATGGGTTATCCAGCGATCAGTTTGCGGTGATCATGAAAACTGATCCCGACGGCTGCCGGTTTTATGAGCCTCTAAAAGCCATGGATAAATTGGCCTGGCAGCTTCGGCAAACCTCCGGAGTGCAAGCGACTGATTCGCTCGCAGAACGCGTTCGCTTGATGACCTCGGGGATGGCCGAGGGTAGCACCAAGTGGTTTACGATCAGTCGCGATCAAGCAATAACAAATGCAGCAGTTGATGCAGCCATGATTTCCTCCCCGGGAGTGACAAATCAGGATTGTTCGGTTACACCACTGATCGCCTATCTGACAGATCACAAAGCAGACACCTTGACCCGTGTTCTGAATGAAGTCCAAGACTTTGCCGCGGAAAATAACACCAAGCAAGAGGCTGAGCGACCAGTCGAGTTCTTGCTGGCAGCAGGGAATGCCGGCATAGAAGCTGCTACCAACATTGAAGTTCGGAAGGGCATTGTCATCATGTATTTTGCAGTTTACGGAGCTACAGCGCTGCTCTGTTTACTGACCTTCCGCAGCTTTGGCCGTGCAATACGGGCAACAGTAGTGGCCATGGTCCCACTCATCATGACGACGATAATCTGTAAGGCTCTGATGGTAGGTCTCGGTATTGGGCTAAAGGTCGCCACTTTACCAGTGATTGCCGTTGGCGTTGGGGTTGGGGTGGACTACGCGCTTTACCTTTTGGGTGTACAGGTGGCGGTGCAAGCAAGAGGCGAATCGCTGACAGTGGCCTATCGAAGATCTTTGGACTTCACCGGCCGAGTGGTGGCTCTGATCGGGCTGACCATGGCTGCGGGCGTCGTAACATGGGCTTGGTCTCCAATCAAATTCCAGGCGGATATGGGAATCCTGCTGACCTTTATGTTCCTGTGGAACATGATTGGGGCTTTGATCCTCATTCCTGCCCTGTCTCACTTCTTGCTCAATGATACAGAAAAGTTAAAACCTGAAAGTAGCTCTGCAGAAACGCCTGCTTCGCCCAGAGGGGAAGGCAGTGACTCTCAAGCTGCTCAGCAAGCCAATACTATGTCCTCAAGAATGGCTGCTGAATGATCTTATGTTGTGGCGGGGAGTCTTATTCCAATGGATCGCTTCCCATATATACGGAGAAATGAAATGTTTGATCTATTAATGAGCGCCGACATGATGGTTCCGGATCCTGATGGTATGACGGAGCTGTTAGTAAGCAAATTGGGAATTCATAAACACGAACGTTGGCGCCAGGCATTCGACGACCATCCTTATATCGCTCACTTCTTGCGTGTTCATAAGTCTTTGGCGGTCTCTCCAACGCGGGTCGAACCTCAGTGGCATTTGGATCGCCCAAACCCCGGCGACCCTATGTTTCATGAGTTCCTGGAAAGCCTGAAAACCTTCCAGGGCCGCTATCGCCCGATGCTGACTCATTCTATTGTATTGTCTCTGAAAGGAGACAAGTTCGACGAACTTGTCAGCAAGCTGATGCGCCGAGGACTGCCTTTCAGAATGGCTCAGCGTACCCCCGACATGCCATTCGACCGGCTGTGGCTGGGTGCCACCCCCGAAAAACCACACTACGACCCTATCGTGGACGGCGGACTGTGTATCGAAATCATGCCGATGGAACCGTTACAGATGCCGCCGGAAACCTTTGACGTTCCCCCGCAAGAACCCAGGGACCCGAAACCCGGTGATATGGTCCGGGTTTCAGCCCGTGGCTATCTGGTTCGGGATCTGGATGAAACGCTGCGTCGCCTGTCTGCCAATCTTGACTGGGAACCTTCCGCGCCCGTGGAGACGATCAGCGGCGAAGGCTATCGTCGTGCGCGTATGGGCTTCAACCTTCCCAACAGCGCCACGCTTGACGTGATTGAGGCAACACGTTGGAACAGCGATGCGGGTGTGTATCTCAATAGCTGGGGACCCGGACCGTATTACATTCGGATAGCGGTAACCGACCTGGCGGCAAAGGCAGAAGATCTTAGTGCGCGTGGAACCAAGTTCACCTGGATTGAGTCCTGTGACGCGGTAGGTGGTAAGGCGTTGATCCGAGTTGATCCAGCTGAACTTCGAGGCCAGCTGTTCGAGTTTGAGGAGTGCTGACATGAGCGTGAAGGAGAAGATCAACGAAGCCATCAACGACGCCGTTAGTATTTGCCGGGACGGTAATGTCGGCTGGGTGATTCTCAATCGACCGAAACAGATCAACGCCATCAACGATGATGTCCGTACTGGGGTGCCCCAAGCTCTCAGACTGTCTCTTATACACATCTGACGCTGCCGACGAATAGAGAGGTGTAGATC
>OJBO01000995.1_pt1 | contig 12360 bp, 11 predicted proteins | sample 1590461 | NCBI WGS metagenome assembly OJBO01 (sample SAMN05416836, study PRJEB24817) | seawater metagenome | isolation source: Sea water | place: Canada:Atlantic | collected 2013-07 | reverse complement strand
GGCTCGGAGATGTGTATAAGAGACAGGCCTCCCGTTCGATGAAAGGCCGCAGTTCAGCCCGCAATGCTTTCTCGGTCACCAGATCCACCGGGGAACCGAACAGATCCTCCAGATAAAACTGCACACCGAAGTAGCGCGCGGAGGTTGCCGGACCCTCGAAGCCGACCAGAACGTCCACGTCGCTGTCGGGTCGCGCCGTGCCGCGCGCGGTGGAGCCGAACAGCGCCAGGCGGGTCACCCCGAAACGCGCGGCCAGCACCGGTTTGCTGGCCGTCAAGGCCGCCAAGGCCTGCTCGCGATTCATGCTTCGTCCTCCTCAAAAAGTCCGCCCTGTCGGGGTGCGATTTTCTTGCCCCCCTCTCCCGCTCGTGGGAGAGGGGCCGGGGGAGAGGGCGCCGCCATCGGCCCCTCGAACATGGGAAGAGCCGCGACATTCAGGCTGTAGTCGTCGTGGCCCCATTCGCAGCGGGCCAGTACCATCTTTGGGATTTTCTTCAGCGTCAGATTCGGCCAGCGCTCTGCCGCCCGGGCGGCGGTCACGCCACGGAAGGCCGCGCAGCACACCAACAGGCTCTGCTCGGGGCCGACCTCATCGGACAAGGCCTGCAACTGCTCGGCGGACAGGTTCTGCGTGGTGACGTAGATGAAGTCGCGCTCGCTGGAATGGCCGTGCTGCCACCAGTGGGTTTCCGACGGTGCGTAGCTGAAGCCTTCCAGCTTGGCCAGCGCCTCGGCCAGTTGCGTGGCGTTGTACTCGGGGTTGATGACCGGATTGCCCCAGCGGTCGTGGACGATCAGCGTGGGCGCGAGGCGGTAGTAGCGGAAGCCGCCACCACCCTGCCAGCCCACGGCCTTCGTGATGCCGCCGGTGTCCTCACCGTCGATGACCTTCTTCAGGCGCGGAACGATGTGCGTGTGGCAATGCTCGCCCAACTCGACCATGATCCAGCGGCGGCCCATTTTGTGGGCGACGGCGCCAGTGGTGCCGGAGCCGGCGAAGGAGTCCAGCACCAAGTCGCGGGAGTTGGTTGCCAGCATTAAGACACGCTCAAGCAATCGTTCTGGTTTAGGTGTGTCAAAGAAATCACCGTCAACGAACTCCCGCACCTCGCCATTGGCTTCGCGTGTAGTTCCCACATCTTTGGCAAACCAAAGAGTTTCCGGAACGCGCCCTTCTTGGTCTGCCAAATAAATCTTGCGTATGATTCGTGTTTCATCGCCAGAAAACTTGATTTTTCCTTCAGCAAGCTCCTTCTCGAAGGTCTCACGACCGAAACGCCACCCTTTCGGTGGGTGACTGATGAGTTTCCCGCTTGGCGTAGTGATGTCATACATCAAGTTGGGCCGAACAAGCGAATTTCTCACATCTCCCGAACGCCACGGGCCGCGAGGATCATTGTCGGGATTCGAGTAATTGACGTTGTGTTCGTCTTGTCGAGGCAAATCCTTCAGCACAAAAGAAGATGACTTCTGGTAGACAAGGACGTAGTTATGGTGAACGGAAAACTTTCCTCTATACCCTTTCGATTGAACGCTGTGATTCCAGATCGAGCAAGCTAGAAAATTGGCGCGACCAAAAATCTCGTCGCACAACACCTTCAAGTAATGCGCCTCGTTGTCATCAATCGTGATCCACAGCGATCCATCATCCGACAGCAACCGCCGGATGATCTCCAGCCGGTCGCGCATCAGCCCCAGCCAGATCGAATGCTCCAAGCCGTCGTCGTAATGCGTGAAGGCGCTGCCGGTGTTGTACGGCGGGTCGATGAACACACACTTCACCTTGCCGGTGAACTCCGGCTCCAGCGCCTTCAGCGCCAGCAGGTTATCTCCGAAGATCAGCCGATTGTCGAAGATGTCGTTCTCCGTCACCCGATGCTTGGCGTGATACGACATCGAAGGATCTTCGAGCAGAATGCGCGGCTCCAGCTTCGGCCGCCTCTCCTTGCCGATCCAGGTGAGTTCCAGTTTCTGCTTGCTCATTCCGTATTCCTGTGTTCTCAGACGCGCGCACGTGCACGTGCCTGGACACGCGCTCGCAGCGTTGCCTGCACCTGAGCGTAAAGTCGTGCGTTGGCCTGCTCTCGATCCGCCAGCACTACGGCGACGGCATAGGGCTCGTCCCCATCACGCCCATCGGACCAAGGACTGTCTTGTCGGGTCACCACGACGAACACCTTGTGACCGTTGACCAACGCCTGTCTGAAGCGCCATCGAGAGACCTGCAACGTGCCGTTCTTGCGGGTGTCGTTGGGTAGCCAGCGGCCGTTGGCGCGCTCGCTCATGCCTTCTTCCCGATTGCGCCGGTAGGCTTGGGTGACCTCATCCAGGCTGCCAGCCGTCACCAGGTGGAACCACAGTTTGGCTCTGCGGTAGTCCAGCCGCGTGGTGCGCACGGCAGGGCTGTAGGCGAGCGCGACGGTCACCTCACGCGTGCGGCGGCCACCGTCCCAGAAGCTGTCTGGTAAAGGTAACTCGAAGAAGTGGTGCTGATCGTTGCCGACGCGCTCTTCGGCGAGCAGGGTGACGGTGTGATCAAGCGAGCGGAAGAGCGCCGTATCGTCAACGCGCCCATACCCGACGAGGCGCAGGAGTTTGTCGCGGCCTTCAGCATTGCTTCCGGGGTTCAACAGCGCTTCGCAGGCTTGCGGCCAGCGGGCATGGGCGCCGATCAGTGCGCGCAGCAGGCTGGGCGAGGCATCGGGCACTTCGGCCAGTAGCCGTGCGGCTTGGTGGGCGACTTGGGGCGCGGCGTAGCTGGTGCCGATGTCTTCCTTGAACGCCGGCCCCAAGGCAAAGCCGCCATTGAGCGACACCACGCCCAGACCGGCATGGTCTGTGCCACCTCCAGTACGCCGCAAGGCGATGTTGCCGGCATGCGCGACCACGTCGGGCTTGATGGCGCCGCTGGCAGAAGGGCCGCTGCGAGCCAATGGAAACGGCTGCTCCGCCCGAGCCAATACGTGGTCTTCAATCGTGTTGGGATGGCGCTGAGCATTGCGTGTGGCCTCATTCAGGCTCAAGCCGCCAACGGTCAGGGCGTTGAGCGATGTGGCGGGCTCCAGCAGGCGGGCGTGGTCTTCGAGCAGGTAGTCTGGGTAACTCGCGCGTGTATCGGCTGGCAACTGGGATGACAACAAGTTGCCCGCTGGTACTACGAACAGGACACCCAACTCACGCGTCAGCCGATCCAGCGTGTAGGCGAGCCCGCGCACATGCCGGCCATCGTAGACCTTGTTCAGGTCGCCATAGCTCAGGTTGAAGACCCGGCAGCCGTATTGCGCATGCAGGTCACGCACGGCTTCCTCGACCGCCTTTTCGACGAACTCGGTTTGATCTTGTCCGTCGTCTTCGAACACTTTGCCGGAGAACAAGCGAAGCTGCGGGACGAACTGCCCTTGCTGAATAACGCTCTGGACATCGCCGTACAACGCAAGCCCGCCGACGAAGGTGCCGTGCCAGTGGGGCGCAGTGTCATCGGTACTGCGATGCGGCGCGAGGTAGCCCTGCGCGTCGCCAACCGCTGCGCCGAGCAGCGAATGTCCACGCGTCAAGCCGGAATCCAGCACGGCAATGGACGGAGCATCGTCATCGGGGGGATCAATCGGAGGAAATTGGTTGATGTCGGTGTGAAGCAGTTGTACGGCCACGCCCAAGCGGGGTGGCAGGTCGGCAGTCCGCACATCGCGATGGTGCAAGATCTGCTCGGCCTGCGTACGGTTGCAGCGCACACGGACCATGACGAGCGAAGGTTGCTGGATGCCGTCGAGCCGCTCAATGCCTTGTGCATGCAACCAGTCGAGAAAGGCACGCACCATTTCCTGGCGCTTGTCTTGTCGCTCCTGGGGCCATAGTTCGACATCGAGCATGAAGGTTGGCGTGGCTGAAAATCCTTGCTCAAGCAAGGCCGCGCCGGTGCGGTCCTGGGGTGTCCAGTGGTCGAAGTCTTCGATAACGTAGAACAGTTCCTTGCGGGTAACAACGCCATCACGTGCAAGGGTGGCCAGGCGGCTCTCGAACTCGCTCAAGCCGGCATCAGTGGCGAATGCCAGCACGATGGATTCGTCTTCCTGGCTGACGATCTCCACGCCAGGAATGGCATCGAAGGGGGGCACACTCTTGTCGCCCGCGCGCAACCGAATCTTGAGTAGCTTGCGGTCGTCGAACCCGCCGACGTCCTCTGCCATCGCGCGTTGCCGCGCTTAGCCAAGCCGCCCGGCTAACGCGGCACCATGCGCTCTCGGATCGGCAGGTTTAAAGCGAGGACGTTTATCTTGGGGACGGTGGCGATCCGTCTGATGCTCTTCTCGCCCCAGTCGCAAGTGTTCATAGGCCATGCCTCCCCCTCCATCCCTTAACTCTTATGACGATACTCACGGGCAAGCGCGGTATCGAGGTGGCTTTTCTCCAGGAACTCCCGGCCGGACAGGATCATTTCCTTGACGGAGCGCCGAAGAACCCGCTCGATGTCGGCGTGCGACATACCCTTGAACCGGGATGCCACCTGGCCATCGTCGGGCTCGAAATTGCGGCGGACACCGGAGAGTTTCAATGTTAACAGGCGCCTGATCTGCTCCAGATTCGGCATCTCGAAGCGCACAACCTCATCGAAGCGTCGCCAAACCGCCTTGTCCAATAAGGTTTCATAGTTGGTGGTGGCGATCAGGATGCTCTCGCCTCGATAACCGTCCATCATCTGCAAGACGGCATTCACGGAGCGTTTGAGCTCACCATGATCGGCGCTGTCGCCACGATCCTTGGTCAGGGCATCAAATTCATCGAACAAGGCGACCACGGGATGCGTTGCGACGTAATCGAACACTTTACGCAAATTGGCGGCCGTCTCCCCCAAAAACGACGAGATGACCGAGTCCAGCCGAACGAGGACGAGCGGCATAGACAGGGAATGTGCGATGACTTCGGCGGCCAGCGTCTTGCCGCAGCCGGGAGGCCCGCAAAACAACAGCTTCTGCGCGGGTTGCAGGCCATAGGATCGAAGCACGTCCGTCCGGTTGTGCTCCATCAGGATTTCATCGAGTGCCGACTGCGAAGCATCCGAGAGAATGATGTCTTTCTCCTCTCGAATCACGGCACGCTCTTCCAGTAGCGTAAGGCCGTTGTCTTTATTGGTCGGCAGGCTGGGCAAATTTTGCAGCTTCCGCGCATTCTTCCCGATCGTTGCTTGATCGCCGTAAAGCAAACGCTCAAGATCATTTGCGAGCAGATGATGGTTCTTCTCGCGCTCCTCTTTGATTACCGCCTCGGACGCTGCGCGAAATCCCGAAGCATCACCTTGCGTTCCCGATTGAATGAGTTGCCGCAGTAATTTTCCGCTGGCCATATCTCGCCCTCCTCAATTCTTGACACGCGTAAACCGCGGCCTGGTGATGCGCAGATCTAACCGTGCTACTTGATTAGTCATTACACCAGTTCCCATTCGACCGTGAACAGCGTGCACGCCTCCACCCGCTGCTGGAGCTGCGCCTCCAACTGATCGATCAGGTCATTGCGCTGCGCTTCGACTTCGTCCTGCCGGGCAAACAGCTCGCGGCGCAGCCTGTTGCGCTTGCCTTCCAGCTCGCGCTGCTTCTTCTGCCATGACAGCTTCTCTTCCAGCGTCGGCGAAATGGCGGCGCTGCGCCGCACTTCCTTGATGTCGCGGTCGATCGCCTTGATCTCCTGCTCCAGGCCGAGCTTCAGGTCGTCTGCCCAGGCGTCCAGCTTCTGGACTTCCTCCTGGAAGTAGCCGAGGTTGCGCTGGTTGATGTCGCGCAGCAGGGCGGCCTTGCGGGCTTCGAGGTCTCGCTCCAGCGTCGATTTCCCCTCACCCCGGCCCTCTCCCCCAAGGAGCGAGGGGGCCATGGCTGCCGGCAGGCGCAGGAGCTTTTCGGGATCGTCTTCCGCCAACACGACGCCATGACGGGTGCTGGCTGCAACCAACAGGTGCTGCTCCTGATTTCCCAGCGCGGTGACTTCCAGCAGTGCCAGGATGAGCCAGCCGGTCTGGCCGCGATAGGCTTTGAGCGTGCTGATCTGGGTGCCGTGGGCGTCGTAGTCGAATAGCAGCCGGGCGTTCGGCAGGTCACGGGCTTTGGCCCGATGCACGACCCAACCCGCCAGCGGGTGGCCGAGCCGGTACAGGTGCGCCTCGCCGCTGCGCCGGGGTAGTTCGTAGCGGCCGAGCGAACCCTTGGTCAAGGCTTCGCCCTCTCCCCCGACCCCTCTCCCGCAAGCAGGAGAGGGGAGCAAATCGCCGGGCAGGTGATGCAGCACGAATCCATGCGTGTCAAAGCTTGCGCAGGCGGCCAGCTCGGCTCGGGTCAAATCCATCAACATGCGCTCGTACTTGCTGCGTGCCGCGCGGCTGTCTTCGGCGCGCACGCGCAGTTTTTCCTGCACCTGTTCGTCGAAGTTCTCCAGCAGGAGTTGGCGCGTCTTGACCATCGCTTCGCTGATCTCGCCGGACAGATCGAGCTGCAATTGCTCGAAGCTGGCTCGGATTTGCGCCGGCTCGCGGCAGTTCTGGTAGATGTCGGCGATGCGCCGCTCGAAGTCCACACCCGAACCGATGGCGCCCAGCACCTCGTCGCTGGCCCCGAACACGCCCTCGAAAAGCTGGAATTTCTGGTCGAGCAGTTCGTACACGCGCGCGTCGGCCTCATTGCTGCGGTCGACGAAGTTAACCACCACCACGTCGAACTTCTGGCCGTAGCGGTGGCAGCGTCCGATGCGCTGTTCGATGCGCTGCGGATTCCAGGGCAGGTCGTAGTTGATGACCAGCGAGCAGAACTGGAGGTTAATGCCCTCGGCGCCGGCCTCGGTGGCGATCATGACCTTGCCGCGTTCCTTGAAGTGCTCGACCAGGGCCGCGCGGGTGTCGGCGGTCTTGGAGCCGGTAATGCGGTCGGTACCTTCGTGGCGTTTCAGCCAGTCCCTGTAGGTAGCCTGTGCGCGTGCGTCGCTGTTGGTGCCGTTGAACAGCACGATGCCGTCGCCGTAGGGCGTGTCGGCCAGCAAGCCGAGCAGATATTCCTGCGTGCGCCTGGACTCGGTGAAGATGATGGCTTTTTTGGCCGCTCCGAGACGCTCCAGCTCTGCAAACGCTCGATCCAGCGCGGTGAGCAGCGCCTTGCCCTTGGCGTTGTCGCGAATGTTGGTTGCCAGCGTTTTGAAGTGGCGCAGCTCCTCGATCTCCTGCGCGATGGCATCACGCTCGGCGCGGCTCGCTGCCTGGGTGCCCGACTCCTGGTCTTCGTATTCGTCGGCGCCGCTTTCATCAAGATCGGCGTCGAGCGACTCGTAGTCCTCGTCCAGTTCTTCGGCGAGATCGGGAACCACGGGAGCTTCATCCAGCATGCCCTGGAGACGCTTGGTCATTGTTTCCAAGGCACCCGCAATCGCGTGCGTGCTGGAGGCCAGCAGCTTCCACAGCACGAGTGAAATCAGCTGGCGCTGCCCGCCGGGTAGGGCCTTGAGGTTGGGGCGGCGCAGATAATCGGCGACGAGCCTTGAAAGTTCCTGCTCTTCGCTCGATGGTGTGAACTCCTCGACGATCGCCCTGCGCGCCGTGTACGAAACGTAGGGTTGCACCTGTCTGCGCAGGGTGCGCTTGCAGATGGGCGCCAGCCGGTCACGCAGGCTGCTGACGGATTGCTCCCTGCCAGTGAATTGCGAGCGGAAGCTGTCGAGGTCGCCGAACACGCGGTCATCGATGAAGCTGACCAGTCCATAGAGTTCGAGCAATGAGTTCTGCAACGGCGTCGCGGTCAGCAGCACCTTGGAGTGAACGCGCGACAACGCCTCCTTAAGAGTCTTGGCGATGACGTTGCTGGTCTTGTAGACGTTGCGCAGGCGATGCGCTTCGTCGAGCACGACCAAGTCCCAGTCGATACCCTTGACGTCGTCGGCCTTGGCCTTGGCGAACTGGTAGGAACAGATGATCGGGCCGGACGCCGTCAGGAACGGGTTCTGCCGCTCTTGCTTGCCCTCTTTTTGTTTCTTCAGGGCGTTGTAGCTTTTGGCTTCGAGGATCAGTCCTTGCAGGCCGAACTTGTCCTGCAACTCCTGGTGCCATTGCTTGCGCAGGTTCGCCGGGACAATGATGAGCACCTTCCGCCGCCGTTCGGCCCAGCGCTGCGAGATGACCAATCCAGCTTCGATGGTCTTGCCCAGACCAACTTCGTCGGCCAGGATCACGCCGCGCGAAAGGGGATTGCGGCAGGCGAACAGCGCTGCCTCGACCTGATGCGGATTCAGGTCCACCTGCGCATCGACCAAGGTCGAAGCCAGCGACTCCACGGCGTCACCCGCCGCGCGCCGGGTCAGCAGCCAGGCGTAGTACTGGCTCTGATGCGGTGTCAGAAGCGGCTGCGTCATCAACGATCTTCCCCGCCTGGTATCGGCTCGAATGGGGTGATCCGGTAGCCGATCATTCTGCTTGCGCCTTCTTGTTGTTGATGCTGTCGGCGATCCAGCGATCCAACTCCGAACGGCGAAAGCGCCAGGTTCCCCCAAGCTTGAACGCCGGAATCTCTCCTTTCTGGGCCAGGCGATAGACCGTTCGTTTGCTGGCTTTGAGGTAGGCCGCGACCTCCTCCAGGGTGAGGATCTCGTTCTCGACTTCGGTCATCCGGAAACCATCCGATCTGGCCCTTCGTAGATTTCGATTGCCAAGTTTGGCCAATTCTACTAGGGCGCGGTAGGCGCTGGCCACCTCCGCAATCCGGGGAGCGTTGCATGGTTGATCGCCGGCTCGGCCTGATCGACCGCCTCACCGAGCGCGCTGCCAGCACCCCACCGCAGGAATGCACCCGCCATCACTTCGATCACGCCCACGCAAGCCACCCGGAGGTCCGCACTGGCCGCACCGGGCCGGTTGGGCCTCCGGGTTCGCGGCGCATCCGCGGCCGGACCATTGCCCTGCCAGGGAAACAGGACCTCACGCCACAGGGTAAAGTCTTCGCAACGCCGGTGGGCATCCGCCGGGTGCCGGCACAATGGCTGGAATTCTTGACGGCGTCCGGCCCAGGGATCTTATTCGGGCAGTAGTCGCCATTCTGCTGCCACCGCTGGGGTATTTCTCCAGGTCGGCATGAACGGCGCCTCCTGGCTCAAGATCCCGCTCGCCCTGCATGGCAGGCCCGGATTTTGCACGTTGCACTAAGGTTAGGTAGAAAAACGGCGGAAGGTTCTTGAAAATAAGGGTGTCGAGACCTCAAGGACAAGAACCTCCGCCGTGACAAAATGCTACCAGACTTTCCTCGAATTTCCATCCGTCAAGCGTCGTAGAGTCGAAGCCGATTTCCGTGGCGGCGACATCACCAGCAACGGCGGTATACCGCTGCTTGCACAGGTCGATCGGCAAATGGGGCTGACCCAGGCAGCGGCCAAAGTCATCGGGGATAGTCGCCGACAGGCCAGCTGCGAACACTCTCTGCTGGAACTGTTGCGGCAACGGGTCTTGTCTATGCATTGGCTCTGGACGCTGGGCTATGAAGACCTGATCGACCACCACGCGCTGCGCAATGATCTGGCGCTGCAAACCGCGATCACGGGTCGAGACACTGGCCAGCCCGTCGACCCTGTGCCGCCTGGAACATCGAGCCGATCTCCAGACCGCTGTTGCTATTTCACCGCCACGCTCGTGCAACATCCGGGTCAGAAGACCTGATCCCAGCCTTTCAGTGCAGTCTTCCATGTGACCACAGCCTTTGCGTTCCCCGGCGGCTTGCGACAGGATTGACGGCCGTCCACGGAGCATTGCGAAGCCATGAGCCTGTCATTCAAGGAGCTGGACAGTCGACTCACACCCATCGGCGTGCTGAGCCTGCGGCGACGGCGCGAGCACGCGCTGGGCGTCGACGTGCTCGAAATCAAACTCGGCGAAGACTATCTGATGTCGAGCCTGTTCACCGTTTCCGAGGTCGCGCTCGCGCGTTTGGGGTTGGCGGCGCTCCCCGGCGCGGTGCTGGACGTCGTCGTCGGTGGTCTGGGTCTCGGCTATACCGCGCAGACGGTTCTGGAAGACCGGCGGGTCGCCTCGCTCGTGGTCGTCGAGATGCTGGAGCCCGTCATCGACTGGCATCGGAGCGCGTTGTTGCCGCTCGGCCCCGGGCTCACGTCCGATCCGCGCTGTCGATTGGTGCAGGGCGATTTTTTCGCGCTCGCGAATGGATCTGCCGGTTTCGATCCGGTAACGCCGGGACGGCGGTTTGATGCCATCCTGCTGGATATCGATCATTCGCCGGAGGCGCTGCTCGATGCGCGCAGCGCCGCCTCCTATCGGGCCGAGGGGCTGCGTGCGCTGGCTACGCATCTGAAACCCGGCGGCATCTTCGGGCTGTGGTCGAACGACCAGCCGGACGCCGCATTCACCGAACGGCTGGCGAGTGTTTTCGACGCGGCCTGGGTGGAGCCCGTGACCTTCCACAATCCGCTGCAGGACCGGCCGTTTACCCAGACCATTTACTTGGCCAGGGTCGCCGCCTGACAGGAAGGCAGGCAGGAGGCAGGAAGGGAAGAGCAATATGGCGTGAAAGAGCATATAGGGGATCAGGCCTTGGCGCTTGAGCCAGGCTTTGGTCACTCCGGTTTGCGTCGCCAATGTCCGGGACAGGTGCCAGTAGCCCTGGTTACTGAGGCCGCCGGCCTGGGTCACGGCGGCAAGGGAACCCGTCACCCTGCAAATTCGATGGTAGACCCCTGGTGCGCATGGCGATGGCCCGGCCCCGAACGGCTCGGGCAATTCAGCGGATACGCAGCACGTCTTTCACGAAGTGGGTCGCAAAACGCGCGGCGCGCTGCTGGAGTACCGCCAGCGGGCGGGCGTCGAGGTAGTTGAGCTGCACCATGCGTCGCTCGCCCACATAGCGGCTGTGACCGTGCCAGGAGTGATCGGTGCGGCGAAAGGCGAGCAGGGTGCCGGCCAGCGGCGGCACCTCGGCAGCATAGTCCGCCAGATCGTCCGGTGAGCGCAGCAGGCGCAGCCGACCCTCGGGCGACGGCCACTCCGGGTTGAAGTAGAGCAGCACGGTGAGGATCTTGCTCCTGTGATCGGTGTGGATGTCGCCATCGGTACGCTCGCAGTACTTGCGCACCGTAATAGTGGTGGGCATGGTCTCCAGCGGCAGATCGAAGCGCGCACCGAGCGCGCGCGCGAACTCCCGGCCCTGCAGTTCGCTCATCAGTTCCGCGAAGGCGGGCCTCGGCCGGAGATCTTCCAGCCGGTGGTTGGCCGGGGTGTCGATGTCCGGGTAATGGTCCCATACCGCGTGCTGGGCGGCGGTGGCGAGGGCGTCGGGTACCACCAGATGGTCGAAGGGCTCGCGCACCAGGGGCGCGCGGCGCAGCGCGTCGAGATCGATCAGGGGCACGCTGGTCGCTCCGCTCGGAATCACCGGCGCAGCCTACACCCAGAGCAGCGGATCTCGCCAGCGCATTCCTTGATCGGAGTCAGCTGCCGCCGCTGCCGGCGGTGCGCCGCCTTGTTATAGTTGCGCCCCCGCCGGTTGTTACACTTATACGATGGATCATTGCGTCTTCATCCAGACCAACCACAAGCAGATTGTCGGTGCCAAGGTGGCCGCCTACGCGCTGCGGCGTTTCTCCGAGCACAACGAGCGCTTCGGGGTGCGCATCATCGACACCCGCGACTATCCCTGGTTCGCGGCGCGTGAAGGGCAGAGCTACCTGCGCGACGGCGTGCAGCGGGTGTGGCTCAACGACGACCTGCAATCCTTCACTCCCACCCGCTTCCTGCCGCCCGGGCTGATGGACTTCCAGGGACGGGCGCTGGTGATCGACCCGGATGTGTTTGCCGCCGCCGACATCTGGCCGCTGCTCAGCCGCGACATGGGCGGCAAGGCCATCCTCTGCCGGATGCGCTCCGGGCCCAAGGGTCTGGTGGACAAGTGTTTCGCCAGCAGCGTGATGCTGCTCGACTGTACCCGGCTGCGGCACTGGGACCCGGAGCGGCAGTTCAACGCCATGTTCGACGGCGACTACGACTACCAGCCCTGGGTATGCCTCAAGAACGAGCCGCGCGAGAGCATCGGCTTCTTCGAGCCCGAGTGGAACGACTTCGACCGCTTCACCCCGGCCACCCGCATGCTGCACACCACCCGCCGCAAGACCCAGCCCTGGAAGACGGGTCTACCGGTCGACTGGCGGCCCAGCGAGCGCTTCCGGCTGTTTCCGCCGGTCGCTTGGCTATTGCGCCTGCGCCGCCACCTGTTCGGCGAATACGGACTGATGGGCAACTACCGAGCCCACCCGGACGTCAATCAGGAACGCTTCTTTTTCGGGCTGCTCAAGGAATGTCTGGCCCAGGGCGTGATCCTGTCTCTTATACACATCTGACGC
>OJBO01000994.1_pt1 | contig 12360 bp, 8 predicted proteins | sample 1590461 | NCBI WGS metagenome assembly OJBO01 (sample SAMN05416836, study PRJEB24817) | seawater metagenome | isolation source: Sea water | place: Canada:Atlantic | collected 2013-07 | reverse complement strand
GGGCACGTCCCTCCAGCGTCCAGCGCGGATTCAGGGCATGAACGTAAGCGAGCTCGTAGGTCTGGGCGTCAATGCCCCAGCTATCACTGAAATAGCGGAACTCACCGCGAATCGATGCCCGGTAAGGCAGGTAATACAGAGCCCTGGTGGCCACAGAGAAACTGGTGCGGGTATCCGGATACCGCTCGGGCTGGTCAAGAATAAAGTTCGTGGGGTCATTCGGGTCGATATAGCGATTTCGGCGGTAGGGATTCTGCAGGAAGCCTTCATCGGTCACCACTTCCAGGTCCAGCCCCAAAAGACTGTTACGGGTGACAACCTGGCTAAGCCCCAACTGATAGTTCTGTCGTTTCGCTTCCTCATTGAAGGAATCGTTTCCCACCACACCGACATCGTCCCAGCCCCGAGCGTAACCAAGGGTAACCGTCGACATACCGCCAAAGAATTCCTGACTGGTGGAGAAGTAGACCGTATTGGCCTCGTAGTCGTTCTCCGAACTGTTGGTGTAGCCAAGGCTCAGGATGGCGTCCTCGTACAGGTAGTCCACTCCGAGGGTGTATTCCGTGCGCTCTTCGGTGTATTCACTGGCCGTGGCAAGGACATCCACCGAGGCCGCAGACACCATGTCCACGTAATACTGGCCCGACACTGACACCTGTGGACCTGCGCTCTTGCGCACCAGTACGGAAGGACCATCAATAACCATACCGCCGCCTTCATAACGGTGGTAAAGGATATCCACGTTATCCTGCGGCAGGGTGGCAGCCGTGGCGAGTTGGCCGAGCAACAGCCAACCCACCAGGCCCGTTACCAGAGCGAAGAAAAGCCCGGTGCGATCAGTTGCAGCCACAACCACCTCCGGAGCCGCCTTCTGACCCCCTTGCGGATTCGCGGGCCTGATAAACGTGATGCATATAGGAGTCCGCTTTCCCGTGCCGGCTCAGGCTCATGACCGGGTCCGCGAGCTTGTCCCGCTCATAGGGCTTCACCCAGGGCTTGATGTCACTGCAACCGGCCGCCCCCGCCGTTATGAGGATCACGATTGCCGATGCCATCATTGCTTTGAAAGGGTTCATAAACTCACCTGCCTTGGGCTATTCCCGCACCAGTTGCCGGATCTGCGTTTCGTATTCGTCTTCATAGCCGGGCTGGTAGCCATGATGGAGATAACGGGCGTTGCCATCGCGGTCAATCATGACCGTGGTCGGCATGGCCTGCACTTCGTACTGTTCGCTGACATCGCTCTGCGGGTCATAAAGGATTGGGTAGCTGACTGGCACCTTGTCCAGGAAACGGTGTGCCTCGTCGCGGTTCTCATCCACGTTGACCGCCAGGATGGTGAAACCGAGGTCCTTGTACTGGGCGTACAGGTCATCCATCAATGGCATTTCCTGACGACAGGGCCCGCACCAGGACGCCCAGAAGTTGAGCATTACCACTTCGCCACGGAAATCCTGTAGCCGCAGGTTCTCGCCCTGACGGCTTTCAAGAGTGAAGTCCGGCGCCGGAATGTTCATTTCCTCGGCCTGAACGGATGAAACGCCAACCAGCGTCGCCAGGGTCAGGGCCAATCCCAAAAACCGTGTTGTCATCATTGACTCCTGTTATCAGAAAAAGACTGAGAGGCCACCGCTGACCTCCGTGTTCATGGACGTTTTTTCCTCGCCCAGCACATCAATCCGGTAAAAGTGTTCACGCACCCCCAGATGGATCGATACGCTGTCGGTCAGCAATACCTGGTAGCCAGCGCCCACGTTGAAGGTAAACCGGGTGTCACCGGCGAAGTCCGTGGCACCGGCCCCACCGATCAGGTAGAAGTTGGTATTGAAGGCATAGTTCTCGGTCAGGAAGGCCTCACCGGGCAGCACATTCATGCCAATGTTGATGTTGTAGTAGCGGTAGTCCCGGTCTTCGTCCGACAACACCTGAACATCCCCGGCAAGCTTTTCGAAACTGGTTTCACCGCCCTCGGCAAACCCCACATTAGCTTCAAAGAAGAAGGTTTCGCTGAGGTGGTAAGTCAGCTTGCCGCCCCACAGGAACGACGACTCAAAATCCTCGATATTGAGGATGCCGGCGAACGCACCGATCTCGAAATTTTCGGTGTCGATCAACGCCTCGTCGACCTTCTGGGGCCGCACATCCGGCTCGATCAATGGCCGGTCGTCCTCCTGGGCGCTGACAGCGGTTGGCACCAGCAGCAGGCCCGCAAACGGCAGGACGGTCAGAAGAATATGCTTAATCCGATTTTCCATTCTGTTGCTTCTTCGTTGGTTGCCCGATTGGTGAAAATTTTGTAGTCCTTGACCTCGGCACGGACAAAATAGTTGTCCGTGACGTAGGCGCGCAGGCCCAGGCCGGCGTGCCCAATGCTGTTATCCCGGTCTCCGGGGTCCGCCAGGGTGGCCTTGGGCTCTATGAAAATATGCCCCACGCCCAGCGTGAAGAACGGCGAAATACGCCAGTGCGGAAACGGCTGGTGAACGATGTTGGCGTTCACCATGCGAATCTCAGAGGCGCTTCCCAGTACCTGCGACCCCCAGAGCTCTGCCGACAGGTTGCGGGTCAGGAGATAGCCGCCGTATACAGCAGTCACCGCCGCGCCCTCGAACTCGCCCATCATCAACCCCGCTTCCCAACGGCGGCTGCTGAAATCATCAAAACGTGGATTACTGAGTGAGACCTGCTCACCCTCGCCATCCAGGGTCAGTTGCACATCGTCCACATGCACCCAGCCTTCACGGCCCTTACGGTCGGTAACTTTCAGCCAGGACGTCTTGCGCATGCGCAACGTCAGCCACTCGCCCTTTTCGCTGGTATGGAACACCGGATAACCCACGGCCGGCCCGGTGCGCCATTCCACAAACGGCTCAGCCACCTGAACCTGGGGCATTGGCTCATCGGCACCGCCCCACAGCCAGTCAGCGGCAGCGGACAGGGGCGCGATTAACAACAGCAGCAGTATCAGGGCCAGTCTCATGGTTAACAGTTCGGGTCCTATCAGTCTGCCGGAGCATCAAAGGGGTTGTTGTAATACTGGCCACCGACATCAAGCCATTCGGCAAGGAGGCGCAGCTCGGCGGGGCTGAGGAATCCCTCATGCTCGCCACCCACGCGGAACAGGTTGAAAAAGTTGCCGCTGGCGCGGGCACCGTTTACGGACATAGTGGGAGGCACGTTGACGTTTACAAACACGGGAATTGGATTGCCATCATCATCCAGGATTTGCTCTCCATTTTCGTCCAGCAGGAACCCGTCTTGCACCTGCACGTCATTCAGCTGATCACCGACCAGTTCCTGCTCGTTGTCGTTGAACAGCAACTCCCGGTAGGACTTGAAATGATCAGGCTCATCCGGGGAGTCGCCGTCACTCAGATCCAGTTGGGCAATCGGCAATTGTGTTGCGTCGGCTGCGTCGGTGTCCGAATGGCAGCCGGTGCAAGTATAAACAAGGTCGTCATCACCGACGACAACTTCAATTCTTTCCAGCCCCCACAACGGATGGATGTGCTGCTCGTAATTGATGACGGTCCGGCAGGCGGCGCGCCAGTCATCGGCGCACTCAGGGCGGATCGGCGCGGGCGTTTCAAGGCCCGCATAACTCAACGAGAAGGCTGTGCCCGGCGTGAGACTGGCATCACCGGGGTCTGTCCACTGATCGACATAGACAGCATCTGGCCCGAGGCGACGGGTTCCATTAATCCGGGCCCAGGTTTCCGCCATGGTTTCACCCATGTCTGCGAAGAGTGCGGTGTCAGTATTCGGGAATTCGATGCCGGTGGTCGGCGCGCCCACGTACACCGGGGCTGGCCCCGCATTCGGGCGCCCATGGGGCACTGCGCTACCAGGGTTATGGCAACCGCTGCATGCCAGGGTTTCTCCGGGCCTGACGTTCAACCAGTTCTGGTGGCGAGGGCCGATCCGCTGCCCTTCATCGTCCACCACGCTGATGGCAAACGCGACGTTGGCGGGCACCGCCACCCGAACCGATCCGTCCGGCTCGACCGGAACGTAGCCAAGAATTTCCCGCATTGACTGCGCCTGGCTGCGCCCGAACGCCGTGTTGTCGAAATCCCTGACCTCTTCATCGGGAATCGAGACCGGCTTTTCGACGCGGAGGAAACGCCTGGGAAGGTTGTCCGGAGGGAAGATCGCCGGATCGGCCGTCTGCCGAATGCCCGCCGGAGAGGTATCCACGCCATCAATGTCGTAGACGCTTTGGATCTGAAGTATGCCAAGACCATCCTCTGCCAGCGCCGCTGCGTCCCCAGTGAACTGCGATTCCGGAACAAACGTCGGCAGGGGCCTTTCGGTCATCAGTACCGCCTCGTCGAACTGTTGACCTTCCTCGGGCGACTGAATCGGGCGCTGAGTGCCGGATGCCATATCCAGCAACCACAACCCGTAAACCGGGGCGGCAGCGCGGTAGTCGCCCGAAGCAATCCGGTCCTCAGTGCAGTTCAGGATATCGCCATCGCCACTCGCGAGGCGTAAACGACATGGACTCCAACTGACCAGATAGCGCCTGGTACCGTCCAGAAAAGGTGACACCGAGCTGTAGTTACCCTTTAAGGAGATTTCGTCGTCCAGGGACAATCCACTGATTAACGGTGTCTGAGCCGAGCCGGAATTACCATCAATGCTAATACTGGCCTCGACATAGCCCTCAACATCAATTTCAGCTGGGATGGTTCCGAAGTTATCGCTTTCGGCCGGCCGTAGTTGCGCTAACAGCCGACCAGAATCCGTCGCTTGCGGGCGGAGATACTCAATGTTTACGTCATCGCTGACAGAGCCATGAGAGTGGCGACCATAGAGATAACTGAGCCCGGTGCCGTCTGGATTGACCTTGTAGAGGTTGAACCCGTTGCTCCGGGTCTGGCCAGCGTTGTCCCAGCGACTGAACACAATGGTGCCGTCATCGGTCACCAACGGGTCCAGGTCGTGGCTCTGGTTGAACGTGATCTGCTCTATATTGTCGCCCTCGGCATCCATCACGTGCAGAACAAAGGCTGGAACCTCACGCTCCTCGTCAAGTGCCGGATACTGGGGTTTGCCCTCGTCCAGCAAAATCGCGCGGGACACCCGTTGCCGCGTGGAGGAAAAGACAATGCGGTCATCAGGCAGATAGGCAGGAGCGATGTCCTGTCCTGCCTCGGCGGTGACGTCCGATTCGATAACGCGCCGGAGGCTACCGGCAACCGCGTCATACTCCCAGATATTCCAGGTTGGTTGTTCATCCTCATCGGCATCCTCAATCTCCGGCGCCCTCATGGCAAAGAGAACGCGGCTACCATCGTAAGAAACGGTGAGATCCTTGACGTCATAGCCAAACGATCCCGGGAAAGCCGATGAAGTGATGTCCCGCGACGGAGCGTCAGGAGACGCGCGATCCTTCAGGAACAGGCGCGCGCCAGGGCGGAACTCCGTGGGGTCAGCAAGGTTGTCACCGATCAGTGCGCCGTTGTCCTCGTCAAATAGCAAAGGGCGTTTTACAAAGACAACGGGATTCTCAACAACCACGGGGTCACTGGACTGACTATCGCCGCCCTGGAGGCAGCCCGCCACCAGCGCGACAGGAAGAAGTGCGGACATCCGGCCCAAAACAGCCAGGAAGCACCCTAACCCACTGACGCGAAAATACATTTTATTTTCGTAATGTTTAGTCACCACCAACAAACCCTGTTTGGCCTGAAAATCCATTTACATACGCTAAGTCGAGACGGGGCCTGTGCTCCAAGCCTTTTACGTAACGCTATGTAATAACGTGGAGCAGCCCTCAAAACCGCAGTTAATAGCTCGCCTGGACTTTGAACAATTGTAAAATGGTACTAATGTGCGAATGCTAACGAAATCGAGGAAATCGATCATGACAGTCTTTTGTACGACCCGGCAACTTTTAAAAAGGACATTCTTACTCACTGTCCTGCTGGCTTTGGTCGGAACGCACGCCCTTCATGCAACCGCAGGACCCAGGGAGCAGGCGAAGCGCATACATGAACGCATTGCTGGTGTACCGCCCTCGCCGGAGGTGCTGGATCAGATGGCGGCGGATATAATCGACAACGGCCCGTCAGGCGCCGTCTCCGCAGCCTACACGGCCATGGAGGATCCAGCGTTTTACGATGTTACCCTCAAAAATTTCGTCGCACCATGGACAAATGAGGCGATGTCTCCCTTTGTGCCATTGAATGATTACACCGCGACCGTCATCGGAATTGTGCGGGATAATCACGATTTTCGGCGCGTCTTATATGACGACATACTTTATGTGGGCAATTCCAGCCTGAACGGTATCTCGGCTTACTCAACGTCGAATAACGACAACTATGAGGATCTTGAGCGCTCCGGTTATTCCCTCAGTGATGACAACGTGCTGGAACAAACCACACAGTCCAGCCTCAATCCTGAACTCCCAACCGGAGCAACCGCGGGCATTATCACAACCCGGGCGGCAGCGCGGGCCTTTTTCAGCGCCGGCACCAACCGCGCCATGTTTCGTTTCACCCTGCTCAACCATATGTGCAACGACCTGGAGCAGGTCGCGGACGTATCCCTGCCACCGGACCGCATCCGCCAGGACGTGTCGCGCAGCCCGGGCGGGGACAGCCGGGTATTCCTCAGCAACTGCGTTGGCTGCCACACCGGCATGGACCCCATGACCCAGGCCTTTGCCTACTACGACTACCAGTACAATGCCGATACGGACCCTGATGGAGAGCTGGGCAGGCTGATCTACAACTCTGTTAACGACGTGGACCCGGTAACGGGCACCCGTGTTGTGGCCAAATACCACATCAATTCAACCACCTTCGAACAGGGCTACGTCACGCCGGACGATGGCTGGGACAACTACTGGCGTTCCGGCAACAATCGGCGGCTGGGGTGGGGAGCGGGCACTGGCTCCGGCAATGGCGCCAAAAGCCTTGGTATGGAGTTTGCCAATTCCGACGCGTTTGCCCAATGCCAGGTCAAAAAGGTATTTCGCAATGTCTGCCTGCGAGAGCCCTCAAACGATAGCGACCGATCAAAGATCACTGAAATCGTTACGAGTTTCCGCAGCGGGTACAACCTTAAAACCGCCTTTGCGGAATCTGCCGCGCATTGCAGGGGGAACTAAGACATTATGAAAACCATAATCAGGCAAGGAACCCGGGCCCCCGCCGCGCTGTTCTCCGTTTTTGCCGCCCTGCTCTTTCTTGCGGGCTGTAACAGTGGCGAATCCACCGAAGCCCTCCCCAACACTGGCGGCAGCTCCAATACCGTTAACTACAGTGGCCCGTCACCCGCCACCGACGATGTACTGAATTTCAAACGCAGTGTCTGGGATGAGCTCTCGGGCCAGAACAAATGCGGTGCCTGCCACAACGCTGGCGGCCAATCGCCCCAGTTCGTGCATGAAGGCGACATCAACATTGCCTACGCCCAGGCCAACACCATCGTTAACCTGTCCGACCCGTCCCAGTCCGAGATGGTGACCAAGGTAGCGGGTGGCCACAACTGCTGGACAACGTCCGTCACCGCCTGTACCGATCTGCTGACGGTCTATATTTCGAACTGGGCGGGTGGCTCGGGGGGGTCGGTTAAAACGGTCGAACTTCGCGCTCCGAACATCCAGGACGTGAACAACACACTTACCTTTCCGTCAGACACCGACGACTTTGCAAACACCATTTACCCAGTACTAACCCAGTACTGCAGCGAATGCCACACCAGCAATGGCCAGACACCCTACATTGCAAGCTCCAATGTCGGCATTGCGTACGATCAGTCCAGAAGCCGCATTGACCTGAACGACGGAAAAGACCCGGTTACCGATGAATGGATACTTACCGATGAAGCTTCTTCACGGCTCGTAGAACGGCTGAGAGACGACCGCCATAACTGCTGGGATGCTGACTGCCTCGACTCTGCCACAGAGATGCTGGCTGCAATCCAGGCCTTCATTGGTCGCCTTGGTGACCCGGAACCAATCCCCTCCAACCTGGTAACCAGCAAGGCACTGAACCTCGCCGAAGACGGTCTGCTGGCCAATGCCGGCGGCCGATACGAAGACAACGTCATAGCGCTTTACGAATTCAAAGCAGGCGACGGCCCAACGGCCTTTGATACCAGCGGTATTTCCCCACCCCTGGACCTGACGCTCAGCGGCAACGTTGGCTGGGTTGGCGGCTGGGGCATTGATATTGGCCCTGCCTTTGAAACCGAAGAAGGCGAAATGATCCGTGCCGGCAAGGCTCAAGGCTCCACTGCCGACAGCCGCAAGCTGCACACCCTGCTGACCGCCTCCGGCGAATACGCCATCGAAGCGTGGGTTGTGCCCGGCAACATCACCCAGGAAGACTCCCGCATCGTAACCTATTCCGGCTCCTCCGCAGCGCGGAACTTCACGCTGGGCCAGGACATGCAGAGCTACGAATTCCTGCATCGGAGCACTACCACTGACCAGAACGACCCTATGCTGACCGAAGCCAACCCCATGCTACTGCAGGCGACTCTGCAACACGTGGTGGTGAACTTCACACCCGACGGTGGCCGCGAAATTTTTGTGAACGGCGAACCCTCCGGTGATGTCGATCCCGATTCCGCCGGCCTGCTGACAGATTGGGACAACAGCTTCGCGCTGGTGCTGGGCAATGAAACGGACGGCGAATCCCCCTGGGAAGGCGCCGTCAGAATGCTCGCCATCCACAACCGCGCCCTCACCGCAGAGCAGGTTGCCGCCAACTATGATGTCGGCGTTGGCCAGAAGTTCTTCCTGCTGTTCAGCGTATCCCACCTGGTGGATATGCCGGAAAGCTTCATCGTGTTTGAGGTCAGCCAGTTCGACAACTACGGCTATCTGTTCTCAAATCCGTTCTTCATCAGTCTCGACGAGACCCAGTCTCCATCGGGTATACCATTGAAGGGCATGAGAATAGGCATCAACGGCCGCGAAGTGGTTGTAGGCCAGTCGTTTGCCAACCTGGACCTAACACTGATTGCCAGTGATTACGTAGCAGGCTCCGGCCAGCCACTGTCGAGACTCGGCACGGTTCTCGCGCTGGAAGAAGGCCCGGAAAACGATCAGTTTTTCCTGACCTTTGAACAACTGGGCAGCGACAATGTTGACGTTCGAGTGGAAGGCCCTGCCCCGACGCAGCCACCAGAAACCGGTAGCACGGAATTCTCCGCCATCGGCCTGAAGACGTTTGACGAAGTGAATGCGTCCATGTCCAAGGTGACGGGTATTCCGACCACCCAGCCGGGCGTCGCCGAAACATTCACTACGGTTAAGCAGCAGTTACCGACCGTGGAGGACCTTGAAGGCTTCCTGTCATCCCATCAGATGGCGATTACCCAGATGGCGATCCAGTACTGTGATGTTTTGGTGTCGGATACCACGCGCCGCAACGCCTTCTTCCCGGGCTTTAACTTTGGCGAGAATGCGAGCACTGCGTTTGACGACGCCGGACGGGATCTCATCAAAACGCCGTTGATGGAGAAGTTCGTCGGCACAAGCCTGACAACGCAACCGAGTGATGCGGACATTGAAGCCGAGCTGGACGCGCTGATGGGACGACTCACCACCTGTGGTGGTAGTTGCGAAGCCGGCCGTACCGAAACCGTTGTCAAAGCAAGCTGCGCCGCCGTACTGGGCAGCGCCGTGACATTGATCCAGTAGAGGACGTTGACCATGTATATCAAACCTTCTCGCAAACGTGCACTGGCGACGGATCAACCTCTCCTGCACAGCAATCATGCAAGACCAAAAACCCGGCGTGAATTCATCGCCCAGGGCTTTATGACGGGTGCAGCCACCCTCTGCGGTGCCTCTGTGTTCAGTCTGTTCGCCAACCCACGGCAGGCAGCCGCGGCATTGTCGGATGACCTTGAGGACTGGAAGGCATCGTGCGGTATCGCTTCGGCCGGCGCGGGCAAGATTCCCTTTATCTGCTTCGACTTGGCCGGCGGCGCCAACATTGCCGGCTCGAACGTGCTGATGGGCAAATCCAGCGGCCAGTTCGACTTCCTGAGCACCGCCGGCTACAACAAGCTGGGATTACCGGGCACGATGCTGCCCAATGACCCCGCCTTCGTGAACCAGGAATTCGGCCTGGCGTTCCATTCCGACAGCGGTTTCCTGCGGGGCATGCAGGACAGCACGTCGGTTGCCGCCCGTGGTTTCATCAATGGCGCCATCATTGCCGCCCGTTCCGAGAACGACACCGGCAACAACCCTCATAACCCGATGTATGGCATCAGCAAGGCGGGCGCTGACGGTGAACTACTCACACTTGTGGGTTCACAGAGCTCAGAGAGTGGTGGCAACTCCATGGCGCCCATGAGTCTGATCAACCCTCAGGTGCGCCCCACCAAGATTGACCGCCCGAGCGATGTATCCGGCCTGGTGGACGTGGGCGACCTGACCGCCATTCTGGACCAGGACGATGCCGTCGCCGTGATGGAGTCCATCCAGCGCATCAGCCGTAAGAAACTGGACAATGTCGATACCACACTTGTCACCAGAAACGATGTGGTGAAGGACCTCGTCAACTGCGGCTATGTTAAAAGCGCAGATCTGACCGAACGCTTTGCCGATCCGTCTTCTATCGATCCATCTCAGGATACGGACATCGTGGGTGGCATTTTTACGGACGCCCAGTTCAATGAGAACTCGCGCCTGGGACGGGAAATCCGCAAAACAGCAGCCGTTATGAAACTGGTCCAGAATGGCTACGCCGGTGCAGGTACCGTTACGCTGGGTGGTTATGACTACCACACCGGCGAGCGTGGCACGGGTGAAGAGCGGGACTACCTGGCAGGCCGCTGCATGGGCGCCTGCCTGGAATACGCCCACCGAAAACAAACACCACTGATGCTGTACGTGTTCAGTGATGGCTCCGTATCAAGCAATGGTCGGCTGGACGAGTCCATGGCCGGACGGGGTAAAGGCGAGTGGACTGGTGATAACCAGCAGACGGCTGCTTCGTTCTTCCTGGTTTACAGCCCAGCGGGCCAACCCACCGCCCTCACCAACCAGATTGGCTTTATGCGGTCGGACGCCTCCGTGGAAACCGCATCAAGCCCTGCGGCCAACAACGTAAACCAGTTGGTGCAGACGGTATTGCTCAACTACATGGCTCTGCATGGGGAACAAGGCATGTTCGAGAACTCCGATCGGTTCCCCAATCATGGCCTCGGGAATCAGGCAAGCCGGGATCGGCTTATCGCCCTGCAACCGATTGTGTAACCCGATGTAGCCGGGCCTGCGGGCCCGGTCACATCTCCTGCATCACGACCCTTCAGGCGCCATCAACCCGTCCGAGTAATGCACCTGACGCTGCTCATCAATGATAATGGCATCAATGCCCTCCAATCGATTGACCATCTCCAGGCCCCTGGCCGCCCCAAGAACAAAGACCGCCGTGGACAGGCCATCAGTTGTGATGCTGTGGTCACCGAGGATAGTCACGCTCTGCACGCCCTTTACAGGTTTGCCTGTCGCCGGCGAGAGAATGTGATGGACACGCTCGTTATTGTCGTCGAAAAAGAAGCGTTCATAATCGCCTGACGTCGACACCGCCACGTTGGTCAGTGGCAAAACCATAGCGTTGCGTGATTCAGATCGGGGGTCCCGGATACCCACTATCCAGGGCTTGCCCCGCTTGTCACCCAGTAGCCGCAGGTCGCCCCCAGCGCTCAGCCGCGCATAACGAATCCCGAAAGACCTCAATATGTCGATACCGCGGTCAACGGCATACCCCTTGGCAATGCCCCCCAGGTCCAGCCGCACGCCTTCATCACGGAATCGGACGGTATTGGCACTGGGGTCCAGCACCACCGATCTGTAATTCACCTTTGCCAAGCCTTCCGCCAGCTCTTCATCGGAGGGCTGTTGTCTGGCGCGAAAGTCGTACAGGTAGCCGATGGAACCAAAGCTGATGTCGAAGGCGCCATGGCTCAATTCAGAAATCCTCAGCGCCTGCTGAAGCACCGTAAAGAGACTGTCGCTCACCTCCACCGGTCCGTTGGCCGCCTCGCGGTTAACCCGGGACAGTTCGGAATCTTCCCGGTAACGGCTCATCTGACGGTCGATACGGTCGAACAAAGCCAGCACGGCATCTCCTGCCTCGCTGGCCACGGCCGGATCCTCGGTCCAGAACTCCATCTCTATGGCGGTGGTCATTGCCGTACCGCTCACACGTACCCATTCGGCCTGGGCCGGCATGGCCACAGTCAGCAGCGTGGCCATACCCCACGCCAACGTCCGTGCAACTGCCCACTTATTTAACCATCCGTTGTTCACTGCCCGCCCTCGTTTCGATAACCGTGTTTTGATCCTGTCTCTTATACACATCTCCGAGCCCACGAGACTAG
>OJBO01000990.1_pt1 | contig 12418 bp, 9 predicted proteins | sample 1590461 | NCBI WGS metagenome assembly OJBO01 (sample SAMN05416836, study PRJEB24817) | seawater metagenome | isolation source: Sea water | place: Canada:Atlantic | collected 2013-07 | reverse complement strand
GAGATCATGCCTAGTCTCGTGGGCTCGGAGATGTGTATAAGAGACAGGGGCAATGCCATGACAAAGACCGGAGCAGCAGAATGGATTGCTGGCGGGCTGCTTGGCTTCGGTGACCTTACCCCATGGGTCACGCTGGCAATCATCTACGTTTTAACGGCGGCATTTACCGAAGTCATTACAAATAATGCCGCCGCAGTATTGATGTTTCCCATCGCGTTGGCAGTTTCCGAGCAACTGGGCGTTCAGTTTCTTCCCTTTGCCATTGCGGTGATGTTCGCGGCGTCGGCCTCTTTCGTAACCCCTCTCGGTTATCAGACCAACCTCATGGTGTACGGGCCAGGCAGATACCGGTTTGGAGACTATGTGCGCATTGGCTTGCCGCTAAGCGCCTTGGTTGGCTTAACGGCAATCATTCTCATCCCGCAGGTATGGTCGTTCTGACAGGGATCAGGCAACAGAGCCCGAATCACTAGATGGTAAACAGACCAACAAATTCCTGTACCGGAATTTCCTCCAGGCCCTGCTGATCTCTGCACACCCTATCTATCTGATCACAACGCTGGCCCGGGTGGCGAGTCGCCAAATTGTTGCGGAATTTTTCTTCAAGCAACGGCATACCTTCTTTTCTGCGGCGACGATGGCCTATCGGATACTCAACCGCCACCTTGTCGGTGTTACTGCCATCTTTGAAAAACACCTGAACAGCGTTTGCAATCGAACGTTTATCGTCTTCGAGGTATTCTCGGGTATAGCGCTCATCTTCAACGACTTCCATTTTGTCCCTGAGGCTATCAATAATCGGGTGCGATTCGTGGAAATCATCCTCATAGTGTTCGGCAGTTAAATTTCCGAAAATCAACGGCACAGCCGTCATGTATTGGAGGCAATGATCCCGGTCAGCCGCGTTTGCTAATTTACCAACTTTCGAAATAATTCGGATCGCGGACTCGTGAGTGGTGATGACAATTCTGTCGATCTCATCGAGCCGATCTTTCACCTCAGGATGAAGTGTTACCGCAGCTTCAGCAGCCGTCTGGGCGTGGAATTCGGCGGGGAAAGAAATCTTGAAGAGAATGTTCTCCATCACATATGAGCCAAACTCCTGTGGTAAAGAAAACTGACGCTTGTCTTCGGGTTTGAGCTTCTGATCCTTGTTGGTTTTACTGAACAACACATCGTAGAAGCCCCACTGGGCCGCTGTCAGTACCCCGGGGATTCCCATTTCCCCACGCATTGCGATGTCGGCAAGCCTCACTGCACGTGACGTGGCATCACCGGCGGCCCAGGATTTTCTGGAGCCTGCGTTGGGTGCATGGCGGTAGGTTCTGAGCGCCTGGCCATCTACCCAGGCGTGAGACAATGCCGAGAGCATTTGTTCACGGTTGGCACCCATCAATTTGGCGGAGACGGCCGTAGACGCTACCTTTACCAGTGCCACGTGATCAAGCCCTACCCGGTTAAAGGAGTTCTCTAGTGCCAAAACGCCCTGGATTTCGTGGGCCATGATCATGGCTTCCAGAACACTATGCATGGTTAGAGGCTCTTTGCCTTCGGCAACCTGTTTTTGCGAGAGGTGGTCTGCAACGGCCAGTATGGCGCCAAGGTTGTCAGATGGATGGCCCCACTCTGCCGCTAGCCAGGTGTCGTTGTAGTCCAGCCAGCGAACAATGCAACCAATATCCCAGGCGGCCTTGACTGGATCAAGCCGGAAGGAAGTTCCGGGCACACGGGCACCATGGGGAACCATCGTGCCCTCAACGATTGGGCCGAGATGTTTTGTGCATTCGGGAAAGCGCAAAGCCAGAAGACCACAACCAAGGGTGTCCATCAGGCAGAAGCGAGCGGTTTTCCAGGCTTCTTCGCTCGTTATTTCATAGGTCAGAACGTAATCCGCGATCTTTTGCAGGATTTCGTCATAGTCTGGGCGTTCGTTGAGATCGAATGTTGCTGACATAGTGGGAACCTCCTTGCCCCCACTATAGATTCCGTCAGAAGCTATCGCCAGGCCCCCTAACCCAACCTTCCATCAAAACCCGCGCACTGCGGCTCATAATGGCTTTGGTTGCGGTCCACTGACCATTCACTTCCTTCGCTTCTGCTCCAACACGCAACGTGCCGGAGGGGTGACCAAAGGTCACATGGGTGCGGTCGCCGCCCCTGCAGCCAGATTCACCAGGGTTCCGGGAACTGCCGATGCTGTGGCAATGGCCACCGCCGCCGTGCCCATCATGGCGTGGTGGAGCTTGCCCATGGACAGCGCGCGAACCAGGACATCCACGTCCCCTGCCCCGATGCTTTTGCCGCTTGAAGATACGTAATCCGAAGGCTTCGCCACGAAGGCCACTTTCGGGGTGTGCTGGCGATTGGCGGCTTCTTCGATGTTCTGGATCAGTCCCATTTTTACAGCGGAAATCACCGCAATAGATCGTCGATATCGACCTTAAGAGCCTTCGCAAGCGCTCCAAGTACCTGTGTAGAACCCATTTTGGCTCCGGCTTCAATTTGAGACACGTACGATTTTCCTATCCCAGCTTCGTTGCCCAGTGATTCCTGAGTGAAGCCTCGATACTCTCTCCAAATTTTAAGCGGATGCTCATCACCTGACAGGAGGCGCGTCGCGACCGATCCAGGAATCGCCTCATCCTCTCCGGTTGAAAGGGCCGCGAGAGCTGCATCGGCGTCTTGAATGTCACGCGCATCCTGAGCCATCTCAAGCAACTCCCGATACTTCATCGTAAACCTCACATGGAAGACTTAGCACTGATCACGAAATTATCGTTAAGTTCTTTAGAAAAACAAAACCGGAGCTTTCGAACTCCGGCTTCACGACTTTTTAACTCATGCCCTGGCTCTTAAAAGCTATCGCCAGGCCCCCTAACCCAACCTTCCATCAAAACCCGCGCACTGCGGCTCATAATGGCTTTGGTTGCGGTCCACTGACCATTCACTTCCTTCGCTTCTGCTCCAACACGCAACGTGCCGGAGGGGTGACCAAAGGTCACATGGGTGCGGTCGCCGCCCCTGCAGCCAGATTCACCAGGGTTCCGGGAACTGCCGATGCTGTGGCAATGGCCACCGCCGCCGTGCCCATCATGGCGTGGTGGAGCTTGCCCATGGACAGCGCGCGAACCAGGACATCCACGTCCCCTGCCCCGATGCTTTTGCCGCTTGAAGATACGTAATCCGAAGGCTTCGCCACGAAGGCCACTTTCGGGGTGTGCTGGCGATTGGCGGCTTCTTCGATGTTCTCGATCAGCCCCATTTTTACCGCGCCGTAGGCCCGGATGGTTTCGAACATCGCCAGGGCTTTGGGATCGGAGTTAATGTCGTCCTGCAGCTCCGTGCCTTTGTACCCGATGTCTTCAGCGTTCACGAAGATGGTCGGGATACCGGCATTGATCATAGTGGCTTTCAGGGTTCCGACACCGGGCACTTCCAGGTCGTCTACCAGATTGCCAGTGGGAAACATGGAGCCTTCGCCATCGGCCGGGTCCATGAATTCCACCTGCACTTCAGCGGCAGGAAAGGTCACGCCGTCGAGCTCAAAATCGCCGGTTTCCTGCACTTCACCGTTGGTGATGGGCACGTGGGCAACGATTGTTTTTTTGATGTTGGCCTGCCAGATGCGCACTGTGCAGGTGCCATTTTCCGGAATCCGGTCCTTGGCAACGAAGCCACTATTGATGGCGAAAGCGCCCACTGCGGCGGTGAGGTTGCCGCAGTTACCGCTCCAGTCCACAAAGGGCTTGTCGATGGAGACCTGGCCGAACAGGTAGTCGACGTCGTGATCCGGCTGGGTGGGTTCTGCCAGGATCACAGTCTTGCTGGTGCTGGAGGTAGCGCCGCCCATGCCGTCGATTTGCTTCTGGTAGGGGTCGGGGCTGCCGATGACCCGCAGCAGGAGTTTGTCCCGGGCTTCGCCCGGGCTCTGGCAGGCTTCCGGTAAGTCCTTCAGCCGGAAGAAAACGCCTTTTGAGGTTCCACCACGCATGTAAGTGGCGGGGATTTTAATCTGGGGAGCGTGAGGCATGGTTTTACTCTCTGTATCCGTGAAGATGGGGTCAGAAGAAGGCTTTCTTCTGACCCCTTGTTTGGCGTTGGTGAAGTTGGGGTCAGAAGAACTTTTCTTCTGACCCCATTTTCACGCCGCCCCTTCGGACTGCAGGAAATCCTCGGCAAACCGCTGCAACACCCCACCGGCGCTGTAGATAGATACTTCTTCAGCGGTGTCCAGGCGGCAGACGACCGGAATGCGCTCGGTGCTGCCGTTCTTCCGATGGATGACCAGCGTGAGCTCGGCACGGGGCGCCGGTGTGCCCTCCACGTCGTAGGTTTCGGTGCCGTCGATGCCGAGGGTCTTGCGGGTTGTGCCTTCCTCGAACTGCAGGGGCATCACGCCCATGCCGATCAGGTTGGTGCGGTGAATCCGCTCGAAGCCTTCGGCCACGATGGCTTCTACGCCTGCCAGTGCCACGCCCTTGGCGGCCCAGTCACGGGAGGAGCCCTGGCCGTAGTCGGCACCGGCGATGATGATCAGCGGCTGCTTGCGCTCCATGTAGGTTTCGATGGCTTCCCACATGCGGACCACTTTGCCCTCCGGCTCGATGCGGGCCAGGGAGCCCTGCTTCACGTTGCCGTTTTCATCCCGGACCATTTCGTTGAACAGTTTGGGGTTGGCAAACGTAGCGCGCTGGGCTGTCAGGTGATCACCACGGTGGGTGGCGTAGGAGTTAAAGTCTTCCTCCGGCACGCCCATCTTGTGCAGGTACTCACCAGCGGCACTGTTCATCATGATCGCGTTTGAGGGCGACAGGTGGTCGGTGGTGATGTTGTCCGGCAACACCGCCAGCGGACGCATGCCCTTGAGGGTTTTCTCACCTACCATGCCACCTTCCCAGTAAGGCGGGCGACGGATGTAGGTGCTCTGGGGGCGCCACTCATACAGCGGGTTGGTGTTGGCCTGGGCATCCCGAGTGATGTCGAACATCGGGATGTAGGTGCTGCGGAACTGCTCCGGCTTCACGCTGGATTTCACGATGGCATCGATTTCCGCATCGTCCGGCCAGATGTCCTTCAGGGTGACGGGGTTGCCGTCTTGATCGTAGCCCAGGGCATCTTTTTCGATGTCAAAACGGATGGTGCCTGCAATCGCATAGGCAACCACCAGCGGCGGCGACGCCAGGAATGCCTGCTTGGCGTATGGGTGAATCCGGCCGTCGAAGTTCCGGTTACCGGAAAGCACGGCGGTGGAAAACAGATCGCGATCCATGATTTCCTGCGCGATCTTCGGATCCAGGGCACCACTCATGCCGTTGCAGGTGGTACAGGCGAAGGCCACCACACCGAAGCCCAGTTGCTCAAGTTCCGGCAGCAGTTTGGCTTCTTCCAGGTACATCTTGACCGTTTTGGAGCCCGGCGCCAGGGAGGTCTTCACCCATGGCTTGCGGGTCAGCCCCAGCTTGTTGGCGTTACGGGCGATCAGGCCTGCAGCCACCATGTTGCGGGGGTTACTGGTGTTGGTACAACTGGTGATGGCGGCAATGATGCAGGCACCATCCGGCATCTTGCCCTCTTCCCGTTCCCACTCACCGGCAATGCCGCGCTCTGCCAGTTCGGATGTGGGCAAATGCGCATGGGGGTTGGAGGGGCCAGCCAGTGTACGGGTCACCTTGGACAGGTCGAACTTCAGCACGCGCTCGTATTCCGCGTTTTTCATGCTGTCGGCCCAGAGACCTGTCTCTTTGGCGTATTTCTCCACCAGGGCAACCTGATCGTCTTCACGACCGGTGAGCTTCAGGTAATCGATGGTCTGGCCGTCGATGTAGAACATCGCTGCGGTGGCACCATACTCCGGAGTCATGTTGGAGATGGTGGCACGGTCGCCCACGCTGAGGCTGTCTGCACCTTCACCATAGAACTCCAGGTATGCGCCTACCACTTTTTCCTTGCGCAGGAACTCGGTGATGGCCAGGACCATGTCGGTACTGGTGATGCCGGGCTGCAGTTTGCCAGTCAGCTCTACACCAACGATATCCGGCAGGCGCATCATGGAGGCGCGACCAAGCATGACGCTCTCGGCTTCGAGGCCGCCGACGCCTACGGAGATAACACCCAGGGCATCCACCATTGGCGTGTGGCTGTCAGTGCCAACACAGGTGTCCGGGAAGGCTACTCCATCGCGGTTCTGAACCACCGGAGACATCTTCTCCAGGTTGATCTGGTGCATGATGCCGTTGCCGGGAGGAATCACGTCCACGTTCTTGAACGCGGTCTTGGTCCAGTTGATGAAGTGGAACCGGTCGTCGTTTCGACGGTCTTCAATCTCACGGTTCTTCTCGAACGCGTCCTTCTCAAAACCGGCGTGCTCCACGGCCAGCGAGTGATCCACGATCAGCTGGGTCGGAACCACAGGATTGACCTTGGCGGGGTCACCACCCTTCTCGGCAATGGCGTCACGCAAACCTGCGAGATCCACCAGAGCGGTCTGGCCAAGAATGTCGTGGCACACCACGCGGGCCGGATACCAGGGGAAATCCAGGTCGCGCTTGCGTTCGATCAGCTGTTTCAGGGAATCCGTCAGCACCTCGGGATCGCACCGGCGAACCAGTTGCTCAGCCAGGATCTTGGAGGTGTATGGGAGCTTGTCGTACGCGCCGGCCTGGATGTCTTCCACGGCCTGGCGAGTATCGAAATAGTCCAGGTCGGTACCTGGGAGGCTCTTGCGGTATTCAGTGTTCATGGCCGCTCCTCAATCGGAACCCACTTGGCATCCGCCGGACCGGTGTAATCGGCGCTTGGGCGAATGATGCGGTTGTTCTCACGCTGTTCTTTCACGTGGGCGGTCCAGCCGGATACCCGGGACATCACGAAGATTGGGGTGAACAATTCGGTTGGAATGCCCATGAAGTGGTAGGCGGATGCGTGGAAGAAGTCCGCGTTACAGAACAGCTTCTTCTCGCGCCACATAACGGCTTCACAGCGCTCGGATACCGGATACAGCACGGTATCGCCCACTTCTTCCGCCAGCTTCTTGGACCACTGCTTGATGATGGCGTTCCGCGGGTCGGACTCCTTATAAATCGCGTGACCGAAGCCCATGATCTTTTCTTTCCGCTCAAGCATGCCCATCAGGCCTTCTTCGGCCTCTTCCGGGGTCTTGAACTTCTGGATCAGCGCCATGGCGGCCTCGTTGGCACCGCCGTGCAGAGGACCGCGCAGTGAACCGATCGCACCGGTCACACAGCTGTGAATGTCAGACAGTGTGGAGGCACACACGCGGGCGGTGAACGTGGAGGCGTTGAATTCGTGCTCTGCGTACAGGATCAGAGAGACGTTCATCACGCGCTCGTGCAGTTCGCTGGGCTTCTTGCCGTGAAGCAGCTCCAGGAAATGGCCGCCGATGGAATCCACGTCGCTCTCGGTTTCGATCCGAACACCCTCGTGGGCGAAGCGGTACCAGTAAGTGATGATGGACGGGAACACCGCCAGCATGCGGTCGATCTTGTCGTCCTGCTCGCTGAAATCTTCTTCGGTTTCCAGGTTACCCAGCATGGAGCAGCCGGTACGCATCACGTCCATCGGGTGCGCGTCTTTGGGGATCTGCTCAAGCACGGTTTTCAGGGCAGCCGGCAGGCCACGCAGGCTCTGGAGTTTTTTGGTGTAGGCGTCCAGTTCCTGGCGGTTAGGCAGTTTGCCGCGCAGCAGCAGATAAGCGATTTCTTCGAACTGGGCTTTTTCAGCCAGATCGGCAATGTCGTAGCCGCGGTAGGTCAGGCCGGCGCCGCTTTTGCCCACTGTACACAGGGCGGTTTCGCCAGCTACCTGGCCACGGAGGCCTGCGCCACCTAGTTTTTTTGCTTCAGCCATTGTTGTCTCCCATCGTTATCTTGTTTGGGGTGTCGGATTACCCCTTGGGCCAATCCTGAATATTTGTGACTCCCCTCTCCCCGTGCGGGAGAGGGGCCGGGGGAGAGGGGAAGCTTCCGATTCTGCGGAGTGCTTCTCTACCCCCTCTCCCTGGCCCTCTCCCGCTAGGGGAGAGGGGATAAATGCTGTTAGCCTTTGCTCTGCTGGAACAGCTGGTCCAGCTTCTGCTCGAAATCGTGGTAGTTCAGGAAATCGTACAGCTCCATACGGGTCTGCATCATATCGACCACGTCTTTCTGGTCGCCCTTCTCCAGGATGTTCTGGTAAACAGTCAGAGCGGCCTTGTTCATGGCGCGGAAGGCGCTGAGCGGGTACAGAACCATGTCGGCGCCGGCTTCGGCCAGTTCCTTGCGGTTGTATAGCGGTGTGGCACCAAATTCGGTGATGTTGGCCAGGATAGGCACGTCCAGGGCTTCGGAGAAGGCCTTGTAGTGCTCAAGTTCCGTAACCGCTTCGGCAAAGATGCCGTCGGCGCCGGCTTCAATGCAGGCCTTGGCGCGTTCGATAGCGGCTTCGAGGCCTTCTTTCTGGAACGCGTCGGTACGGGCCATGATAAAGAAGTCTTTGTCTTCCCGGGCATCCACGGCGGCCTTGATGCGGTCGACCATCTCCTCCTGGGACACGATCTCCTTGTTCGGGCGGTGACCACAGCGTTTCTGGGCAACCTGGTCTTCGATGTGGACAGCGGCTGCACCGGCACGCTCCATCTCGCGGATGGTGCGGGCGATGTTGAAAGCGCCGCCCCAGCCGGTATCAATGTCGACCAGCAAAGGTACGTCGGTAGCTGCGGTAATCCGGCGAACGTCCTCAACCACATCGTTCATGGAGGTCATGCCCAGATCCGGCAAGCCGTAGGAGGCGTTAGCAACGCCGCCACCGGAAAGATAAATGGCCTGATGACCCACTTTATCGGCCATCATAGCGGCGTAGGCGTTGATGGTGCCGACGATCTGCAAGGGCTGGTTGTCTTTGAGCGCCTTGCGGAAGCGGGCGCCGGGGCTGAGTTTGTTGGACATGGTGTTGGCCTCTCTTGGTTATTCGTAAATTTGTGCGTGAAATCGGGGTCTAACCCCTTGTTCAAATTGTGAGCTCGCCTTCCTCGATCTTTCTCTCGATGTTCTGTCTTGCTGCGTTGATATGGCGTTTCATCAGAAATTCGGCGAGTTCGCCGTCGCGCTGGGCGATGGCTTCGACGATACGACGGTGTTCACCGAGAGCCCGCTGGGGGCGACCGGTGGAGGTGCTGAGACGGTAACGGTACATCCGTACCATGTAATAAAGATCACCAAGCAGCATCTGGGCAAGTTTGGTATTGCGGCTACCGGTGGCGATTCTGTGGTGGAAGTCGTAATCACCTTCGGCCTGGTAATAGGCCTGGCCCTGGGCTTCATCGATCATGCGTTCGTGGGTGTCGAGGGTAGCCCGAAGGTCGGCAATTTCCTGGTCGGTCATGCGCTCGGCGGCCTGTCGAGCGGCCAGCCCCTCCATGACTTCGCGTATGCGGTAGAGCTCCATTAACTCGGACGCGCTGACTGAAACCACCTTGACGCCGGCGTGGGGACGGCGCACCAGAAGGCCGCGGGATTCAAGACGGCCCAGCGCTTCCCGGAGCGGGCCACGCGTGAGGTTAAAACGGGAACAAAGCTCCAGTTCGCCGATCTTCTCGCCGGGCGCCAGTTCCCCTTTGACGATTGCCGTTTGCAGACAATCAAACGCCTCATCGGCGCGGGTGTAGGTGGTAGACAGTAACTCAGCCATAGTTTGTCAACAAAACCGGGTTGATTTTGAGCAAAGCTACGCTTGAGCGATCATATTGTCAACAATATTGGCTAAATTGAGCTGCAGATTGTTTACAATAGGTAGAGCCAATCAGTAGATCTGGCGTTCGGCGACCGGTGGCGGAGTGTACTGATATAGCCAGGTCTCCGTCAGCGGCTCGCCGCCCAGCCTGAGGTACAGGCGGATATTGATGGGTTCAATCGAGTCATCCGGCACCAGGTCGAACATGGCCCGGTAGCCGTCGATTGCAGACAATGGTCTTGCGGAAGTGATTTCAATGTCTCCGCGGCTCACGGTTATGACCGGCTCTACCTCAGCATCCTTGGCGAGCATTTCAAGCGCGCCGCCGGCGAAATCAACGGCAAAGCGCCAAGAGAAATAGGTGCGCTCCTGGCCCACGACACCGCCCAGCCCGGTCCTGGTTGCCTGCACCGTGGCTAATTCATAAGGTTGCAACGGAGCCTGCTCGCCCCAGTGCAGGCGGTAGCTGTAGAGGTATTCCCGGCCTGGCAACAGAGGTTCCTGCGGATGCCAGAAGGCGACGATGTTGTCGAAAGTTTCATCCACGGTAGGGATTTCCACCAAATCAACACTGCCCCGCCCCCAGTCTCCCCGGGGCTCCACCCAGAGGCTGGGCCGGCGATCGTAAAACACGCCATCATCCTGGTAGTGGTCGAAATCCCTGTCCCGCTGCAGCAGGCCAAAGCCAACGGGATTGTTATCCTGAAAAGTGTTGAACCGGAGATTGACGGGATTCACCAGTGGCCGCCACAACCACTCGCCGTTGCCGTTGCGAATGGCGAGGCCGTCAGAATCGTGTATTTCCGGACGCCAGTCGTAGCCCATGCGATCATCATTTTCGCCCACCTGGTACATGCTGGTCAGCGGCGCAATACCTGCACTCGTGATTTCCGTTCTCGGGTAAAGCGCTACATCCACATCCATGACCATGTTGCGCCCCGGGTCGAGCACAAACGCGTAGGCGCCGGTGATACTGGGGGAATCCAACAGAGCCCATAACCTGAGTAGCTGGCTGCCCGGGGCCGGTTTCTCCAGCCAGAACTCGGAAAACCGGGGAAACTCTTCTTTGCGATCCATGCCGGTATCAATGGCCAGCCCTCTGGCCGACAGGCCGTACTGCATCTCCGAGCCCACCGCCCGAAAGTAACTGGCGCCCAGGAAGGCGGCCAGGTCCAGGGCAAAGTTTTTATGGTAGTGGATCCGAAAACCGGCGTAGCCCAGGTCTTCTGGCAAATCGCGCAGGGGCTGATCGCCGTTGTACCGGAACTGATCCTGTCGATAGGCCAGTTCCGTTGCCTCGCCATCAATGACTTCATGGATTTTTACGGGTTGTTGGAAATACAGCCCAAGGTGGAAGAGCTGAATCTGGAAAGCAGTGTCGTCGTCGCGCCAGAGCGCCCGGTCGGACCTGAAGGCGATGGCCTGATAGTCATCCCAGGAAATGGATTTCAGTGATTGGGGCAATTCGTCTTTATGGGAGACATACGCCTCAGCGGCCAATGCCCGGGCCCGACCTTTGAGCCAGGCGTAGCTGAAGGCACGGGGACGGCTTCCAGATACTGGTTGGAGGCCGGTACCCATCGCAAGGGGCGACAGGGGTAACGCGCCGGCACTTACCAGTGCTCCCAGCCCCTTGATCAGCGTTCGTCTGTCCATTGGTCTCGCCCCTCCTGTACCGGGCTATAGATTGCCATAGAGAAGATCACGTGGACTATGTACGAACAATAAAAGGTAGAGAGCCTATTCGGTTAAGGAACCCACGCTGCCGAAATCGCACCAAATGAGTGCAAGCAGGCAAGGAGGGTCGCACTGAGAGACCTCTGATCAGAGAAATTTTTGGTAATGGTAAACCTGAAGAACCCTCCTCTAAGGGGCCATAGCTCTTTGCTAGAACGTACAATTTCCAAAACCGCCCTGCATTTGTCGTTACAACTTGGGTAAACTCGGCACACTTTGTGATAGAACAATTGTTGATAGGCTTACGCAGAGGCGTTGAGCGGCCCACAGGGCGTGAAACCGACCATCAAAGGACGAACGATATGATCAGAAAATGCCTGTTTCCCGTCGCCGGCTACGGCACCCGCTTTCTTCCGGCCACCAAGGCGATGCCCAAGGAAATCCTGCCGGTGGTAAACAAACCCCTGGTTCAGTACGGCGTTGAGGAAGCCGCCGAAGCAGGTATTCACGAATTCGGCTTCGTGACCGGTCGCGGCAAGCGGGCCATCGAAGATCATTTCGACATCAGCTACGAGCTCGAACAACAGATTGCCGGCTCGGGTAAGGAAGAGCTGCTGACCTCCATCCGCGAGCTGATCGACCACAACAGTTTTGCCTTCACCCGGCAGAATGAAATGAAGGGCCTCGGCCACGCCATACTGACTGGTCGCAACCTGGTGGGTGACAACCCGTTTGCGGTCGTGCTGGCGGATGACTTCTGCATTGGCCCCGATGGTGAAGATGGCGTCCTGGCGCAGATGGTGAAGCTCTACAACCAGTTCCGCTGCTCTATTGTGGCCATCGAAGAAGTGCCGGCTGATGAAACCCACAAGTACGGGGTGATCGCCGGTGAATCCATGAAAGATGGCCTCTACCGGATCACAGACATGGTAGAAAAGCCGGCTCCGGAAGATGCGCCCAGCAACCTCGCCATTATCGGCCGCTATATTCCTGTCTCTTATACACATCTCCGAGC